>Ga0302320_10019747_pt1 | contig 13501 bp, 13 predicted proteins | sample Bog_T0_3_FD_202130 | JGI IMG/M metagenome (GOLD analysis project Ga0302320, IMG submission 202130) | Peat permafrost microbial communities from Stordalen Mire near Abisko, Sweden - Bog_T0_3 | ecosystem: Environmental > Terrestrial > Soil > Wetlands > Peat | place: Sweden: Abisko, Stordalen Mire...
TGAACCAAGGATTCCCCGATGAGCGTCCATGCAGCCGTTCCGATTATCACCCCTTGCGATGTGGACTTCACCAAGCGCACCGAGTACCACGAGGGCCTCGAGACCATCCGGGCCGCCCACCAGGTGCTGAAGGAGGTCAAGTTCACCCCCAGCCTGCCGCAGAAGGGCTACAACGACCGCACCCTGTACGTGGACCTGACCACCCGGGAGATCCGGGAGAAGCCGGTCACCCAGCAGATGAAGGACCTGTTCGTGGGCGGGCGCGGCTTCGGCCTGTGGCACCTGTGGAACGCGGTCACCCCCGCCACCCGCTGGAACGACCCCGAGAACGAGATCATCATCAGCCCCGGGCCGGTGGCCGGCATCACCCAGTACCCGGGCAGCGGCAAGTCCCTGGTGGTCTCCATCTCGCCCCAGACCGACATCCCCATCGACTCCAACGTGGGCGGCTACTTCGGCCCCCTGCTCAAGTTCTCAGGCTTCGACGCCCTGGAACTGCAGGGCAAGTCGGACCAGGACGTGATCCTGTTCATCGACGGCCAGAAGGGGATCATCCGGGTGGAGACGGCGCCGCTGGAACCCGCCGACAGCCACGTCCTGGCCGAGATCCTCACCCGGATGTACGCCGAGAACGAGGCCGACCGGGTGAACATCTCGGTGGTGTGCTCAGGCGCGGCCGCCGAACATAGCCTCATCGGCATGCTCAACTTCACCTGGTGGGACAAGCGGCGCGGCTGCATCCGGCTCAAGCAGGCGGGCCGGGGCGGCATCGGCACCGTGTTCCGGAACAAGAAGATCCGGGCCCTGGTGTGCCGCGGACCCGTGATCAAGGCCGACCTGAACCACCCCGTGGACTTCGAGACCCTGGCCCAGACCGGCATCAAGCTGCACAAGGAGATCCGCACCCAGGACAACCTCCAGTGCAAGATGCGCCGGAACGGCACCGCCCACATCGTGGAGATCATGGACGCCTATGATCTGCTGCCGGTCCACAACTTCCAGTACGGCTCCCACCCCGACACGCACAAGATCGCGTCCTACGTGTGGGAAGGCCGCTGCAGCCAGATGACCTCCGACGGCTGCTGGTACGGCTGCTCCATGGGCTGCGCCAAGGGCGCCGATGGCCTGGTGCTGAAGACCGGCCCCTACAAGGGCCACATGGTCACCGTGGACGGCCCCGAGTACGAGAACGCCGCAGGCCTGGGCTCCAACGGCGGCGTGTTCGATCCGGACTCCCTGCTGGAACTGAACTTCTACTGCGACACCTACGGCATCTGCACCATCACCTACGGCACCCTCGCCGCCTTCACGATGGAGTGCTACCAGCGGGGCATCCTGAACAAGGAGCGCACCGGCGGCCTGGAGCTCACCTGGGGCAACGCCGAGGCCGACCTGGAGATGATGCACCAGATGGCCCGGGGCGAAGGCTTCGGCCGCATCGCCGGCCAGGGCGTGAAGAAGATGAAGGAGCTCTTCATCGCCAACGGCTGGGGCGACCCCCAGCTCATCAATGACATCGGCATGGAGAACAAGGGGCTGGAGTACAGCCAGTACCTGTCCAAGGAGTCCCTGGCCCAGCAGGGCGGCTATGCCCTCACCAACAAGGGCCCCCAGCACGACGAAGCCTGGGTGATCTTCATGGACATGGTGAACAAGCAGCTGCCCACCTTCGAGGACAAGGCCGAGGCCCTGTACTACTACCCGCTGTGGCGCACCTGGTTCGGGCTGATGGGCTTCTGCAAGCTGCCCTGGAACGACGTCGCCCCCGCCGACAACAACACCACCTCCGAGCCCGCCAAGATCCCCGAGCACGTGCAGAACTACCTGGCCCTGTTCACCGCCACCACCGGCATCAAGATCGACGTGGAGACCATGCTCATGCAGTCGGCGCGGGTCTACAACTTCCAGCGGATCTTCAACATCCGCATGGGCAAGGGGCTGCGCGTCCACGACGCCCCCCCGTACCGGGCGGTGGGCCCGGTCACCCGGGAGGAGTACGAGTCCCGCTCCGAACGCTACGACAAGCAGATGCTGGAAGAGATCGGCGTGGACCCGGCGGGCAAGTCCATCGAGGAGAAGATGGCCATCACCCGCAAGCACCGCCTGAACCGGTACAGCATGCTGTGCGACGCCGTCTACACCCGGCGCGGCTGGACCCTGGACGGCGTGCCCACCATGGCCCGCCTGAAGGAGCTGGGCCTGGACGTGCTCCCCGAAGTGGTGGCGATCGTCAAAGCGCACGGCGGCTGACCATGATCCAGGTCAACGGCGACCCCCTGGCGTGGACCCCGGGCCTTACGGTCCGGGGGGTGCTCCAGGCGAAGAACTACATCTTTCCCATGCTCATCGTCACCATCGACGACTGCCGGGTGGAGCGCGCGGACTACGAAAGCGAGCTCATTCCGGACGGGTCGGTGGTGCAGGTGATCCACCTCCTGAGCGGGGGCTGAAAAAGAACGGCCACCCGGTCGGGTGGCCGTTCTGCCCATCGGTGGGATCTACATCTGGTCCTTGAGGCCCTTGGCGGCCTTGAACACCACCTTGCGCCCGGCGGGGATCTGGATCTTCTCGCCGGTCTTGGGGTTGCGGCCCATCTTCTCCTTGGTCGCGCGCACTTCGAAGGTGCCGAGGCCGAAGACGTTGACGCGCTTGCTGTCCAGCAGGGACTGGACGATCTCGTCCCGGAGGCCGTCCAGCATCGCCTTGGCGCGGGCCTTGGTGAGATCGTGGGCCTCGGCCAGGGAGGCGGACAGCTCGGGAATGCCGATGGTTTCAGGTTTGGTGGCGGTCTTGCTCATGCTAACCCTCATTGGAAATGAAAATGAACTAGGTGGAACCAGGGGCCTGGTTCCGTAGGACAGAAAGATTGCCAACGGCTACTCGGCGGCGAGGGCCGTCACTTCGACTTGCAGTTTCGCGTGAACACCGGAATACAGGCGGATATCCACATCGTAGGTGCCGACCGCCTTGACGTGGGGCAGGGTGATGGCCTGCTTGTCCAATTCGAAGCCCTTGGCTTTGAGCAGTTCCGCCACATCGCCGTTGGTGACGGAGCCGAACAGGGTGCCGTTCTCGCCGACCTTCTTGGCGATGGTGAGCGGCGAGGCCTCCAGCTTCGCGGCCAGGGACTGGGCATCGGCCAATTCCTTGGCGCGCATCTTCAGGTTGCGCTCCTTTTCCAGTTCGATGAGACGCTTGTTGCCGGAAGTGACGGGCAGGGCCTTCTTGCGGGGCAAGAGGAAGTTCCTGGCATATCCGTCCTTGACGTTGACGACATCGCCGCGCACACCAAGGTTCTGGACGTTTTCGATGAGAAGAATCTCCATGATTCACTCCTGATTCTGGCCAGCGCTATTGCGTTGTCCCCTCTTAGGTTAGGCAATGGGACATCCACTGCCAGGAATCTCCGGAAATTGGAGCCCGTTCCCTCGGTGGGTTGAGGCCATGAGCATTGCCCTTGGAGTTTAACGCAACAACCTTGATAACGGAACCCATCTCGGGGGCCTACTACCGTGGGATGCCGTTTTGACGAGGCGTTCGTGCCGGGCACAAGCAGCCGTAACGGAGCAAGCTCCGCAACGGCTGCTAGAGGTTTCCCGCCCAGGGGCCGGTCTCGGACCGCAGGTGCAGCTCCGGCATCTCGTTCTCCTTGAACAGGAAGTGGTTGCAGTTCCAGCTTGCGCAGGCGTCGCAGCGGTCGGCGTAATCCGGTGATTTGTGGCCGCATACGCTGCATTCGTAGCGCATCTTGAGCACCCCCAGGTTGCGCAGGAGCTGGCGGTACTCGTTCAGGGCCTGCTCCATCCGGCCCCGCCGGGCATGGATCTTGGCCATGAAGAAATAGAGGATGGGCGAATACACCACCTGGGCCCGCACCTCCTGGAACAGGACCAGGGCCTCGTCCAGGATCTCCAGGCGGTAGAGCATCTTGCCCAGGAAGAACTTGGCGGTGGTGGTGAACTCGCTGGTGGCGGCCACCCGGCGCAGCACCGAGAGGCCTTCCTCGGGCTTGCCGCTCTGGATGAAGTAGTCCTCGATTTCCTGCAGCATGGCCCCCTCGCCTGTGGTCCGGAAGCCCTCCAGCCAGATCTCCATCCCCTGGGGCTCCTGGTCCTGGAGGATCATGCAGCGCCCGAGGCTCAGGTAGGCCGGCACGAAGGAAGCGTCCTCCTTGAGCACCTGCTGGAAGACCTGGGCCGCTTCCTTGAACTGGTCCGCCTCGACCTTGCCCATGCCCACCTGGTAGAGGAAGGCGGTGCCCTGGGCCCGCTCCGCCTGGTTCATGGCCGGAGCGAAGCGCGAGGCGATGCGCTTGTGCGCGTCCAGGGCCTCCTCCCAGCGGCCGGCGTCCGCGTGCAGGCTTCTCAGCTTGCGCAGCGCCCGCAGGGCGAGCTTGGGATGGTCCCCGGCCAGCCCCTTGAGGATGGCCACGGCGCCGTCCGCATGGCGGGAGGCGGCCAGGGCCTCGGCCAGCAGGTAGCGGAACTCGATGTTCGCGGGCCTGGCCAGGCAGCAGGTTTCCAGGTGGTGGACCGCCTGGTCGTAGTCGCCCAGCTTGAGCAGGGCCTCGCCCAGCAGCAGGCTGGCCGCCTCGTGGTCGCTGCGTTCCTTCAGCATTCCCTCCAGCACCTGCCGGGCCTGCCCCGGCAGGCCGTGGGCCTGCAGCTCCCGGGCGTCCTGGAGCAGGCTGGACAGGCGCTTGCCGGCGCGGGTGGCGGCCGAGGCGCTCAGCCCCCGGATCAGGCGCTTGAGCTCCATGATCCCCGTGTACAGAAGGTTGAGGACGAAGCCCAGCAGGAAGACCCCGATCAGCAGGGTCGACACCCGCACCTGGGCGTGCTGCCAGAGTTCCACTTCGTTGCCCATGACCCCGGCGTTCTGGACATAGACGTAGCCCACCGAGATCAGGACGAAGGCGATGATGGCGATGAAAATCACGTTGATCAGACGCATGGAGATTCCTCATGCTGTTCGGCCCAGTGTGCCACGGAATCAGACTCCATGTCCGGGCTCTGCCCGGGCATGGAGTGGGGGAGTCCGAGGGGATGCCACGCAGGCGTGGCATTAGAGCGCGCCTTGCACCCGGGCGGTCCCCCCTCAGTCCTATCAGCGCGTCCCGGCATCGTCCAGCCACTTCTTCGCCGCCACCAGGTCGCTCCAGACGGCGCGCCGCACCTCCTGGGTGTACTGGCGCAGCACGTAGGCGGGGTGGAAGGTCGGCATCACCGGGATTCCCCCCAGCATCTCCAGCCGCTGCCACTGCCCCCGCACCCGGGTGATCCCGGTCTGGACCCCCAGGAGTTCCCGCAGGGGGGTCGCGCCCAGGGTCACAATCACCCTGGGGGCCAGCAGTTCGATCTGCCGCTTCAGGTAGGGCAGGCAACGCTGGGCCTCCGGGCCGGTGGGAGTGCGGTTGTCCGGAGGGCGGCATTTCACGATGTTGGCGATGTAGACCTGGCCGCGCTCCAGGCCGATGGCGGCGAGCATCTTGTCCAGCAGCTCCCCGGCCTTGCCCACGAACGGGCGCCCCTTCAGGTCCTCGTCCCGCCCCGGCCCCTCGCCGATGAACAGCAGGCCCGAGGCGCCGCTGCCCTCGCCGAACACGAACCGGATCCGCCCGGCCCCCAGAGGGCAGGCCAGGCACCCCTGGATCCCGCGCTCCAGGTCCTCCAGGGTGGCTGCGGCCGCCACCCTTTCCGGAGGCGGGAAAGCGACGGGGTCGGCCGGGGCCGGAACGACCGGAAGGTTGGTTTTTTCCTGCACGGCTTCTTGCGCAGATTGGGCCATAATGGGTCGTGGCTGTTTTTCGATGACCGCTTCCCGGACCAGCGGAACAGGAATCAGACCCATCACGCCGAGGTCATGGAGGGTGTCGCGCCATGGATGAAAGGGACCGATCATGGTCATAGCCTATCCAGTTTCCGAAAAAACTTTTCGTCCGGCGGGAACATCAAGGCCCAAAGCCGCATTACCATGTTGGAGCCATCCATGGAGCCTTTGAAAACGCAAACGATTCCCTTCGGGGATTCCCATGAGTTTCATGACATTTTCGCGTCCCTTTATCCCCGGCTGGTGAGTTACGCTCGGCGTTATGGAGCCACCTACCCGGAAGATATTGCCCAGGAAGCGTTCGTGATTCTCATGCAACGGGATTCCCCGGTGGAACACCCCACCGCCTACTTGTATGGCACCGTCCGCACCCTTTCCCTCACCGAACGCCGACCGTTGAAGAACCAGTCCATCAGTCTTGAATCGGTGGTCGAGCCCGGCAAGGGACCGGATGCAGATGAAGATCTTTTGAGCCAGGAAGTGCGGGAACGCATGAAGTCCCTTTCGCCCACATTCAGGGAGACCCTCTGGCTGTTCGTGGTGGAAGATCTTTCCATCCGCCAGATCTCCGAAATCCTCGATATCCCCGAAGCTACCGTCAAGACCCGGATCCACCGGGCCAAGGCCCACTTGCGAAACCAACTCAATTCTGGAGGTCTCCATGTCCTGGCATGACCCCGCCCGCAGCCTCGAACCCGAAGACGAAACCGCCCTCCGCAATGAACTGCGGGGGCTGTTGGGCATGCCGGCCCAGTCCACCAGCTACTTTGAAGCCGAGCCCACGCCGGAACTGGTCCTCCTGGCCGATGATCTCCGGCGGGAAGCCAGGCGGCGCAACCGCACCGCCCGGAAGGAGCACTCCTGGATGCTCATGGCCGCCTCCCTCCCCTTCGCCCTGGCCCTGGTCGGGGTGGGCGCCTGGGGCATCGGCCAGAAGCACAAGGCCGACCACCTCGCCGCCGCCGTGGCCCACGAGGAAGCGGAAATCCAGCGAATGGCCGCCCAGCAGGCCCGGCCCGCGGCGGAACAGCCGCTCCCGGCCCACGTCCCGGCCGCCAAGGGCCAGCCGGACCAGGTCCTTCTCATGGGCCAGGCGGCGCCCAGGAACAAGCCCAAGGAACTGGTGATCCCCGTCCAGCGTTCCGCCGACCCCAACGAGAACCTCGCCCAGAGCGTCAAGGCGCGCTGAACCGGTCAGGCTGCTATTACCGTTGGATCACGTTTGGATTAAGCGTTCGGTTGGGCATAAGCAGCCGTAACGGAGCAAAGCTCCGTAACGGCTGCTAACCTTAAGTCTGCGGGGTGGTGGCCATGTCCAACGGTCTGTCTATTTTGATCCTGATGCTTTCGGCCCTGGCGGCGATGCTGGCGGGCATGTCCGTGTTCAGCAACAACCGGCCCCCCGATGGCAGGCTCAATCTCGTCATGGATGAACTGGACGAGCTGAAGGGATTGCTGAACCAGATCCAGAAATCCATCCTCCAGCTGGAGCGGAAATCGGAGAAGGACCAGAAGGACACCAAGGCCGAAATGAAGGAAGTCCTGGAAAAGGTCGCCGACAAGATCGACAAGCGGATCCAGGAGATCGCTGGCTAGGCAAGGGCCCAGGTCCCTCCATTCCGCCCTGGTTCGCCGGAGGGATGGGTCAAGGCGTGGCGGCGGCGCCCAGGGCGGGGGCCGGAACGGCGGCGGGTGCGGCTTTCCGCTCCTCCGGCGCCGCCGCTGCGCGGCCGTCCAGCCCGCCATGGCTCGACGGAATCAGCACCTTGGACGCTCCCAGCGTGCCGTTGCGCACGCCGTGGATCCAGCCCGAGTGCCCCATCACCGGCTCCCAGTACTGCGCCGAATGGGGGTGGTAGGTATCGCTGACCGGGTCCAGGAGGTATTCGCCGACGAACTGGGAGTAGATGCCGGCCACCTTCAGGACGCCGCCCTTGGTATTGAAGAACAGGGGGATGCCGCTGTCCCCTTCGGCGCAGAGGGCCTGCATGCGATGGCTCTTGATGGGGAGGATGGTGCGCATCAAGGGGTCGTACATGCTTTTCTCCTCCAACTGCAACGTATACTGCTTGAGGTTGGCCATGGGCGAGCCGGATGACACCGCGGCCTCGCTGGCCTTGCTCATGGGGGACCAGTGCATGAACGCCGTGCGTCCTCTCCGGGTGCCGTGGGTGACCAGGGTATGGCCCTGGTGGACCGTGCCCGTGGCCATCATGGTCGGGGAGGTGCTGGTGGCGAACCGGCCGAAGCCCACGATCAGGGCCTCGAGGAACGGCGCCTGGTACTTGGCGCCATCGTAAAGGACCGCAGGGCGGACGTCCAGCTTGGCCAGGGCGTCCTGGCTGGCGGCGGCGTCGAATTCCAGGAGCGCGAGATCATTGACGCTCATGGGGAAGGGGAAGGGCGCGCCGTTGTTCTTGCTGGAGAGATCCTGGTAATACCTGAAGTCCGGATGGACCACCACCCGCTGGACCTGGATGCGGCTGGATGAGGGGGGCGCCATGAGCGCCATGCGGGGACCGAAGTTCAGAATGACGCCCTCGAGCTGGTCGGATTTCCCTGGCTCGGGGGGATCCACGAACAGATGGGCCGCGGTCAGGACCAGTCCCCTGGTGCCGTCGGCGCTGGTGCCGATGTAGACCCCGGTGCCCAGTGCCGGCATCAGGCTGCCCCGGGGGGTGGCCTCGATGCCCACCACGCAGGTGTGCTTGGCCCCCATGTCATGGGAGGCCTTTTCGCGCCTTGCATCATCCGCCGCGTCAGCCCCGGCGGGAATGACGACGGCCCGGGCGGGCACCAGGGCGGCCAGGCCCAGGGCCGTGGCGGTGATCAGGCCGAAGGCCCGTTGGGGAAAACGTCGCTGCATGATGGCTTCTCCAAGGGTGGCCGTACAGGGCCATCCCCTCATGGAGTGCGGCAAAATAATAAAAGGTTCAATGCCTGAACGCTACATCCTATTAGATGGCTTCCGACTGCATCGGCGGGGTCCAGCCCCGTTCGTTCAGGAGGCGGACGCCCATGATCCGGCTCAGCCGGAAGCTCATCTCCTCCTGGTGGAGGTGGCAGAAGCCCCGCAGGTGCTCGCCGTCCAGGGCCTGGGGGGTGACCTTGCGGAGCTGGGCGCGGTGGGCGGCCAGGGGCAGGTAGGTGAGCTCGACGATGAGGTTGTAGCTGGCGGCGTACTCCAGGATGCGCTGGGTCTCTTCGGCGGCCTGGGCTCCTCCGCCCAGGTGCAGCATGGGCACCCGGCGCCGGATCTCCTGGTAGAGATTGGAGTCCTCGCTCTGGATGCGCTGAAGGGCGGCGTGGATGATCTGGCGCACCGGGTCCAGGTGGTGGTTCATGCCCTGCTCGTCCACGAAACAGAGGCAGGCCAGGGACCAGAGGTACAGGGCCTCGTCGCCGTCGATGCTCACGGGCAGGAAGCGGCCGGGCTTGGGCAGGAAGCCGGCCTGCTTGAGCAGGGCGAAGGCGTTGCCCGGGCCGTTGGCTTCCATCACCGTGTCGGAAATGGGCTGGAGATGCAGGGAGGCCAGTTCCGGGCGCAGGCGGAGTTCTTCGGCCAGACTCGCGGAGCGGGCCCGCACCAGCCGGCAGCCCTGCTGGACTTCCACTTCCCCCAGCCGGCGGGCCAGGTCCTCCAGAAGCTGCGCCAGGGGCTGGGGCACTTCGGAGCCCTCCGCCCCCACCAGCAGCTGCTTCATTTCTTCAAGGGTCAAGCCCAGGTCCAGGGCCCGGGTGAGGGTATCCGAACCCACCCTCAGCCCGACCATGGTGTCGAGGGTCTCCACTTCCGCCATTTGGGCCAGCCGCAGCAGCCGATGCGGGTCCTGCACCATGGGCGTGAGCAGCTCCAGGGTGGGCTGGATCACCAGGGGCTGCTCCGCCAGGAGCAGGGCCCAGTGGGATTCGGTGCCCCGGTGGTCGCGCAGCAGGTATTCGTGGGTCAGGGCATGGCCGTGGGGGGAAAGGGCCAGGTGCTCGCAGTCCGCATCGAGGCTCACCAGGCCCATGCGGCCCAGGAACGGCAGGAACACCGACCGGGTGCGCTGGGCGTCCAGCGGGTGGAGGGTCTGGAGGAAGGCCAGGAACGGCTGCACGGACAACACCTGCCCCTTGCGCTCCAGGAGGTGCTGCATGAAGAACAGGCGGTCCTCGGCGGGAGGCATGTTCCACAGTCTCAGGTCATGCTCCAGCAGGATGGCGAAGGCCCGTTCCGCCACCCACCGGGGGGAATGGGAGAGCACGGCGGGCAGCAGGGTGTCGACCCGGCCTTCGCGGTTCCAGAGCAGGCCCAGGCGGTGCAGCAGGGTGAACACCAGGGTGGCGTCCCGCTCCTCGCTGATGAGGGCGTTCCTCTGCAGGAGCTGGCCCAGCTCCTTCTTGGCCGGGAGGCCCCCCTTCAGGACCCGGATCCCGCCCATGCAGCGCAGCAGCACCGAGGTCAGCGCCAGGGAGAAGCCGTACGCCTGGGCCGGTGCGAGGACGATGCCGGGGTCGGCCTGGAACGAGAACGCCCCGTCGTCGAAGTCCGCCAGCGCGTCCGCCACCCGGCCCGCCAGCCGCCAGAGGTCGCCGTCGGGCAGGATCAGCCCCAGCCCGGCCAGTGAGTCCTGGACCTCTCCGCCGGGCTGCTCCCCGGTCTCCGCCAGACTCTTCAGGGCCCGCAAATGCCGGCTGCCCAGGTCCAGGAGGGTGTTGGTCAGGAGCTTGTTGTCCTCGAGGTGGAACACCATGGTCTTCAACAGGCGCATGCGCCCTTCCGCGCCCTCCTGCCAGTGCTGGGGCAGCGGCAGCTTGCGGCGCAAGCAGATCTCTCGAAGCTGCTCATCAGTGCAATTGGCCAATAGCTGGTAATGCGAAGGCACCATGATTCCTCACTTGCATCTGCCAGTTCAGACGACCGATCAGTTTCTCATGGAATAGGGAAAAACGAGAGCGAATTTTCCGGCATCCGCCCAGCCCGCGGCAACCGGAGATTGAACGTTGACCCGCGCGGTTTTCGCTCCTAGTGTCAAGGATTTGGGAAGAACGCCTTGATCGCCCACCGTCCCGACAACCCCCTGATCGTCCAGAGCGACCGGACCCTGCTGCTGGAGGTGTCGCACCCGGCGTTCGAGGATGTCAGGGACGAACTGGCAAGGTTCGCCGAGCTGGTGAAATCGCCCGAACACATCCACACCTACCGCATCACCCCGCTGTCCCTGTGGAACGCCTCCGCCTCGGGCGTGACCTGCGCGGAGATCACCGCGACCCTGGAACGCTGGTCCAAGTATCCGGTGCCCCAGAACCTCATCCAGGAGATCCAGGACCACGGCACCCGCTACGGCAAGCTGCGCCTGGTGAACAAGGACGGCCGTCTGGCCCTGGAGATGGATGACCGGGGCCTGTTCTACGAACTGGAGAACCAGCGCAGCCTGCAGTCCCTGCTGGCCGAGCCGTACCCCGACCTGCGCGGCATCTACCTGCAGAGCGGCATGCGCGGGGAGGTGAAGCTCCAGCTCATCCGCCTGGGCCACCCGGTGCAGGACATGGCCGGCTTCAAGCCGGGCGACCCGCTGGCCTTTGAACTGCGCCCGCGGCTGGCGGGGAGCGGCAAGCGGTTCGGCCTGAGGCCCTACCAGCAGGCGGCGGTGGACGTGTTCCACGCCGGCGGCGGGCCCGAAGGGGGCGCCGGGGTGCTGGTGCTGCCCTGCGGCGCGGGCAAGACCGTCATCGCCATCGGCTGCATGGCCCGGCTGCAGACCCGCACCCTGGTGCTCACCACCAACGTCACCGCCGTCAAGCAGTGGAAACAGGAGCTGCTGGACAAGACCACCCTGCGCGACGAGGATATCGGCCTCTACACCGGCGACAGCAAGGAGATCTGCCCGGTCACCATCGCCACCTACCAGATCCTCACCTACCGGAAGACCAAGGGCGCCCCGTTCGAGCACTTCAAGATCTTCGAAGCGGCCAACTGGGGCCTGGTGATCCACGACGAAGTGCACATGCTGCCGGCCCCGGTATTCCGGGCCGTGGCCGAGCTCCAGGCCAAGCGCCGGCTGGGCCTCACCGCCACCCTGGTGCGGGAGGACGGCAAGGAAGAGGACGTGTTCTCGCTCATCGGCCCCAAGCGGGTGGACGTGCCCTGGAAGACCCTGGAGGCGAGCGGGTTCATCGCCACCGCCCACTGCCTGGAGATCCGGGTGCCGCTGCCGCCGGACGAGCGCATGGAATACGCCGTGGCCGAGCAGCGCCAGCGGTTCCGGATCGCCAGCGAAAACTCCCTCAAGATGAAGGTGATGGACGAACTGCTGGCCGGCCATCCCGACCAGAGCATCCTGGTCATCGGCCAGTACCTGGAGCAGCTGCGCATCATCGGCGAGCGCCTGGGCGCCCCGGTCCTCACCGGCCAGACCCCAGAGCGGGAGCGGGAGGAGCTGTACCGCCAGTTCAAGGCCGGAGAGCTGAAGGTCCTCATCGTCAGCAAGGTGGCCAATTTCGCCATCGACCTGCCGGACGCCAGCGTGGCCATCCAGATGAGCGGCACCTTCGGCTCCCGCCAGGAGGAGGCCCAGCGCCTGGGCCGGATCCTGCGCCCCAAGGGCGTGCGCAACATCAGCTACTTCTACTCCCTCATCTCCCGGGACACCACCGAACAGGAGTTCGCCCGCAATCGGCAGCTGTTCCTCACCGAGCAGGGCTACAGCTACCTCATCGAGAGCCGCTACCTGGACGAAGCGGGCCGGCTGAGCGAGCCCGTGGTCTGGCCCAAGCTGCTGGAGGACACCGCTACCTGAGGTAGCCCGCCAAAGCGTGCAGCACCAGCGGCGCCGCCAGCACCACGATGGGGATGCCGTAGAGTCCCGCCACCACGTCGTCCGCCACCACCCCGCTTCCGCCGGGCAGCGCCTGGATCTGGCGCACCGGCCAGGGTTTCCAGATGTCCAGGAGGCGGAACACCAGGAACGGCACCAGCAGCATCGGCAGCCAGCGCCACCAGCCGGGGGCGGCGAGGCGGTGCAGGTTCTGGGCGATCTCCCAGCGCATGGGCCAGAGGGTGATCCACATGCCCGCCCACTCGTCGGCCACGATGCAGCCGGGATCCTTCTCCCCGGTCTCCCGCACCACCAGGTCCGCGGCGCGCACCGCCAGCCAGGTCATGGCGAGCGGAGCCAGGAGGAACAGCGCCTCGGCGCCGTAGATGCGTGCGGCGAGGCCGGGGTCGGTCCGGTGGACCAGGACCCAGGCGGAGAAAGGGCTGGCCAGGAGCAGGGAGAGCAGGCACCAGGCGGCCATGCCCGCCAAACTGCCCCAGGTCCCGGGGGCGGGGTGCAGACAACCCGAACCCAGGCCCGTGGCCACCACCCAGGCCCAGCGGGGAGCCTTCGGATTCATCCCTGGACCACCTTGGGGTGCATGACCACCTTGGATGTGACGGAATTGGCGATGACACAGTACTTATGCGCCTTCTCGAACAGCTCCTCCACCTTCGCCGGGTCGGTGCCGGAGGCCACCCGGATGGTGGGCTTGAGCAGGATCTCGCCCACCCGGGACACCCGGTCCTCGGTGACCAGGGTGGCTTCCGCCTGGTCCTGGTAGCCGTGGACTTCCACCCGGGCCTTGGCGGCCAGGGCCAGGAAGGTGAGCATGTGGCAGTGGGCCAGGGTGCCGGCCAGCAGGTCCTCGG
>Ga0302320_10019748_pt1 | contig 13501 bp, 3 predicted proteins | sample Bog_T0_3_FD_202130 | JGI IMG/M metagenome (GOLD analysis project Ga0302320, IMG submission 202130) | Peat permafrost microbial communities from Stordalen Mire near Abisko, Sweden - Bog_T0_3 | ecosystem: Environmental > Terrestrial > Soil > Wetlands > Peat | place: Sweden: Abisko, Stordalen Mire...
CAGCGCCGGCTCAAAGGGGTTCTCCTCAGCTTCGCGAGTGAGGTGATTGCCGCGCGTGCCAAAGTATCCCGCGGTGAGGATCATGCCCTGCGCGAGTTCCCGTTCCACCTTGAGGTTATACTCGAGCGCGTAGGGAAATTTCGGGTGGTACGTCGTCGAGAAAATGTCGAGCGATTGGGTCAGGGCTGCATTCTGCGGGTTTAGAAATTGAGGGAAAACGAATTCCTCCAGACCGAAGAAAGGCGGCAGAAACCGGTCGAGACTGAGCAGGACTCCCGGGATTTGATCGCGATAAACGCCGAATCCGCTTCGCACCACCGTTTTGCCGTCTCCGAAGACGTTCCATGCAAAGCCTGCCTGGGGCGACAGAAGATCCCGCGGGGTCCCGGCAAATAACTTTCCGACGGTTGGCGCGGAATCCGTCGCCGGGTTTGGAAACGATGATTCGCGGCCGAATGCCTCGGTCGGGTTGGAGTAGAAATCGTACCGCAATCCGACATTTATGGTTAACCGGCTGTTCGCGCGTACGAAGTCCTGAGCAAAACCGGACGCGAAAGTTTCACGGTATCCGCGGTCGGAATCGGCGTTCGAGGGATTGGCCCCCACATACGCCAGAGGCACGCCCTCAAGAAAGAATTCGAGCGCGGGGTTGTTGCTGGATGCCGTTAGCCCGAGGGGAGTCAGGTCCTCGAACTCGTACAGTCCGTTGACACCGAAATCCAGCGGGCCATTTTCCTGGAGCCTTCGAAACTCTACGCCGAACTTCAAGGTGTGACGGCCGACGGTCCGCGACACCTGGTCCTGAACCTGATAAACGGACGAAAACTCGCCTACCGGAAATATCGGGCTGTTGCCTAGCAAGCTCATACCCGTAACATCGATCAGTCCCATCGGTTGGCCGGGTATCAAAGAAGTGGACAGATCAGAATGCGTATTATCGGGCGAGGAAGAGGCGGTTGTCCGGTTGACACCAAAGCGCAGCTCGTTGATCCATTGCGGTCCGAATGTTGTGCGGTCCTGAACAGTGCCGTACTGATTCCGCGCCAGGTGTAACGCCGGGAATCCCGGCACATAAGTGCCCGGCGGCGTCCCCACGGATGGAACCTGCGAGGAACTGTCATCAACGGTGTAGCGCGCGAACAGCGAATGGGTGCTCGAGAAGTTGTGGTCGACGCGAACCATACCGTGGTCCTCACGAGTTGTGCCCTTGTTCGCGGTGATCAGTTCGCCGGTGCCGTCCCCATTGGCCGGTCCGTTCGAGGGCGGCATCAGACTCAGGAACGGTTGTATCAAAGGATTAATCGGGATGGCGACACATCCGCCAGGAGTGGCGTTAGTGCAGGCGGATGGATTATCCGCGGATGGCAGCAGTCCCTGATGGGCGAGGGCGTCGGGAACCGTGGCGATTGCCGTGGATGCCTGTACTTCGCGAAACCCCTCATAGTTGACAAAGAAAAACGTGCGATCACGCTTCAGCGGCCCGCCCATCCCGGCGCCGAACTGATTGCGGAGGAACTGCGGGATCGGGTTGCTACCCAAATCGAAATAATTCCTGGCGTCGAGGGACGCACTCCGATACAATTCCCACAAAGATCCATGAAACTGGTCACTGCCCGACTTCGTGACCATATCGATGACCGCGCCGCCATGGCCGCCGTATTCGGCGTTGAAGGTTTGGGTCAGAACGCGGACTTCCGCCAACTCATTGAGACCAAGAAAAAAACCGGAAGCGCCAGCGGGCGAATAGCCGAAGACCGGATCGGTCGCATCCATACCGTCGATCAGAACGTTCGCCATACTCGGGCGTATCCCGTTAATCGCCACTTGCGCGGACTTACCGCTCGAAAGCAACGAAGGAGCACTGCTGGGATTAGGAGCGACACCAGGCTCCAGCGCGACCGCGCTAAAGAGATCGCGGTTGTCGAGGGGCAGTTCCGTCAGGCTCTGCTCGGGAAGCAGCCCAGCGCTGGTCGACGTTGTGCTGTCGATCCCGGCAGCGTTCGCGCTGACCGTCGTTTGCTGCGCAAGATCGCCTAAGCCGAGTTCCGAATTGATCGTCACTTCGACAGCCGAATTGAGCTGAACTCCTTCGCGAAGCTGCGATTGGAATCCTGTCTTCTCTATACGAAGAGAATAGTTTCCGGTCGGCAAGCCCGCGAAACGGTATTCGCCGGTCGTGTCGGTTAGAGCGCTCCGTTTCAATCCAGTGCCCTGGCCGACAATCGTAACGCTGACGTCGGGCATAACGGCGCCAGTTGGGTCGGTGATGGTGCCGGAGACCGTCGCAAGCTGGGTTTGCGACCGGACACCGACTGAAAAGAGCGCCGCGAGGGTTGCCGACAGTATGTAAGGCCGATATGATGCGCGTTTGGTCATGGTCCCTCTCAATTTCCGACGAGCGGTCTAAAGCCCTTAGACAGAGCCAGCGGCGATGACCCTTTGGTCCGACAACAACTCAGTGTGCCGTATGGGGCGCGCCCTCGGAGGTCGGCGTGTTTCGATTCCCAGCTTTCGCATCTTGTAAACGAGCGTGGTACGCGGCAATCCCAGCCGATCGGCCGCGCCGCCCTGCCCTCCGATCAGCCAGTTGGTTTGGTTCAATGTTTCCAGGATGTGCTCCCGATCGGCGTCGGCAAGGGTGCGTGCGGCGCTCTCCGAGCGCTGCGTCACCGTCTGAGTCAAGCCCAGCGGCAGGCGCAGCACCGACCCGGGCGAAAAGAGCACCGCGCGCTCAATGAAATTCTGCAGTTCGCGAATATTGCCTGGCCAGTCGTGCGCTTTGAGGACCGCCATCACTTCATCGGGAATCAAATCGATCGGCTTGTTCAGGCTGGCAGCAAATTTTGCAACGAAGAACTCCGTCAGCGCCGGGATGTCCTCAATGCGTTCACGCAACGGAGGCAAGCAGATTGGAATTACGTTCAACCGGTAGAACAGGTCTGCCCGAAACAGTTTTTTATTCACGAGCTTCCCGAGATCCTGGTTGGTCGCCGCCACCACCCGGACGTTGACCCGGACGGTCTGGGCGCTACCCAAACGCTCGAACTCCCGCTCCTGCAGGGCGCGCAGGAGCTTGGGCTGAAGTTCCAGGGGCATGTCGCCTATTTCATCCAGAAAGAGCGTGCCCCCATCCGCCATCTGAAAGCGCCCGTTAGTCTGCGCCCACGCACCCGTGAAAGCGCCTCTTTCGTGGCCGAACAGTTCGCTCTCCAATAACTCGCTCGGAATCGCCGCGCAATTAAGGGCCACAAAACGGTTGTTACGGCGAGGACCAGCCTCATGAATGGCTTTGGCAATCACTTCTTTTCCAGTGCCCGTTTCGCCCTGAATCAAGACGGCGGAGTCCACTGGTGCAACCCTCTCCACTTCTGTCAGCAACGCCCGGAATTTCGGGCTCGAACCGATCAAATCTAAAGTAGTCACAGAATTCTCCCTTGTGAATGCGGATCGTTCCGCGTTTTCCTCTGAGCCAACATGCGCTAGCTCCCATTGTTCTGTCTCGTGATCCACTCCCGTATGTACGGTCGGCAGTTCACGAGCGTGATGTTTTCCGCCTCACATTGGGCGAGGAAGATGACGCCGTCTTCGCCAGCCAGGTTGACGTCCTTTAAGTCGATGACAATCCGCCGGCCCTTTTCTTCGGCTCGGATTAACGACTCCAGCTCCACCACGTGCTCTTTGTCGAGTCGGCCACTGAGCGAGAAGTGCACTTCCCCGTTGGACGACCGGCAAATTCTCAGCATGGCTTTGGCCGAGGGAATGGCACGCCCAGGGCCATTCGTAACTCATTGAAACTTAAACTATTGATAAAGATTCCGCATTGTCGAACTTCGCCAATATTGGTGAAGGCCGGACAACGATTTGGCCAGACGGGTGTTACCTGCTCTGCGACGGTCCCCTGAAGCGCTTCTTGTCGATCTTCAATACCCGGATCTTCGATTCCAGGGTGGATCGGGGAATACCGAGTTTTGCAGCGGCTCCGTCGGGCCCATACACGCGTCCTCCGCAGTCGCGCAGAGCCCCCTCGATCATCGACTTTTCTTCAGAAGGCGGTGTTCGGAACAGGTCTCGGTGGACGTCCGGCCGGGTGGTTGAGGGTCTCCGGGAAAGCCAGCTCTCATCGACAGAAAACACGTCGCTATCGCTTACGATGACGGATCTCTCAATCACGTTCTGCAATTCGCGAATATTGCCCGGCCAGGGATAGGATTCGAGCAGGTCGAGGCTGCGTCTGTCCACGGACCTGAAGCTCTTCCCCGCTTTCGTCCCGTAACGATCGAGGAAGTAGTGCAGAAGGAGCGGAATATCCTCTTTTCGCTCCCGAAGCGTCGGCACTTCAATGGGAAAGACGCTCAGCCGGTAAAACAGGTCGCTGCGGAACTTGCCCGATTCGATCGCGGACTCCAAGTCCCGATTGGTCGCGGCGATCACCCGGACATCGGCCCGAATGGATCCAGTTCCTCCGATCCGTTCAAATTCGTGCTCCTGCAGAACCCGCAAAAGGGCGACCTGAGTTTCCGCGGGCAGTTCTCCGACTTCATCCAGGAACAGAGTGCCGCCAGCTGCCAGTTCGAACCGTCCCAGTCTTCGCTGCGTGGCTCCGGTAAAAGCGCCTTTCTCGTGGCCAAACAATTCCGACGCGATGAGGTCACGGGGGATCACTGCACAATTTAAACTCACAAATGGATATGGGGATCGTCGTGAGCGCCGGTGAATTGCGCGCGCGACCAGCTCTTTGCCAGTGCCGGTCTCGCCGGTGATCAGAACGCCGGAGTCGGTTGGCGCGACCCGGGAGATGCGGAAAAGCACCTTTTTCAGGGGAGCCGACGTGCCGACGATCTCCTCGAACATCGATGCCTTGTCGATTTCTTCGCGCAGGGCTATATTCTCTTGCTGGAGCCTCTGCTCGGCCAGCTTGAGTTCCTCAATATCGGTTCCGGCGGCATACCACCGCGTGGTGCGCCCTTGCTGGTCTGCCACCGGATTCAAGCGATAGTGGAACCAGCGATACTGCCCGTCCTTTCTCCTGACCCGAACTTCGTATTCAAACGGCGCTCCGCCCCGGAGTTTTCCGGGAAGGTCCTTTGCCACGATTTCGGCGTCCTGCGGATGTAGCACCTCTTGCAAACCGGCGTCCTTCCATTGCTCCAAAGTAATGCCGAGATAATCCAGCGCCGCCAGATTCAAGTAGAAACGCGCCCCATCGGGCCCCAATTCGGTGATGTGCAACGGCGAAAGGTCGAGAAGTTGCCGGGCTTCCTTTTCGCTTTGGCGGATCTTCTCTTCGGCGCGCTTCTGGTCGTCGATGTCGGTAGTCGTACCGACGAATCTGAGGGCTTTTCCTTCTGCATCGCGCAAGACCACAGCTTGTTGGAGGTGCCAGCGCCAGGTCCCGTCCTGAGCGCGGAGAGACCGGGTTTCGATCGCAAAACCCTGTCCCGAGCGTATTCCGCCCCAAAAGGCCCTCGCTGCTCCTTCGCGATCCTCCGGGTGTACAGCGGTCATCCAGGCCTCGGGACGCGACCGGACGAAATCGAGAGTCTGACCGGAGAATTCGAGCCAAACCTGATTCACGAAGTCCGGTGTTCCATCAGGCCTGAGCGTCCAGGCGGATACAGGAAGGCGCTGCAGCAACTCAGCCTGGAGTTGCAAATCGGAATAGAGGGCGGCGTTCTCCAGTGAAATTGCGGCTTGCGAGGCCAGCAATTGCAGCACTGTAACCCGGTCCGGCGTGAAGACGCCCGGAGTCAGGTCGTTCTCCAGATAAAGTACGCCGACAAGTTTCCCCTGCCTGACTATTGGCTGGCAAAGGATGGACCTGGAGCGCCTCTCCCGCACATATTCGTCCTTTGAATACACGTTATCGGCCGAGGCATCATCGAGGAGCACGCCCTCCTGCGTCCGGATCACGTAATGCAGGGCGGATTGGGGCAGATCAAACAGCGCGACAGTTGTCTGTCGAAGCGCAACCTCGATCCCGGCCGGGCCAGTGGTAGCCTCCGCTTCGATCCGCGGCTCGCTTCCTCGGAGCAGGACCAGAAGACCCCGCTCGGCCCCGGCATTCTCCAGCGCGATTCGCAAGAGTGTCTCGACCAGCCTGGGAAGGTCCACCTCACTTGAAAGTGTCTGCGAAGCTTTCACTACAGTTTCGACATCCAACTGCCCGGTCTGCACGCCAATCGCGGCCGCGGGAGTTAGTAGGCCCTCGAGCAGGCGCGGGTTGCGTTCGCCGAGTTGTCTTACCTTGCCACTCGCGCCCCAACGCTCGTAGCAGTTGCACGCGTTACGCAGATAGGCGTAGCCAGCTGCTTCGAGATTGCGCGCCAGGCAGTACTGCGCCGCAAGCTCGTGGGCTAGAGCCTCGTTCTGAACGAAGCCATGCTCGCGCGCTGAATAGATAGCCTTCTCGTACAGACGCAACGCGTCGGCGTCCCGCTGTTCGAGTCGGGCAATCTCCGCGCCGACAAGGGCGGCGCGGTTTTCGAAATGCTCCGGACAATGTTCCGCCCAGACGTAAAGACGCTCGCAGTGCGCTGTGAGAGCCTCGAAATGCTCCCGGCGTTGGCCGCCCGTTGCCGCATCGCAGCAGGCTGCACGGGCAAGCGCGCTGTAAAATTCATATTCCGCCATCTCAACAGTCGGTGATGCCCAAAGCAGCGGCCGGGCCTTCGATGAAGCCTTGATGGCCGAAGCAAAGTCGCCGGCAAAGAAGCGCGCCTGCAACTTTCTGACCCAATACCAGAATTGGGTCATCGGATTGTTGAGATTACGCTCGAAATCTGCCTCGTCGAACTCCGCATGATCGAAGGAGCCGAACTGTGTTGTCAGACCTCTGAGTGTTCGGATAAAACCGAGGAGCATACCGATCGTGTCAGAGCCAAAACCGAACTTCGCCTTCTGCGCGAAGCTGAGGCCATTCAGTGCTTCACTTTGCACCGTAACGAGCGGTTCTCCCGCCGCGATAAGCAGGCCAATCAGACCCATACGGGCGTACACCGCGTAGGTGAGGTCGCCGATTCTATTGGCAACTTCGAAGGCTTGACGTATCACACCACAGCAAACCAGAGGATGCTTCATCCACGGCATGATCAAAGCTGCGAACGTGTGCCAGGCTGCGGCCTGGAAGCGTTTCAGACCACGCTTCTCAACCAGATCATAGCCCAGCTGCGCGAATCGAAATGCATTTCTGTAATCGCCGAACCGATGTCCCGCTATGTTGCTGATCACAACATAAGTGAGGCACGAACTATCGTTGTTACCGCGCTCAATGTTGAGACTAACTGCCCTGCAGATAATCAGTGCATAAAGGTTCGCGTCGGTAAACAGTGCAGCAGGCGACACCCTGCTCAAAACATCCAGAGTCGCAACAGACGCGGGGTCGCGAATCAGGGGAAAGTCGATAATCTCTTCGATGGCGCGACTGCCGAGTTGTGACCAGACGCGCTCGTATTCGCTTCGTACCTGTTCCTCGGTTGGATGGACCGGCCAGTCGATATTGACATGGCGCAGGTAGTCGAGGGAAATCGCGACAGCACGGTCGATCTGACCGAGCGTCATGTAGACATCGATGCCCAGGCACGTGGCCATCGCGAGGTCGACAATGTTTAAGGCACGCGATCGAAGCGCTTCCAGGCGTTCCGCCGCGGTGGCCACCTCTCCCGTCAGGAACTCGCATTCGGCCCGCCGCAATTCCAGTTGAAAGATGAGTTCCTGGCGGTGCTCCCAAACTTCGTTCGTCAAAAGCTCCTCGCCGGCGATGAAATACTTCAGAGCTGAGGCGTAGGCTGTGGAAGCTTTGGCTCGCTGGCCCGCGACCAGGTTGAGCTCAGCCACCTGGCAGCGCTCATCTTCTGAAGCGATGAGATCTGCTCCACGGTTATAGTGATTAACAATCTCGAATATTACTTCTTCACGCTCCTCAGGCGGAGTGTCCCGTATCAGCAGTCTCCCGATCCGGAAATGAACCTCGGCGCGCTGTGCTTCGGGTATTTGCGAATAGGCCGCCTCCCGAATCCGATCGTGGAGGAAAGCATAGGATCCCTCCCGACGGAGGATCAGCCCGGTGCGGACGGCATCCCACAGAGAAACGTGGATCTCCTCGTCGGATAGCCCAAAAGCTGAACTGAGCAGCGCGGTCTCGGCCACGTTCCCGAGACAGGCCAGATGCTGAAGCGCGGTCTGCGTGGGTTGCGGCAAGCGCCGCAGCTTCCCCAGCATGAGATCCACCACATTGCCGGAATAGCGCTTGCCGCGAATCCGATCCAGGTCCCAGATCCAATTAGATTTGTTCGGGGCCGCCGCATCGCGATTGAACAGAAGCAGGTCCTCCTCGACCAGGACGGTGAGAAGCTGAATCGCGAAAAACGGGTTGCCGCCCGTTTTTTCGTAGACCAACAGGGCCAGCGGACCGGCGGAGTTCGGCTCACAGTGCAGGGCGTCGGCGACCAGCCGCTCAACGTCATCGAGCCCGAGAGGCGCCAGTACGATCTCCTGCACCCTCGCTCCCGCATCGCGGATCGCGGCCAGCGTCCGCATCAGCGGGTGAGACGAACTAACTTCGTTGTCGCGGTAGGCTCCGATCAGCAGCACGTGCCGCACGTCGGAATCGGTGATCAGGCGCTCCAGCAATTCCAGAGTTGCCGTGTCCAGCCATTGCAGATCGTCCAGGAACAACGCCAATGGATGCTCCGGGCGAGCGAAGGCACCGAGAAAACGCCGGAATACCAACTGGAAACGGCCGCGCGCTTCCTGCGGCGGCAGTTCTGCAACGGGCGGCTGTTTGCCGATCACGAACTCAACTTCCGGAATAAGGTTGACGATCAGTTGGCCGTTCGGCCCCAACGCCTCCAGGAGGGCGTGCCGCCAATGGTCCACCTCGGCTTCGCTCTTGACCAGGATCTGACGCACCAATGTCTGGAATGCCTGTGCCAGCGTCGCGTATGGTACGTCGCGCTTGTACTGGTCAAACTTGCCTGCGGCGAAAAGCCCGCGCGGCGGGACCAGCACCTTGTGCAGCTCATTGACTACCGAGGATTTGCCGACACCGGAATACCCGGATACCAGTACAAATTCGGGGGTGCCCTGCGTCACCACCCGGTCGAACGCCGCAAGCAGGGTGTCGACCTCGCGCTCCCTGCCGTACAGCTTTTCGGGTATCAGCAATCGGTCCGACGAGTCGTCCGTGCCCAGAGGGAATGGATCGATGCGACCATGCGACTCCCATTCCGACAGGCACCGCCGAAGGTCGGCTTCCAGACCCGCGGCAGTCTGATAGCGCTCTTCCGCATTTTTGGCGAGCAGCCTCATGACGATGGCGGATAACGGCTCCGGAACGGCGCGGCGATCCACATGGGCTACCGCCGAGGCGGGCGCTACCGGTTGACGTGCGATGTGGCAGTGGACCCACTCCAGAGGATCTGCGGCAGCAAACGGGAGGACGCCCGTAAGCATCTGATACAAGGTGACGCCCAACGAATAGAGATCGCTGCGGGTATCAATCGATCGATTCATGCGCCCGGTTTGTTCCGGGGACATGTAGGCAAGGGAGCCGGCAATGATTTCCGGCGGCGCCGGCGCCTGGCGCTCGCGTGGCAGCCGGGACGCGATGCCAAAGCCGGTGAGCCACACCCTTCCGGCGTCGCCGCCTGGTTCCAATGCGACGAGTACGTTCTCGGGCTTGACGTCTTTATGGATCAGGCCCCGCTGGTGGGCATGGCCGAGCGCCGTCGCCAGGCTAATGGCGAGGCGCAGAAAACGAGCCGGATCGAGTGGCTGCTCCGAGTTGCGCTCCAGAACGCGGTCGAGAGGCTCGCCGCCCGGGTCGGCGAGAACAAGGATTGTGCGCCCTTCATGGCGCGTGAGCGCCAGGGGCCTGACCGCCCATGTGGGATCAAGGTCGGCTGCGAGCGAGTGTTCGTGCTCAAGGCGTCGCAGGCTCTGGGGCGATGGTTGTTCCGCGGTAGGAGCTACTACAAGCACGGGCGATGGGTTGCCGTGCTGTCGGCCGCGGTAAAGCGTGAATTCCGCGCTATCGCGGATTGGTTCCAACACGTACTGAGAAGGAGCTGCCATTGAGTTCGTCTTTTTCGCCGGGGCCGAACAACGTTATGATTTCATTATGGCAAGAGACCAGGGAAGCACATCCTCAGATCCACGCGCGACGATTGGTCTGACGACCTTCCGGTGCCCTCAGAACGTAAACCTGCCGGTCAGTTGAATCTGGCGACCGGTACCGACCGTGGTCAGGATTTGGCCTGCGTTATCGGCTAAGTGGCCCGCCGCATCCTTGAAGACAGCGTCCCCGTTGCCTCCCAGGGCAAGCGGACTTTGTGTATTGCTCGGAACACCAAAATTCGGATGGTTGGACAGGTTATAAGCTTCCAGTCCAACAGTAAGCTTCCGTCGTTCAGTGACCGCAAAATCCTTGTGAAGTGATGGGTCAAATTGCGCAAATCCCGGCCCCCGCAGGATGTTTCGTCCGGCATTGCCAAACTGACCGGTCGGCGGTACCGCAAAAGCATTTGGATTGAACCAGCATGACGGAGTACCCACTCTGTCCCCATTCGGACAAACACCTGTGTAAGGGTTGCCGACAAGGTTCGGTCGTTCCGCAGTAAGCAGCGATTGGACATCCGCATTGTCGAAGTCGAGCACTGGGGTAAATGGGAGGCCGCTATGAACGCTGGCAACAGCAGAGATCTGCCACCCACCCACGAGACGTCCGCGTCCCGGCAAATCGTAAACGACATTGGCCACGAAATTATGCCGAATGTCAAAATCTGACGGGCCTCGGCTTCCCTTGCGATCGAAGGTGTTCTGAGATACGGGGGGATCGTTCACAGACTCCACGGAAAAATCCACCGAGGCATCATCCACGGAATGGGCTAACGTATACGATGCCTGCCAGAAAAGATTATGTGCATAGCGTTTCGAAACGGAGACCTGAAAAGAGTTATAGAACGATTGACCATCGGTCAAATCGGTTAGTAGGGGTGAAGGCAGGTTCGGATTGTAGCGATGGCCTAACGCCGGCTCAAAGGGGTTCTGCTCGGCTTCGCGCGTGAGGTGATTGCCCCGCGTGCCAAAATATCCCGCGCTGAGGATCATGCCCTGTGCGAGTTCCCGTTCCACGTTGAGGTTGTACTCCAGCACGTAAGGGAGCTTCGGGTAGTAGGTTATCGCGAAAGTGTCGATCGGCTGGCTCAGGGCAGCGTTCTGTGGGCTCAAAAATTGAGGGAAAACGAATTCGTCCAGACCGAAGAAAGGCGGTAGAAGCCGGTCGGCGCCGAAAAGGAATGCCGGGAGATTGTCGCGATAGATGCCGAATCCCCCTCGCATCGCAGTTTTGCCGTCGCCGAAGATGTTCCATGCAAAGCCCGCCTGGGGCGAAAAAAGATCCAGCGGTGTCCCGGCAAACAGCTTGCCGACGGTTGGCGCGGCATCCGTCGCCGGATTTGGAAAAGTTGAGAGACGGCCAAACGCCTCGGTTGGATTGGAGTAGAAATCGTAGCGCAATCCGAGATTTATGGTTAAGCGGCCGTTCACGCGCACGAAGTCCTGGGCAAAACCAGACGCGATACTTTCACGGTATCCGCGGTCAGAGTTGGCGTTGGAGGGATTGACCCCTACGTACGACAGCGGTAAAGCCTGAAGGAAGAATTCCAGAGCAGGGTTGTTGGTGGAGGACTGCAACCCGAAGGGAGTCAGGTCGTGGAAGGTATACAATCCGTTCCTGACGAAATCCAGCGCCCCGTTGATTTGGAGCCTTCGGAACTCCACGCCGAATTTCAAGGTGTGACGACCGATGGTACGCGACAGTTGGTCCTGGACCTGATAAACGTTCGAAAAATCGCCCAAAGGGAAAAACGGGCTGTTGCCTATCAGGCTCAGACCCGTGATATCGATCATTCCGAACGGTTGGCCCGGAATCAAAGAAGTAGACAGACCCGGATGCGTATTATCGATCGAGGAAGAGGCAGTTGTCCGGTTGACACCGAAGCGGAACTCATTGATCCATTGGGGCCCGAATGTCGTGCGGTCCTGAACGGTGCCATATTGATTCCGCGCCAGGTGAAAAGCCGGGAATCCCGGAGCAAAGGTGCCCGGCGGCGTCCCGACATAGGGAATCAGAGCCGAACTGTCATCTACGGTGTAGCGCGCGAATAGCGAATGGGTGCTGGAGAAGTTGTGGTCGATGCGAACCATACCGTGATCCTCACGAGTTGTGCCTTTGTTGGCGGTGATCAGTTCGCCGGTTCCGTCCCCATTGTCCGGTCCGTTCGAAGGAGGCAGCACACTGAGAAATGGCTGTATCGAAGGATTCATCGGAATGGCGACACATCCGCTGGGGGTGGCGTTGGTGCAGGCGGACGGATTCCCGGCGGACGGCAGCAGCCCTCGATGGGCGAGTGCGTCGGGTACCGTGGCAATTGCCGTGGATGCCTGCACTTCGCGGAATCCCTCATAGTTAGCAAAGAAGAAAGTTCGATTCCGCTTTAGTGGCCCTCCGATACCCGCACCGAACTGATTGCGGACGAACTGCGGGATCGGACGCGCGCCCAAGTCGAAGTAGTTCTTAGCGTCGAGTGAAGCACCCCGATACAATTCCCACAAAGATCCGAGAAATTGGTTGCCGCCTGCTTTGGTTGTCATGTCGATGACAGCGCCACCATGCCCGCCATACTCCGCGTTGAAGGTTTGGGTCAAAACGCGGACCCCCTCCAACTCATTCAGACCGAGAAAAAACCCGGAAGCGCCCGCGGGCGAATAGCCCCAGACTGGATCGGTGGCATCCATCCCGTCGATCAGAACGTTTGTCATATTCGGACGGATCCCATTAATTGCCACCTGGCCGGCCTTACCGTTCGAAAGCAGCGAAGGAGCACTGCTGGGGTTGGGCGCGACTCCAGGCTCCAGCGCAACCGCGCTAAAAAGATCGCGGTCGTCGAGAGGCAGTTCCGCCAGACTCCGCTCTGGAAGTAGTCCAGCGCTGGTCGACGTCGTGCTATCGATCGCGGCAACGTTCGCGCTGACCGTCGTTTGCTGTTGAAGGTCGCTTATTGCGAGCTGCGAATTTATCATCACTTCGGAGGCCGAACTGAGCTCAACTCCTTCGCGAACCTGCGATTGGAATCCTGCTTTCTCGATGCGAAGAGAATAGTTTCCAATTGGCAAGCCGGCAAAACGATATTCGCCGGTCGTGTCAGTGAGAGCGCTCCGTTTCAATCCAGTGCCCTGGCTGACAATCGTAACGCTGACGTCGGGCATAACGGCGCCAGTTGGGTCGGTGATGGTGCCGGAGACAGTCCCAAGCTGGGTTTGCGACCACCCACAAACCGAAAAGATCGCCGCCAGCGCTGCTGCCGGTATGCAAAGCCGCCACGATGGGCTTGGCCGCGCCTGAGCATAGTTGTTCGTCGCGTCGCTCGATGCCTCGGCCTGCCTTATGATCAACCCGGTTTCGTTTTTCCGCATGGCACCCGCAATCTCGGACAAACCCATG
>Ga0302320_10019751_pt1 | contig 13498 bp, 12 predicted proteins | sample Bog_T0_3_FD_202130 | JGI IMG/M metagenome (GOLD analysis project Ga0302320, IMG submission 202130) | Peat permafrost microbial communities from Stordalen Mire near Abisko, Sweden - Bog_T0_3 | ecosystem: Environmental > Terrestrial > Soil > Wetlands > Peat | place: Sweden: Abisko, Stordalen Mire...
GATGAGCTTCTCGTCCATCCGATGCCGGAGAACTATCTGGAATATCTGCGCCTCAAACTGAACCGCATCGCGGCAAGGTCAGCATCGCCGGTCCAGAAAAATACGTTGTCCGATGATCGCTAACACATAATCAAGTCGCCATACTGAGGCTGGTGATAGTCGCCCTTCACGCGCCGTAAAAGGGCGTAAAACCAGGCGTCGTCAAGCACGTGATTGCCCTCATTCAGAATGAGCGTACCGGCCCGCTTTGCTAATGTTGAGAACTCCGTTATGCGTTCCGGGGAAAATCCCTGGTCACCCATTACAGTCCAGTGATTTTTCCCAGTTGGATGCAGTTGGATTCGAATTCGCTGCTCTGGGTCAACTGCACGGAAATCGCGTGCGAGTTGTCGCCAAAGGTCAGAGTTAGCCAATCGTCACCGTATTGCGCACGGCTGACGGAGGGCTTACGATGAGGGTGTCTAGTCTTCACCGAGAAGCCCCGGCCTTCGCGCCGGGCTTTTCATTTTGAAGACCAATTGTAACGAACCGCTATTTCTGTTTGCGGGGTCTTCCGCCTTTACGGTTCTTCCGCATGGCGGCAATCTGAGCGAAGTACTCCGGGCCGCGCTCTGCGGTCTTTGTTCCGCCCTTCTGGCCCATAGCTGCGGCCCCGGCCTTCACGGTGTCGGCGAATCGGTCCGCCAGGTCCTTAGATAGAGCCATCGCCGCGTTCAGGGACTCGCGTGCCGATACGATGGAAGGGTGCGGATCGGAGATGAGGGCCAGCGATAGATCGGCTTGATTGATGAGGTTGCGAACGGCTTTCAGATCGCGGCGGGCTGATGGACTTGCTGCCATGCGTCCATCGTACCGCGAAAGCAAGCGATTGCTGTTTATGTGAGAAAGTTCGATCAACGCACGTTTAGAACACTACCCAGTCCCGTGCCCTCTAGTGGAGTGTTTGGGCCCGGAGCTCGTTGGCTGCGTTCGCATGCTGGCGGGTCGCTGCGCTGGAGCGTATCTCCCTTGCGAGTCGCTCGGGATCGCTCAGTCCCATGCGATCCGGCAGACTAAGTACTCGCTCAAGACGATTTGCACCAACGTCCCTTTAGATTGGTCGACCAGGTATCGATACCGCCCAGGCTGCACCACAATCCACGCGCCTGAACCGGCTACGTCACCGAATGCCTTTGATGCACGGATAAACGCTCGGCTGCCAATCTCGGGCCAGATTGCGAGGCGCTGGCCGGGCGATTCGAAACCTGACCTTTGTTCCTCGGACAACAGAGTAATGGGTGCATATTCAAACTGATCGGGTTCACCGAGCTGAGGAAGGGTCAGTTCGTATGCGACGTGCCCACGCGCAAGCTTCAAAAAAACGTTACGCACTCGGTCAGTCTTGACATTCCATATGAGATTTCCATCGTCGTCCGTATGCTGACTAGCCCTAAGTTGGGAAGCCAGCGCAGGATTGTCTTCGAGGGCAGACTTGATTTTCGGTCGGGAGACACCGCCCGGTTCAGCGGAACCGCAAACAATGCTTTCAATAAGACAGGCGACGTAAAGCCCATCCTTCGAAAACCCCTGATTGCATTCTCCGCACGCTTCAATCACGGCCAACTGCGGCGGTAATGGCTCGTCGAGAAGAACTTCGGACGGACAGTGATCTCGGGTTTCGGAAGCACCACCGCAATGGACGCAAAATCCCTTCGGCCTTTCATCTGCAAATAGGTGTCTCGGATCCATAATTCCTACAGGTTTATCCTCCAGGCCATCCGAAAACTGGCCACCGAAGGCGTGGCGGCTATCCTATAAGGTGACCCGCTGCCGACGGTACCTCTCACAAAAACGCGACGGTCTTAACCCCCGAAATATCGAACCGCTTCCGGCACCGCAAATTCTTGCACATCGTCTGCAAATCCAGCAGCAGCATATAACTCTGCGCCTTCGCAAACTTCGCCCGGTCCCGCTCGTCCGCCCCGCCCGGCAACCGATCCTTCTTCGTCCGCACAATATAATTCAAATCGTAAGTATCCTGCGTACGGCAGAACGGACAGTTCAGCGTCTGCGGCTTGGTAGCCTTCGACTCCGAGTAATACGCGCGCTCGTCCACTTCAGCGCTCGGCCATCGGCACCCACGGCATGCCGTCGGGATTGCCCTTGTATTCGGCGCGCGGCCGGATCAAGCGGTTGTTGTGATACTGCTCCAGAATGTGCGCCGTCCATCCCGACATGCGGCTCACCGCGAACACCGGCGTAAAAAGGTCCACCGGAATCCCCAGCGAATAGTACGTCGAAGCGGAATAGAAATCCACGTTCGGATTCAGCTTCTTCTCGCCCTTCACCGTCTCTTCCACCTTGCTCGACATCAGATACAGATCCTCATGCCCCGTGCTCTTGCCCAGCGCTTCCGACATATGCCGGAGGTGCGTGGCGCGCGGGTCTTCCGTGCGGTAAACGCGGTGCCCGAAGCCCGGCATCTTGATCTTCTGCGCGAACATCTCATGCACCCGCGCCACCGCCTTATCCGACGTGCCCACTTCCAGCAGCATCTTGATCACATCTTCGTTGGCGCCCCCATGCAGCGGTCCCTTCAAAGCGCCGATCGCCGAAGTCACCGACGAATAAATATCGGAAAGCGTAGCCGCCGTAACCCGCGCCGCAAAAGTGGACGCGTTCAATTCATGCTCGGCATGCAGCACCAGCGCCACATCGAACGTGTGCTCCATGATCTCGTCCGGCTTCTTCCCCGTCAGGCAATACAGAAAATTCCCCGCAAAACTCAACGCCGGATCGGGCGCGACCACAGGCTGCCCCGTGCGCAGCCGGCCGAACGAGCTCACGATGGTGGAAGTCTGCGCCATCAACGCGGTGGCCTTCAGTTGATTCGCCGCCGGCGTCATATCTTTGGCATGCGGATCGTAAAGGCTGAGCATGGAAACAGCCGTCCGCAGCACGTCCATCGGCGCCGCCTTCAGATTGGACTTGAGGAATTCTTCCACCTGTGCCGGAATCGCCGCATGCGCGAACAGATCCGCTTTCAGGCCAGCCAGTTCGTCCTGCTTCGGCAGCGCGCCCTTCCAAAGAAGCCAGATCACTTCTTCGAAGGTGGCGTTCTTCGCCAGAATATGGATGTTGTAGCCGCGGTAGCTCAGGATGCCCGCGTATCCGTCTATGTAACAAATTTCCGATTCGCCGGCGACGACGCCTTCTAGTCCTGCGGCTGGGGTGGGAACGGTGGTCGTGCTCATTTGGTCACCTATTTAGTCTATTTCAACAGTGGTTTTCTCAACTTGCCGATAGTGCGGTGCAGCATGATCGCCCACGGATTCTTGTGCGGGCAGATCGGGTAGGGCGCGTAGCTGATGGCATCGCCGCTCTTCTCTACCCAGAGTTTCTCGGTGCGCGTGGGGTTCACTTCAACCGTCAGCAGCACGCCCGTATTGCACGATTCGCTGTCGGTGATGCCCAGAACTTTGGGATCCGGAGCGTCGTTCTTCGGGCCCCAGTCGCCCACAAATTTGTCGTAATCGTAGCCTTTGCACGGCGTCGCGGGCGTGCATCCCCAGATTTGGTACGCGCTTTGATAATCGCCGCGCCGCACCGCATTGACGAAGGCTTTGACGACGCCTTCCTGGTGGTGGTTCTTCAAAAGATACCAGCTGAGAGCGCCGACGACAACTAAGGAAAGTGTAATAACAATGCTGCGGATTATGATCGTATTACGCCGCTCTTCACCCGCGCCGTAATGATCCAGATAGCCCGCCATACGCGTCTGATTCTGTTTTACCAGACCGCCTCATGTGGAACAGGCGCTTCCGCCTGTTCATTTCGCGGGATAGGCTTTGTTGTAAGCCGCGATCACGTCGGTGGTGATTTCTAGCGCTGGTTTGAAGTAGAGCGATTGCCCCGCGTCCACCACCAGGTCCATGCCTTTTTCCTCGGCGACCTTGGTGATCACGTCGCGCATCTTCTGCGCGGCCTTGCCCAGAATCTCCTGCCGGTCGCGCTCGAAATCCTGCTGCAGATCGTCCGACAGCCGTTGCAGATCGCGCTGCTTGCGCGTGCCCTGCGCCTGTAGTTCCGCCCCCGCCTGCTGATTCAGCTTGCCGCTGTTCAGCTGCTGCTCGATGGATTGAAGATCGGCCTGCAGCTTATTAATCTCGTCCTGCCGCGGCTTGTACTTGGCTTCCACCGCCGCCCCCTGCTTCTTCAGGTCGTCGGATTCGGCCAGCGCTTTCTGCGTGTCGACCACGCCGACTTTCAACTGCGCGGATGCCACCGAGGCAAAAGGTGCAACCGCAAGACAAAGCAGAGCCGCACGGATTGCGAAAGAGCGAAACATATCTATCAGGACTCCTTAAGGATGGAAACCCACAGATTACCACATGTGGAACAGGCGCTTCCGCCTGTTCATCGGCCGCTGTGGAGTAGGCCTTCGGCCTGCGCTTTACTTCCTCTACGCCGACCCGAAAATCCGCTGAAAGAACGCCCGCGTATCCCGCCGCACCCGTTTCGTCACCGTCTCAAGCGTCCCATCGAGCATCCCAGCAGGCGCCCATCGCCCCACCAACTCGCTCAAAACCGCAATCTGCGCCGCATTGGTAGGCAAACGCCCTTCCGCCTGCCCAGTCGACACCCGCATACCATGATCGATGGCCCGGTAAAACGTGGCCGCATTAGTCAGGAACTCCGCATCCACCCGGTCGATATGCCCCATCTTCTCGATGATCTCGATGCGCGCCGGCGTATTCAGCACCTTGAAGAACAGCCCGGCGCCGCGCAGCCGCAGATACATCAGCACGAAATCGATGTCGTAATAACCACCCGGTCCGGCCTTCAACGGATTGCGCCCACCCTGCTCCCGCTCAAGCCGCGACCGCATATGCGACAGTTCCGTCCGCGACCGCCCGCTCTGCCCATACCGGCGCCAGTCGATCTGCTGCAGCTCGTTGAGAAACGCCGTGGCGCGCTCCACATTGCCCGCCACGCCGCGCGCCTTCATGTAGGCAATCCCCTCCCAAGCCTCGGCATGAAGAGCGAAATACTCTTTATACGCGCCCTCCGTCTGCACCAGCGCGCCTTCCCGCCCATTGGGACGCAGCCGCGTATCGATCGTAAAAACCACCCCATCGCCGGTATACGAACTGATCACGTTAATCAGCCGCTCGGCGACCCCTGTCCAGAACAGAGTCTCAGAAGCATCGGCGTCGGGAATCACGAAAATGAGATCGGCGTCCGAAGCCAGATCGAATTCCCGCATGCCCAGCCGCCCCAGCGCCACCACCGTCAACTGATTCGAAGGCCTGTAATCGCCGCTCGCCGGAGGAGCCATGGCGAGCGCGTCCGCCAGCGCGATATCGTAAGCCGCCGCCACCACCGACCCCGCCAGATCCGAAGTGCGCTTCAAAGTCCGGAATACGGATACGCGGTGGTAGATGCTGTCAGCCTGGATACGCACCATCTGCTCGCGAAAGAACCGGCGCAGTTCCACCGGCTCGCGCGGCGCATCGAAGCCCGTACGCCCCTGCCGCGGATTGCAACAGGCCTGCTCCACCTGATAGATCAGGTCCGGATACCGCACCAGTTGATCCGCCAGATATTGGCTGTGCTCGAAAATATCGATAATCCCGCGCGCCAGGTCGTCGTTGTCCTCCAGCATGCGCAGCCATTCCGAATTCTCGAGAACCTTGTCGAGGAACGACTCCATGTTGTCCTGGTTGCGCCGTATCCCTCCATTAGAAACCAGGCGGCATAACGCGGGCGCGCGCAGATCCAGATAGCGCTTTAAATTGACCGAAGGAAATTCGCCGCGTTCGGGCACTTCCACAACTTCGACCGGCGTCTCCTCAGGGGCCTCCATCTCGGGCAGCGCTGCGACGGGCTCCAGGGCGCTGTAGAAAATCGGCCGCTGCGAGTGGATCACGCGATCATAGAGATCCTGCACTCCCGAAAAATGGCGATCCAGTTCCCGCTCGAGCGTGCCTGCCGACGGCAACCCCACCAAGCCTCCGGTAAGCGACTGCGGCATCTTCTGCGCCAGCAAATCCAGCTGATCTTTATCGCGCGGCAGCGCATGGATCTGGCGATCGTCGTCGAACTGCAGGCGATGTTCCAGATTGCGCATAAATTGGTATGCCGAAGCCAGCCGCGAATATTCCGAACTCGAGAGCCATTCCTTATCGCGCAGACGCGAGAGCGCCAACAGCGTGCCGCCATGCCGCACCCAGGGCTCGCGCCCGCCATGCAGCCGCTGCAGACACTGCACCAGAAATTCAATATCCCGAATCCCGCCTTTGGCCAGTTTGACGTCGACGGTGTTGCGCTTGCCGGGCCGTGCGTGTCTCTCGCGGCGCGCCTGCTTTTCATGAATGCGCGCCCGCGTTTCCGATACCGCTTCCACTGTGCTGAAATCCGTGGTCGTCTTATAAATCAGCGGCTCGACGAATTCCAGCAGCTCGCGTCCGGGCCGCGCATCGCCCGCCGCCACACGCGCCTTAATCAGCATCTGCAATTCCCAATCGCGTCCGCGCGTGGCGTAATACTGCTTCGCGCCCTCGAGCGATTGGCAAACTTCCCCCAGGCTTCCATCCGGCCGCAGCCGCAGATCCACCCGATAACACATGCCCTCGGGAGTGTACGTCGAGAGCATCTCGGTCATCATGTTGGCCGCGCGTTTGAAAAATTCCTTGGTGGTCGCGCAACCCGCCGGAGTGATGCCATCCCCCGAATAAACAAACAGCAGATCGATATCGGAGCTGTAGTTGAGCTCTTTGCCGCCCAGCTTGCCCAGCGCAATCACCGAAAACGCGTTGTCGCGCGGACTGCCTGGTTCACGCGAAAGCTCGCGTCGAATCGCCCGCCACGTCACATTCAGAATGGCGTCGGCAAGGTTCGATAAATCCTCGGCAGTCTCCGAAACATCGGCGAAGCGCAGAATATCGCGCAGCACAATACGCAGGATCTGGCGGCGCCGGAACAGCGCCAGATCCACCGGGCGCGGCAACCCATCCGCCGGCAGAGAAGCCACCAGCCGCTCTTCATATTCTTCCGGCAGAAAGCCGCGGTGCAGATCGCGCGCAGCGGCGATTTCCAGCAGCCAATCGGGATAACGGATCACCGCATCTGAAAGAAAATGGCTGTAGGAAAAAATGGTCAGAGCATATCTTAGGGCCGTCGGGTCCTGCCAAAACCGGAAGGCGCGATCAGGCGCTTCCTCCATCAGGCGGTTGAGGAAATGGACTGAGTCGTCGGGATTCGGAAGTAATGGGAGAAGCGCTTTCACCACGCGCAGCGCTGGCAAAGGCAGTTTTTCCAAATGTTCAATTTCCGGACGCGCGCGTACCGCGTCCCGAAACTGGATCTCTTCGTGGAGACTCAGCACTCTTTCGATTGTACCAGGAGTCAAGTGTATCCGCCTGCACCTGTCTTTCCAAAGCGTTCTAAGTGGAACAGGCGCTTCCGCCTGTTCATCGGGCACAACCTCCACACGCCACGGTATCGCAATAGTGTCTTCACCATGGCGGTCACGCCCCAGCAGGACATGCTTGCGTTCGTAGCCAAGCCCGATGGCAAATACGCGGCGTTCGGTCCCGTGCTTCTCGATCTTTTGTCACATCCGATGGGCGTTTTGTCATCCTGGGATGCCGTCGTTATCGGTCGCCGACACTGATGGGATTGAAAAACCTCCCGCGCTCAAAACTCAGGGAATAGTGGGACGCGCTGCGATAGCTGCGCTTCCTCAGGCGGGCGAAAACGCCGCTATCGCCGCATGTCCCAAGGTGGAGCAGCGGGTGTCACCATCGGCGCTGGAGTAAGCACGGGCGGCGTAGGGATCTCCACCGGCACGGGCTCCACATACCTTTGCGCCGGTGGAGGAACAAACGGTCGGGGCGGAAACGGCGTAGACTTCACCAATTGATCGTGCGCCGCCAATTCCAAGCCGAGAAACACCACGCAAGCCACAGCGGCCGCCGCAGGAATCCAAACCCACCCGAAATGTGGGATAGGCGCTTCCGCCTGTCCATGTCCCTGTCCCACTACACGTCCAGATTCTTAACATCGAGCGCGTTGTCTTCAATGAACCGCCGCCGATTCTCCACATCCTCACCCATCAAAGTAGTGAAAATCAAATCGGTCGCGACCAGATCCTCCAAACGCACACTAAGCAAAGTGCGCTTCTCCGGATTCATCGTAGTATCCGCCAACTGCTCGGCATTCATCTCGCCCAGCCCTTTATACCGCTGCACCGAAGCATCGCGCTTACCCTCAACCTTCACATGCTCCAGCAAATCCCGCCAATTCGCCAACACATCCTTGTGCTCATTCCGTGTCACCGTAAACGGCGGAGCGTTCACCTTGGCAATCTGCTTCGCCAGCACGCGGAACTTCCGGTACTCCGGCTGATGCGAAGTCTCGATATTAATCCGCCGCAGCGCATTGGTCGAATCGTGATACGTTACCGAGAAGGCCGAGTGCTCTTCGTCGGCCTGAATCCCTGCATCGACACCCGCCTTCTTCAGCGCCGCCGCGATCGCCTCCACATTCTCCCGCACCCCGAAATCCGCCTTGGTATCGGCCAACAGACTGGCGTCCGCCAAAGCCTCCACTACGCGCGAATCCCGCAGCCTGCGCTCCAGCTTATGCGACATCTGCTGGAATTCGTCGAGGTTCATCAGGAACGCGCGCAGCTCACCGCCGTCCACGCTCCCCTTCGACCCGTTGCCGCCAAACTCGACCGTCAGATTCTCCGTAGCCCGGCGCATAATCTCGCGCGTAAACTCAGTCTCGTTCTTGATGTACTTCTCGCTCTTGCCGCGCTTGATGCGGTAGAGCGGCGGCTGTGCGATATACACATGCTGCTTGTCGATCAATTCCTGCATATGCCGGAAGAAGAACGTCAGCAGCAGCGTGCGGATGTGCGAGCCATCCACATCGGCGTCCGTCATGATGATGATCTTGCCGTAGCGCAGCTTCGACGCATCGAAATCGTCCTTGCCGATGCCCGTGCCCATGGCCGTGATCAGCGCGCGAATTTCCTCGTGACCCAGCATGCGGTCGTAGCGGGCCTTCTCCACGTTGAGGATTTTTCCCTTTAGCGGAAGGATCGCCTGGAAGCGCCGGTCGCGCCCCTGCTTGGCTGTCCCGCCGGCCGACTCGCCCTCTACCAGAAACAGTTCGCACTTCTCCGGATCGCGCTCCTGGCAATCGGCCAGCTTGCCGGGAAGGCCGCCCGAATCGAGCACGCCCTTGCGCCGCGTAAGATCCCGTGCCTTCCTGGCCGCCTCGCGCGCACGCGCCGCGTCAATCGCCTTGGAGACGATTTTTTTCATCACCGCGGGATTCTTCTCGAAGAACTCCCCCAGTTTGTCGTTGACGAACTGCGTCACCTGGCCGGCGATATCGCTGTTGAGTTTGCCCTTGGTCTGCCCTTCGAACTGCGGCTGCGGAACCTTCACGCTGATCACCGCCGTGAGGCCTTCGCGAACGTCGTCGCCGGTCAGATTCTCCTTCACGTCTTTGAAGAGACCCGCCTGCTGTCCGAAAAAATTAATCGTGCGCGTAAGAGCGCTGCGGAAGCCGCTCAGATGCGTGCCGCCGTCCACCGTGTTGATGTTATTGGCGAAGCTGAACAGCGTCTCGGCATAGCCGTCGTTATACTGCAGAGCGATCTCAATCCCCACCGTCCCGCTCGGCCCCGGCTTCTCGCCTTCGATGTAAATCGGGTTCTCATGCAGCACCGACTTGCCGCGGTTCAGATGCTTAATGAACTCCGCAATACCGCCGTTGTAGAGAAAAACGTCCTGCTTCTCAGGCTCCACGCGCTCGTCGCGCAGCGTGATCTTCAGGCCCTTATTCAGAAACGCCATCTGGCGCAGGCGCTGGGCTAAGGTGTCGTAATTGAACTTGCTCGCCTCCATCACCGTGGGGTCGGGCAGAAATGTAATCTTGGTGCCGGTCTTTCGCCCCGCTTTTCCCGTCCGCTCCAGAGGCTTCTTCGGAACGCCCTTCGAATACTCCTGCTGCCAGGTGAAGCCTTCGCGCCAGATCTCCAGCTCCAGTTTCTCCGCCAGTGCGTTTACGCAACTCACGCCCACGCCGTGCAAACCACCCGAAACCTTGTAGCTGTTGGAATCGAATTTGCCGCCCGCATGCAGCTTGGTCAAAACCACTTCCGCGGCCGAGATCCCCTCTTCCTTGTGAATGTCGACCGGAATGCCGCGGCCATTATCGGTCACCGTAATCGAGTCGTCGATGTGGATGATCACGTTGACCTCGGTACAGTATCCCGCCAGCGCTTCGTCCACTGAATTGTCCACCACCTCGTAAACCAAGTGGTGCAGCCCTTCTTCGCGCGTCGAACCGATATACATCGCCGGCCTTTTGCGCACGGCTTCGAGCCCTTCCAGCACTTTGATCGAACTCGAATTGTATTCTTCGGGCGGCTGCTGCGGAGATACGGGCGTCAGAAAATCATTTGCCATAGAGTGTGTTCGTTCTGGACTTCCGTCAGATGCGCATCGGCATCACGACATATCGGTACTGCTCCTGCTCCGCGCCCTCCACCGGGTCGTCGGCGGGCTGCAGTTCACCGGCGCTCTTCTGATCCTTCAGCGAGAAGGAAATGTGCGCCTGCGGAACCGCGCGCAGAAAATCGAGCAGGTACTGCGCGTTAAAACCAATTTCAAAATCTGGACCCGAATACTCGCTCGGAACGCTTTCTTCCGATTCCCCCGTCTCGAGCGCCGACGAGAAAACCTTAATTTCGCCCGCCGTGAATTGCACGCGAATGGCTTTCGACCGCTCCTCCGCAAACTGCGCCACGCGCTCAATCGCGCCCTTCACTTCTTCCTTGATCAACCGCGCGATGTGCGTGTTCTCGACCGGAAGCACGCGCTCGTAGTCGGGAAAATTTCCGGTCAGCTTGCGTGTGATCAGCAGGCGCGGACCGAACTCGAAGAACAGATGATTATCGTCGCCGGCGAAACGTACTTTGTCGGTACCGCCATCGTCCGTCAACTTCGTAATCTCGCCCATTGCTTTGCGCGGCACCAAGGCCCGATACGCTATGTGGCCATTCGAACCGGCCGGAGCGTCGCGATGCACATAAGCCAGCCTGTGGCCATCGGTGGCAACCATCGTCAATCCCGTATCGCCCATCAACAGCAGCGCGCCATTCAAAGTGAAGCGGCTCTCTTCCATCGAGATCGCAAACATCGTCCGCGCGATCATCGCCGTCAAACTCTTCGCGGGGATCTCGGCCACAGCCTCAGGCATGGGAGGAAGTTCGGGAAAACTTTCGCGGCTCATGCCCGCTATGCGCGTTCTCGAACGTCCGCACGTCAACGATGCCCAGTGGTTCTCGGCGAACTTCACCGTGATATCGCTATCGGGCAACAGCCGCACATAATCCAGCAGCTTACGCGCCGGAATCGTCCCTGAACCTTCCTTCTTCACCTTCGCCGGACAGGACGTACGCAGCCCCAACTCCAGATCCGTCGCCGTCAGGTACAAGCGGTCTCCGGAAGCCTCTAAAAGCACATTCGAGAGAATCGGAATGGTGGTCTTCTTCTCGACGACGCCCTGCGACAGACTCAGTTCGCGTACCAGATCTGCTTTGCTGACAGTGAATTCCATTTGAGTGGCTCCAGTCCCTCTCTTATGACGGTAATAATACCTACCCTAAGAGAACCGTAATCGTAGGGGTTGTCGAAATGTGGAAGACTACCTAAATTATACAAAACTTAAGAGCTTTCCGCCATTCGAGGTGTGGGAACCGGACGCAACAACTGAGCACTCCCGGCCCTGTCACCGTTTATACACAGAAATCCAGAGGGGCTTTTTATACCCCTCTGTTAATATCCAAACAAACTCATTGGAATGAGTCGGTTACACTGTTGATCAATTTGTTGAGATCGGGATCGTTGGCGCGCTGTTCGCCAATCTTGTTGATGGAATGGATCACAGTCGTATGATGCTTGCCGCCAAAGGCGCGACCGATCTCCGGCAAGGAAGCGTTGGTCAGCTCCTTCACCAGATACATAGCCACTTGCCGAGGCCCCACAATCTCCTTGCGATTGCTCTTTTCTCTCAACTGCGAAAGCTTGATGCCATACTTCTCGGCCACCGCTTTCTGCACCGAATCGATGGTCACGCGGCGATCCTGCTTCTCGAGCAAATGCTTCAGGACCTGCCGCGCCATGGTGATCGAAATCGTCGTCCGTGTCAGCGAGGAATAGGCCACCAGCTTAACCAGCGCTCCCTCCAGTTCACGAACATTCGACTTGGTCTTCTCCGCGATGAAAGTGCAGACATCGTGCGGCAGAGTGGTGCCTTCAATCTCGGCCTTCTTCTCGAGGATCGCCATCTTGGTCTCGAGATCCGGCGGCTGGATATCGGCCATCAGCCCCCATTCGAAACGCGAACGCAAACGCTCCACCAGGCCGCCGATATCTTTCGGCTGGCAATCGCTCGAAATCACGATCTGTTTCTGCGCATCGTGCAATTCGTTGAACGTATGAAAGAACTCTTCCTGCGTGCGATCCTTCGAGCCCAGCGAATGAATATCGTCGATCAGCAAAACATCCGCCGTGCGATACCGCGCGCGCAGTTGCGACATCTTGCCATGTTTGATCCCGCTCACCACTTCATTCGTGAAGCGTTCGCTGGTGGTGTAGATCACACGCGCACACCCGCGAGTAATCAAGGCGCGCCCGATAGCGTGCATCAGGTGTGTCTTGCCCATGCCCACCCCGCCATACAAGTACAGCGGATTGTAACGGCGTGAAGGATCCATCGCCACCGCCTGCGCCGCCGCATGCGCGAACTGGTTTGACGACCCGACCACAAACGATTCGAAAGTGAACTTCGGATTCAGCGGCACCGGCGATTCCATCTCGGGCAAGGAATCCGCGCGCTGTGCCGCATAGCCGGGCGCCGCGTGCGTGTCGGCATTCGTATACGAACCATCCAGCGTGAAAGCGACGTGATCGAGCCCCAGTCCGAGTCCGCGCACTAAAGTATCGATCTTGTGCGCGTATTCCTCCTGCAGGAACGACGCCGAATGCTCGTCGGGTACATGGACAACAAGGGTTTTGCCATCGACCCGGGCGAACCGGGTGCGCGTGATCCAATTCTCGAAACTCTCCGCGCTCAGCTTCTTTTCGAGCTGTTCTTTCACTAAATCCCAGGGGCTTTGCTGCTCAATAGTCACAAGACAACACTTCTCCTTGAGGGGCCGTCTAAGCTCCTCCGCTGGGGGAGGCCTACGCCTCGTTAAAAGTTTCCGGGTTACGCCAGGATGGGGGCCGTTCTTTGAGTCCCGCGATGCTGAACAGGAGGTAGTCTAGCACAACTGGACCGTGTTAAATCAGGTTGCAAATGGATTAAAATTATGTTTACGATTTGGGCTGGTTTGGGGGTGCCAGGGAAGCGGACGGGTACGCCGTAATCCGCTCGCGGCCAAGCATGTGATCCACATGATGTTGCATGTGGAGAACATAATCTTCGATGACAA
>Ga0302320_10019752_pt1 | contig 13498 bp, 11 predicted proteins | sample Bog_T0_3_FD_202130 | JGI IMG/M metagenome (GOLD analysis project Ga0302320, IMG submission 202130) | Peat permafrost microbial communities from Stordalen Mire near Abisko, Sweden - Bog_T0_3 | ecosystem: Environmental > Terrestrial > Soil > Wetlands > Peat | place: Sweden: Abisko, Stordalen Mire...
CACAGATTCGGCTCCGCCCAATCCGGCGCGGCCAGCCTTGCTCAAGTGCGGAGGCTGTATATTCGCTGCATCTCTGACCCGTTATGACGGGTGGTTCCTTGCGGTCGCGTTATCGCTCACCGTGCTCGTCATGTGGTTGCGATCCGTGAAGAAACATCAACGGACGATTTCTCCGACGCGATTTCTTTTGCTCGCTGCCGCAGGGCCGTTACTCTGGCTTGCCTACAACGCCATCGTCTACAAGAATCCATTGGAGTTTGCCAATGGCCCGTACTCCGCCGCCGCCATTGAACGCAATTCGACTGCAACAACCCACCCAGGCTCGCAGCAGCCGATCGAAGCGTTTACGTTTTTTCTCCGAGCGGCTGAACTGAACGTCGCGCAAGGTAACTGGGGACGGCTGTGGGTCGTGGCGGTATTGTGTGGTTCCGGGATTTTACTCGCTCGGCGCGCATGGGCGCTGCTGCTACTTTTGATCCCATTGCCGTTCTACACACTATCAGTCGCCTACAGCGGCGTCCCGATTTACGTTCCGGGATGGTGGCCGTTCTCGATTTACAACATTCGATACGGACTCGCATTGCTCCCCTCATTCGCGGTTTTCGCCGCAATCAGTGTCGCATTTATCGCCAGTAGAATTCGCCGTGGCAATTTGCGAGTCGCGGTTTGGGCTGCGGGAGTTGCTCTCTTCGCTGTAAGCTATGCGTTTGTGTGGCACGCTACGCCGGTGTGCTTTCGCGAAGCCTTCATCAATTCGAGGGGACGCCTCGCCATTGAGAAAGTCATGGTCGACAATCTCAAGAAACTGCCTCCCAATGCGACCATTCTTATGGCTCTAGGCGAACATGCGGCTGCGGTGCAGGCAGCGGGAATTCCGTTGCGCCGCGTCATTCACGAGACCAACCATCGCACGTGGATGAAGCCCAACGATCCAGACGGAATCTGGGAGCGAGCATTACGTGATCCGCAAGCACACGCGAGCTACGTCATTGGGACGCAGGACGATCCCATCGATCGCCTAGTCGACAAGCGGCAACTGACCTCGTTGATCGTCATCCAAGCCCTGGGCGAGGATACCGTGACGCTTTACAGTACCGTTCCTGCCAGCAAGTAGTCAGCCCTTCACAATACGACTAAAGTCGACATCTCTTCTTGCCGATGTCACTATTGGGCGCAATAGAGGAGGCCTCTGAGCTTTGAAACCTACTGTCTTATTGGTGGAAGACAACAAAACGCAACGGATGGTCATCGAGCGCATCCTGAACAAGGCCGGATACGACATGATTCACGCGGCCGACGGGGATATGGCCTTGAGTATGGCTCGAGAGCAACATCCTGATTTGATCCTGCTCGACCTGATGCTGCCCAAGGTGAGCGGTCACGATGTGCTCAAGACGCTCAAGCAAGACGCCGCCACGCAGAAGATTCCCGTGATTATTCTCAGCGGCCTCTCGCAGAACAACGAGATCAAGTTGCGCAAGGATGGTGCTGCGCTCTACTTCGAAAAAGCGCAGTTGCTCGACAGCAAATCGGGAGGAGACAAGTTTCTCGAAGCAATTCGCGCCTGCATAGCGCCGCCAAACGCGAAAGCAGCGCGATCTACTTAACCACCACATTCACCAGCTTGCCCGGAACGTAGATCACTTTCACGACCTGTTTTCCAGACATCGAGTTGTCAAGTTTCTCGTCGGCCAGAGCCTTTTCCCGCACAAATGCTTCATCGGCATCCAGCGGCACAGTGATCACGCTGCGCAGTTTGCCATTGACTTGAACGGGAATCTCCAACTCATCCGCCTTCGCCAGTTCGGGATCATATTGCGGCCACGGAGCTTTCAGAAGATTTCCTTTCTCGCCCAGCATCTCCCATACTTCATGGGCAAAATACGGGGCGAACGGGGCCAGTAAGAGCGCCAATGTACGCTGCGCCTCGGCTATGAGTGGCTTAACGCCGCTATTTCCCTCCAATGAGTTGCCTGCCTTCGACAAGCCCTCTTCAAACGCGTAGAGTTCATTCACAAACTCCATGATCGCCGAAATGCACGTGTTGAAATGCCATCGGCCTTGAAAATCATCGGTGACGCGGCGAATCGTCTGATGCATCTTGCGCTGAATTGCTCGAGCTTCTTTGCTCAACGTTTCCGGCTTTCCTGAACTTTGGGCGGCGGCCGCATTCCGCGAAATAAACCGGTAGACGCGTCCCAAGAACCGCTGAATGCCTTCGATGCCCTTATCCTGCCAGTCCATGTCGCGGTCCGGCGGCGCAGCAAAGAGGCTGTACATGCGGGCGCTGTCAGCGCCATAGCGCGCCACCATTTCATCCGGCGACACGACATTGCCCAGGCTCTTCGACATCTTCGCGCCGTCTTTAATCACCATGCCTTGCGTAAACAGGCGTCCGATAGGCTCGCCGTTTTCGACCATGCCCAAGTCGCGCATGAACTTGGTCCAGAAGCGAGAATAGATCAAATGCAGGATCGCATGCTCGACGCCCCCAATATATTGGTCGATAGGAAACCAGTAGTTCGCGATCTTCGATTCGAACGGAGCGCGATCGTTGTGCGCGTCGGGATAGCGGTAAAAGTACCAGGACGAATCGACAAACGTGTCCATCGTGTCGGTCTCGCGCCGCGCTGGGCCGCCGCACCTAGGACAAGTTGCCTTCACAAATTCCGGCACATGGCTCAACGGCGATCCACCCGCGACCGAAACATCTATCTTCTCTGGCAAAAGCACAGGCAGATTTTTCTCCGGAACCGGAACGATGCCGTCCTTGTCGCAATACAACATCGGGATCGGCGTACCCCAGTAGCGTTGACGCGAAACGCCCCAATCCTTCAATCGGTACGTGACCGTCGCCTTACCGAACCCGCGCTGCTCGGCGTCCCCAGCCATCTTCGCAAGCGCGTCCTTGATCGTCAGTCCGGTATAAGCACCCGAGTTGATCAAGGTTCCATCGTCGCCGACAAAGGGTAGTTTCAACTCAGCTGTCTCATCGGACGCATCTGCGTGTGGCATGACCACGCGCCGAATCTGCAAACCGTACTTCGTGGCGAACTCAAAGTCACGCTCGTCGTGACCGGGCACACTCATGATCGCGCCTGTGCCGTAATCCGTAAGGATGTAATTCGCCACCCAGATCGGAATACGTTCGCCGCTGAACGGATTTAGGGCAAACTTGCCGGTCGCGACGCCATGCTTCTCGATCGCGCCGATGTCACCTTCTTCTTTTGCTTTGCGTTGCTGCGCAATGAGCGCGTCAACCTCGGTCCGCAAGTTGGCGTTTGTCGCCGCGAAGTCTCTCACCAGCGGATGCTCCGGCGCCAACTGCAATGAAGTCGCACCGAAGATAGTGTCGATGCGTGTGGTGAAGACGGTGATTTTCTGTCCGCTGCCGTCGGCGAGTTCGAAATCCACGGTCGCGCCTTCGCTGCGGCCGATCCAGTTGCGCTGCATGGTGCGAACTTTTTCTGGCCAGCCGTCAAGTGTGTCTAAATCACGCAGCAATTCGTCGGCATATTTTGTGATCCTCAGGAACCACTGTTCCAAGTCGCGCTGCTCAACAACCGTGTCTTCATGCCGCCAACAACGGCCGTTTACAACCTGCTCATTCGCCAGCACGGTCGCACACTTAGGGCACCAGTTTACTCGGCTCTTCTTGCGATACGCCAGACCCTTTTCATAGAACTTTAAGAAGAACCACTGGTTCCAGCGATAGTACTCCGGCATGCAGGTCGTGACTTCGCGCGACCAGTCATAGGCGAAGCCCAGGCGATTCATCTGAACCTTCATCTTCGCGATGTTGCTGAGCGTCCACTCGCGCGGCGGCGTGTTGTTCTGAATCGCCGCATTCTCCGCCGGCAGGCCGAATGAATCCCAACCCATGGGATGGAGTACGTTGTAGCCGTTCATCCACATATAACGTGCCAGCGCATCGCCGATCGCGTAATTGCGCACGTGCCCCATGTGCAACACGCCCGAAGGATAGGGCAACATCTCCAGTACATAGTATTTTTTCTTGTTCGAATGAGCTTCCGCGGCATAGATCGACGGATCGTTGCGCCACCGTTCTGCCCACTTAGTCTCGATCCGCGCCGCATCATAACGATGGAGTTCAGGCGCAGACTCTGGTTGAGCCGCACTCGTCATGTTCTTTTCGGATGACATAAATTAAGGGAAGCCTCGATTTTACAACGGGGAGCGCGACGGCGAGAGAAACGTGTTTCTCTAAACCGAAGTAGAAGCCATCTCTTCTTCGCTGATAACCTGCAGTTCCATCCAGCCTTCGACGGGCAATGCATCCATCGGCAGACGATTCTGCCAGAGACTAAAGCGTAGCCGCAAAGTTCGCCCCGGCAACAATGACAACGGCAGCCTGAACTCAAAGCTGCGACGGAAGGCAATCACGGTAGAATTCGCTGGCCCGGCGGAGGAAGCGATCTGGGCCGACTGATTCAGCGCCTCCAGAGCCCAAGACTCGATCTTGCCTTTCTTAATGTCGGCGGCCAGCCGCAGAGAACTTGCGGGCGCTGTCGCTCCTTTGGCCCAAGACTCGATGTTGGCCACCACTTCGCCCTCGAATGCCTCGGAGGTCTGCAAGAAGTCGAGGCGCGCATAAAGATTCGCTTCATCAATACCGGCATGCATTGAGTCGAGCAGAAACACTTTCCCATGCATCGCGCCGGAGCGATCGTCGGCGGTATAGGTTGCCGCACCCATCCACTCAAAGTATCGAATCAGGTCACCCGTGATGCCGGGTCGAATGAATGCGCTCTGCTGCAAGTGATGGGGACGCACTGCCGCACTCGAAATGGGTTGCGACAAGTAATCCGGAGGCGTTCCCCCTAAGGCCTGATACACATTCGACAGATGCTTGCGATAAAGTTCATCGAAGTCGCGGTCGTTCGCCGTGTGGTGTTCAGGTCCATACCACCAATTCCAATCGCTACCCTCGGCGATCAGTAGCTCTTCATAAGCCAGCTTGCGCTGCGACTCTACGCAGCTGGGAGCGACCTGCTCGTAGAAATTGCGCGCATGAGATAGATAATCCCAGGACCGATTGTCTTCGGGAGCACCAATCCAAACGTTGAAGTTGGCGTCGATCCACGAACCGGGAACCAGCGAATTTAGCGCGCTGAAATTCTTGTGTCGCGCAATCGCTTCGGAAATCGTGACGGCCTCGATCTCCGGGTCGCGCTGCAGCTTATCGTAAAACCTCCGCAAGAACTCGCGCCCAGACTTGGGATAATGCTCCCAGGCATTCTCGCCGTCTAGAATAATCGGCAAAACGGCGTCGCGACCGGACAAAACAATCCCCTGCGCCGCAGACTTAATTCTGTGAACCAGGTGATTCGCGGCCTCTTGCGGATCCATGCCGGAGTAAACAAACCCGATTAAATCCGAGATTGTGTGATCGCGGAAAATCAGGTTCATCCGCGTGTCGTCCTTCTCATAGCGATGAATGGTATAAAGCTTCTCACCTAAGTGTTGCGGCAAGTCGCCGCGTGCATCGCGCGCGAAATTTACGCCCAGCGTTCGCCCCAAAACGCCTTCATCCGACGCCATCCAGTTCACGCCAAGTTTGTGCGCAATGACAATTGCCTCTTCCGACACGCTGCCCTCCGACGGCCACATGCCGCGCGGGCGCAGGCCGAACACCTTCTCGTGCAAATCGAGACCGCGTTCAATCTGTTCCGCCGCGTCTTCAGGATGACGGAAGCGTTTCTGGGGCAACGGCAACCCTGGCGACGAAGCGGCACCCGCATCGGTATCGCACACCAGCGGCAAAATAGGATGGTAGAACGGCGAAGTAGAAATCTCGATCGAGCCTCGCTTCGCCGCCTCTGCGTGTGCGGGCAGCGCTTTAGCCATCAAAGCGCGTTCCCGTGCGATTACAAAGCTTTGGTCGGTACGCGAGAAGTCGCGGCCTTTGTTGACCAGCTCGGCAATCTCCGGCTCGTTAAGAAAATATTCGTCGAACCAAGCGAGCTGTGACAGGACCTGCAAGTCGGTGAAATCTTGCGTTTGAAAATATTTCTCCGCTTTTTCCGGTGACTCGCCGAGTCCGCGAAAGCGTTCCCACAGTTCGCGATACCGCGGATAGCGCCCGACCATGTTCACGGGATGTGCCTGAAACAAATACCGCAGTGCAAACTGACGATCTTCCACGGTCAAATCCGCTGCGGGCTTCGCAGCGACATCAAAGAAAGGATCGGACGCGCCTCCGGAGACGTACTCCTGTACCTGCGTGACCAAGGAAGGCACGAGGTTAAAAGTCTGGTGAACGTCGGGAAACTCGTCCAACAGCTTGACCATCCCGTAATAGTCTTTGAGGGCATGCAGCCGCACCCACGGCAAGCGGTATGCTCCCGTGACTAAGTCTATATAAAAAGGCTGATGCTGATGCCAAAGAATGACGACGCGCAATGCGGACATGAATTCTTTTACCGGTGTGATGCCAAGCGGTGCAGGCAGTCTCTAGCGCGGCTAACTCTGGGACATCCGGCTAATTTCGGATGTCGCTCATCAACTGTTCGATCTCTTTCTTATTTTCGCCGGTGATGGGCAGCAGCGGCAGTCGCGTCGAGCCGCCGAAGTATCCGTTCAGGTCCATCGCGTACTTCACCGCGCCGATGCCGAGATCTCCAACGATTCTATTTGACGCTTTCACGATGCGCTCTTGTTTTAGGGCCGACAGTGCGGCGTCGCCTTCTTTCCACGCCGCGTAGATTTCATAACAGGCGGTCGGCGCCGGATCCGCCATCGCCAGGATCGATCCCACCGCGCCAGCTTCCAGCGAAACTTTCAACTTCTGCGCCTGTCCAATGAGTATCTGGAATCCAACTTCTTTTTGACGCGTCTTCAATCCGCCCACGACACTCACGGCGGAGGAAGAAGTCTGCGGAGCCCCGCCGCCAATCGTTACCAACGCGCCAACTTCCACTTTCGCTTTCTCGGCAGCAGCATGCAGCATACGCGGCGTCACCGCGGAAAACGTTTCCGTCACTGTTGCGCTGCGCTTCACCGAGCGCGTGCCCTCTGCCATGCGCCGTACCTTCTCGACGTCGCCACCGGACTCCTTGATGGCGATAATATTGGGATGCGCCGCTAGCTCAATCACTAGTTCCGCCGCCAGCTCGTATCCGGTGCATTGCGGAATGTTGTAAATCATTACCGGAATCGGCGAGCGGTCGGCTACAAACCGATAAAAGGCCAAGAGTGCCGCTGGCGTCATCTGCCCCTTGAAGTAATGCGGCGTGCGGACCAGGGCAACGTCGTAGCCCACCTCGGCGGCGAACTCGGTTAGCTTGAGCGTTGTGTGTGCCGACTCCGCACCCGTGCCCGCGACCAGAACCTTTTCAGGTGCCGCTGCGCTGCGAGCGCAGCGCAGCACCTCGCGCTGCTCTTCACCGCTCAGAAGGATGGCTTCACCCGTCGTACCGAGCACTACGATCCCTGCCACCGGAGTCTTCGAGTAGCGCTCCACGTTGGCTTCAATTTTCTTGAAATACACTTCGCCGTTCGGATAGAACGGCGTGGTGGTCGCAGGCAGGATTCCGTGAAGAAGCATAGTGTAGGCGCGAGCATCTCGCTCGTGCGGCAGCAAAGATGAAGCCAAGTCTAGATAGTTGCCCTCAGGAGGGACTATTTCGCCGACAAGGCCTTCAGCCGCGCATTGAGCCGAGACTTATAGCGCGACGCGGTATTCTCATGCAGGATGCCCTTCTGAATCGCCTTGTCCAGCGTGGACACGGTCTTGCGATACACCTGCTCCGCCGCCGCGGCATCGCCCGCGGTCAAGCTCTCGCGCATTTCGCGCAGCGTGCCGCGCAGTCGCGATGTGTTCGCCCGGTTGCGGGCCGTGCGTGTTTCTGTCTGTCGGGCGCGCTTCAGCGCCGAAAAATGATTCGCCATTTCCTCTAATACCCTGTTCCCTAAGATTTACCTACAGATGGACTTCCGGCGGGTACCGAATACATTAGTGTACCGGAGGGGCTTTCGCGGGGTCAAACGGGGCGTGGGCGGCCGGCTGGTTCCTCCCAAAATCGCCCCATTCCCCGATTGCATAGAATGGACTCATGAAACATCCAATGACCGAGGTGGTCGCCGTCAGGCGCTTGTCGTGGGAAGGCGAACCGAATCGTGAAGTGTTAGTGAGTATAGGAAAGCCTATCGAAGCTCCTGACAGCAAAGGGGAGTTTTATTGCCCCATTCACACGGTTGGCCTCGGCGACGAAGAAATTGTTACGACCATATTTGGTGTTGACAGTTTTCAGGCGATTGAACTCGCTCTGCGATTCATCGGGTGGCGATTGGCCGACATCAACTCGAAAAACGGTAGCCGACTACGATGGCTCGGTGTTGAACTCCCGACTGAGTGGGCGCAAAAGGAGCAATAAGGATTTCGGCAAAACTTGCCTACTTTCACCCATGCCTAGCTCAGTTCAGCCTTTCAACGACTCCGCCGTCAATCCCGCCGTGCAAGGCTTCCTGCACCGCCCCGCAGCGCGCTCCCGCGACGGCTTGGTGCTTACTCATGGTGCGGGCGGAAACGCGAACATGGCGTTGTTGGTCGCCCTCGCCGAGACTTTCGCCGACGCTGGATTCTTCGTGGCCCGATGCAACCTGCCCTTTCGCCAGCGGCGTCCGCATGGACCGCCCAGTCCGGCAAGCGCGGCGGGCGACCGCGAAGGCCTGCGCAATGCCGTACATGCGCTGCGAAGATTCGCTCCGGGAAAAATCTTCGTCGGTGGACAATCCTATGGCGGGCGTCAGGCCTCAATCCTTGGCGCGGACGATCCGACGCTCGTCGCCGGCCTGATCCTGCTTTCGTATCCCCTGCACCCTCCAGGCAAGCCCGATCAGCTTCGAAGTGCTCATCTGCCCAAGCTGCAAGTCCCAACACTCTTTGTCGAAGGCACGAGCGATCCCTTCGCTACGATCCCAGAGATCCAATTAGCGATGAAACTAATTCCGGCTAAACATGAGTTGCTGGAGGTGGAAGGCGCAGGCCACGATCTGGGATTTAAAGCGAAGTCGCAAAAGACCGACTTACCCACGAAGGTCTTCTCCACGTTTCAGTCTCTCTTTTTCGGAAACTCGCCAACCTAGGCTCGCGCGAACTTTACGCGCTATAGAACTCCGCGATTGTTTCAACCACGCAAGCTTGTTCGGCTTCGGTGAGTTCGGGGAAGATCGGCAATGCCAGCACTTCGCGCGCCGCAGCTTCGGAGTGAGGAAGGTCGCCCGGCAGGTGTCCGAGGTACGCGAAAGCCTCCTGCAAATGCAGCGGTACAGGATAATAAACTTCGCTACCAATGCCGCGGCTGTTTAAGAATTCGCGCAGTTCGTCGCGACGCTGAGCGCGAATGACATATTGATGGAATACATGGTGTGCCTGGGGCAAAGTCGTCAGGGATCGGAGCGGCCCCGAAACGGAGAGCAATCCAGCGGCCGCCAGCAAGCGGTCATAACGAGCCGCACAGAGACGGCGCTGCTGATTCCATTTCTCCAGATGCGGCAGTTTCACGCGCAAGACCGCGGCCTGGATGGCATCCATGCGAGCGTTCCAGCCGAGTTCCTCATGGTAATAGCGGCGCGGACTGCCATGATTCCGGAGACGCCGCATGTGCTCCGCCAACGCCGAATCGGAAGTTGTTACCATGCCGGCATCGCCATAAGCGCTGAGATTCTTCGTCGGATAAAAACTAAACGCCGCAGCGATGCCGAGCGACCCGGCAGGCTTGCCATTCCAACTTGCGCCGATCGCCTGGGCAGCGTCTTCGATCACCGGAATGTGATGCGCGCGCGCGAAAGCGTTCAGAACGTCCATGTCGGCGCACTGACCAAATAGGTGGACTGGAAGGATCGCTCTTACCTTGTGTGAGCGCCCACCCGACAAGCGTTCCGCAACTGGGCGCGGATCGAGGTTCAGCGTTTCAGGATCGACATCGAGCAGGACTGGCTTCGCACCTGCACGCGCGATCGCACTTGCCGAGGCGAAAAAACTGAACGCGGAAGTGATAACGAAGTCGCCTGGCTGCACACCTGCGGCGACCAGAGCCAGCCAGAGTGCGTCCGTGCCAGAGGAGCAAGCCACGGCAGCGGACGTCCCCGCTAGCGCGGCAATCTCGCTTTCCAGGGCCTCGACTTCGCGCCCCAGAATAAATTGCTGCGATTTGCAGACGCGCTCAATTGCAGCGAGGACTTCAGCCCTGATTTCAGAATACTGGCGTTGAAAATCGAGCAGAGGGACGGCGGCGTGAGTGGTTTTCGCAACGGATGCAGTTGCGCTTGAGATCTTGGCCAAGGCAGTTAAAGTTTAGCACTCCGGCAACGTTTTCACTGCCGCATGAGCGAGGAAGCTTGCGCAGACACACGTGCGTCGGCCTTGCCACTTCAGGTAAGATGTGACGGTTCGTTATTCGGCACAGCCAGCGTGATGATCGGCGTTTATCAATTATGAAGCGAGAGTTTGCCAGAGGGTATAGTCAGGAGTTAAACCGGGAGATGGACATGTTGGTCTTCGGTCACGGCGGCTTGCCAATGATCGTCTTTCCCACTTCGATGGGCAAGTACTTCGAGTACGAAGACCGTGGCATGATCAACGCGATCGCTGGAAAAATAGATCGGGGCGAGTTGCAGGTTTTCTGTCCGGACGGTGTTGATTCCGAGAGCTGGTACAACAAAGGCGTTCACCCTAAAATTCGCGTGATGCGGCATTTGCAGTATGAACGCCACATCTTGCATGAGCTCGTGCCATACATTCGGCGAATTAATCCTTCCCAGCAATTGGCGGTGACAGGTTGCAGCTTCGGCGGCTACCATGCCGTCAATTTTTCGCTGAAGCATCCCGACGTCGTGACGCACTGCATCAGCATGAGCGGGGCGTTCGATATTCATCAGTTCTTAGATGGCTATTACGACGACGATTGCTATTTCAATTGCCCGCCGGATTTCTTGCAAAACATGAATGACGATTGGTTTCTAAGCCGCTATCGGCAGATGAAAATCGTGCTGGCGGCGGGCGAGTGGGATATGTGTCTCGACGAAAATGTGAAGCTGTCGCACCTGCTCAATCAAAAGGCGGTCGGCCATTGGCTGGACATTTGGGGCGATCACACAAAGCACGACTGGCCATGGTGGATCAAAATGGCCGAGAAGTATTTCTAGGAAGCAATTCGAGGAGAGATTCTGTGAAAAAGATTGGCGTACTGTTTGGCATGGAGAACACTTTTCCGCCGGCGTTGGTGGATAAGATCAACGGCATGAAAGTGGACGGCGTCAGCGCTGAGTTCGTGAAACTCGGCGGCGTAAAGATGGCCGAACCTAGCGGCTATCGCGTGATCGTGGATCGCATCTCGCAGGATATCGAGTTCTACCGCGCGTACTTAAAAAATGCGGCGCTGACGGGAACGATTGTGATCAACAATCCTTTCTGGTGGACTGCTGACGACAAATTTTTCAACTATGCGTTGGCCACGAAGCTTGGCGTGGCCATCCCGCCGACCGTGTTACTGCCGCAAAATCAGCATCCCGTGGGAACGACGGAGCAGTCGATGCGCAACCTGATCTTCCCGCTGAACTGGGATGAGATTTTCGATTACATCGGCTTCCCTGCTTTCCTGAAGCCCTACGACGGCGGCGGTTGGAGAGATGTTTATCACGTGCATTCCAGAGAGGAGTTGTTCCATGCCTACAACCAGACCGGAACGTTGTGCATGACCTTGCAGAAGGCGGTGAAGTTCAAAGAGTATTTTCGCTGCTACGTGGTGGGGCAAGAAAAAGTACACATCATGTACTACGATCCGAAGGCGCCGATGCATGAACGATATGTGAAGAATCCTGCGCCCGCCGACCCTGCGTTGCTGGCACGCGTGGAAAAAGACGCTCTGACTCTATGCAAGGCGCTGGGCTACGATCTCAACACAGTTGAATTCGCGGTGGAAGACGGCGTCCCTTACGCGATCGATTTCATGAACCCTGCACCGGACGCGGATGTCAATTCCGTGGGCCAGGAGAACTTCGACTGGATCGTGAATGCAGTCGCCGAATTCGCAGTCAAGAAGGCTTTAAGCGACGAACATCCGGCGAGCGAATTACGCTGGGATGCCCTGCTGGCGGGCGGAGAACAGTCGCCCGCTCCGGCCGCAAAGAAAAAAGCTGTGCCCAGAGCGAAACGGGAGTAATTGTTATACTACGGGTGTTGGGCCGCCAACCGGCCGGTTCCGCGAATATGCAAACCACCTACACCATCGGGATCGAAGAGGAGTACCAGACCATCGATCCAGTGACGCGTGATCTGCGTTCCCACATTCACGCCGAGATGATTGAGAAGGGCAAACTCCTGCTGCAAGAGCGGGTCAAAGCCGAGATGCATCAGTCGGTAGTCGAGGTCGGCACTTCGGTCTGCAACAACATCAAGGAAGCGAAGACGGAAGTCAAGAAACTGCGCCACGACATGATCAAACTGGCGCGGGAGAATGGCCTATCGCTCGCGTCGTCCGCCACACATCCCTTCACCGATTGGCGAACCCAAGAAATTTATCCCGACGAGCGTTACCACAACATCGTGCAGGACATGAAGATGGTCGCGCGGGCAAATTTAATCTTCGGACTGCACGTACACATTGGCATCGAAGATCGTGAGACAGCGATTCACCTGATGAATCATGCGCGTTATTTCGTTCCTCACATGTTGGCTTTGTCGACAAATTCGCCTTTCTGGCTGGGCATGAATACAGGATTGAAGTCGTATCGCTGCAAAGTATTCGATAAGTTTCCCCGAACGAATATTCCGGATTATTTCCCCAGCTGGGGCGAGTACGACAATTTCATCAAACTACTGATCAAAACGAATTGCATCGATAACGCCAAGAAAATCTGGTGGGACATCCGGCCTCATCCATTCTTCAATACGCTGGAATTTCGGGTCTGCGACATTCCCATGCGCGTCGAAGAAACCATCGCCCTGGCCGCTCTCATCCAAGCGACGGTAGTGAAATTGCACAAGTTGTATACGGCCAATCAGGGCTTTCGCCTGTATCGAAGAGCATTACTCATGGAAAACAAGTGGCGCGCCTCGCGCTACGGCCTTGACGGTAAGATGATCGACTTCGGCAAACAGAAAGAAGTTCCGACGCGTGATTTGATCCGCGAATACCTGGAATTCGTCGACGATGTCGTGGACGAATTGGATTCCCGCAAAGAGTTGGAATACATCCACGAAATTCTTGAAACCGGCACCGGAGCCGACCGGCAGTTGCAAGTGTTTGAGGAGACCGGCGATCTTAAAAAGGTCGTCGATTACATTATTAAGGAGACGGAAGCCGGACTGGCCGAACCAGTCGCCGTGGCTTCCTAGAGACCTCTACGAAATGGACGTTTCCGCCAGTCAATTGAATCGTCAGATCAATGCTATTCCGTTCGATCCTGAACTCAGCGAAGGCGCTCGCAACGCGGTCAATGTGTGCCTGCGCATTCAGCCCACCGAAAAAGTTAC
>Ga0302320_10019753_pt1 | contig 13496 bp, 11 predicted proteins | sample Bog_T0_3_FD_202130 | JGI IMG/M metagenome (GOLD analysis project Ga0302320, IMG submission 202130) | Peat permafrost microbial communities from Stordalen Mire near Abisko, Sweden - Bog_T0_3 | ecosystem: Environmental > Terrestrial > Soil > Wetlands > Peat | place: Sweden: Abisko, Stordalen Mire...
GCGTTAGTACCAGACTGCCGTTGAACGAAGCCTATCGCGCTTTTTATGACTTACTTGCGGCGGCGGTAGCGAGCGAGATGGCCAATGCACGAACTTATGAGGGAGAGCGCAAACGCGCTGAAGCCCTAGCGGAGATCGATCGCGCAAAGACGGCCTTCTTCTCAAACGTCAGCCACGAATTTCGCACGCCGCTCACGCTGATTCTTGGACCGCTTGAGAACGAGTTGGCCGAGCGCGAGAACCCGCTGCCTCCGGCCCGTCGGGAGTCGCTGGAGACCGCGCATCGCAATAGCCTGCGCCTCTTGAAGCTGGTCAACACCCTGCTGGATTTCTCCCGCATCGAAGCCGGCCGCGAGCAGGCCAGTTATGAACCCACGGACTTAGCCAGCTATACCGAGGAATTGGCGAGCGTCTTCCGCTCAGCGGTTGAGTCCGCGGGCATGACCTTAACCTTGGATTGTCCGAGCCTCCCTGAGCAGGCGTACGTGGACCGGGAAATGTGGGAGAAGATTGTGCTCAATCTTCTTTCTAACGCCTTTAAGCATACGTTCGAGGGTGGCATCACGGTTTCGCTGCGATGGTGCGGTGACCACGTTGAGCTCACGGTGGCCGACACTGGCGTCGGTATTCCCGCGGTGGAGTTACCGCGTTTATTCGACCGGTTTCACCGCGTCAAAGGGACAAAATCGCGGACCCATGAGGGCACCGGAATTGGCTTGGCTCTTGTGCGAGACCTGGTTTCGCTCCATGGCGGGACCGTCAGTGTCGACAGCCATGAGGGAAGTGGCAGTACCTTTACGATCACAATCAGAACCCGTTCCGCCCACCTGCCTTCCAACCGCTTGGGGACACCTTATGCACTCGCCTCGACGGAGACACGAGCGGCCGCTTATGTTGCGGAGGCCCTCCAGTGGTTGCCTCACCCCGCAGCGTCGGCGCCTTCTGGTAGTGGCCAGCAGGACGCCTCCGGCAAACCAGCCGAGGCAGCCGCGCCGCTGGGGCTTCGCCGCGCTCGAGTCCTGCTGGCCGATGACAATGCCGACATGCGGGAATACGTTCGCCGTCTTCTTGCCGGGCGCTATGACGTGCAGGCGGTGGCGGACGGTTCAGCGGCTCTCGCCGCGGCGCTAAAACAATCCCCCGATCTTGTTTTGACCGACATTATGATGCCTGGCCTGGATGGATTCGGGCTGCTGCGCGAGCTGAGAGCCGATGCGAGGACCCGGACAATCCCGGTCGTCCTTTTGTCGGCGCGAGCGGGCGAGGAGGCTGCCGTGGAAGGATTGAATGAGGGTGCGGACGACTATCTCGCCAAGCCGTTTTCCGCCCAGGAACTCCTGGCGCGGGTGAGAACCCATCTGGAACTAGCGCGTGTTCGCCGCGAATGGGTGACCGAGTTGGAACGGTCGAACAAAGAACTGGAATCCTTCTGTTACTCGATCTCCCACGATCTTCGAGCGCCATTGCGCGCGATCGACGGATTTAGTGAGGCCCTACTCGAAGAATACGCCGGGAAACTCGACAAACAGGCGTGGCACTATTTGCAAAGGACAAGAGCGGGGGCGCAGAAATTGTCGGAGATCATCAATGATCTTCTGGAACTGTCGCGCGTAGGGCGCGGCGGGATGGCGAAACGGTTGGTCAATTTGACGGAGATGGCGCATAGTGAAGTTGCCGCTCTGCGGCGGATAAACCCGAGGCGTCAAGTGTCCATTGAGATTGAAGACGGGCTCTCGGCTTGTGCCGACCCGCGCTTAATTCGGTCCGTCCTCGCGAATCTGCTCGGGAACGCGTGGAAGTTCACGGCAAAGCAGGGCGACGCCCGGATCGCATTTGGAAGAGAAAGCGGGGAGGAGGGCGCATTTTATGTTCGGGATAATGGCGCCGGGTTCGACATGGCTTATGCCCGCAGATTGTTCGAGCCCTTCCAACGAATGCACAGGGATTCCGAGTTTGAAGGCACCGGAATCGGTCTGGCGTCCGTACAGCGAATCATCTCTCGGCATGGTGGCTTGATTTGGGCCGAGGCGGCGGTCGATGCCGGAGCGACTTTCCGCTTCACGTTAGGAGGGATTCAATGACGTTAGAAGGACGCAAGATTCTTCTTGTCGAAGACAACGACGACGACGCCGAACTGGCCGTGATCGCGTTCCGGCGTGCGGGGATCACCAATCCATTGATTCGCGCGAGCGACGGCGTGGATGCGCTCGACTATCTGTTCGGGCGGAACAAATATTCAGAACGAGATGTCGGCGACTCGCCGGTGGTAACCCTGCTTGATCTGAACCTTCCTAAGCTCAGCGGCTTGGAGGTGCTCAAAGCAATGCGTGCGGACGAGCGGACCAAGCATCTCCCCGTCGTCATTCTTACTTCGTCAAACGAAGAAAGAGATCGGATGAACGCTTACGATAACTTCGCCAACAGCTACGTGGTAAAGCCTGTGGATTTTGGTCAATTTGTAAACGCGGCTTCGCAGCTTAGCCTTTACTGGACGGTGCTGAATGCGCCTGCTCCTCCAAGAGAAGAGGAATCATCGGGTGGTGATACTATGCCCCCTAGCAATCCTGCGCGGACGACGTTAGTTCCCTGACACGACGGCTTAGCCAAGATTCTCGTTCGTGATTCGGCAGAGCCCCCGAATGGGAACGGATGCCACCCGTTATCTCCGTTGGCGATGATCGGCTCTTGCTGCCCAGCACGAGCGACTCCGGCAACCGGGTAAACCCGTCGGAACTGACGTGGCGATTCCCTCACAGCGTCAGTTGATGGCCAGCCGTACCGGCTTGCCGACGCGGCTGAGCATTTCGACCAGCGTATCGATTGTGAACTTCGTCGTTTTCCTGTTCACTACATCGGAAACGCGAGGGCGCGAGACCATGAGAAGCCCGACGCACTCCTTGTGGGTTCTCTCCGGGCCTCCAACAAAACTTAAGTTTTTACTTGACTATATTGACCTCGGAAGTGGATACTCAAGTAGAGGCTTAAGTAACCATGCAAGAACAAAACGTGATTCACAACACCTTCGTCATCGAACGCAGTTACCCGGTGACGGCTGAGCGGGTATTCTCCGCGTTCTGTGACCCGGCCAAGAAGCGCCGCTGGATTCTGGGGGGCGGAGGGCATGAAGTGGAGCATTTCGCCATGGACTTCCGAACGGGCGGGAAAGAGTGCGCGAGAGTGCGGTTAGGAGCCGGGACGCCAGTCGCCGGGATGGTGTGCACGAACGACACTTTTTATCAGGACATTGTTCCCAACCGCCGCATTGTATACACCTCGACGATGACGCTGGGCGAGAAGCGCATCTCGGTCTCTCTCTGCACTTTCGAGTTTCTGCCGGCGGAGGCGGGGACGGACCTCATCTTCACGCATCAGGCCGCGTTCTTCGAGGGCGCCGATGGTCCGGCGATGCGGGAAGGCGGATGGCGCACGCTCTTTGAACGACTGACCGATGAGATCAAACAAGCCTGACGCCGGCCAGGTGTTCCACGCTCTCGGGGATGCGACGCGCCGCGCGATTCTGGAGAAGCTCAGCGCAGGGCCACTCTCGGTCTCGCGAGTGGCCGAATCGTTTGACATGAGTCTCGCGGCCGTCGTGCAGCACCTACAGGCGCTGGAGGGATGCGGGTTGGTCAAAACCGAGAAACTGGGGCGCGTGCGAACCTGCCGAATCCACGCCGCGGGGCTTGAGGCGGCGGGGAAATGGATTGAAGACCGGCGTCCGATTTGGGAGCGCCAGTTGGACCGGCTGGGCGACTTACTCGCTTCGCCGGAGGACGAGTGAGAACTGCTTTACTGGGGCACGTCCGGTTGGGGAGCCGCTTCTGCGCCGAGGCCGGCGTAAGTCTCCTTCACCTTCAGGACCTTCTCACCGTTGAAGGTGACGAAGGTGATTTTGCCCGGGGGATGCCCGTAGATCCAATCCTCCAGCTCATCCCCTTCTTTGGTCTCGCGCAATTTGCGGTCGGGACGGCCGAGCGCGAGCAGGACCTGATCGCGGTCCATGCCGGCCTCGGCGCGCTTTTCGGCAATCGCCTTCTTCACAGCCGGCGGCAGGGTATCGGCGTAGAGGGTGGTCACGGAGTGCTTATCGAAATCGAGGAGCGGCGACAGGATTTTTTTCACGGCGGCGAAATCCATCTCGCCGAGCGGCTTGTGAAATTCGAGAGCGATGGGAGCGGCACGACGGATGGGATATTCGTGAACGGAATGTACGTAGCATATTAGTTAGTAAAGTCCGTTCTTGGATCTCAGGTCACCGCGGGCGCTTGATTATCTTTGAGAATTCGTCGAGCAGATGGTCATAGCGCCCAGGTTGAACAGGGGGATTTCCTTGAGTCGCTGCTTGCTCCATAGAGATGTCAAGCATTTTGTCCACGAAACGTCTCCACAATATTTTGGCGTTGCGCTTTTCTCGCAGTTGGCCTCCCACGCCGCCCAGAGGGGATGAGGCCAGCGGGGTTCGGCCCTCTGCTAACATCGCCTATGGTTCCGCGTCTACGTATCGTCCAGGGAAGTCTGTCTAGCCGCGTGCAGCCGCGCAGGATGATTGACAGGGTGTCAGCTCTCTGGGCCGCCGCGCTGCTCATTCTCACTGAATCAGTCTACCTTCCTTGGTCTGTGCTGCGCGGCAAGGATACCTTGTACGGCTGGGACTACTTCCTTCTGCACGCGCGTCGGCTGGCCTTTGCGCGAGACGCGATATTCGGTCGGCGGCATTTGGTTCCCGGATGGTATCCGCGGGAAATGCTGGGTACGCCCTTCAACGCAAATCTCCAGAACTTTCCCTGGATGCCTTCGCACCTGGTCCTCCTCTTTCTTGACCCGACCGTGGCTTATTCCGCCGGGATCGCGATCGCCGCGGCGCTTTCCGCCTTATTCACTTACCTCTTCTGCAGAAGGGCCGGGCTAACTCAGATAGCGGCAGTGGCGGCTGCGTGGACATTTGCCTGCGCTGGTTTCTTTTCCGCTCGCGTCATGGTAGGGCACTTGCTCACCCTCGAAGCGTACCCTTCACTGCCGTTACTGCTCTGGCTTGCAGATCGCGCAACCGACCCGCAACGGGCGAGGTCTCAACGGGCAGACACTCTGGCGCTCGCCTTCGGCGTCACCTGCGTGGTGGTCGCGGGGCACCCGCAACTCCCGGCATATTCCGTGGCGGCCACGCTCCTTTACGTGATCTGGCGCAGCCGTGGACTCGTTTGCGCGAGGCTTCTGAGCGCCGTCGTTCTGGGTGCGGGGGCAACCATGGTCGTCTGGTGGCCCATGCTGCTGCTCATCCAAAGAAGCACGCGCATTCTGAGCCTGAACCCGGCTTCCAACGATATAGTCATGCCTTATCGTCGGCTGCTCGCCCTCGCGATTCCTGGAATCGACGGCTGGGCAAACGGCGCGCAAGTTCCTCCCGGACATCCGTTCACGGGTTATTCGCATCCGGGTTACTTCTGGGACACCTTCGCGTACACGGGGATCTTGCCAGTCTTGGCGGCGGCGGTCCTCGTGATTTTGTGCGCGGTACGCCGGCGCTGGCCCGCGCCGCGCTGGGTTTTCCTGGCTGTGATCGGCGTGGCGGCCATCCTAGGCGCACTCCCTCTGTTGGACCCCCTACGCCACGCGATACCCGTTACTATTCTGCGCAGCCCGTCGCGCTTGCTCTACCTCTACACCTTCTCGGTTTCAATCGCATTGGGAGTTGGCGTCGATGCTTTTCTTCGTTGGGGTCCTTTCAAAAACCCAATATTCGCCCGGGTCGTCGTCTTCATTTGCCTCGCGCTGCACGGCTGGGACCTGGGTGGTGTCGCGCGCTTATTCATCCTTCCTACGCACTGGCATCCGTTGGAAGTTCCTGCTATCGACCAGATTCTCGCGCGCGAAGCAGGCGAGAGCCGGGTGGCAGTTAGCAGGGTCTTGTCGCTTCAGCTCGCCGAAAAACACGACGATCCTGGAGGATTTGACTCCATCTTCCTGGCGGACACTTACCGCACCTTAGCTTCGCTCACGGGTGCGCCAGCCGGTTGGAATGAAGAGTCGATCGATGCATCCACTTGGCCGGAATCGGCACTCCAAGCAACCGGTGCGAAATACGTCATTACGTGGCAGCCGAGGAAGGATCTCGATCTTATAACGACGGCCTCGGGACTTTGGATGTATCGGATAGACGACCCCGCGCCTCGCGCCGCAGGGCCCCCACGCGATAAGATCACGTATCTTAGACCCAGCAGCGATCAAATCGTGATCCGGAGCGAAGGCCCCCAAGCGGGACCGGTTTCGGTACTGGAAGCAAGCGATTCCGGATGGAGCGCGGATGTGGATGGAGCAGCCGCGCACATTTCCCGCGCGAATGGATTGGGCATGGCCGTCCAGGTCGCGGCGGGCAGCCATGAGATTCGGCTCCGCTACCGCACTCCTGGAAGAACAACCGGCATGCTACTTTCGCTCTTGAGCCTTCTTGTCCTGGCAGTTCTGGCGATGACCTCCGACGAAATAGGCAGGCTGGCGCAATGAAGGCGTTCCGGCGAGTAGCGCTCGCCGCAGCGTGGGCGTACGCGACGTACACCCTCTGGCTGATCGCTCGGATGTTCTGGTTCATCTGCTATTCCATGACGCGCGCGATCCACCTTGACGAACTCGTCATGATGGAGGAACTGCATCTCTTTCACCAGGGCAAATACTCGATTGGTTATTTATGGGCACCATACTGGGGCCATCGCATGCTGATCCCGCGTTTGCTCATGATGGCGGACGAGCGCTTCTTTCACTTCTCCAACACCCCGTTGGCGGTGGCGAGCTTGCTCGCGCAAGTTCTGACCACGGCGCTGCTCGTTTGGTTGGAGTGGCGGATGCTCCGGGAGGCACCGCATTGGTTGACCATTTTCGTGGTGGCGGCGACGGCTCATCTGGCGCTAAGTTCGCTGCAACTGGAAACCTTTCTTTTTGGGATAGCGGTGCAGTTTACGGAAGGGCTGCTCGGCGCGGTCGCTTCGATCGCGCTATCCGCATTGACGATTCGCAGCCCTAAGACCCCGCTTTGGATGCCGCTCGGCGCGTTGTTGTTTGCGGTGCTCGGAGCTTTATCCATGGGAACGGGCGTGTTCATCGGCCCGGTCATTCTGCTCGTCGCTCTTGGGCTCCGGGCGCGCGCCCGTGTGCTCGCGGCGCTGGCCCTCATCAGCGCGGCGTTCTGCGCGGCTTACTTTGCGGGCTATAGCAATCCAGGGCATGCCATGGGCTTCTCAGGGTTGCTTCTTCACCCACTTGGGGCGATCCGGATTACGGCGCTCGTCCTGGGCGGCGCGATTACGGATCACAGTCTGGGTTGGGGCGCGGCTTGCGGCTTCATCGGATTGCTGCTGGCTGCTGGAGCTGCCGTTAGGCTCTTGCTTGGGCGCACTTCGCTTGAAGAAGCGGCTTTGACAGGTTTTTGTGTCTTCCTCGCCCTGTACGCCTTCGCCTTTGCTTTCGCCCGCTTCACTCCGGAGAGCATTGCGGCGCTGGGACACAATACGATGCTGACCAGCCACGACTTCACGGTGCCGTTCCTCTTTTGGGGAACGCTGCTAGCTCTTGTCGCCGCGAACCACCGGAGCATTCTCTCCAAATCATCGTGCGTGCTCGTCGGCGCAATAGTCGGCTACCTCACTCTTCACACGCAGCCGTCACAACTGGCCGCATCCATGGCATGGCTGGAATTCCATCGCACGCTCGATGTGGCCGCTGCGGGGATGGTGATGGGGGCCACCGACCCGGAATATCTCTTTGAGCTGATGCCGGACCAGAAGTCCTTGGACTACTATCGCCCCTATATGCAGCAGCACGGACTGAGCTTCTTCGCGGACGATCGGGCATCCTGGCCAGGCCGCGATCTGAGGTCCGTTTTTGGCGATCCGGTGAATGGATGCCGAGGTTCGATTGATCGAAGACTTCCGGCTGGAGATGGGAAGTTCCGGCTCGAAGGATTCGTAGACGGACCCGGCGTGAGGTTCCCACTGGAGAGACAAATCGTGCTAACTGACGCAGCAGCAACAATCGATGGTGTCGGCAACACGCTGGTCATCTCTGAGAAGCGTGGCGGGCTGGACTTCGTCGCCTACGCGGGCACCGAAGCGGACGCCGCATACGTTATTACGCCGGATGGGAAGCCATGCAAATTCGGACCGTGACAGAGCAGGGACTTCGCCCTTTCGAATGACAGCCGGCCGACCTTGTTGTGTTTGTGGCAGGGGATCACGCCGCATGCGGCACATTTCATCTTTCGATTGTCGGTAGCTCGGATATCATGACTTCGGGAAGGTCGGTCCATAGTGCCACGTCCTTAGTTGGCCGACGTGTCCCGTCCGTGCACGGAGAAGCGGACGGTAGGCATGGTTGGCTTGAGCGGTTAAGACTTCTTCGCCGGCGCATGAACCAAACTATGGTTATGGGTGACTGGGCCGTGAAGGTTGCCGCATGCGGCATATTTCAGCACCTTTTGATCATTGTTCACCGAGTTAATATTATCTCGGGAAAGGTCGGTAAAGGTCGACATCTAATTCCTCGCACATAGTGCCACGTCTTAGTTGACCGGCCTTTCCTATCCATGGATGACAGTAAATGTGGACCTAAACGAGCGTGGCCGATCACCGTGCGGGAAATCATTGAATGGCCCGCCAAGGGGAAGCGCGCTAGCTAACTGAGAGCGAATGCCGTAGCGATCTTCGCTGCCAAGGTTGTGAATATGATCGGCTTTCATCCCATGCCCAGAAATGTGCCGAGAGGCTTGCTAAACAGCTGTTCTGAAACTCTGGTGAGTTGATTATCTTTAGCGTCTCCCAAATCCTTCGCGCCATGGAAAGTATTGCACCTTATTTGATAAATCAAATCAAAGATCTCTTTTTTATTATTGATGTCCGTCAAAGCTACGGAAGTAATTCCCCTCCTTGACGGTCGCATATCTTCAATCGGAGAGAGAGTACCTCTAACGCTTCTCTATATTGGGGGAGGCGCCAAAAACGCCTGGAGGCATTCTTCAACTCGTTGTCGTTGGTATAGAACCAGTCAAGCTTATGCCTATCCAGATCCTGGCCGGAGGCTTCCGTTATATAGGCAACAAGAATCATCCAATAGATAACGAACCTAATCCAGTGGTCATGCTCTACATAGTCGGCTTTCTCCTTCCAGAGTGTGCACGAACGACACTTTTTATCAGGACATTGTTCCCAACCGCCGCATTGTATACACCTCGACGATGACGCTGGGCGAGAAGCGCATCTCGGTCTCTCTCTGCACTTTCGAGTTTCCGCCGGCGGAGGCGGGGACGGACCTCATCTTCACGCATCAGGCCGCGTTCTTCGAGGGCGCCGATGGTCCGGCGATGCGGGAAGGCGGATGGCGCACGCTCTTTGAACGACTGACCGATGAGATCAAACAAGCCTGACGCCGGCCAGGTGTTCCACGCTCTCGGGGATGCGACGCGCCGCGCGATTCTGGAGAAGCTCAGCGCAGGGCCACTCTCGGTCTCGCGAGTGGCCGAATCGTTTGACATGAGTCTCGCGGCCGTCGTGCAGCACCTACAGGCGCTGGAGGGATGCGGGTTGGTCAAAACCGAGAAACTGGGGCGCGTGCGAACCTGCCGAATCCACGCCGCGGGGCTTGAGGCGGCGGGGAAATGGATTGAAGACCGGCGTCCGATTTGGGAGCGCCAGTTGGACCGGCTGGGCGACTTACTCGCTTCGCCGGAGGACGAGTGAGAACTGCTTTACTGGGGCACGTCCGGTTGGGGAGCCGCTTCTGCGCCGAGGCCGGCGTAAGTCTCCTTCACCTTCAGGACCTTCTCACCGTTGAAGGTGACGAAGGTGATTTTGCCCGGGGGATGCCCGTAGATCCAATCCTCCAGCTCATCCCCTTCTTTGGTCTCGCGCAATTTGCGGTCGGGACGGCCGAGCGCGAGCAGGACCTGATCGCGGTCCATGCCGGCCTCGGCGCGCTTTTCGGCAATCGCCTTCTTCACAGCCGGCGGCAGGGTATCGGCGTAGAGGGTGGTCACGGAGTGCTTATCGAAATCGAGGAGCGGCGACAGGATTTTTTTCACGGCGGCGGAATCCATCTCGCCGAGCGGCTTGTGAAATTCGAGAGCGATGGTGGTGCCGGTAGTGGCTGTGCCGTCACCGCGTCCGATCGGCGTGGTCTGGTTGCCCATCCCGATGCCGCCCTGCACGCGGTCATACCAATGCCCGCCGCTCTTGTTGCCGCCGTTGATCTCGAAGACGATGCGTTCTTTCTCGATGGTGACTTTGGTGATCTGGACTTGATCGCCCATGCGCGCGGCGGGTCCGTTTTCGCGAATTAAGGTGACCCACCTGGGCTGATCATATTTTCCGGTGGCGTCGAATTCCAGCGGTTTTTTGGCGCGCGGCAGGGTTTCCTTTGTGGTGGCGTATTCCGCGGTGAGGTTGCGCACCAACTCGACGCGCTCCATCTCGGTGATGCGATCTTCGGCGGCGAACCCGGAGATGGCCAAGAGAGCAACGGCTGGGCGAAAAAAGCGGGTCATGATTCTTCCTTTTGACCGACAGCGGATTGACCGGCATCGGCTTGCCCGACAACGTCTACAACATAAGCCTGCTGGCGGACCAAACGCACCTTCCAGATGGCAAGCGCGAGCAGGACGAGAACGCCTGTGGTGAGGACGCTGCCTTCCGGGCCGTAGTCGCCGCCCGACCAGAGCGGCGTTGTGTTCCAGACAATCTCGTATCCGGTTATTCGTATTTTAATCCCACTAATGTCCGCACCAAACAAGAGGAGCATGAGATTCCAGCCGTAGTGCAGCCCGATAGGGAACCAGATGTCGTGGGAGCGGACGAAGGCATAGCAGAAGAGCACGCCGAAGCCGGCGGTGTTGGCGAACGCGAGCCAGGTGGCGTGGGGGTTGGGGCCGTGCGCGAGTCCGAACAAAAGCCCGACCGGGAGGATGGCGGGAAGGACTCCGAATTCGCGGAGGAGAACCTGAAATCCAAACCCGCGGAACAGGATTTCTTCCGCGACCGCGCCGAGGAGCAGCAGGAACGGGACGAATAGCTGCTCGCGCCAATTGGCGGCCGGAGCGGCCGCGGAAACAACGGCGCGGACTTCGTGGACCTGACCGGTGAGCAGCAGGGCGAGCAGAACCAACGCGGCTGCGCCGAATCCCAAGCCCAGACCGGTGGCGGTGTTGTACGCTCCGCCGCGATTCAACGGCATGCCGAGGGCTTCAAAGCCCTTGTCTTCGAAAATACGCAGGCAGAGGAAATTCCCCACGAGGGCGGCGGCGAGAACGGAGAGAATGCTGCCGAGCAGGAGGTTGAAGATGTTGAAGAACAGCCAGCCGAGGAAGAAGACGGCCGTACCCGCGAACAGGATGTACACGCCGGCTTGCAACAGGGGCTGGATGGGGTCGCGCTTCACGGGAGCCAACTCACTCCGCGTGCGGCCACGCGGGCCGGAAGAACCGTGGCCCCCGCCTGGAGGATCACGTCGCGGACACGTTCCCGAGCGTCCGGCTCGGTGAGGAAGAGGACGCAGCCTCCGCCGCCCGCGCCGCAGACCTTGGCGCCTGTGGCTCCGGCGTGGCGCGTAGCGCAGACGAGACGGTCGATCAGAGGAGTGGTAATTCCGGGGACGTTTTCGCGGCGGTGGGTCCATTCCTCGCGAAGCAGATGGCCAGTCTCGGCCCAGTCATGCTTCAGCAGAGCGTGGCGCATCTCATTGGCGATGGAAGCGATGAGGTCGAAGTTGCGCTGAACGGCGGCGTTGCCATCAAGGTAGGCTTTCATGACCCCCCAGTTGTTGATGCCGGAGTTGCGCGGCTCGCCGGTATAGGCGAGCACGAAGCGGGCGTCGAGTTCCGCGGGTTCGACGGGAAGAGGCTGCCAGCGAATGCCATCTACGTTCAGTTCCACGGCGGAGACGCCGCCGTACATGGCGGGGTAATAGTCCTGGGAGCCGGTGGGCACGCGGAGGACGCGCGCTTCGATGTTCTGCGCGATTTCGCGGATCTTTTCGAGCTTGTAGTTGTGGCCGGTGAGTTTGTTCAAGGCCATGGAGAGCGCAATGAGCAAGGCGGAGGAGCCGGAGATTCCGGCTCCGGCGGGCGCCTCCGATTCGGTGACGATCTCGACGCCGTGTTCCGGGGAAAAATACTCGAGGGCGCGAGCCAGCAGGGGCAACCTGACCTGGGGCGCGGCGCGGAGTTCATCGAGCGAAGCGAACTCCTCTTTGACGTTCAGGTCACGCGATTCCAGAACGATGCGGGCATCGGCTCGCGGGTGGACGACACATTTCGCGTAGATATCGACGGCGAAGTTCACGGTGACTGGTTGCGAGTGAAACAGATAGAGCGGCCAGATGTCGAGCGTGCCGCCGGCGAGGTCGACGCGACAGGGCGCCTTAGAGGCAATTTGCATAGTGGCCAAAGCGAGCGGTGTTCATCATATGGTATTCGATGAGCGCGGTGGACCGGCAGGACCACGTAAAACGCGGCGGCGGTCAAGATTGACCGCCCCCGTTTCAAACCGAGCCAGTCGCGAGGAATTTTCGCCATGCCGCGATGGACATGGCGTTGTGCTTTTCGAGCGCACGGTAGCCATCCCGCTGGGCGCTCCTGTCGCGCAACAGGCGTTTGCCGACCCGCGCGATCTCGCCGGCATCGTCTGGATTGGCCATCCAGTTCGATGGCACCCAGTCGATGGCGGGAGACACGACGCTGGGCACGCCTTCGGCGATACCGTCCGCGGTAACGCCGTTAAAGCTTTCCGTGAAGCTTGGCTGCATCATCAGGTGCATGCGGCGGATGATGCGACGGAAATCCGGCCACGGCTGCCAGGGCTCGGGGATCAACTCCACGTTGGGCACATTTGCGCACATCTCCCGGACGGACTGCATGACCCCCGCGCCACCTTCCTCACGGCCGGTTGAAATGTGAATGCGGGTGACGGCGTCCAGTTCGCGCCCGATCTGAATGGAGGCCCAGGCGGCAGTCATCAGGTTCTTCAACAAACGCGTTGCGCCGAAGATGCCGATGTCGAGATCGGGCCCGGCCCAGTGCGCGCGTTTCCGTTCGATGGGGCCGTGCGTGAAATAGAGATTCGGCAGCAGAGTGCACGTGGCCCCGTAAGCCGACTGGACGGCACGGCAGAATTTCTCCGAGTTGCCCGAGAGGCGAAAGTTCTTGATGCGCCGCTCGAGCTCCATTTGTTCCCGCATCACTTTGACGGCCCACTTATCGGCCTGCAGGAAGCCAACGTTGCTGTGAAAGACTACCGCAAAAACGATGCGGGGGAATTCGCGGCATAAGTTTTCTATAAACGGAGTATCTATGTAAGGCGCGCAGAGCACTACATGAGTGAGCCCCGGCCAGGCATTCGCGCGCAACCGGTCGCGCAGATAATAGCCGTCGATGACCGCGACGGGTTCGGCGCGCATGCCATGCTCGACGAGCATTTCGGAGGCATTTCCGGCTGTGACTCCGAGCCCGACGTGGCAAGCCT
>Ga0302320_10019755_pt1 | contig 13496 bp, 12 predicted proteins | sample Bog_T0_3_FD_202130 | JGI IMG/M metagenome (GOLD analysis project Ga0302320, IMG submission 202130) | Peat permafrost microbial communities from Stordalen Mire near Abisko, Sweden - Bog_T0_3 | ecosystem: Environmental > Terrestrial > Soil > Wetlands > Peat | place: Sweden: Abisko, Stordalen Mire...
CGATAATCGGGCCGTCTTGCGCGCCTCTTTGAGTTGCGACTTGGCGAGCCGCAGCTGCTGTTTCGCCTCTTCCGAGCGGGTGTTGGCCTTGCGTTCCGCGAGTTCGAGCCGCTGAAGTGCCGCCGTCTTTTTCAAACTTGCCGCCGACGTTGCTTTGTTGGCCAAGATCCCTACTCCCTTCGATTGCCCACGGTTTTATTTCCATGGCACTGGCAGGTGAGCTTAAGCCCACGCTGCGCGCCTGTCACTCACCTGTCATGAATCTCCGGTGGAAATCAGGGCAGTACCCGCAGAAGGAACGCGCGAATCGCGGCAATTTCCTCGGGGCATACGGAGTGCGCCATCGGATACTCGTGCCATTCGACCGGAAACCCGAGTTGTAGGAGGGCATCGCGCGAGTCGGTGCCGAGCGCGAGCGGCAGCACGCCGTCCGCCCGTCCGTGGGCCATGAAGATCGGCGTATGCAGGTTCTCGGCAGAGCGCTCTGCCGCCAAGCGAGAGGCCAGCGGCAAATAGCAGGAGAGGGCCAGCACGCCGGCAATCCGCGAGTTCAAGCGCGGAGCGGTGTAAAGGGATACGGCGCCCCCTTGGGAGAAGCCGCCGAGCACGATGCGATCGGCCGGAATGCCGCGCTCCGCCTCACGCGCGAAGAGTTCCCGGATGCGCGCATCGCTATCCCAGAAACCGGCCAGATCCTCCGCGGCACTTCGGTCGAGACTCTTGAGGTCGTACCAAGCGCGCATCGGCATGCCCCCGTTGAGGGTCACGGGCCGAATCGGCGCATGCGGGAAGACGAATCGCCAGGAGCGTTCGCCGCGGTGCACGAGATCGGGGACGATCGGTTCGAAGTCGTGCCCGTCCGCGCCGAGTCCGTGCAGCCAGATGATGGCTGCCGTCGGCGGCACGGCGCCTGTGACGATGTCGATGGTGTCGAGCAAGATCCGCCAAGCGTAACAGACCGGATGCAAGGCTAGGCGCGCGAAGTCTTCCGAACGACTTGACATAGCATGAATTTTTATGCAGGATTATTGCAAATTTATGCATAATCGAACGGTTATGCAGGTTCCAAACGTTAGGCAGGCTGGCGAGATTCGAGCACTTTCATGATGGTCACTTCCACGGACAACATCGGCACGCCGGCACGGCGCGACCTGCTCGCCAAGATCATTCGCGAGCACACCGTCGGGCGTCAGGCCGAACTCGTCGAATTGCTGCGCAAGCTGGGGCATCCGGCGACCCAGTCGAGCGTGAGCCGCGACTTGCGCGAACTCGGCGCGGCGAAGCGCGGCGATCGATACGTGCTCGGCGACGACGCGGGCTCGCCCAAGAGCGATTTTTCGACGCTGCGGCAATTCGTGAGCGGCCGGCTCACGGCCGGAGCCAATCTCACGGTGCTCAAAACCCATGTCGGCTCCGCGCAGAGCGTCGCCGTTGCCATCGACAGCGCGCGCTGGCCCGAAGTGGTCGGCACGATCTCGGGCGACGATACGATTTTCATCGCGACCGTCGGCGCGCGCGAGCAGCGTCAGCTCGGCGAGCGCCTGCACGCCATTTTCGGGATCTAAACACCATGACAAACCTTGCAGTGGGCAAAGAGCCCATTCTTCTGGCTTTTTCGGGCGGCCTCGACACGTCGTTCTGCGTGCCGTGGCTCGCCGAGACCTATGGGCGGCCCGTCATCACCGTGACCGTCGATACCGGCGGGATCGACGCCGCGGCGGCCGCGGCGCTCGGCGAGCGTGCGCGTCGCCTCGGCGCCATCGACCATCGCCTCATCGATGCCCGCGACGCCTACTTCGAACAGGTGCTCAAGTTCCTGATCATGGGAAATGTTCGCCGCGGTCAACTCTACCCCCTGTGCGTCGGTGCGGAGCGGGTCCTGCAGGCCCAGACGATCGCGCAGATGGCACTGCAGCTGCAGACCCAGATCGTTGCGCACGGCTGTACGGCGGCCGGCAACGATCAGGTCCGCTTCGAAGTGGCCTTGCGTACGCTCGCGCCGGACCTCGAGATCCTCGCGCCGGTGCGCGACCGCGCCTTCAAGCGACCCGAGCAGCTCAAGTACCTCGAGGATCGAGCCTTGCCCATCCCGCCGTTCGGCGCGGCCTACTCCGTCAACCGCGGCCTCTGGGGCGTGACCATCGGCGGCAAGGAGACGCTGACCTCGGCCGGCGGCATTCCCGAGGAGGCTTGGGTGCTCTCCAAGGAGGCCTTCACCCACCCCCGCACACCGGAGCGCCATGCGATTGGTTTCGAACGCGGCGTTCCGGTGAGCCTCGACGGCGAGCGCCTCGGCGCCGTCGCGATCATCGAGTCGCTCGAGACCCTCGCCGGTCCCTTCGGCATCGGCCGCGGCATCCATCTCGGCGATACCGTGATCGGCACCAAGGGTCGGGTCGCGTTCGAGGCCCCCGCCGCCGAGGTGCTCCTGACCGCGCACCGCGAACTCGAGAAACTCGTCCTCACCGGCAAGCAGGCGCGCATCAAGGAGTCGGTCGCGCAGCCCTACGGAGATCTCGTGCACGAGGGGCAGCACTTGGACCCGGTGTGCCGCGATATCGAGGCGCTGCTGGTCTCATCCCAGGCGCGAGTGACGGGCGAGGTGATCGTCGCCTTTCGTCCCGGATCTCTGTTCGTCGAAGGCGTCAGTTCGCCCTACTCCCTGATGGCCGCCTCGAAGGGCGTCTACGGGGAGGCGGCCGGTGAATGGACGCCGACCGACGCGCTGGGCTACTCCAAAATGCTGGCCCTGACGGGAATTTTCTACAAACGAGCCGGAGCGAACCAATCATGAGCAGCATGCGAACGGTCGTCGTCGACAAGATCGCTTCGGTGACGCAGGCCTGCGGCCTGTCGCACGAAGTGCGGATCTCCACGGATATCGCCTGCGAGGAAGGCATCGTGCTGGTCGTGGAGATCCTCGACAACAAATCCACTTACAACACGCTCGAGCTCACGAGCGGCCGGATGGCGAAGATCACGCGCGGTGACGTCGTCGCGGGCGCGCTCGGCCACCGCAAGGCGCTGTTCGGCTACTCGGGGCACATCCCCGAGTCGCTGAAGCCCGGCGACGTCATTCAGATGCTCAACATCGGCGGCGTGCTCGGCATTTGCGACTCGGCGACCCCGGACAAGGGCAAGCCCTTCGATTGCAAGGTCCTGGGCTCGGTGCTCACCTTTCCGTATCTCGGCGAACGCATCGGCGTGCCCGCGAAGGCGGGCTTCAAGCAGCTCGATTATCAGGCCGAATTGCAGACCCGCGGCGTGCCCGTGGTGGCCCTCGCCGGAACCTGCATGGAGGCCGGCAAGACGGCCGCGGCGGCGGCGATCATCGCCCGGATGCGGCACCGTGGTCTCGTCGTCGATGCCTTCAAGGCGACCGGCGTGTCCCTGCGGCGCGACATTCTCGCGTTCGAGGATGCGGGCGCGCGGCGCACGATGATCTTCACGGATCTCGGCATCGTCACGACGACGGCGAAATGCGGACCCGCCTTGACGCGCACGATGCTCACGGAAATGGCGAGCGGCCAGCCCGACGTGATCGTGTTCGAACTCGGCGACGGCCTGCTCGGCACCTATGGCGTCGAGGCGATCCTGCGCGACGCCGACATCAAGCGGGCGCTCACGGCCCTGGTGCTGTCGGCGAACGATCCTGTCGCGGCCTGGGGTGGGGTCAAACTGCTGCGCGAGCGATTCGGCATCGAGCCCTGCGCCGTCACCGGTCCCTCGACCGACAATCAGGTCGGCATCCAGATCATCCGCGAACAAATGAACGTCGCCGCGTTCAACGCCATCAGTAGTCCCGCCGCGTTGGGGGATCACATCATCGCGAGTCTCGGGCTCGGCAACGTGCGCGCATCGAAGGTCGTCGCGGAGTGAACGAGCGGTTTGCGTCGACCGTGCCGTCGGGCCGCGGCGCGGAAGCGTCCGCGCCTACATCCGCCGTCGTGCTCGGCGGCACGGGCTACGTGGCGGGGGAACTGCTGCGCCTGATCGCGGGCCATCCGCTCCTGGAACTTGCCGCCATTGTGTCCGACAGTCAACCGGGGGCGCCCGTCGGCGCGGCCTTTCCGCACCTGTACGCCGCCTATCCGCAGCTGGCTTTCGCTGCGTTCGCCGACGCCGAGACGCTGATCGGACGCGTGCCGCGGACCGCACTGTTCAGCGCGGCGCCCCACGGTGCTGCGGCCGGCGCCGTCGATCGTCTGCTCCGTGCCGGCGAGCTCGCAGGCGTGCGCGTGCACTGCGTCGACATCTCGGCCGACTATCGTTATCGCAGCCCTGCCGTCTACGAGGCGGTCTACGGGCACGCGCATACGGCACCGGCGCGCCTCAAGGATTTCACCTGTGCGGTGCCCGAACATCTCGCGGCGTCACCGACGCGCCACATCGCCCATCCCGGCTGCTTCGCGACCGCCGTACTCCTCGCGAGCGTGCCCTTGCTCGCCGCGGGCGTGACGGATGGTCGCCTGTTCGTGAGCGGCATCACGGGCAGCACCGGCTCGGGCCGCAAGCCCTCCGACGGCACCCACCATCCGCAGCGTCACGGCGATCTGTATTCCTACAATGCGCTCGCGCACCGACATGTGCCGGAAATCGTCGCCTGCGCGAAGCTCGCCACGGGCGTCGAGGCGGAGGTCAACTTCGTGCCCCATTCCGGGCCCTTTGCCCGGGGCATCCACGTCACCGTGCAGGCGGCGCTCGTCAAACCGCTCGACGGCGCCGGCGCGCGCGCCCTCATGGCGGCGTATTACCAGACGAGCCCTTTCGTGCGCGTCGTCGCCGGCGCGCCTCGCATCAAAGATGTGGTCGCGAGCAATTTCGCGCACTTGGGTGCGGCATCGAATGGCCGCTCGATCGCAGTCACCGCGGCCATCGACAATCTCGACAAGGGCGCGGCCGGCGGCGCCGTGCAATGGATGAACCGGCTCTTGGGCTACGGCGAGGCGACGGGCCTGACGGCGCCGGCGCCGGGCTGGACCTGACCTTAGCGCTCTGCTACCTGAGGACAAGCGATGGCTACCGTTTCCGACTCCGTGACTGGCGCCCATGCGGATCACCTCGCACACGTCTTTGCGCAATTTCCGATCGAGATCGCGCACGGCGAGGGTGTCTGGCTCTACGCGCGCGACGGCCGCAAGATTCTCGATTTCTACGGTGGCCACGCGGTCGCGGGTTTGGGCTACGGCCATCCGCGCTGGGTCGCGGCGCTCGAGCGGCAGGCGCGGCAAATGTCGTTTCAAACGAATGCCCTGCCGATGGTGATTCGGGAGCGCGCAGCGGCGCGCCTCGTGAAGTTCGCGGGCTTGGGGCTGGATACGGTGTTCTGGATCAACAGCGGCGCCGAAGCCAACGAGAACGCGCTCAAGCTTGCGTTCAAGATCACGGGCAGATCCAAGGCCGTGGCGCTCGAGCAGGGCTGGCACGGTCGGACCGCCGCCGCGGGCGCGGTCACCTGGGGCGCGCTCGAGAAATGGTACGGCTTTCCGCGGACGCCGTTCGACGTCGCCTTCATGCCGCGCGACGAACCCGAAGCCGCGCGCGGCGCGATCGACCGGGACACGGCTGCCGTGATCGTCGAGCCCGTGCAGGGTGTGGGCGGCGCCTATGGGATCGGCACGCCGATGCTCGAGGCGCTGCGGCGCCGCTGCGATGAGGTCGGCGCCCTGCTGATCTTCGACGAGGTCCAGTGCGGCGTCGGGCGGACGGGTGCACCGTTCGGCGCGAACCTCTTCGGCGTCGTCCCGGACATCCTGACGACCGCGAAGGCGCTCGGCAACGGCTTTCCGGTCTCCGCGCTCATGCTCTCGCGCAAGGTCGCCGACAGCCTGAAGTACGACGACATGGGCACGACCTTCGGCGGCGGCCCCATGGCCTGTGCGATTGCCGAAGCGGTCATCGACACGATCGAATCGGAAGCGCTGCTCGCGAACGTGCGCCAGGTATCCGACTACATCCGCGCCAATTGTCTGGTCGGCCCCGTGATCGGAGTCCAGGGGGCCGGTTTCCTCTTGGGCCTGAAAACGTCCCGCCCGGCCAAGCAGGTGCAGGCCGCGCTGCTCGAGCAGAACATCCTGACCGGCACGAGCGGCGATGCCTTCATCCTGCGGCTGCTGCCGGCCTTCATCCTGAATGAAGGGCATGTCGATCGCCTGATCGACGCGCTGGCGAAGATCCCCGCATGAGGCGCTTCCTCGATCTCGCCGCGTTCCAGCGCGAGGAAATCGAAGACCTGCTTGCGCTCGCACAATCGCTGCAGGACAAACCCCAGCCGCACGCGCTCGCGGGCAAGGTCCTGGGCCTCGTGTTCTTCAACCCGAGCCTGCGCACGCTCGCCTCGTTTCAAGCCGGCATGGCGCGGCTCGGCGGCAGTTCGTTCGTCATCACGCCGGGCCAGGGCACCTGGCAGCTCGAGACGCGCTTGAACGCGATCATGAACGGCGCGGCGGCCGAACACATTCGCGAGGGCATACCCGTCCTCGCCTCGTACTGCGATGCGCTCGGTGTGCGCGCCTTCGCCGAGGGCAAGAATCTCGCCTACGATCTGAAGGAGACCTTGTTCGGCATGATCGACGCGCTCTGCGACAAGCCGCTCGTGAACATGGAGTCGGCCGTCAACCACCCGTGCCAGGCGCTCGCCGATTGGCGCACGCTCGACGAGCTCGGCGTGCCGCGACGGGCGAAGTTCGTGCTGAGCTGGGTGTATCACCCGAAGCCCCTGCCGCTCGCCGTGCCCGCAGCGACCTTGCAGATGGCCGCCATGCGCGGCATGGAGGTGGTCGTCGTGCGCCCCGAGGGCTACGGCCTGCCGCGCGAGATCATGGCCAAGGCCGAGGGCCTCGCGCGAGCGTCCGGCGGCTCGGTCAGCGAAACCGAGGATCGGGCCGCGGCGTTTGCCGGTGCCCACGTGGTCTATGCCAAGGAATGGGGCACGACGACCTATTACGGCGATTTCGAGGCGGATTCAAGGCTGCGAGCGGAACTCTCCGACTGGTGCATTCGCGAACGCTGGTTCGAGCCGTCGGCGCCGGGCGCCAAACTGATGCATTGCCTGCCGGTGCGCCGCAACGTCGCGGTGTCGGACGAGATTCTCGACGGTCCGCGCGCCGTGGTCGCACGCGAAGCCTTCAATCGATTGGTGGTGCAAATGGCCGTTCTGCACCGAATGCTGGCATGAACGACCCTTTCGTCCCCGGAGCTATCGGCATGATCATGAATCGACCTGACCCATCCATCGCCGTTCGCGCCCTGAAGAGCGCGGCGCCCTACATCCGCATGTACAAGGGCAAGGTGTTCGTGATCAAGGCCGGCGGCGCGGTGTTCGCGGACGACCAGTCGACGCGCGTGCTGATCGAGCAGGTCGCGATCCTGCACCAGGTGGGCATCAAGGTCGTGCTCGTCCACGGCGGCGGTCCACAGCTCGACAGCGTGCAAACGGCGCTCGGCATCCCGACGCGCATGGTGAACGGACGGCGCATCACCGATGCCGAGACGATCGGCGTCGCCGCCATGGTCCTGAACGGCACGATCAACACCCGCATCCTCGCGATATGCCGCGAACTCGAGATCGAGGCCGTCGGCGTGAGCGGCGTCGACGCCGGTTTGATCCGCGCACACAAGCGAGCGCCGGTGGCCGCCGCGGACGGCGCAGCCGAGAGTGTCGATTACGGGTACGTCGGCGACATCGACGTGGTCGATGCCGCGGTCCTCGAAAAGCTGCTGGACAACGGCCTCATGCCCGTCGTGAGCCCCCTGTCGGCGGACGCGAAGGGCGTGTTGCTCAACATCAATGCGGACACGGTCGCGGCCGCGGTCGGCGGCGCCTTGGCCGCGGAGAAGTTGATCCTGTGCACGGGAGCGCCCGGCATTCTCGAGAGCATCGATGATCCGAGCTCGGTGATCTCCTATACTGACTTGAAGGGTTTGAAGGGTTTGCGCGACCAGGGCAGCCTGCACGCCGGCATGCTGCCGAAGGCGGCCGCGATCGAAAGAGCGATCCAGAGCGGCGTGCGCCGCGTTCACGTGATCACCTACAAGTCGGCCGACAGCCTGCTCGCCGAGATCTTCACGAACGAGGGCACGGGTACGCTCGTGGTCGCCGATTTGAACGTGCTGAGTCCGGCCGAACAGCTCGGCACGCCAGCGGCCTTATGACGCGGCTCTGGGACAAGGGCACTCCGCTCGATGCGCGCGTGCTCGAGTTTACGGCAGGGGATGACCATGTCCTCGACGAGCGCCTCGTGCCGTACGATGTCGAGGCCTCGATCGCACACGCCGAGATGCTGGGTGCTCAGGGGTTGCTTGCGCCCGACGACCTCGCGGCCATCGTCACGGCGCTCAGCGCGATCGGCGCCGAACATGCGGCGGGCGCCTGGCGCATCACGCTCGAGGAAGAGGACTCGCAGACGGCGATCGAGGCGCGGCTGACGGCGCGCATCGGCGCCGTGGGCGGCCGCTTGCACGCCGGCCGTTCACGGAACGATCAGGTGCTGGTCGCTTTGCGGCTCTACCTGCGCGACGTCGCGGACGACTTGAGTGCGGGAGCGCTTGGCGTAGCGGATGCGCTCGACGAACTCGCCGCGCGTGAAGGCACTGTGGCGCTGCCCGGCTACACCCACATGCAACAGGCGATGCCGAGCAGCGTGGCGCTCTGGGCACATGGCTTCGCCGCCGAAATCCGCGATGACGCGGAGGGTTTGAAACTCTCGCGCCGGCGCATCGACAAGAACCCTCTCGGCTCGGCCGCCGGTTTCGGCACCCCGAATCTGCCGATCGATCGGGAGACGACGCGGCGGCGCCTGAACTTCGCGGTGACGCATGAACCCGTGACGGCCGTCCAGCTCTCACGTGGCAAAGCCGAGGCTCAGCTCCTGTTCGAGACGAGCTTGCTGACCCAGGACTTGGGCAGGCTCGCGGCGGATCTGCTGCTCTTCTACAGCCAGGAATTCGGCTTCGTGAGCCTGCCCGCGGAGATGACGACGGGGTCGTCGATCATGCCCCAAAAGCGCAATCCGGACGTGTTCGAACTCATCCGCGGCCGCGGCGCCGTTGCGCAGGCGGCGCTCCTCGAGGTGCTCGCGATCACGCAAAAGCTGGGATCCGGTTATCAGCGGGACCTGCAGCTGATCAAGGCACCGCTATTCCGGGCCATAGACTCCTGCGCGGCGACGCTCGGGATCCTGCCGCTCGCCTTGGGCGGTGTGCGCTTCAGGCCCGAGAACATCCATCTCGATCCGGGCATCCATGCGGCCGCCGCCGCGAATGCGCTCGTGGTGGCCGAGGGAATTCCGTTCCGCGAGGCCTACCGGCGCATCGCGGGCGACTACCTCCCCAAGTAAGGCGCTGCCGGCAATGCGCTGCTAGCAATTGCCATGGGGTTTGGCGTATCGTTCGGCCCCATGAAAAAATCAAACACCCGGTTTCTGGCACACGTGGGCGGCACCGCCGCCTTGTTTTCATTACCTTTTTTGGCCGTCGCCCAGACGCCGCCGGCCGCCCCGCCGGCGAGCGTAGCGGCACCCGCCCCGGCGCCCGCCCCGGCGCCCGAGCCGCCGTCGGCGGCCGAAGGCGGCTACCTGATCGGCCTCTCGTTCGGTGAGCAAATCCATCGCATCGGCATCACGAACGAGATCTCGGTCGACGATATCTCGCGCGGCGTGCGCGAAGCCTTGGGCGGCAAGAAGCTCGCGCCGGCCGACCAGCAGCGCTTGCAGACGTTTGTGAAGTCGATCGTCGATGGGATCGTGTCGAAGAACAAGGCCGCGGCCAAGGCGTTTCTCGAGAAGAACGGCAAGGAAAAGGGTGTCAAGACGACGGCGTCCGGCCTCGAGTACCAGATTCTGATCCCCGGCGACACGAAGGCCGCTGCTCCGCTGGCGACCGACACGGTGAGCGTCCAGTACCGCGGGAAGCTCCTCGACGGCTCGGAATTCGATAGTTCCTATGCGCACGGCGAGGCGGTGACGTTTCCGGTCAACGGCGTCATCAAGGGCTGGCAGGAAGCCCTCGTGCTTATGAAGCCGGGCTCGAAGTGGAAGCTGTGGGTACCGCCCGAGTTGGGCTACGACGCCCAGCCGCGCCCCGGCATTCCCGCGGGCTCCTTGTTGGTGTTCGAGGTCGAACTCCAGAGCATCAAGCCGCCGGCACCGAAACCCGCCGCCGCGCCGCCCGCGCCGCCCGCGCCGCCAGCAGACCCGGCGAAGCAGTAGTCAGCACGCGCAGTTCCAGCCGCTCTAGGCTGGAACTGCGCGGCCCCTCGAGCTACCGCGCCCCGATGACCCCGGTCAGCCGGAACACGGTCCCGCCGCCGTATTGATATTGGATCGTGCTCGTTGCATTGGCCCCGCCGAACGTCGTCGTGCCGTAGAAATTGCCGTCTTTGCCCTGGATCAAGCCGATCGGACCGATGCCATCTGGGTTTCCCGGTGCGATGCAGCTTGGGTTACATCCACTGAAGGCCCACAGCACGGTCTCGGTGCCGTCCGGCGTGAGCCTGAACACCGTTCCGTCAAAAAACGTACCCCCAAGGGTGGTCGTCCCATACAAATTGCCGTCGCTGCCGACGATGACTCCGGCTGCAGGGCTGGCCCCATCCGTGGAATGTCCCTGCTCCCCGCAAGCGTACAGGGGACAAGTCGGACCGCTGAACGAATAGAGCACGCTCTCATGACCCGCGGGAGAGATCTTGAAAACGGTGCCCGAGCCAAACGCGCCGCCGCCGACCGTCGTGCCATAGAAGCTTCCGTCGCTCGCGAGCGTGAGGGGAGCCAGCGGCATGACACCGTCTTTGCTGCCGGTGACGCCGCAGTCCCCGAAATCGCAACCGTTGAATGAGTAGAGGACCTCTTCCGTTCCGGACGGTGTGATCCTGAATACGGCACCCAAGTTATAGGTCCCGCCGCTTCTAGTCGTGCCGTAGAAGTTGCCGTCGACCCCCTCGGTCAGCGCCGCACTCGGAGCGGTGCCGTCCTCGGTGCCGTATTCGCCGAAGGAATGCAGCAGCGTTTCCTTGCCCGCCGGCGTGAGGCTGACAACGGTGCCCAGGTTGTTCAATCCGCCCTCCGCGGTGGTCCCGTAAAAGGTGCCGTCTTTGGCCTGAATCAGGGCCGCCAAGGGCTGAGCGCCATCACCGAGGGGAGAACCACCGCCGAGGCCGAAGCACCAGAACGTCGATTCCTGCCCGGTGAGCGTGATCTTGATGACGGCACCCAATCCAAGTCCTCCGGCGATATCGCTGGTCGTCCCATAGAGATCACCGTCCTGCCCTTGGATCAACGCGGCAAGCGGATCCGACCCGTCCAGCGGAGCCCAGAGCGCGTACTTGCAGTCGTCCGCCGCGTTCTGCGACCCCAGCGTATAGAGCACCGATTCGACTCCGGCCGGCGTGATCTTGAAAACCGTTCCATACGCGGGGGAATCCTCGATCGAAACACCGCCCATCGACGTCGTACCGTAAAAATTGCCGTCCTTGGCCTGCAGCAGGCCGGCCTGCGGTTCGAAGCCGTCGCCCAGATAATTTCCGCTGTCACCCTCGAACGAGTGGAGCACCGTCTCCACGATGCCCGCGGGAATGATCGAATAGGCCGTACCGGTCACCGCCGATGACGTGAAGCCGCTGCGCACCGCTATGGCGTTGAGTCGCTCGGAGCCGGCGACGGTAAAGGGTCCCGCGTATGGCGTCGAGAGCGCCGTCGGGACCGAGCCGTCGTTCGTATAGTAAATGGTCGCTTTGGGGTCCGCGTCGCTGATCGAGACGCTCTGCGCTCCGGCGTAGTTTCCCGGTGCGGGCGAGAATGCGGGTGTCGGTTCCGTGATGCTGATGGTATAGAAAGAGACGATGGCTTCCGAGGGCGCATAATTCGGTGCGACCGCAAATGCCCGGACGATCACGGTGCTGTTGCCCGCGGTGGATCCCACCTGAAAGGGTGCCGTGTAGGGCGTCGATGCCGTCGTCGGGACGCTGCCGTCGGTGGTGTAATAAATCACCGCACCCGGCGTCAAATCCGTGAGCGTGACCGTCTGCGGTGCCGGATAGGTGCTGTCCGGCGGCGGCGAAATGCCCGGACTCTGAGCGTAAACGCTGTACGTCGCAGTGACGATCGGCGAGGGCGTGAAACCGGGGACGATCGCGATCGCCTTGACCGTCGTCGTCGTCGCGATCCTGAACGAGCCCGTGAACCGCGTCGAATTCGCCGTGGGCGTCGACCCGTCGGTCGTGTAGAAAATGGTGGATCCCTGGCTCACGTCATGCAGGCCGATCCACAAGGTGCCCGAGAACGATCGGGATGCGATGTTGAAGGTTGGTGCCGCGGTCACCGACTCCAAGGTGTAGACGCCACCCGCGACGGCGCTCGGTGCGTCGCCGCTCGCAATCGCGATGGCTTTGACGGTCGTCGTCGCGAAGATCTTGAAGGGCACCGTGAACGGCGTCGATTGCGCCGTCGGCGTCGAGCCGTCGGTCGTGTAGTAGATTGCGGCGCCTTTGGTGGCGTCCCCGATGCCGATCGTTTCTTCGCCGACGAAGGAATTCGGCGCGGGACCGAAGTGCGGCGTCGCCGTGGTCGCCGCCCCTGCAGGCATCTCGGATCGTATCGGATCGGCGCTCGCCGACGTGCCGATCGAACTTGCAGACGCCACGGCCAACACAAACACCGCTATGATGTTCATCGGGATCAGCCTCCCCGAAAACCATGCTCGGTCTTATTCGTCTATCGTCTTTGAGTGACGTTATATGCCTGTCCCGCATGGCTGTCAATGCGTACATTGACAGGACCGTCGCGGACCACGGCATGGCGCGATGCGACCTGCAATGTGCGTCGCCGCCCGCGGCCCCGAAGCGCCTCGCGGAGAACTACATTCTCGAAGGCACCAAAGGCGCGTCGATTCAATACACGTTGGACGGCACGGTGCCCACGAGCGCAGCGACGAAATACGCGGGCGAAATCAAGATCGAGCAGACGACGACGGTCAATGGGATCGCGATCGCCTCGGGCGGCGCCGCGAGCACCGTCACGAGCGGTACCTACACCCTGACTTCGGGGCCTGTGACCGAGTCCGTGCTGTATTCCCTCGGAGCCTCGAGCACTGACGGTACGTATCCGTCGCAGTTGATTCAGGGGAGAGACGGAAATATCTATGTGGTTGCGGGGGAGCGGCGCCTATGGCAAGGGCGCGATCCTCAAGATAACGCCCGCGGGTGTCGAAACAGTTGTATTCGTTCAAAGGCTGCTACGACTTCTGCACCCCAGCCTCGAATAAGGATGGTTCCGACTCGACCTCGTTGATCGAGGGCCGGGACGGCAACTTCTATGGGACGACCTACAGCGGCGGCACGCACCTCTGCGACGTGCAGGGAACGGTCTACGGTTGTGGCACGATCTTCAAGTTGACGCCGGCCGGTGTCGAGACCGTTCTATACGATTTCAACGGCCTCGGGGCCGGCAACACGGACAGTGCCCAGCCCAAAGCCTTGATTCAGGCAGCCGACGGCAATTTCT
>Ga0302320_10019759_pt1 | contig 13495 bp, 10 predicted proteins | sample Bog_T0_3_FD_202130 | JGI IMG/M metagenome (GOLD analysis project Ga0302320, IMG submission 202130) | Peat permafrost microbial communities from Stordalen Mire near Abisko, Sweden - Bog_T0_3 | ecosystem: Environmental > Terrestrial > Soil > Wetlands > Peat | place: Sweden: Abisko, Stordalen Mire...
TTCCGGATGCGTTATATACCCCGTCGGCGGTGATCGCGCGGGATGATCGACGCATCGATCTCGGTCCCTCGTGCTTGCGCAGCGTTTCGCCCATGCATGTCGAATACCTGCGAAACATGAAGGTCCGCGCGACGCTCGTGGGAGCGCTGATCGTGGAAGGACGCCTCTGGGGACTCGTATCGTGCCAGCACCTCAACGCGCCGAAGTATTTCGGTGCTTCCGTGCGCGACGCTCTCGGGTGGATGTTCGAGGATCTCGCCTCCCTCATCGAATCGACCCTACAGCGACTGCGTCGCGCCAGGGAACACAGCCTGAGTGCGCGGCGTCGCCACTTGGTGGAGGCTGTACGCAAGGCGGATCTTAAGGCACTCATTCAGCCCACACAGAGCGCTGACCTGCTGGGCGTCGTCGCCGCGGATGGATTTGCCCTGATTTCCAAAGACACCATCCTCACGACCGGCAACACGCCCTCGGAGGATCGAATACGCAGTCTGCAGAGTCGGCGCAGAGTGAATGAAAGCACGCCGACCTTGTTCGCATCGAGCGCCTTGGGGCGGGATCTTCAGCTGGGAGATGCTGATGACTCCGTCGCCGGCGCCGTATTCATCTCGCTTGCCTACGATCAGCAGGTCACGCTGATCTGGTTTCGGAACGAGCGTAATTTTTCGGTGCGCTGGGGAGGCGACCCGGAGCACATGCGCATCGCGGATGCGACGGGCCGTCTCTCACCGCGCAAGTCATTTGCGCAGTTCACGCAGGCGATCAGGGGACAAAGCCTGGCGTGGACGTCGGACGAACTCGATTCCGCCGCGGAACTCGGCTCGTTGATCGAAATCGAGGCGTTGCGGGAACGGGAGGCTTTTGCTCAAACCATTTTGAACTCGAGTCCATTACAGAAAGCCGTCGTCGATACCCGTGGGGTGATTGTGTCGGTCAATGAGGCGTGGAGCCGGTTTGCGGCCGAGAACGCCGCGCCCGACGCGCCGCTTCATGCCGTGGGCTTGCACTACCAGAGCGCGGGCGAGGCCCTGGCAGGAAAGCCCCGCGGCGAGGAAGCCGCGCGGGCATGGGCCGGCATCAAGAGCGTGCTTCACAAGAAGTGCGCGTATTTCACGCTCGACTATTCGTCCAGTGTTCTCCACGAGCCCCGCTGGTTTCGCATGACCGTATTTCCGATGATCGCACCGGGCGAAGGCGCGGTCGTGGCCCATGAGGACATCACGGAGCGCAAGCGCATAGACCTGCAACTCGAGCAGTATCAGCATCACCTCGAAGCACTCGTCGACGAGCGCACGGCCGAGCTCGAGAAGGCCAATGCGGCGGCCGCGGCCGCGCACCGGGCCAGCATCGCGCGCCTGAACTCGGAGCGGGAAGCGAAAATACAATCGAGCAAGCTCGCGGCGATGGGTACGCTGGCGGCGGGCATCGCTCACGATTTCAACAACATTCTGGCGAGTATCGTCGCTTACGCGGAATTGGCCGACGATGAGTTGCCGGCGGACTCAGAGGCCAAGAGCAGCATCACGAAGATCATCAGCGGCAGCTTTCGCGCCCGCGATCTCGTCGGCCGCATGCTCGACTTTGCGCGCGAACGGCCTGGCGATCGGGTGCCGGTCAACATCGTCTTCCAAGTGCGCGAAGCGCTCGCCCTGCTGCATGCATCGCTCCCGCCATCGATCGAGCTGGACTTCGAAGACAGAATTCCGGAAGAGTCCGCCACCATCCTGGCCGACCGCACACAGATCATGCAGATCGTGATGAACCTGTGCATCAACGCCGCACAAGCGATGGCGAATCGCGGCATCATCAGCATTCGCATCGATGCCGGCGAGGCGATCGAGGATGCCCCCTCGGAGCAGCGGGACGGAATCTGCATCTGCGTCGCGGATACCGGCAACGGCATGTCGCCCGAGGTGATGGAGCGAATCTACGATCCATTCTTCACGACGAAGGCACCGGGCGAGGGCAGCGGACTCGGGCTCTCGGTCGTCTACGGGATCGTGAGCGCCATGGGAGGCGTCATCAAGGTCCATAGCCGCACCGCGGCGGTCGGCAAGGGAACGCGATTTCGGGTGTATTTGCCGCGTTCGATCCCGGTCCCCGCTGGATGAGCCGGACCGGCTTGCCGTCGCGGCCGACCCGGCTCAATATCGGATGAAATGCTTCCGGTTGCCCATGGACGCGGCTCGATCGGCCGGTCCCCGCGGGGCGGCTGCGCGGTTTGGCGCGGCTGCCGGAACGCGGCGGGTCGCACGGTCGCCGTTCACCTTGAAGAAGCGCATCGTTTCCTGCAGCTGCCGAGCGCGGCCCCGCATTTCCTGCGACGTGGCCGCGAGTTCTTCGCTCGCGGAGGCATTCTGCTGGGTCAAGTCCGACAGCTGGCTCATGGCCGTGTTGATCTGTCCGGCACCGGCGGTTTGCTCCTGACTGGCGACCGCGATCTCCTCGACGAGCCCGGCCGTCTGCTTGATCGAGGGCACGATCGTATCGAGCAAAGCGCCGGCTCGCTCGGCGAGTTGCACGGAGGAGCTCGCGACCTCGCCGATCTCCTGGGCCGCGATCTGCGAGCGCTCGGCGAGCTTGCGTACTTCGGCCGCCACGACGGCGAATCCTTTGCCGTGATCGCCGGCGCGCGCGGCTTCGATGGCAGCGTTCAACGCGAGCAGGTTGGTCTGGTAGGCGATGTCGTCGATGATCGAGATCTTCCTGGCGATCTGCTTCATCGCATCGACGGTCTTGAGGACCGCCTCGCCGCCTGCGTCGTCGCGCTCTGCGACAGGGATTGGGCGGTCGACGAGACCTCATCGCCCGAGGACGACAGGCTGTCCGAGACCGCGCGGACGTCGCCGATCACGCGTGAGAGCTGTGCGACCATTTGAGACAATGCGTTGAGCAGCCGGCCCACTTCATCCTTGGAAGCACTGTCGATCTTCACCGTCAAGTCGCCGGCCGCAAGCCGGCCCGCTACGCGCAGGGCGGCGTTCAAGGGGCGCGTGATCGATCGCGAAATGGACCAGGCAACGCCGAAACCGAGCATGAACGCGCCGATCGACAACCCGAGGATCGTCAGTCTCGCCGCCGCGTAGCGTTCCGCCGCTGCATTGGCCTCCAACCGCATCGCTTCCGCTTCGTGATCCGTCAAGGCCTTCAAAGCGGCCATGAACGAGGCCTGAACCCCGTAGCGCTCACCGAACAGTTCCCTGGTAGCCTCGGCCTTCTTACCCCCGAGTGCCAATTCGAGGATGTCGTTGTTGAATGCGCGGAACAGCGCGAGCTGGGCTTTCAGCGTCCGCAGCAGCTCCTTGCCCTCGTCCGTCACGAGTATCCGGTCGAGCTCACGGATGTCGTCGTCGTTGGCGTGGATGTTTTCGCCGTATTGCGCCTTGCGCGCCTCGAGTTTGTCTTGATCGGCGACGAGGATCATGTTGCGGGCGATCAACAGATTGTCGGTGGCCCGGCGGGTGATTTCGTTGGTGATCCAGGCCTTCCGATATTTGTCGTTCACGATCCGGTTCATGCTGTCGTTGAGCCGAGCGCTTTCTTAGGCGCCGACCGCGGCGATCACCGCGAGCAAGGCCAGGACCGTGCCGAAACCGATGGCCAGGCGCATGCCGATTTTCAAGTTATTGAACATGCACTTGGCTCCAATGGCGGTGAGGTTGAGGCTCACGATGGGCCTGAGTGATATCCTGACCGTATCGGCCGAGAACGGCCCCTCTGAATAGGCGCGTGCTCGCCGTAGGGAGCCATTTGACACTTCAAAAGGATTGACGATCGACGGGGTCCACGTCGCGCAGGGCGCCGTGTATGCTCGGAATTCGGCTTCGAGGCCGTCACCGCCAGGAGTGTTGCGCATGTCCGAGCCTGATCCGACTTCCCCGAGAACCCCGTCGCCGGCGCTCGCGCCGCTCGGCGACGCGCTCGCGATGCTCGTGGAGCGTCTCGATGCCCTGGGTCCGGCGCCCGACCTGCTCGGGATCGCGCGGGCGATTCAGGCCATCCGCCTGACGCCTGCGGACGTTGCGGCCTTCGTCGAGGCGAATCCGCGCAGCTACAACCGCGCCCCCGTCGTCGTGCGCGAACAGTACGAACTGCTCGTCATGACGTGGTTGCCGGATCAGGGCAGCGTGCCGCACGATCACAGCGGCTCGGCCTGCGCGCTGCAGGTGGTCCAGGGCGAGGCCACGGAGGGCTACTACCGGATCGCCGCGGACGGCTTCGCCGATTTCGAGTTCGAGACGAAACTCACGGCGGGGGGCGTCGCCGCCTTCAAGGACGCCGGGGTGCACACGGTGAGAAACTCGAGGCGCGATGAAACGCTCGTGACCGTGCATGCGTATGCGCCGCGGCTGCGCGATTATCGCCGCTTCGTCACGCGGCCCGCTTCGAGCGGCTCGTCTCCCGAAATTCGCACGGCTCCGCCGACCGCCGTCGTGGTCGGTGGCGGCTTTTGTGGCGCGATGACGGCCGCGCAGCTGTTGACGAGCGCGCGCCGCGCCGGCCTCGCGCTCGAGGTCGTCATCGTCGAACGCGGCGGCGCCGTCGGCGAGGGCGTCGCCTATGCGACACGGGATCCCGCGCACCTGCTCAACGTACCGGCCGCGCGTATGAGTGCGTGGCCGGAGCGCCCGGACGATTTTCTCGCCTGGGCACGCCGCCGCGACCCGAACGTCTCCGCCTACGATTTCCTGCCACGACACTGGTATGCGGACTACATCCGTGACGCGCTCGGCGAGGCCGTGGCGGCGTCGGCCGGGCTCGCGCGCTTCACGGTGATCTACGACGAGGTTCGCCGCGTGGCGCGCCGGCCGGGCGGCGGATGGATGGTGCACCTGGAGCACGGCGCCTCGCTGCGCGCGGCAGCGGTCGTCTTGGCGATCGGGCATAGGCCGCCGTCAGACCCGATCGGCGCGCGCTGGAGCGGTCCGCGAACGCGATTGATTGCCGACCCGTGGCGGCCGTTCGCGATGAACATCGTGGATCCCGCTGATCCGGTCGTCATCATCGGAACCGGGTTGACCGCCGTGGATGTCCTGCTGTCGCTGACCTCGCGCCCCCGCACGGGATCCATCACGCTGATCTCCACCTACGGACTGCGACCCCTCGCCCATGCGGCGCAGGCGGTCGAGGCATCGGATCTATCCGAGCTCGTCACGCGGCTGCTCGCCGCCTCGCCCGCCTTGCGGGTGGGCGATTTACTGCGTGAACTGCGCAGGCTCGCGCGCGACACCGCTCCAAAGGACTGGCGCGCGCTCATCGACGGCCTGCGGCCCCACACCGCCGGGGTATGGCAGGCGTTGAGTTCCCGCGAGCGGCGGCGCTTTCTGCGCCACGTGCGGCCCTACTGGGAGGCGCACCGGCATCGCATGCCGACGGTGGTCGCCGAACGCTTCGATGCACTGAGCGCGAGCGGACTGGTCCGAGTCCAGAGCGGTCGCGTCTTGGAAGTTCGCGCCGGCGCCGCAGGCTTGGAGGTCGAGGTGCGACCGCGGGGCAACTCCACGACGTATCGCCTGGCAGCCGGTTGGTTGGTCAACTGCACGGGTCCGACACCCTCGAATCGTCCCGAGGCCAATCCAGTCATCGGCGCACTGCTCGTGAATGGGGAACTGCGCGTCGACGAACTCGCACTCGGTGTCGAAACGGCGCCGGACGGCACGGCGCTCACCGCCGGCGGCGCGAGCGCTCCCGGCCTGATCGTGGTCGGGACGCTGCGCAAAGCGGGGCTCTGGGAGAGCATCGCCGTACCGGAACTGCGTCAGCAGGCGGCGCGGGCGGCGGAACGGATCGTGCAGGAGCTCGTGAAGGTGCATGAGGGCCGCGTCGAACGCGCGGGTTGGAGCACGGTTTGACTCACTGCGAATGCGCAGCTCCGCGCGATTGCGCGAACCCCCCGCGAACCCCCCGGGGTGACCGTCCCAGCGTAGCCGCTCGTTTCTCCCTGCGCTATCGGCTCATCCAGGCCGGGCGCAACAGCCGCAATGCATGCGGCGGCGAAGTGGCCAGCCGGACGGCATTGCCGGCGCGCATCCGCGCCGCGAGCGGACCGGCGAGGCCGGTCGCTGGCATCGGGCAGCTCGTATTGCCGGCCTGGTAGGCGAGGGCCGCCGCGAGTCGTCCTTCGTTCGGATCGCCCAGCGCGTGGCTGAAATCGTCCGCCACCGAACAGCCCGGCAGGGTCACGCCGACAGGCACGGAACCGTTGGTGGACAGGGACTCGTTTTGCGGCGAGAAGCCGTCGGAATAACCGCCGACCCCCTGGGCATTGACGCCCTGGAATTCGATCGAAAAATAGGTCGTGCCGCAATTGTCCTGCGGATAAAAGCCATACGGCTTGCCGCAGGTGGTCGAGCCGATCTGCACCACTTTCACACCCACACCGAGCAGGCCGTTGATGATGGCTTCGCTCGCAGAACAGGTGTCGGCTCCCGTGAGCACGAAGACCTGTTTCAGATTGAGCGTCGGCAGCGGCAGGCCCGCAGTCGTGGAAAATCCCTGCGTGGTGTTGTGAAACAGCACCGGCGTGATGGTTTTCAGGGTGACCGGGTCCACGGTCGGGTGCTTTTTGTTGAACTCGGTTTCTTCGAAGGTCACACCACTGGTAGGACCGGCGCCCGCGATCATATAGGCGACCTCGCTCGCGATGTCCAGATAGCCCCCGCCGTTGTAGCGAATATCGAGAACCAGATCGGTGACGCCGAGGCTCTGCAGCCGAGTGATGGCGGATACCATGGCGGACTCTGATGTCGCCAACTGATCGTTGAACAACAGATATCCCACGGCCCCGCTCGCCGTGGGCAGCGCCTGGGTGGCCATCACCGGCGTTGCGGTGACGCTGGCGGAGACCAAGGTGATCGTGCGCGGATTCGACGCATTCAAATCCTGCACCTGAAAGGAATGCGATTCCCCCACGGTTGCCGGAAACAGACCGGCATTGATCGTGGCGACCGACGTCTGGGTGGCGGTCGCCAATTCGACCCCGTCAACCGCGAGCACCTGGGCGCCGCGGGCCAAGCTAGGATCGTTCGCGCCCGCGGGAGCGAGTGGCTCGATGAAGGAAACGTAGACCAAACTGCCGTCGACGATCGCCCACTGCGGCCCATAACCCGCCTGAACGCCGGACTGCGACAGCGACTCCCACTGGGCGGTCGTGTAAGTGAAATGAAACTTGTCCTTGGGCGACCCGGAGGCGGTCGTCGCCGTGGTCTTGAGCACGGCGAAATAATCGGCCGTCGAAGTGAACAACGACGGATCCTGGTCGACGATCTCGTCGTACCACAGGTACAGGTCATTGCTCCAGGAGCGCAACCAGTTATTTTCATCCAGCAGCTTGCCGGCCTTGTCGGGATAGGCAACGTTGGTGAAGGGGTCGATGCCGGTTCGCGGCGTCTGGCACATCGCTGCAAAAGTCGATTCCGGCTGGAATACGCCCGATTGCCATCCCGTTGTCGGCGGCGTCGGCGTACTGGTCGAGCCGCCCCCGCCACCGCCACCGCCACCGCCGCAGCCTGCCAAAATTCCGCATCCTGCCAAGATGAACGTCGTCGAGGCCGCGCTTATGTTGAACGGAACCACACATCCCTCCAGTCCCTTGATGGGCGTGCGCCAGTGTGTAGCAAGCGCATTACATTTGTAAACAGCTGTATCTGAACGGGGCAAGACGTCAATCAGGGGCTCGGCGGCGGCGGCGCTGGATTTCGACGATCCTCGATTCCCCGGATGCGCGCGAGCGTTTCGGCGGCCCGCGCGCGTTCCGCCGCGGTCGGTGCGGCATCCTGCCATTGCTCGGCCAGGCGCAGGGATTGATCGTACTCGCCGTCGGCGGCGTAGAGCAGGGTCAGCACTTGCGCCAGTGAATAGCACTGCGTGTGCCGGGCAAGCGTGTGCTCCGCGATAGCGAGAAAGCTCGGATCCTCTTCGCGGTGGCGAAGGTGCAGGTGCTCCCGACCGAGTGCCGCCATCGACTCGAGGTCATCGGGGTCGATGGTGGTTGCTTGCCGAAGATAGTCGCGCGCACGGAGATGCAGCGCGGCAGCGTCGGCACCGCCGACCTTGCCGAGGGCGGCCGAGATTGCAAGGTCGGCGAACAAGCGCCCGCAACGCGCCAGGACGGCCTCGCGTAATGCTTGCGTCGCGTCCGCCGGCGCGCACAGCCGCTCCGCCGTGTCGAGTGCCGCCGCATAGTCGGCATGCACGTATTGGGCACGGCCCAGCGCACTCAACGCGTCGGCGTCGTGCGCATCGAGGTCGAGCGCTTCGTGCGCAAACGCCACCGCATCATCATGATTCGCACTGAATCGCGACGCCAATTCAGCCAGTCGTCCGCGCGCGACGGACTCGCTCAAACGCGTGGGAGTCCCCGATTCCTCGGCGTCGGCGACGGGAACGTTGAGCACCGCGATCCGGCCGACGTGCAGCGTATCGCTCAGCAACTTGTCGAGGCTGTCGTACGCGACGTCGAAACTGGCCGCAAACGCCTTCGATGCGTCCTCGCCTTGATTGCGCAGCGCGAAGTACCGGTAGAAATTCTCACGATATCTGCCTTCGACGACGATCAAATGAGCCAACAGCCAGCTCTGTGCATCGAATAGTTCCAGGAATTCCGGATCCCGTAGACGCGGATCGTCGGCGGCAACGGCAAGGAAGGTCCGTACGGGCAACAAGCGGCGTTTGCTCAGCACTTGCGCCCGCCGACCACCGACGGCACCAATCGTCACGTGTCCGGGGCTCATCTTCGACGCGCCGAACAGGTTCGCGAGACCGCGCAGGAACCACGTGGGATAGGCAAAGGTGTACGCGCTCAGCAGCACGCTGCCCGTGTACCCGAAATAGGCGTCGAAAAATTGCCCCTCGTTCACGGAGGAATTCTCGATCAAGATGGTATTTTCGAACGGGCTCGGGAAAAACCGCGACGGCGCCTCGTAGTCGTGCTTGCCGACGACCCGGTCAAAATCTCCCCGGGGCAGCGCATATACGACGGTCCGCAGTCGTTCGGGAACGGAAGGAATTCCGAGCGCCGTGGTGACGGCCGCGTCGAGCCGCCGAAGACGGTGCACGATCGACTTCGCCTCGTCCGAATAACCGGCGGACATCACGGAGATGCCGCCGTCGGAATAATTCCAGTATTGAGTCGCGTTCGCCGTGGCGAACACCCCGAGCAAGAGCATGGCCGGAGCGATCCGCACCATCCACGGCGAGCCGTCTCCCCGGCTCAATCGGCCGGCTTCCTCGCAATGCTCGTCGCCATGGTCACGATCGAGGCGAGGTCGCTCAGGTTCGCCGGGATCACGAGCGTCGTGCCCTCCTTCGCGAGCTTGCCGAACTGCTTCACGTATTCTTCGCCGATGCGTAGCTGCATCGCCTCGATGCCGCCGCGATCGGAGAGCGCGATACCGACCTGCCGCAAGCCTTCCGCCGTGGCGGTCGCGACCGCGAGAATGGCCTGGGCCTGCCCCTCGGCCTCGTTGATCTGCTGCTGTTTGTTGGCCTCGGAGGCCTTGATGACGCGCTGTTTGTCGCCTTCGGCCGCATTGATCTTCGCTTCGCGCTCGCCTTCCGAGGTGAGCACGACCGCCCGCTTCTCGCGCTCGGCGCGCATCTGCTTCTCCATCGCCTGGAGCACGTCGCGCGGCGGCGTGATGTTCTTGATCTCGTAGCGCAGGACCTTGACGCCCCAGGCGGCGGAGGCCTTGTCGAGTTCACCGACGACGTTGGCATTGATCACGCCGCGGGCCTCGAACGTGCGGTCGAGTTCGATCTTGCCGATCTCACTGCGCAGATTGGTCTGCGCGAGCTGCGCGATCGCGAACATGTAATTGGTGATGCCATAGGAGGCCAGGTGCGGATCGAGCACCTGCATGTAGAGCACGGCATCCACGCCGACCTGCACGTTGTCGCGCGTGATGCAGATCTGTTCGGGAATGTCGAGCGCGTTTTCCTTGAGACTGTGGCGATACGCGACGCGTTCGAAGAACGGCACCAGAATGTGGAAACCCGCATGCAGCGTGCGGCTGTACTTGCCGAGATACTCGACGACGAAGGCGCTCTGCTGCGGTACGACGGTCGCAGTCTTGAACAACACGACGATCACGACGATCGCGAGCAGGATGAAGGCGTAGCTCAATCCAAATTCCATGGAACCGCGCTCCCTCAGAGTTCGGCGTAGAGCATGAGAGTGAGGGCTTCGACCCGGTCGATGCGCGCCTTGGCGCCGGCCGGAATGGTTCCGGAACCGGCATTGACGGCGCTCCAGGGCGCGCCGCGATACTCGAGCCGGCAGGTCTCGCCCGGCGGCAGTGCCACGGGCAGCGTCACGGATTCTCCGACCACACCGCCGCCCACGCGGGGCAGGTGCGCGCGCAGGCGCTCGTAGATCCAGCGTCGGAAGAAGATCATCGCAAAGGCGGCGAGCGCCGCAAACACGCTCCATTGCAGCCAGACCGCCAAATCGAGCCCCGCGAGCTGCAGAAAGCCCACGACCAGCGCCGCGGTACCGACGAAGACGAGGTAGAGCTGCGCATTGACGATCGTCAGTTCCGCGCCGAGGAGCAGCGCGCCGACCGCCATCCATGCCCACCAGATCATCGCATCCCTACCGCTTCATGGCGTCGAAGAAGTCCGTATTCGTCTTCGTATCCTTCATCTTGTCGAGCAGGAACTCGATCGCCGCGAGTTCGTCCATCGGATGCAGGAGCTTGCGCAGGATCCACATCTTCGAAAGCTCGGCCGGATCGGTGATGAGCTCCTCCTTGCGGGTTCCGGAACGATTGATGTTGATCGACGGGAAGGTGCGCTTCTCCGCGATGCGCCTGTCCAGGTGGATTTCCGAGTTGCCGGTTCCCTTGAACTCCTCGAAGATCACATCGTCCATCTTCGAGCCCGTGTCGACGAGTGCGGTCGCGAGAATCGTGAGGCTGCCGCCCTCTTCGATGTTGCGCGCCGCGCCGAAAAAGCGCTTGGGCCGCTGCAGCGCGTTCGCGTCGACGCCGCCCGTGAGCACCTTGCCGGAACTCGGCACGACCGTGTTGTAGGCGCGCGCGAGGCGCGTGATCGAGTCGAGCAGAATCACGACGTCCTTCTTATGCTCGACGAGACGCTTGGCTTTCTCGATCACCATCTCGGCGACCTGTACGTGGCGGCTCGCGGGTTCGTCAAACGTCGAGGAAACGACCTCTCCTTTGACGGTGCGTGCCATCTCCGTGACTTCCTCGGGCCGCTCGTCGATCAGCAGCACGATGAGATAGACCTCGGGATGATTCGCCGTGATGGCGGTCGCGATGTTCTGCAGCAGCATCGTCTTGCCGGCTTTCGGCGGCGATACGATCAGGCCGCGCTGACCCTTGCCGATGGGGGCGACCAGATCGATCGCGCGCGCGGTCAAGTCCTCCGTCGAGCCGTTGCCGCGCTCGAGCTTGAGGCGCTCGGTCGGATGCAGCGGCGTGAGATTCTCGAACAACACCTTGCCGCGCGAGCTCTCGGGCGAGTCGAAATTGATCTCACCGACCTTGAGCAGAGCGAAATAGCGTTCGCCGTCCTTCGGCGGACGGATCAGGCCGGATATCGAGTCGCCGGTGCGCAGGTTGAAGCGCCGGATCTGGCTCGGCGAGACATAGATGTCGTCGGGACCCGCCAAATAGCTCGAGTCGGACGAGCGCAGGAAGCCGAAGCCGTCCTGGAGGATCTCGAGCACGCCGTCGCCGTAGATGTCCTCGCCCTTGCGCGCGTGCGCCTTGAGCACGCCGAAGATGATGTCCTGCTTGCGCGAGCGGCCCATGTTCTCGAGACCCATGGTCTCGGCGAGCTTGACCAGATCGCTGATCGGCCTCTTCTTCAGCTCGGTGAGGTTCATCGAGCTGCGGCTGCGCGCGAGGTCGGTCGGCGCTATGATTTCGAGATCGTCACCGCCCTCGGGCAGATCGCCGTAATCCTCGTGCTGCTGCCGGGGGCCGGCGGTGTTGCCGTTGCGATTGTCGTTGCGGGGCCGATTCGATCGGTTCGACCGTCCGCCGCCTCCCTGCCCGCCTCCCTGCCCGCCGCCCTGGCCGCCGCCGCGCGACTGATTTCCCAGGTAGCCTCTCACAGGTTGCTGTCCAGAAAGGCGGCGAGCTGCGATTTGCTCACGCCTCCCACTTTCTGGGCCTCCACGGTGCCGTTCTTGAACAGGATCAGGGTCGGAATGCCGCGAATGTTGAACTTCGGCGGCGTCGCGGGATTCTCGTCGATGTTGAGCTTGGCGATACGGACCTTGTCCTTGTATTGCTCGGCAATCTCATCGAGGATCGGCGCGATCGCCTTGCAGGGTCCGCACCATTCGGCCCAGAAATCGAGTAATACGGGAAGGTCGGACTTCAGGACGTCCTTGTCGAACGTGGCGTCGCTGGTATGGACGATGCTGGGGTTACTCACTGCGGGCGGTCCTCCTGTTGGAGAGTCATATCGGTTTGGGGGCAAATCGGTTTTTTGAACGATTTTCGGGGGAAAGATGCCGGGGAACTCGCGCGAAGTGACGATGCGCGGCCGTTCGGGCACAATACAGCGGCTTTAGCGGTGTTGATTACCTTAAAAGGGTACCGATGATACGGTGGCATGGAGCGGATAGACCTGCTCCGGATGACTGTATTGTTAACCGGTCGCCCACCATTTTGCAAGTTTCGCCTTTCACGAAGAGAAAATGTCAGACGCCCATCTCAGTCAGCTTACGTTCGACTCCCTGCTCATCACCGATTCCCTGAAGAAGGGAATCGCCGAACTCGGGTTCACCCGTTGCACGCCCATCCAAGCGCAAACGCTGCCGGAGGCCCTTGCCGGACACGACGTTGCCGGCCAGGCACAAACCGGCACCGGCAAGACCGCAGCGTTTCTCGTGGCCTTGTTCAACCGGCTGTTGACCGAGCCGCCCCCGGAGCGCAAGCCGCCGAACGCGCCACGCGCGATCGTGATTGCGCCGACCCGGGAACTCGCCGTGCAGATCCACTCGGACGCCGAAGCCATCGGCAAGTACACGGGGCTCAAGCTCGCGATCGTGTTCGGCGGGGTCGACTACGAAAAGCAGCGGCGCGTCCTGGAGGACGGCGTCGACGTCGTCATCGGTACGCCGGGTCGCATCATCGACTATTTCAAGCAGGGCGTTTTCGACCTGCGCTACGTGCAAGTGGCCGTCATGGACGAGGCCGATCGCATGTTCGACTTAGGTTTCATCAAGGACATCCGCTTCATCCTGCGGCGGCTGCCGCATCCGACCCTGCGGCTCAACATGATGTTTTCCGCAACCTTGTCGCACCGCGTGCTCGAACTCGCCTATGAGCACATGAACAATCCCGTGCTGATCCGCATCGAGCCCGACAAGATGACCGTCGACCGGGTCCGACAGGTGCTCTACTTTCCGTCGACCGAGGAGAAAATTCCTCTTCTCATGGGCCTGCTGCGGCGCATCGATGCGCGGCGCACCATGGTGTTCGTGAATACACGCCGCATTGCCGAAGTCCTCGAACGCACC
>Ga0302320_10019760_pt1 | contig 13495 bp, 15 predicted proteins | sample Bog_T0_3_FD_202130 | JGI IMG/M metagenome (GOLD analysis project Ga0302320, IMG submission 202130) | Peat permafrost microbial communities from Stordalen Mire near Abisko, Sweden - Bog_T0_3 | ecosystem: Environmental > Terrestrial > Soil > Wetlands > Peat | place: Sweden: Abisko, Stordalen Mire...
GGAGGCCACGTATACCTGGCTGTCACAGGTGGCAAGGTGCTCTGGGCGGCGTGCCCGACCGGGATGGAGGCGGAGGCGCTGCGCTCAAGCGATGACGGGCGAATCTGGCACAAGGTCACGACCGGAGGCTTCGATAACGCCCTCACTATCGCACCGGCATCGGCGGCGACGGCCATCATCTGGCCTGCGCCGCCCGCCGGTGGCCTTGGGCTCACGACCGACGGCGGGGACAACTTCCGTACGGTCTTCGGCGGAAAGGCACCAGATGGTGGGATGTACCCGGCCGTTATCTGGGCCGGGTACTCCACTGCTTCTCGTGCCTACCTGCTCGAGTCGCTCACCCCGAGCGCGGCCAGTGCTGTGAAACCAGCGAACGAGCTGTGGAAGTCCAACGACGGTGGCCTACGGTGGACACAGGTGCGCTTTTCCAGCTGAGCAGCTCTCTTAGCGAGGAAGCTGCGGAGCTCTCTCAGGTCCTGCCCATCGGCCAGCCGGGCGTGCCTACGAGCTTGCCGCTGGGATCGAGTGTGCAGTAGTTACAGGCACACTCACGCGGCCTCTCCTTGCGAAGAGGCAGTGACGGTCTTCGCCGGTTGCCCGGAGCCGTCTTGAGGTTTCCTGCCACGAGGGCTTTTCGGAAAATGTGCACGGTTATCGCAGGCACACAAAGCACTGCCTCTGCGGTCCCGTTTTGCGCCTCCGGGCCACTCCCGGCGGCGAGGTGCTCTCTGCCTAAGGCGGCAAGGTTGCCTGCGACATTGATGCCCTAGGACGAGACACAGTGCTCACAGCGGTTGGTCCTCGTCGCTAAAGAGCGTGGCTTTGGTCTCTTTAGGCGTCACACTCGTGATCACAAGCACAAAGGCGCGATTCGAATAGCTGCGGCTCACACGCCTGCTAGTGGATCATCTCCCACTCATTGCTTCAGATGAGGATCTACACTTGAATTAACAAGAAATCCATGCACATTGGCCGCATCGGCCAGTGCTGCCGATAGACGCTGAATGGACACCGGCGCCGCCCGAACGGAGAGATAACAATGGCAGTCCAATTGCCCAAGTCGACGCGCGAGACGAGCAAGGAGGTGGACGAACGGCTCGAGGCCGTGATTGCTGAGCAAGAAAAGCTCTTCGTCGACCGCCAGCCTCGCTCATGGGAGATGAGCAGGCGCGCTGTCCGCGCGCTTGCGGGTGGAGTCACTTCGAGCTGGCAGATAACAAAGCCCCAAGCCGTTTGGATCACCCACGGGGCAGGCTCGAAGATATACGACGTCGATGGGACCGAGTACGTCGACATGCACGGCGGCTACGGAGCCGGACTGGCCGGCCACGCCCACCCCGCCATCATCGAGACGGTGACGCGCCGGGTAGCTCAGGGGACGCACTTCGCGCAGCCGACCGAGGACGCCATCATCGTCGCCGAGGAGTTGGGCGTTCGCTGGGGGCTTCCGCTGTGGCGCTTTGTCAACACCGGCACCGAGGCGACCATGGACGCCATCCACCTCATGCGGGCGATTACGGGCAGGGACCTCATCATCAAGGTCGAAGGCTGTTACCACGGCCATCACGACTCGGTACAGCTGTCGGTTACTCCCGAGGCTGACGGCATCGGGCCCGCCGACCATCCCATCGGGTCTCCGGCGAGCACAGGCATACCCGAGGCCATCTTGGCGCTCACCAAGATCGCCTCGTTCAACAGCGTCGACAGTGTTCGGCACCTCCTCGAGGAGTACCCCGGGCAGATCGCCGGCATGATCATCGAGCCGATCATGATGAACGCCGGCATCATCATCCCGGAAGACGGCTACCTCTCAGGGCTCAAGGAAGTTCTCCACGAGCACGGCGCGTTGCTCACCTTCGACGAGGTCAAGACCGGCCTCACCGTCGGACCCGGCGGTGCCACCAAGCTTTACGGCGTCACCCCCGACATTGTCTGCCTTGCCAAGTCGATCGGCGGCGGTCTCGTGTTCGGGGCCGTCGGTGGCACTGAGGAGGTCATGAGCTACGTCGCCAACGGCGTCTATGCGATGGTCGGGACCTTCAACGGCAACCCTCTTTCGGTCGCCGTCTGCCGTACCGTTCTCGAGCGCATCGCCACCGAGGAGGCCTACGAGCGGATTGGCATCTTGCACGAGAGGATCAACAGGTCACTCGACAAGATGATCGCTGATGCGGGCCTGCCCGCTCACGTCGTCTCTGTTGGCGGCAAGGGTTGCGTTACCTTCTCGACCACGCCGATTCGCGACTATCGCGACTTCCTCGAGATCGATGACAGGTACAACCATGCCCACTGGCTGTTCCAGCACAACGGTGGAGTGTTCCTACCTCCGTGGGGAAAGACCGAGCAGTGGCTCATCTCGGTCCAGCACGACGACTCCGATGTCGACCGGTTCCTCGGCAACTTTGAGCGCTTCGCAAAGGCCGTAGCCAGCTAAGGCTTTTGGACCTGCTGTGCCTGGCCGGCCTCACCCACTGTTTGGGGCGGGCCAGCCAGGACATCGGGAAGCTGGCCGACGCCGGCGGCGAGGATGGAGGAGTTCGGGAACTTGAAGACCCCGTCTTCGGTGCGCATTGTCACATAGACAAGGCCGATCTCGAGCACCCAGGCGTCAAAGACACCACCGAGGGCACCTGAGCGGATCCGTACGTGGTCGCCGACCTTGAAGGGTCTGGCGAGTAGGAGGACGAGGGCAGCGAAAACATTGCCGAGGCTCTGCTGAGCGGCGATGCCGAGCACCACCCCGGCGAAGCCAGCCCCGACGAGCACGTGGTCGATGGCGAGCCCGAGCCCGAGCACCTCGAGAGTGGCAACGATGGCGACGATGTAGCCGAGGGCGAGGGTCACTAGGCGTACCGCGGTACCGGCAGTGGCAATCGACCTCACCGTGACGAGGTGGCCGAGTCCGTCGGCGATCCGCCGGGCGGCGATGAACCCGAAGACGATAAGTGCCAGCGCGCTTAGCCAGCCCACGAGCTTGGGGTTGAGCGTCGCACCGTGGACGTTTCCGAAGTCTCGCCCGACGACAAGTGCAGCCGCGGCGATGATGCCGGCGACCATGCCGATCACCAAGTCGCGCTCGCGAGTCGACTTCATCTCCTAAGGACCTTTCTCGTCACTGTTTTTCCAGGGTAGCCGCCTGTTCGCGCTGATTTTCGGTCCTAGGTCCCACGTCTTGTCCAAGGCCCATGACGTCGGTCGTCTTTTCGCGCGCAGTCTGCTTGTGGTGGGCCCGTACACGCTCGCCTAAAGGGTCGCCTCGGCCATCGCTATCACGGCAGGCTTGGCGGCTCTTCTCGTCCCTGCCGGACAGGCAAGCAAGCTCCATCGTTTGAGCGAGATGTGGTGCAGGCACCTTCGTCCGAGGTGCCCGAAGAAGCCCGCGCAAAGTGACTTTCTGGAGGACTGTGTGCCGACGAAGATGTCCGCCACCCTGCAGAGCAGGTGGAGCCTGGCGCAAATCAGGCCGTGCTCGTTCCCGGCGGCGTATCGTGTCGGGTACCCAGAATGGAGTTCGAGCGATGCCGGAAGATGTGCCAATGGCCGATGCCGCTCGAGACATCGTTGCTGCCCCGGAGCCTTGTGTCCGCGTAGTCACCGACAGTGGCGCAGACCTCGACGAGCGGGTTGTCGCCGAACATGCGGTCACCGTTGTGCGCCTAGACGTCCGTCTCGGCGACTTCGGCCCAGAGGTCACCTCGACGTGGTCTCCCGAGGAGTTCTGGTCACAGTGCGCAAAGACGCCGGAGCTTGCCGAGACCTCGGCACCTTCGCCCGGTGCCTTCCAAGCGGCCTTCTCCAAGCTGGCGGACGAGGGAGCAGAGGGGGTCGTCTGTGTCACTTTGTCCTCCAAGCTGTCGGCCACCTACCAGGCAGCCGTGCTGGGGGCCGAGACGGTTGCCGATCGCATCGAGGTCCGCGTAGTCGACTCCCTGCTCGCGACGATGGCCGAGGGGATCGTCGTCCTCGACGCCGCCGCTGCAGCCGAAGCGGGCATGGACCTCGGGGCTGTTGTGTCGGCAGCCGAGTCCAGCCGGGACCGTATCGGGCTGTTCGGGGGGATCGCCTCGCTCGACAACCTGCGAAAAGGTGGGCGTCTCGGATCAGCCCAGGCACTGTTGGGCGGCCTGTTGGACATAAAGCCGGTTCTCGAGATCCGAGATGGCGTCTTGGAGCTCGAGTCGCGCCCACGGACTCGGTCGCGCTCTTTGCAGCACATTGCTGATAAGGCGCGTGAGATCAAAGACGTCGAGCGGCTAGCCGTAGTGCACGCGGCTGCCGGTGACATCGATTCGTTTGTCGATCTCCTCGCGAGATCGTTCCCGCGAGAGCGCATCAGCGTTGGCTGGCTCGGCCCGGTTATCGGCGCCCATGTCGGCCAGGGGACGATTGCCGTCGCCGAGCAGCGCGTCTTGCCTGTCGGCGCCTAGCTAGAGCTATTTGTAGATCGCCTGCCAGTTCGCCCGGGAGGGCTCGAAGCGACCGGCCGGCCCCTTTGCGAACAGGGCAAGGAGATTGCCTGTGATCCGCCCCACCACGGCGGCCGGGCAGGCCGTGTCCGTCACCGGGCAGGGGGCGAGGGAGGGAATCCAGTTGGTCGTCCCGCTGTCGAAGACGCCGGCATGGCTCGTGGCGTCGCTCCAGTAGGTCATATCCGAGTAGAGGTAGCCCTGCAGGTCTCCCTCCTCGCTGACGGCGTCTTGCAGGGGTACTGGCGAGTGCCCGAAGATCTCGAGGTTGGTCGGGTAGTCCTCCGAGTCGAACTCGTCGAGGTCAGTGGCAATTACCCCGGGTACCTTCGAGCCGTCCGCGAGGCCCGTCCCTTTGAAGATCCATGCTTTGGCGTCAGCGACGACCAAGGGGAATGTGGGCTCACCGGGCTCGACGAAGCCGATGTAGTTCTCTCCAACGAAACCGATCTCTGACCAGTCCGCCGGCGGGCTGCTCCAGGTGTTCCCCGTCACTTGCAGTGGGTTTCCTTTGCCATTGAGGGGGTCGGCAGAGCCATCGCGGTAGTCGACCTCCTCACGATCTGCTCCGAGAGGCGAAGCCTGCAGGCGGACGTGGCGCAAGATGGCGCTCGCGCCGAAAAAGACCATGTTCACGCCGGCCTGTTCGGCGGCGACGGCGGCACGTCGTTCGCCGAGCGACCAGCACTCGTCGTGGCCGAGAGATAGCAGCACCTTGTGCCTGAGCACGATTGCTGGGTGCTGCTCGACGGTGACGTCGGTGACATAGGTGACGTCGAGGCCGTGCTCTTCGGCAAAGCGCACGAAGGGGTACTCGCTGCCGAGGAAGTCCCCGGCCCCTTCGCCATAGCCGTAAGGACGGTCGAACGAGTCGACTCGTGCACGCGAGCAGAGGGGGTAGACGTCGCTCGGGCACGCCCCGAGACCGGTGTAGAAGTCATAGCCCCCGTAGGGGTTCCAGGCCTGCCAGGTGTAGACGTCGTTTTTTACGAGGTAGGCAGCCTTGGAGGCCGGGTCCCAGACTGTGAGGGGGACGTAGCTTTGCTGGTCGCCGTTGCCCACGAGCTTCAACAAGTAGTCGCCCTGCACGAAGGCGGAGCTGATGGGGACCTCGAGCGTGGGTGACCAATTGTCGCAGCTGACCATGTTGATCACGGGTGTGACCGGGCAGGCTGGCTGCACATGGCCGGGGATCTCCTTCGATTCCCAGACAAGGCGCGCCCCCTTGCCCTGGTAGTAGCCCATCCGGAAAGCCTCAACCCGAAAACCGGTGGCGGGCGTGGTGACGTACAAGGTCACCTTTGCCCCGAGCGTTGCATAGGTCGTGGAGGCAAAGCCGGCGATGTTCGAGGTGGCGCCTTTGGCGATCCGCCAGGCGTTCGTCCCCGGTCGCTTGTTCTCCGCCACGACCCAGCTCGACTCGATGCCGTACGACCCGGCAAAAGTGACGACCTTGGCCGGCGCAAGGTGATGCTTTTTTGTCGCTTTCGGGTGCACCGCTGCGCGTGCTTTGGCGGTGGGCGTCGTTGCACACGAGGCCGCCACGAGTGCTAGCACCGCGAGGAGGGTCCCCGCCGCGCCGAGGCGCCTTCTCGTTGCTTTTGGTGTCTGTTGACTTCGAGCCACCGCCGCAGCGTAGTTAGTGCCAGCCCGCCTGTTCGAGCCCGCCCCTAATGCTCGGGCCCGTCGCCGGCATCTGGCCGCAGGCCGCTACCTGGTCGGCCAGTACGAGGGCGACGGCGACAAACAGGCACAATGTCCCGCCGCGCGCGCCTGTCATGGCCTGGTTGCAACCGACGCCAGGTTCGGCCCTCAAGGGACCGGAGGTGGCCCTTCGCCCGGGGCATCAGGCCCTGCGTCAGGCAGCGGGTAGCCGAGGTTGGCGGCGCGCTGGCGGTACTCCTCCCAACTGAGCTCCCCGCGGGCGTACCGCAGCCGCAGCTCGCCCAATGCCGGGTCCACTGGGGCCGTTGGCGCCGCCCATTGCCCCACGGGCGGCCGCCACGCATCGTCAACGACATCGGCCCGCGATGGCCTCCATTTGCGCACTAGGGCGATCACCCCAGCCACGACCAGCAACACGAGGATGCCGAGGAGCACCAAGTGAAAGGCGCTGTGGTGATGAAACCCATTTCCTGAGCGGAAGAACATGAACACTCCATCGTGAGGCGGCCAAGGGCAATTAAAGCCGCTGGCCGGGTGCCTCGGTGCTCGCTTGCATGTGGCGGATCGAAGGGACGAAGGCAAGGATGGCGACGGCGACGACGATGGAGGCGCTGCCGAGGAAGAAGACGGCACGTACCCCGACGATCGACGACACCGGTCCGACGATCGCGTAGCCGAGGGGCAAGAACACGAGCGACCCGAACCAGTCGTAGGCACTGACGCGAGACAGCACATCGGCGGGGACCTGGCGTTGCATCGTCGTTTGCCATTGGGTGTCGAAGACGGCGAAACCCGCCCCTCCGAGGAATGCCGCGCCGGCGATGACGGGCACCGGCGCCAGAAAGGCAAGTGCTAGGAGCGGGAAGGGCCAGGCCAAAAACGAGAGCACCCCAACGACGAGGGGACGGCGGAAGCGCAGGCGCAACATGGCGACGCCTCCGAGGACCGCCCCGGCGCCCTGTACGCCAAGGATCGTCCCCCAGGCCCTCGCCCCGCCGAGGTGTTGTTTTGAGATGACGGCACCGAGAACGAAGTACGGCGCCCAGACGAGCATGTTGAACATCGACGCGCTCGCGACGATCGCCCACAGCCACGTCCGAGACAAGAACTCGCTCCATCCCCGGCGCAGATGGCCATAGAAGGACTCCGAGGTGGCATCTTGTGCCGCCGGAGCAAGGTGCAAGGCCGCCAGCGAGGCGACGCTCAAAAGATAAGAGAGGGCGTCGGCAAGGATGGCCCAGCCAGGGCTCGATGTCGCCACGATCACCCCTGCCACGGCCGGGCCGATGATGCCGCCGATCGAGAAGGTCAGCCCATTCAAGGCATTCGCCTGGATAAGGCGCTCGCCGGAGATGATCTGGGGTATCAGCCCAGTAAGGGCGGGCATGAAGAACGCGGTGCCAAATCCGACGAGGGCGGCTAGCAGCAAAAACCCCCAAAGCGGCGGGTGCCCGAGGAGGATCCAGGAACCGAGGCCAGCTTCGGCTGCGGCCCTCAGGACATCCGCGCTCAGCATGATGCGTCGGCGCCCGAGACGGTCTGCCGCGACGCCGCCGGCGAGCAGGAAGACAACGAGGGGTACCGTCTCGGCTGCGAGCACGGCACCGACGTCGGAGGCCGAGCCGTGGCGCAAGGCCAAGACCGCAAACGCAAGGGCCACGGGCATCATGCCGGTACCGACCGACGAGGTGAGCTGACCCAGGAAGTAAAGGCGGAAATTGCGCTCGTGAAGGGCGCCGAGCCATTTCTCCGAGAGCATCGGAGCGATGCTAAGTCCTCCGGCGGTGTCCCAAGCCTGTTTCGCAACAAGGGTGGCATTGTGCGATGGTTTTTCGATGCCCGTGCGAGAGAAGACTGAGGAGGATATTGAAGCTTGCGTGCGCCTCACACGCGCTGTGCACGAGACGGATGGCTATCCGATGTTCCTTCCCGACGATCTGCGCACCTTTATCGCCACTGCTGAGGCGCTCAAAGCATGGGTGTTCGACCTAGAAGGAGAAATCGTTGGTCATGTCGCGCTCAATCCGCGCAGCTCGCCACCCGTGATGGAGATGGCGAGCGCAGCTCTCCGACTACCATCCGAGTGCCTCGGAGTGGTAGCCAGGCTGTTGGTCTCGCCTACGCACCGTCGTCAGGGGCTCGGCCGGACTCTCCTCGAGGCAGCTTCTCGGGAAGCTCGCAGGCGCAAGCTGTGGCCAATCCTCGACGCCGTGACCGGGCACGAGGCGGCGATCGCCCTTTATGAACGGTGCGGCTGGGTACGCGCCGGCTCGGTAACGGTTCGTTGGGGTGAGCATCCAGAGGTTGAAGAGCACGTCTATCTCGGACCTCGCCCGGTTCTTTGAGCGTACGGTCCGTACCTTCGGGTCACTGCGAGACTGTCGGCCGTGCGCCTCGGCTCAGTGAACAGCCCGCCTCGGGCGGTTGCCAACCCAACCTGGCCACCCCCGGTCCCCAAGGGAAAATGCCATCGTGATCGCCAATAGCGCGCCGGCCAAGATGCCCGCCAGGTACACCCAAAAGCCGGCGAGGTCGGTGCTCTTTAGCTCGGGGCCGAGTGTTCCGGGGCCAGAGAGGAGAACTCGACATGCCTCGAGGTTTCCAACAGCAACATTTCGACTCGCTCTTTCGGCTAGTTCGGCCAGGCGCGCGGGCACGATCTCACAGCGGAGAGCGGGCGAGGGCATCTCGGTACAACCAGCTCAGAGCGGCGAAACTATGGCCGATACCGGTGAAGCCTTTGATCACCGAGCCCGGCCGGTCGAAAACGGGTGCCGGCTTAACCTGGACCCCGAGTGCCGGCTCAGCGATGGGACTTGGCGCCTGAAGGCCGGTTCTCAGAGATTCGAGGAGGGTTCGGGTGAGCTTCACTCGAGGGTTTAAGGGCCGTCGCGACGCCGTGCGCAACCCTGGGTTGCCACCGGGCCAGTACGACGCCGGCTCGGACTGGCCGGTGCTGACGGCCGAAGCCACGCCCGAGGTGGCGATCTCGACGTGGACCTTCACCATCGAAGGACTGGTTCGACATCCCATGAGCTGGACCTGGGACCAGATCCATGCCCTGCCCGCGTCCAGCTACGAGGGCGCCATTCATTGCGTGACGACCTGGTCCAAGTTCGGGGTGCGCTTCGGCGGGGTTTCGGTTGACACCTTGCTGGACAAAGCCGAGCCTCGAGATGAAGCCAGCCACGTCGTCGCCTGGTCTCATTCCGGCTACACGACCAACCTGCCCCTCGCCGATATCACCGGCGGCAAGGCATGGGTGGTGTGGGACTACGACGGTCGACCGCTCGAGGTCGGTCATGGTGGCCCGGCCCGACTCCTCGTGCCTCACCTGTACTTCTGGAAGAGCGCTAAGTGGGTGGCCGGGCTGCGGCTGTTGGACCACGACGAGCCGGGGTTCTGGGAGGTAAACGGCTACCACGACCGCGGCGATCCCTGGCTCGAGCAGCGCTACCAGGGCGACTGAATGGACGCCCCGCCCCCCGGTCCTTGGCAGACGGCGACAGTGGAGGAGATCACCGAGGAGACAAGGACCGCCAAGAGCTTTCGCCTCGGCTTGGCGCGAGCCACGCCACATCTGGCGGGCCAGCACTTCGTAGTGAGGCTTACGGCTCCCGACGGCTACACTGCCTCGCGCTCTTACTCGGTCGCCTCCGCACCTGATGAGTCGGCTACGGCCATCGAGATCACCGTCGAGCGCCTAGAGGACGGGGAGGTGTCCTCCTACCTGCACGACGTTGTCGTGCCCGGCGACCGCCTCGAGGTGCGCGGCCCGATCGGGGGATGGTTCGTCTGGCGCGGTGACACGCCCGCCATGCTCATCGGCGGGGGCTCGGGCATCGTGCCCTTGATGGCGATGCTGCGCCTGGCCCGTCTCTTGGGTCGTTGCGATCTTGTCAGTCTTGTCGTGTCCGCCCGAGCTCCTGGCGATCTCTACTACGCGAGGGAGCTGCCCGGGCCCGAGACGAAGGTCGTATACACACGCGAGACCCCTTCGATCTGGCCCCGCCCGCCGGGCCGGCTCAACGAGGACGATCTACGTGACGTCGTGGTGTCAAATGCTACGATCTACGTCTGCGGCTCGGCGAGCTTCGCCGATCATGCGACTAATTTGCTTGCCAAACTGGGCGTTCTTTCCGGACAGATTCGTGTCGAACGCTTCGGGCCAACCTCTTGAGGTGTGAGTACCAAGCAGCTGAAGCCTGGCATCCGCCCCATTTCATTTGGCGCTCAGTTGACATTGAGGCTCTCTCGTGGAAAAGTTTTGCGCTGCGAGGGAAAGTGTTGATCCCCAGTCTTTATGTGGTCGCTTGGGCTGGGTGGAGCCAATAGCGAACCCGTCCTTGCTCGATTTACAGTGATTTCGGCCCTTCGAGCAAAGTGAACGGGGATGGCAAACTTCTTCCAACCACAAAGCCATTCGGCGGTAGGCGGTTGGTCGCTGCCCGCGCTTATGGACACCTCTCCGCTAGCGCGAGTTTCCTGGCTTTCCCCGGAAGCACCTGAGCACGGCTCGGGAGGAACTTTTCAAATACGCCCGTGACCCGCGCGTTTGTCCTGGTCAGGTGCTCGCGATTCGTGCTGTGATGGTGTATTACCTAATGCATGGCTTCGATCATCTCGAAGAAGGTCAACGGACAGCCCTACTACTACTTGCGTGAGATGGCCCGTGTGGGGGGCAAGCCGAAGATGGTGTCCGAGCGCTACCTCGGCAAGGCTGCCGATATCGAGGCGGCGATGAACGGTGCCGAGCTGGTCCCAGAGCGCACGCGCCACCTCGGTTTCGGCGACCTTGCGGCGACATGGTCGGTGTTGTTGCGCCTTGGCGTGGCCCAGATCATCGATGATGTTGTCGGACCACGCCGCGGTGACGCTGCGGCGTCGGTTGGCACCTACATCGCGCTCGCGAGCTTGAAGCTCGTCGTCGCGCCGTGTTCCAAGCTCGCGTTCGCGGATTGGTGGAAGACCACGGCGGGCGACCGGCTCGTAAAGCTCCCTGCAGCAGCGACCGATCACCGCAGATTCTGGGACGCGATGGACCAGATCGATCCCTCGCAGCTCGACAAGACCGAAGCGCTGATCACGCGACGAGTCGTCGAGCTCTTCGGCCTCGACTGTTCCGGGCTCGTCTTGGACGTGACGAACTTCGCCACCTACATCGACTCGACCAATACCCGTGCGGCCATCGCTCAGCGCGGCCATGCCAAGCAGAAGCGCAATGATCTGCGCTTATCGGCCTGGGTCTCGTCGTCACGCGAGACGGCGGGATTCCGCTCCTGAGTCACGCCTATGGCGGCAACCGCCCCGACGTCACCCAGTTCGCAGACGTTGTCACGAGCCTCGCGACACGTTTCTCCGATCTCACAGCACTGTCGGAGCTCACCGTTGTCTACGACGCCGGGCAGGACTCAGCAGCGAACCAGGCAGTCATCGAGGCGACTGGCATGCACTTTGTCGGCTCGCTGCGCCCGAGCGATCACCCCGAGCTGCTTTCGGTGCGGCTTGGTCGTTACGCCATCGTCGACGAGGAGGCCTTCCCCGGTCTTGTCGCCTTCGAGGCGCGCACCGAGGCCCTCGGCGCGTTGCGCCGGACGATCATCACTCACTCCGGGCAGATGAGCTGCACGCAAGCCAGTCCCGGGGTTTTGACCAGACGATGGCAAAGGCCCGTCGCCGCCTTGTAGAGCTGCAGCGTGTCCTTGCCGGTGGTCGTTCGCGTCGGACCCGTCCAGTGATCGAGGCCGAGGTTGCAGACATCACACGGGCTCGATGGGTGCGGCGCTGTCTTTCAACGAGCGTTGTCGGCGACGAACCCGGTGCGATCCGCCTCGAGATCACCGAGGACCGGGCCTCGCGACGCGCACTTGAAACCCAACTGTTCGGCAAGCGGATCTTGTTCACCGACCACGAGGACTGGTCGATCGACGAGGTCGTCGCGGCCTATCGCTCGCAGTGGCAGGTCGAGGCAGATTTCCGCCAGATGAAGGACCCCTCGGTCGTTTCGTTCTCGCCGATGTTCCATTGGACTGATCAGAAGATCCGTGTGCATATCTTCTACTGCGTGCTGGCGCTCGTGGTCGCACGACTCATGGTGCGCGAAGCGGCATCAGTCGGACTCGCGATGAGTGTGCGCGACCTGCTCGAAACGCTCAGCGGCATCGAGGAGACCCTTCTGCTCTACCCCTCGACCGGAAGGACGGCCACGGGCGCGCCGGATGCTCACCGAGATGGATGCCATCCAGGAGCAGCTCTACGAGCGGTTCGGACTCGGGGCCTTCGCTCCCCGGCCATGACCCGAGTTAGGTAATACGCGCCGGGACTGCAGATCGAGCTACTGAGCAGGGGAAACGTCAATGTTCCTCGAGCTATCTAGGAAACTCGCGCTAGAGCTCACCGGCGCTCAGCGGCAGAAGGCCGCGCCGAACAAGAGCCTGTTCGCTAGGGTGACCGAGTCGCTGAGACGTTTACGTGCCGAGTGTGACAAGGCTCCAGCGTGGTCGCCATCGTTTCGGGCAAGCCGAGATGGCTTCTTGTTGCGTGAGGCTTATCTAGGGGAGGACAAGAGTGGAGCGGTTCAACCAGTCTGGGCGACGGTACCGTCATGGGATAGCCACGCCAAAAAGTCCGTGTGAAGCTCTTGGCTATAGGAGCGACGTGATCGCGGAGCGATCCGATGGAGACGACTGTCTGCTTAGGCCCGACGACCTGTTTGTGGGGGCACTCAGCGTTCAAGGGGGCGAGGCCATTATTGGCGGAGAGACGACAGCGTTCGCCAGGATCATCATGACGGGCGTCGATGTGAAAGACGTGGGCGTCGCGAGCCCAGCGGCGCGTCGTCAAGAAAGTGCCCTGCTAAGGCTCGAGGACGCGGCGAGCCTTGCCGCAAAGCTCCGCGAGATCATGACGGTCATGGCGCGGGCTACCCCGACGCCCATTCCTCCGGCTTCAGGCACCTGGTCGTGGGCTTCGGGTTCCCCCCAAGCGGGTGAGCTCCTAGTCGCGCAGGTGAACGCCAACAAAACGGCGATCCCTGCTGACGGCAGAGTCAGGCCGACGGTACGGGTCGATTTCACGGGGACTTTGGTCCGGGGCCTTCACTCGCCTGAACCTTCAGTGCATGTGCAAGGAGCGGTGTTCTCCGGCCCCCGCCAGGTACAGGCGCTCATCGGCAGCTTGAAGAAAGTAGTGCGCTCACACTTCGAGCAGGGCCGTATCGACAGCTATGTGTCCGGGCTTTCGCCGGTTTCCGCCTTCGGCTTTTGACCCAGGCGGCAAAAGACGGGTCTTCCGGCATAGATGTGGGTGACCACACTGGTTTGAACAGGGGTTTCTCGTTGCGGGGCAACGGTTGTGGGCTATCG
>Ga0302320_10019763_pt1 | contig 13493 bp, 13 predicted proteins | sample Bog_T0_3_FD_202130 | JGI IMG/M metagenome (GOLD analysis project Ga0302320, IMG submission 202130) | Peat permafrost microbial communities from Stordalen Mire near Abisko, Sweden - Bog_T0_3 | ecosystem: Environmental > Terrestrial > Soil > Wetlands > Peat | place: Sweden: Abisko, Stordalen Mire...
CGGGATCAAAAACAGGCCGGCCACGCCGCCCAATGCCCACAGCCGTCGCGATGTCGGGACAGCGGGCATCAGCAACACATTGAGCGCGACGGCAATCGTTGCGGTGGCCCAGGTCACGCCATACACGCCGAACACCGGCGCCCATCCCTTCAACGGCGAATCGATCATGGCATAGCCCAGGGACAGCCACGGAAAGCCGCTCAATACCCAGCCGCGCAGCCACTCGAACAGCACCCAGAGTACCGGCAGCACCAGCCACGCCCGCGTCGCGCCGGGCTTGAGCCAGAAGCGATTCGCCAGAAAGCAAACAGCCGCGAAATAACACGCCATCAACCCGATCAATGCCGCCTGCAACACGAGGGTCAGCCAGATCGGCACCAAACCGAATACATGCAGGCAGGTATACAGCCAATACGTACCGAATCCGAACAAGCCGGTGCCGAAGGCTGCGCCGGTCCAAGCGGCGCGGCGCGGCGGTAAACCCCGGATCAAAGCGAACAGCACCGCCGGCGCCAACACGGCGATCGGCCACCAGGCGAAAGGCGCGAATGCGAGATTCAGAGCGGCGCCGGCGGCGAATGCCGCGCTCAGGCGCGAGATGGCCTGCATTCGCGGCGCGGCGAAATAGCCGCGGACATCGTTGCTCAAGAAGCCGACTCGTCGACGGCCGGCGGCTCGATATCGGTGGGCGCAATCACGCGCAGCAGGTCGATTCGCCGCCGGTCCGCGCGCAGGACGCGAAACTCCAACTCGCCGACCTGAATGGTTTCTCCGCGGCGCGGCAGCCGGCCGAACTCCTGCATCAACAAACCGCCGATGGTGTCGTATTCCTCGTCGGAAAACGCCGTGGCGAAATACTCGTTGAATTCCGCAATCGGCGTGAGCGCACGCACCGTGAACTCGCGGGGGCCTTCTCTGCGGATGGCCAGATCATCCTCGACGTCGTGTTCATCGTCGATCTCGCCGACGATCTGTTCGATCACATCCTCGATGGTCACCAGGCCGCAAACTCCGCCGTACTCATCCACGACCATGGCGATGTGATTGTGGCTGCGGCGAAACTCCTTTAGCAGTACGTTGAGCCGCTTGCTTTCGGGGACGAATACCACCGGACGCATGTACTCCCGGATTTCGAAGCTCTCCTCTCCCGCCGCCTGCAATCGCAGCAGGTCCTTGGCCAATAAAATGCCGAGTATTTGATCGCGGTCTTCGCCGATCACGGGAAAGCGCGAGTGTCCGGATTCGACCACCAGCTCGACCAGCTTATCCGGGGACTCGCCGCGTTCGACGAATACCATTTGCGACCGAGGCACCATGATGTCGCGGACCTGCATGTCGGCCACCGCCAGCACGCCCTCGAGCATGACCAGCGCGTCGCCGTCGAACAGATCACGCTCGCTGGCTTCGCGCAAATCCTCGATGAGTTCGGCGAGATCGCGCGGCTCACCGGACATCGACTGGGTAATGCGTTTTAACCAGCGGCCAGTGCTGCCGCCTTGAGGTTGTTCTGGCATGGGGGCTTAAGGATACTCGATCAGCGATACGGGTCCGAAAAGCCAAGCCGATCAAGGATTTGAATCTCCCTCGAGGCCATTTTCGCGGCCTCAGGCTCGCGCTCGTGGTCAAAACCGAGCAAGTGCAGCACTCCATGGACGGTCATGTGCGCCCAATGCGACTCCAGGGATTTCGCCTGGGCGAGCGCCTCCCGGGCCACCACGGGCGCGCAGATCACGAGTTCACCGAGGAAATGCCGGCCGTCGGGAACCGATCCTGCGCCGCTGAATGACAGCACATTGGTGGGCTTATCCTTGCGCCGGTAGCGCGCATTCAGGCTGCGGCTGCGCGCCAGCCCCACGATCCGGAGCGACAACACCCAGGACTTGCGCGCCGGCCCGAGTGCCCCGGTGGACCAACCATACAGTTGCCGTGGACTGGGAACCCACGGCTGCCGCGCAGCGTAGCTCACATCGAGTTCGAGCGGCCTCAACGGCATCAGGAAGCGTCGTCGGGAGTGTTCGCCTCGTAGGCCTGCACGATTCTCTGCACCAACGGATGGCGCACCACGTCCCGGGAGCTGAACATCGTGAAAGCGATGCCGCGCACTCCGCGCAAAATATCGATCACCGTTCGCAGGCCGGATTGCTTGGAATTCGGCAAGTCGACCTGAGTGATGTCGCCGGTGACCACGGCTTTGGAGCCGAAACCGATGCGGGTCAGAAACATTTTCATCTGTTCGTTGGTCGTATTCTGCGCCTCGTCCAATATCACGAACGAGTCGTTCAGCGAGCGGCCCCGCATGAAGGCCAGCGGCGCCACTTCGATCACATTGCGCTCGATCAGCTTGGCCACCCGCTCGAAGCCCATCATCTCGTACAGGGCGTCGTACATGGGCCGCAGATAGGGATCGACCTTTTGTGACAGATCGCCCGGAAGAAAGCCCAAACGTTCGCCGGCTTCGACCGCCGGCCGCACCAGCACGATGCGCCTGACTTTCTCGGATTGCAGCGCCTCCACCGCGCAGGCAACGGCCAGATAGGTCTTGCCGGTTCCCGCGGGACCGATGCCGAAGGTCAGGTCGTGGGTGCGCACATTGTTGAGGTAGTCGGTCTGATTGGCGCCGCGCGCGCGCACCGAGCCGCGCGAGGTGTGCACCTTCAGTTCGTCGGAATTCGCCGGGACGCCGGTGTTGTTACTGTCCATGTCCAGTTCCTGCAGGGCAATGTGCACGCGTTCGGAATCCACGGGTTCGCGCTGCGCCCGGGAATATAGGTCGAGCAGCACGGCTTCTGCCCGCTTGATCGCATCGGCCACGCCGACGATTTGAAATCGATTGCCGCGCCGTCTGACTTCCACGCCCAGCCGCCTCTCGATTTGATGAAGATGCTCGTCGAGAGGACCGCACAGTTCCACCAATCGAATATTGTCCGCCGGAGCGAGCAACACGTCGCGCGTCATCGGAACGGAACTCACGGCACCTCAGGCAAGATGAGACGCCCGCGCAAAGAATTCGGCATGGCCTCGGTAATGATCACATCCGCGAAACTATCGATGAGCGCCATGGGATTGTCCGCGGGACCATCGAAATTGACCCAGCGGTTATTGTCGGTACGGCCGGCGAGTTGCAGGGGGTTGCGCTTCGCGGGTCGCTCGACCAGCACGCGTTGCCGGCTGCCCACCATGCGCCCGGAGATCGCCCGGGCTTGGCCGTTCAAGCGTTGCTGCAAGAGTTCCAGCCTCTGCTGTTTGACCTCATGCGGCACCTCGTCCGGCAGTGCCGCGGCCGGAGTTCCGGGCCGGCGGCTGTAAATGAAGCTGAATGACTGATCGAAACCCACCTCCGCCACCAAGTTCATGGTCGCGATGAAATCCTGATCGGTCTCGCCGGGAAATCCGATGATGAGATCGGTGGAAATGCAAATGTCGGGCCGCACCGCCCGCAGCTTGCGAATTTTTTGTTTGTACTCGAGCACCGTATGTCCGCGCTTCATGGCGGCCAGAATCCGGTCGGAGCCGCTCTGCACGGGCAGATGCAGGAAATTATTCAGCTTGGGTACGTTGGCGTACGCCTCGACCAGGCTGTCGTTGAATTCGAGGGGGTGCGATGTCGTGAATCGAATGCGCTCCACGCCGTCGATCGCGGCCACGAAGTGAATCAGCGTCGCCAAATCCGCGAGCGTGCCGTCCGCCATGGGGCCTGCATAGGCATTCACATTTTGACCCAGCAGGGTTATTTCGCGCACGCCCTGAGCGGCCAAGCTTGTCACTTCCTCGAGTACCTGCTCGAATGGGCGGCTGATTTCCTCACCGCGCGTGTAGGGCACGACACAGAAGCTACAGTACTTGCTGCAGCCCTCCATGATGGAGACGAACGCGGTGGCGCCCGCCGCGCGTGCCTGCGGCAATCGATCGAATTTCTCGATCTCCGGAAAACTGATGTCGATTTGCGAGCGGCCCGTTTGTTGCAGCCCGTGCAGCATGTCCGGCAACCTGTGCAAGGTCTGCGGGCCGAACACCAGATCGACATAGGGAGCCCGCGCCGTGATGCCCTCGCCTTCCTGGCTCGCGACACAGCCGCCGACGCCGATGACCACATGCGGACGCGCCTGTTTCAGCAGCCGCCATTCCCCCAACAAGGAAAACACCTTTTCTTGTGCCTTTTCGCGCACCGAGCACGTATTGACCAGCAGCACGTCCGCCTCCGCCGGGTTGTCGGTGCGCGTCATGCCATGGGCATGCCCTAGCACATCCCGCATCTTGCCGGAATCGTACTCATTCATCTGACAGCCGAAGGTTTTTATGTATAAAAGGCCGGGCATACGCTCGCCATAGGCTCATTTGGAAAAGGCCGCTAAGATACTAGGAACTATGGCAATACGCGAAGTTCTCAAAATGGGCGATCCGCGCCTGCTGGCGGTGGCAGACCCGGTTCTCGAATTCGGCACCCCGGCGCTTGAAAGCCTGCTGACCGATATGCGGGACACCATGCGCGATCTCAATGGGGCAGGCCTCGCTGCACCGCAAATAGGGGTGGGATTGCGGGTGGTGATATTCGGGTTCGAGGTGAACCCACGCTATCCGGAGGCGGATCCGCTGCCCTTCACGGTGCTGATCAATCCGGTATTGACGGCCCTGGACGAGACCGAGGACGAGGGCTGGGAAGGGTGCCTATCGGTGCCCGGCATGCGCGGCCTGGTGCCAAGATACCGGAATCTGCACTATACCGGCCTCGATCCCGCCGGCAAATCCATCGATCGCACGGTCAGCGACTTCCACGCCCGGGTCGTGCAACATGAAGTCGACCATCTCGACGGAATTCTCTATCCCCGCCGTATTCGCGATCTGACCCAATTCGGCTTCACTGACGCCCTGTTTCCCGGCGAAGATCTGACCGACGACTGAAGCTGCGGCAGGCCGTTACTGCAGGCCGAACATTCCCACTCCGTGCTCCTCCGTGAATTCGAGGATTCGCCCGCCGCCGCGAGCCACGCAAGTGAGCGGGTCCTCGGCGATGATCACCGGCAGTCCGGTCTCCGTCATGATCAACTTATCGATGTCGCGCAACAAAGCGCCGCCACCGGTGAGCACGATACCGCGCTCCGCCACATCGCTGCCGAGATCCGGCGGCGTTTGCTCGAGCGCCTGGCGCACGGCGCTCACGATGACCTGCAATGGCTCCTCGAGCGCCTGCAGTATTTCATTCGAATTCAGCGTGAATGAGCGCGGCGCGCCTTCGGAAAGATTTCTTCCCCTGACGGTGATCTCCCGTACCTGCTCCCCGGGAAAGGCGGAACCGATTTCGATCTTGATGCGCTCGGCCGTGACCTCGCCGATCAGAATGCCGTAGTTACGGCGGACATACTGGGTGATCGCCTCGTCGAACTTGTCGCCGCCCATGCGCACGCTCGCCGCGTATACGATGCCGTTCAAGGACACCACGGCGACTTCGGACGTGCCGCCGCCGATATCCAGAACCATCGAGCCGCGCGCCTCGTGTACCGGCAGCCCGGCACCGACGGCCGCAGCCATGGGTTCAGGCACAATGTCCACGCTGCGGGCACCGGCGCCCTGAGCCGATTCTTTGATCGCCCGGCGCTCGACTTGGGTGGACCCAAAGGGCACGCAGACCAACACGCGCGGACTGGGGCTGAAGAAACGGTGCCCGTGGACTTTATTGATGAAGTACTGGAGCATTTTCTCGGTGTAGGTGAAATCAGCGATGACGCCGTCTTTCATCGGCCGCACGGCGGTGATATGCCCGGGCGTTCGCCCGAGCATTTTCTTGGCCTCGGTGCCTACGGCGACCACGACCTTGCCGCCTCGGCCCGGCTCGTTCTGCACGGCCACCACCGAGGGTTCGTTGAGCACGATTCCACGCGACTTGACGTATATCAAGGTATTGGCGGTGCCAAGATCGATCGACAGATCATTGGAGAAGTGCCCACGGAGGCGTTTCAGCATGGAGTTGGCTTTTTCGACAGGAGGGGAATGCCGTTGAGCTTCCACATGTAGCACGTTTTCGGCGGCACTGCGGCTATTCTATGCGCGCCGACACGCACGCAATTGCATTTCACTCTTGTGCCAGAAGGATTCTCCATGTTTCTGCTTCGTCACGGACAAAGCTATTTCAATCTGCATTTCAACGAGACTCGCAAAGACCCCGGAATCGAAGACCCGGAATTGACGCCGCTCGGACTTCAGCAGGCCGTGGCGGCGGCGGCGCAGCTCGCCGGCACCGCATTGACCCGGATCATCGTGTCGCCCTACTCGCGCGCGTTGCAAACGGCGGAGCCGATTATTGCCCTGCATCAGGTTCCCGTGGAAGTCATGCAGGACGTTCGTGAGCGCACGGCCTTCGTCTGCGATATCGGCAGTCCTCCCGGCTTGCTTGCCAGCCGCTTTCCGCATCACGATTTCGCCCATCTGCCGCAGCGCTGGTGGCATGAGGGAATAGAAACCGAAGAAGAAACCGTCGCCCGTGCGGATGCATTCAGGGTGCAAATGGCGGCGCGCGAAGACAGCATGCGGATTCTGCTGGTCAGTCACTGGGCCTTCATTTTGGCGCTGTGCGGCAAATCCACGGGCAACGGCGAGATTGTGGAATACGACCCCACAGGAGGGCCGCCGCAGCCGCTCGACTGGAGCTGATGATCGACGCCCACCGGGGCATTCAACGTAAACAAGAAAAAAGGCCTGCAGAAACAGCTCTGCAGACCTTTTTGTTAACAAATAAATCTAAAGTTGACGCTAGAACGGGATGTCGTCGTCGAAATCCTCTTTACCGCCGCCGGCAGGCATCGGCGCCGATGACTGGTCGTAGTCGTCCCTGGGCGGCGCGCCGCCCCCGGCACCACGATCCGCCCCGCCACCTCCGGAGCCGCCGCCGGCACGGCCGCCGAGCATTTGCATATTGTCGGCGATGATTTCAGTGGTAAATCGATCGTTTCCCGTCTTGTCCTGCCATTTTCGGGTTCGCAACTTGCCCTCGACGAACACCTGCGACCCCTTGCGCAGGTATTCCGCGGCAATTTCACCCAAACGGCCGAACAAGGCGATGCTGTGCCATTCGGTGCGCTCTTGCTGCGCGCCGGAAGCCTTGTCTTTCCAGGACTCGCTGGTTGCGATCCGGATGTTGGTAACCGTCATCCCACTGGGCATGGAACGCGTTTCGGGATCTGCACCGAGATTGCCCACCAAAATGACCTTGTTTACGCCGCGCGCCATGTGCTGCCCCTAATGCCGTTAGCTAATTATTGAAGGAATCTACGCCGACTTACATCATGCCGAATCATCGGCGAATGGCGTCGGTAAATAAGATGCCGGAATGCGGACATATTACCCCAAACCAGTGGGCACGATCTCCACGCCCGTTGTAGCCCGCAGGCTACAGAGTGATATGCCGAGGGCCGAAATGATGCCCATGGGCTACAATTTGTCTGGTCCAATGACGCCCAAGGGCCACAATGATCACGCTTGCTGACGTTGCCGTTCAGTTGAAAGCCGCGCGCTACGCTGTTGGCGTGTCCCAGACCGAGCTTGCGCGCCGAGCTGGGGTTGCTCGGACCACGGTATCGCGCATGGAATCGGTCGCCAAGGGTGATATGAGCGTCTCCGTATTGCTCCGATTATTTGAAGTGCTCGGATATGAGTTCAAAACCGTCAAGTCCGGTGACACCCGTACACTTGAAGACATTCTCGCTGAGCAGCGCGCCGAAGACCGCACATGAAATCACCCGTCGCGCTTGCCGCACGGGATTTCAGCGCTGAGATCCTGGGCATCCGCTTCCAATTCGATCGTGTGCCCTTTGCGGGGTATTGCATAGACTGCCCTGCGCCCCCATACCGGGCTTGAGCGTTGCGCCCGTCCAGAAATACATGCCATCTGGCCCCCGCAAATCCGTCAAAAAACACCCCGTGGAGGCGTTTTACCCGTACTTGACGCTACGGGTATAGTAGTTGGTTACATGCAAAATATCCGCATCCGGGGGGCCCGCACCCATAATCTCAAGAACATCGATCTCGACCTGCCGCGGGACCGATTGATCGTGCTCACCGGCCTTTCCGGGTCGGGCAAGTCCTCCCTGGCCTTCGACACCATCTATGCCGAAGGTCAGCGGCGCTATGTCGAGTCATTGTCGACCTACGCGCGTCAATTCCTGTCCATGATGGAAAAGCCGGACATCGACACCATCGAAGGCTTGTCGCCGGCAATCTCCATCGAGCAAAAATCCACCTCGCACAACCCGCGCTCCACCGTGGGTACGGTCACCGAGATCTACGATTACCTGCGGCTGCTGTACGCCCGGGCCGGCACGCCCCGTTGCCCGGATCACCACATCGAGCTGGCCGCACAGACCGTCAGCCAAATGGTCGACGCCGTTCTTCAACATCCCGAAGGCACCGCGTTGATGTTGCTGGCGCCCGCCATAGCCGAGCGTAAGGGAGAGCACGCCGAACTCATCGAGGAGTTGCAAGCCGGCGGTTTCGTGCGCGCCCGCGTCGACGGCAAAGTCGTGGAACTGGATCAGGCTCCCAAACTGGATGTGCGTCGCAAACACACCGTCGAAGCCATCGTCGATCGTTTCAAAGTGCGGCCCGATTTGACTCAGCGCCTCGCCGAGTCCTTCGAGACGGCCTTGCGGCTGGGCCAGGGTGTGGCGCGCATCGCGTACATGGACGAACCGGAGCGGGCCGAGCTGGTGTTCTCCGACAAGTTCGCCTGCCCCATATGTAATTACTCCCTGAGCGAGCTCGAGCCGCGCCTGTTCTCCTTCAACAGTCCGATCGGCGCGTGTCCCACCTGCGACGGGCTTGGCACCCAGGATTTCTTCGATCCGGCGAAAATCGTCGCCAATCCGCATCTGTCGCTGGCCGGCGGCGCGGTACGCGGCTGGGACCGGCGCAATGCCTACTATTTTCAATTGATTCAATCCTTGGCGCGGCACACCAAGTTCGACATCGAGGCGCCCTTCGAGAGTCTGCCGCAGAAGATCAGGAATTTAGTCCTGTTCGGCAGCGACGACGAGCAAATCGAGTTCAAATATCTCGACGGCAAGGGCGGAACGGTCAAGCGAAAGCACACCTTCGAAGGAATCGTCAAGAACCTGGAACGCCGCTACAAAGAAACCGAATCGGCGACGGTGCGCGAAGAGTTGTCCAAATATCGTTCATCGCGCGCCTGCCCCGAGTGCGAAGGCACGCGGCTCAATCGTGCCGCGAGAAACGTTTTCGTCGACGGGAAGAGCGTACCCGAAGTGTCCGCGCTTTCGGTGGAACGCGCAGTACAGTTTTTCGGCAAATTGAAACTGCTGGGCTGGCGGGGCGAAATCGCGGTCAAAATCGTCAAGGAAATCGGCGATCGACTTGGATTCCTCAGCAATGTCGGCCTCGGTTATCTGACCTTGAATCGCAGCGCGGACACTCTCTCCGGCGGCGAGGCACAGCGCATCCGGCTTGCGAGTCAAATCGGCTCAGGCCTGGTCGGTGTCATGTACATTCTCGACGAACCGTCCATCGGCCTGCACCAGCGCGACAATCAACGCCTGCTGGACACTCTGGTGAACCTGCGCGATCTCGGCAATACGGTGATCGTGGTCGAACACGACGAGGACGCGATCCGCCAGGCCGACTACGTCGTGGACTTAGGTCCGGGCGCGGGAATTCATGGCGGCAGCATCGTGGCGCAAGGTACGGCCGCAGAGGTCGCGGCGCATCCCGATTCGATCACGGGGCAGTATTTGAGCGGCCGCCGCCGCATCGAAATTCCAGCGAAGCGGCACGCGCCCGACCCGAAGCGCATGCTGCGGGTGACCGGTGCGACCGCCAACAATTTGAAAAAGGTCACGGCGGAATTCCCGTTGGGGTTGATGACCTGCGTCACCGGCGTATCTGGATCCGGTAAATCGACCCTGGTGAACGACACCTTGTTTCGCGCGGTGGCGACCCAGCTCAATCATGCCTCGGCCGGTACCGCACACTTCGATCGCATCGAGGGCCTGGAGTACATCGATCGGGTGATCGAGATCGACCAAAGCCCCATTGGCCGCACGCCCCGCTCCAACCCCGCCACATATACCGGTCTGTTCGCACCGATCCGCGAGATCTTCGCCACAGTGCCGGAATCGCGGGCGCGCGGCTATGAAGCGGGACGATTCAGCTTCAACGTCAAGGGCGGACGCTGCGAGGCCTGTCAGGGAGACGGCGTCATCAAGGTAGAAATGCATTTCCTCGCCGACGTGTATGTGCCCTGCGATGTGTGCAAGGGCAAGCGCTACAACCGCGAGACCTTGGAAATCCGCTTCAAGGGCAAGAACATTCAAGAGATCCTGGATTTCACGGTCGAGGATGCCCTGCCGTTCTTTTCCGCCGTACCGACCGTGCATCCAAAGCTGCAAACCCTGATGGACGTGGGACTCTCTTATGTCCGCCTGGGTCAGAGCGCCACTACCTTGTCGGGAGGCGAGGCGCAGCGCGTCAAACTCGCCAAGGAATTGTCGAAGCGGGCCACCGGGCGTACGTTGTATATCCTGGACGAGCCGACTACCGGGCTCCATTTCGCGGATATCGCCCAGTTGCTCGTGGTGCTGCAGCGACTGCGCGACGAAGGCAACACCGTCATCGTGATCGAGCACAATCTCGACGTGATCAAGACGGCGGATTGGGTGGTGGACCTGGGTCCGGAAGGCGGCGACGGCGGAGGCCGGATCATTGCCGTCGGCACACCCGAGCAAATTGCCGCCAATAAGGCGTCCTACACCGGGCACTACCTACGGTCCACGTTGGCACAGCCGGCCTTGCGTAAGCGAGCATGAGCCTGGGGTGGCGCCCGTTGCAGACGGCGCCGCGATTCATGCCGCTGCTGGGCATGGCCATAGGCGCCGTGGGTGCGGTGGTATATTGGCTCGGCGCGCAAATATGGCCCACCAGCATTGCGGTCGTCCTCTCGATGCTCGCGACCGCTCTGCTGTCCGCGGATTCGGGGGCGGACGGGCGCGCCGCAAATGTCGACGTGCTGAGTTTCGTATTCGCCCTGCTGCTCAAGTACAACGCGCTAATCGCGCTGTCGACGGCCAGCCTTCCCTTCGCGTTGCCCGCCAATCTTGCGTTGGGCTTGATCATGATCGCGGGACACGCGGCCAGCCGGGCGCTCGTGGTTTCGGTCCTCGCCACACCTACCCGGGCCGCTTCGAATCCTGCCTCTCACGCCGATCTCGGCATCGCGTTGGTGACAGGTTTTGCGCCGGCGGCCTTGATCGGTCTGCCAGGCCTCATTGGATTGGCCGTGGCCATCGTCGCGCGCATCGCTTTCGTTGCCTACTTGAGACGGCGGCGCCCCACCATTGCCGCGGCAGAACTCGATGTGATCCAACAATTGACCGAGGTGTGCTTTTACCTGGGTGCGCTGGCCGCTTGGGGCTACATATGAGCGTGCCTTGGGCCGCCCCGGAGTCGTTTATAATGCCGGGCGGCCGCATCACATCCAAATCAAGAACGAGCTAATCATGAAGTCATCCACTCTGTTTACCTGCGCCCTACTCTTCTTCGGATTATCGACGCTCGCCCATGCCGGACCGAAGGCCGACATTACTCAGCTCGAACAGGATTTCAACGCGGCCTATGCCGCCAATGATCTCGACAAGTACTTCGGTTACTACTCGGACGATGCCGTCCTATGGTTTCAGGATGGCCGCACCGACATCCCGAGCTACAAGAAGGAGTGGGCCGAGTTCATCAAGTCCGGCGGCAAGATTCAGGCCGGCACGACCTCCGACATGCACATTCGATTCAGCCCGCGGGGCGATGCCGCCATCGCCAGCTACCTCTTGCACCTGACAACCAGAAAAGCGGACCAGTCAGTGGCCAATGAGGTTTTCCAAGAAACCGACGTGTGGTTCAAAACGGCCGCCGGCTGGAAAATCGCTCACGTTCATTATTCCGACGCACCGGCACCCGCCCACAAATAGCGTCGGAAGGTCTTCAGGGTGCAGCAAGTACTCGTCTATTCGGATTCGCTCTCCTGGGGCATAGTCCCCACCACGCGTCGGCGTCTGCCCTTCGATGCCCGCTGGCCGGGAGTGATGGAAATCGCATTGACCAGGCAGCGTCATTCGGTCCGAGTCATCGAGGATTGTTTGAACGGACGCCGGACCGTCTGGGAGGACCCTTTCAAACCGGGACGCAACGGACTCGTGGGGCTCGAGCAGCGAATCGAAATCAATTCGCCCTTGGGCTTGGTCATGTTGATGCTGGGCACCAATGATTTTCAATCCATGCACCCGCATACGGCCTGGCACGCCGCACAGGGAATCGCCGCGCTGGTCAATGCCATTCGCCGCGCACCCATCGAACCAGGCATGCCCGTACCGCCCGTGCTGGTGATCACGCCGCCGCCCATCCTGGTTCCCCAAGGGCCGATTGCACCCAAATTTACCGGTGCCGGGGACAAGTCGACCGGCCTGGCGCAAGCCTACCGCGCCATCGCAACGGAACTCGGTTGCCACTACTTCGATGCCGCGAGCGTCATCGCCGCCAGCCCGGCCGATGGGATTCATCTCGATGCCGATCAACACGAACGCCTGGGCAATGCGCTGGCCGGCTTCGTGGGAGCGCTACCGGGGTTCGCGCTCCCATCCGAACCATGAAGTCGCGTGCCCCCAGGATACTGGCCCGAGCGACATCGCTGCTCGCGCGCGCTTCGTTGCCCATTCTCACGCGTTTGGACCCGGAGTCGGCCCACGACCTGGGACTCGCTGGATTACGCCGGCTAGGCCCTTTGTGGCCGGCACCCCGGTTTCCGGCCGGCTTGTCGCTGCAGTGCCTGGGGCTTAAGTTCGCACATCCGCTCGGTCTCGCCGCAGGCTTCGACAAGAATGGCGATTGCCTGGATCCCCTGGGCAGCATGGGATTCAGTCATGTCGAACTCGGAACCGTGACGCCGCGGCCGCAGCCGGGCAATCCCAAGCCCCGCATGTTCAGGATTCCCGCGCAAACAGCGCTCATCAACCGGATGGGGTTCAACAACAAGGGCGTCGATCATCTGGTGGAGCAGCTTTCCCGCAGCCGCTATCCTGGAATTCGCGGCATCAGCATCGGAAAGAATGCCGACACGCCCATCGAAAATGCCCAGGATGATTATCTGACCTGCCTGCGCAAGGTCTACGTTCCCGCGGATTACGTTGCCGTGAACATCTCCTCGCCCAACACGGCCCGTCTGCGTGAGCTGCAAGGCCGCGACGGACTGGAAAGAATTCTCGGCGCATTGCAGGAGGAACGTCTCGTGCTGCAAGCACGTCATGGCAAACGCCTTCCATTGCTGGTCAAAGTCGCTCCCGATCTTACTTCCGAACAGATTGCAACGTTGGCTGTGGATTTGCGTGCTCTTCAAGTGGACGGCGTGATCGCAACCAACACCTCGATCGACCGCAGCATGCTCGGCGAGTCCCCGGCGGCCGAACAATCCGGCGGCTTGAGTGGAGCGCCGCTGCACGCATTATCAG
>Ga0302320_10019765_pt1 | contig 13492 bp, 10 predicted proteins | sample Bog_T0_3_FD_202130 | JGI IMG/M metagenome (GOLD analysis project Ga0302320, IMG submission 202130) | Peat permafrost microbial communities from Stordalen Mire near Abisko, Sweden - Bog_T0_3 | ecosystem: Environmental > Terrestrial > Soil > Wetlands > Peat | place: Sweden: Abisko, Stordalen Mire...
CTTTGATCTTCGAGAAGTTTTACCGAGGCCAGCGCAGGAATAGCATGGCCAAGGGATCGGGCATGGGGCTAGCAATTGTGCGGGCTATTCTGACCACGCATGGCGGCGGAATTGAGGCTACCAGTTGCTCGAACGGCGGCGCGCGATTCCGATTCTGGGTGCCGCTGGTAGAGAAAGAGCCGGAAGCGACGGCCTGAGCCGGCTGTTCCCCTCCCTTCGCGAATGCCTTCCGATCATTTTGGTTCGTTTGTCCAATCGCAGACGATTTCGCGGCGTTTCTCTGAGCTTTCGGCGGACCATTCCAGCAGGCGGGCTACGCGCCACGCGTCGATAGCAGAGACTGGCGCTGGACCTTTGCCGAGAATTGCGTCGCGGACTCCGGCATAGTAGAGGCGGTAGTCGCCGGGGATGGACTCAATGGGGCGCGTGACCATGCCTCCATCGACATCGACTGAGAGCGTGCCCCATGCCGACGTCGGCTCGGTGCCCCAGGGGCCGTCGGCGATGCGGGTGATTTTGCTGAGCGCTGCTTCCTGCGGATCGATGCCGCGTTTCAGGTAATTTCCGCGCGTGCCGCGGGCGTGATAGCGCGGGCGCTCGAACCCGCCGAGCGTGGTGACCGAGAGCACCACGGTAAAGCCGCGGTAATGGAGGCGGATGGTGAAGGCGTCATTGGCGCCCTCACCGTCGCGCTCGCGCTTGATCTCGGCGTCGACGGTCTCGGGCTTGCCGAAGAGGTTGAGCGGCTGGTCCGCAAGGTGCGTGCCGTGATCGAGGAGCTGACCACCCTGGCCGGGATCATCCTTCCATGGCACACGCGAGGTTGGCGAGGGACGCCAGCGGTCAATCGTCGATTCGAGGTAGACTAGGCGGCCGAGCGAGCCTTCGCCGAGAACCTTTTTGAGGGTTAGGAAGTCTGAGTCCCAGCGGCGGTTGTGGAAGGGCGCCAGCACGACGCCACGGGCTGCGGCGAGCTTGATGAGCTCCGCAATTTCCTCCGAGCGGATGCACATGGGCTTGTCGACGACGACGTGCTTGCCTGCTTCGAGCGCCTGACGGGCATACTGGAAATGGCTTTCGTTGGGCGTGGTCACCACGATGAGAGAGAGCGAAGCGTCGGCGAGCAGGTCATCCATGGTGCGATAGGTGGTGATGCCGGGATAGCGCGCAGCTGCCTGGCTGGTGGTGCGCTCGAAGATGGCGGCGAGTTCGAGGCCCTCAACGGAGGAGAGGAGAGGGGCTTGAAAGACGCGGCCCCCCAGGCCAAAACCGATCAATCCTGCACGAATCATGGCAATCTCCTCCAGGCAAATAACTTCGGGGCCGACGGCCCTAAAAAGGTCTGCTCGAGAGATGGTACGACTTTAGGGTTTGGGGATGGAATCTGGCTCTGGGGATCAAGTCGGTTACGAACAACACCAGAACGAGTATTGGCATCCAACACAGACACACGTAGAGTTTTCTTGAGTCTGGAGTGGCGGCCCCAAGCCCGTGAACCGGGCTAATTCTGGATTGGATTGGTAAGCTGTTGACGATGATTTCTGTTCCCCTCATGCCTCATTCCGTCTGCTGGGCTTCTGCGCCAAAGCTCATTTGGACCATGGTGGTGACCAACTTCATCACCTTCCTCAGCTATCTCATCATCAGCATCACCCTCGTTTACCTGGCGCGGCGCACACGCCGGGTGATTGCGCGGGACTGGGCCTACTTCCTCATCGGATTTGCGCTCTTCATTATTGCCTGCGGCTCTACGCATCTCCTGGAAGTCGTCACAACGTGGATTCCGGTGTTCTGGATCGACGCCTGGGTCAACATCATCACCGCGGTTCTGTCAGCCTACGTGGCCGTCATGCTGATTCGGCGAGCGGCGACTATCGCTTTCGGCGTGAATGATTATGCCGACCGTCTGCGCGATACGGAGAGCCAGAAGCTGCAGATGCAGGAGGGCTTGCTCGCCGCGCAAAAGCTCGAGGATTGGAGCCGGATGTCGGCAACCGTGAGCCACGAGATCAAGGGGCCGCTGCAGGCGATTCAGAACATTCAGTTCCTAATTGAATCGTCTGAGGGAGTTTCTCCGATGGTGGCCGATTTGGCGCGCACCACCGCCAAGGAAGCGAGCCGGGTGCTTGACATTGCGCACTCCAGCCTTTCCTTCATTCGCCAGACAGACGAGCCGGAGCCAGTTAACATCTGCGAGGCCCTGGACTCTGTCCGCTTCCTTCTTACTCCCCTGATTCGCGAAAGGAAAATTGACTTTGGGGTAGTAGCGAATGGAGATTGCGTCATTGAATGCAATGCTGGAGAGACTCGGCAGGTGCTGTTAAACATTGTCAGAAATGCCTGCGAGTCGGTTACCCAACCGGGCGCGAAGGTGACCGTCACCTTGAACGGAAACGCCGAAACGGTTCAAGTGATCATCGCCGACGAAGGCAGCGGTATCTTGCCGGAGGTGCTGCCGAAGCTCTTCGAGTTCGGAGTCACGACGAAGGGCAGTCATGGGAACGGCATGGGCCTGTGGACTGTACGAAAGATCCTCGCGAAGTACGGCGGCGATGTGAAAGTTGAATCGACCTGGGGCAAGGGAACTCGATTCGATATTCAATGGCCCAGGAAACAGGTCCCCGCTTAAAGATCAGCCGGGAGCGATTGAGCTACGCGTCGGAACGGCGCAGTAGATATTCCAGGCCGCCCACTCGATACCATCGGTATCCGTAGGGGTCAAGCACTACGCAATGCCGCCCGCTCTCATCCGCTTCGCTGTGATCCCCGGAAAGCAGATTCACGAGCAGGTTCTTATTCCCGCTGCATTTTGCCGGCAGCCGGAACCTGACTTCCTTAGCCTCCGAAACCAGGTTATGCAGGAACAGAACGGAATTGTTCCGCCATTCGTAAGCCATTCCCAGCACATTTGGCGTGCGGAGGGGCACAAACCGGAAGTCTCCCCATCCAACTTCCGGGATCTCTTTGCGCATGCGGATGATGCGTTCCATCCAATTGAGAAAGGAGTCGGGGTCCCTGCGCTGAGCAGCGACATTCAACTGCCGGAACCCGAACCCACCCTCCGAGATGACCGGCAGAATCGGCTTTGCATTGGTCGTGAAACCTCCATTCGCTTCTGTCGACCACTGCATGGGCGTGCGGGCGCAATTGCGCTCTGGCAAACGCAGGTCGTCTCCCATTCCGATTTCATCGCCGTAGCGGATGACCGGTGTTCCCGGCAGCGTCATCATCAGGCTGTAGGCAAGTTCAAGCCGTCGCCGATCTCCATGCAGAATGGGCGCAAGGCGGCGGCGGATTCCGCGGTTGTACAACTGCATACTCTTGTCAGGGCCGAACTCTGCAAACACCGTTTCCCGTTGTCGATCCGTGAGGCGTCCAAGGTCGAGTTCGTCATGATTGCGAAGAAACTGTCCCCACTGGGCAGTCGCTGGACGCGGCTTGGTATCTTCAATCGCCTTCATCAATGTCCGCACATCGCCGCTGGCCATCGCATAAAACAAGTGCTGGTTCACTTCAAAGTTGAACATCATCTGCAAGCGCTCGCCGTATTTTCCGAAGTATTCCAAATCATTCCTTGGCACAATGTTTGCTTCTCCCAGAATGATCGCGCCGGCCTTTCTCCACGTCATGAATTCTGAAAACGATCGAAGCATGTCGTACTGCTCCACGGACCGCTGTTGCTTCGGTCCTTTTTTGGCAATCACGAAGGGAACCGCATCCATGCGGAAGCCGTCCACGCCCAGCTCCAGCCAGAAGCCCATGATCTTCAGAATCTCCGCCTGCACGTCCGGATTGGCTGTATTCAAGTCCGGCTGAAAGTCGTAAAAGCGGTGAAAGTAGTACGCGCGCGCCGTCTTCTCCCATGTCCAGGTAGACTTCTGCACACCAGGGAACACGACGCCGGAAGTGGCGTTCGGTGGCTCCTTGGCGGACCACACATACCAGTCTCTGTATTTTGATTTCGGATCTTTGCAAGCGGTACGAAACCATGTATGTTCGTTGGAAGTGTGATTCACGACGAGATCGATGAGCACGCGGATGCCGCGCTGTCTGCAGCCCTGCGTGAACTCGACGAAGTCGCCCAAGGTTCCGTGGCGCGGATCCACGTTGTAATAATCCGCGATGTCGTACCCGTCGTCACGCCATGGCGACGGCTGAAAAGGCATCAGCCAGATGGCCGTGATTCCCATGCCCTGCAGATAATCCAGACGCCGCAGCAGGCCCTTGAAGTCGCCTATGCCATCGCCGTTTGCGTCCATGTAGGTAGCAACGGACAGGCAATAGACGACCGCATTTTTGTACCAGAGATCATTGATCATGGGTGCACTCTTCCCCCGCCATTTGCATGGCGGAACTTATGGTCAGATGCACGAATTAGGCTGTTGGGAGGGTGCGAAAGCTGAGGAGGCTGCATGCAGAGCGGACGCTTTCGCCGGTCGTGAGCTTCGCTGCCAGTAAGCCGGATATCCCATCAACCTAGGGAATGTTTTGACGCGTGTTGCTCCAGATCACCTGGCTGATGCCGATCGCTGCCATGATTGCGCCATAGAGCGCCCAGTGCTGATCGCCCTCCATGAAACTGCGGCGCATGGCGCCCCAGGCAAGGTCGAGTCCCTGCAGAATCCAAATGCTTCCCATCAAGAACATCAAGACACCGATCAGGGTGCTGACGACCCTCATGATTCGATTGAACGCTCGTAGCAAAATACACCTCGTTTTTCTCTTCACGCAAGCATACCAGCAGGTGAGTTCATGGCCTTCGGGTCGAATTCTGACTAAGTCGCTAAGATCAAATCAGCCCTCGAGCTTGAATCTCGTTTCGGCAAGGTGGTAGAGGCGTCGCCAGACGAGGCGGTTCATAGTGACGACCATGAGCGATATCATGATGGTGGCCAAAAGCAGAAGCGGGAAGCGGCCGCTGTCTGTCGCTGCGTCAATCTGCGCGCCCAGGCCGACGGTCTGGAGGGTGCGATCGGCCAGATGCGTGTACTCCGCAAAAACGGATGCGTTCCATGCGCCGCCTGAGGCGGTGACCATGCCCGTAATGAGGTAGGGAAAGATGCCGGGGAGGATAAGCTTGGTCCAGCGCTGCCATCGCGTGAAGTGAAATAGCGATGAGACTTCGCGCAGGTCCGACGGAATGGACATGGCCCCGGCGATCACATTGAACAGGATGTACCACTGCGTGCCAAGGAGCATGAGGGCGATGGAGCCGATGCCGAGTCCGCCGCCGATTTTTACGAGGCCAATGAGCAGGATAGGAAAGAAGGCGGTGGCTGGAACCGAGGCCATGACCTGGGCCACGGGCTGAACGATGCGTGCGAGTTTGGGATTCAAGCCAATGGCGACACCGACAGGGACGGTCCACGCGGCAGAGATGAGAAGTGCCACATTGACGCGGAGAAACGTGGCAGCAGCGCCCTCCAGCAACAGTCGAAGCTCAGGCCAGGTAACGGAGCTGAGCATGAACACGGCTCTCATGGCACCCCACACGGCTGCGGCGAGGGCTGCGGCGGCAAGCACCCACAAAAGCGGCGAGGGCTTTGGCTCGTCCTGGTCAAGCGGCTGAACCACTTGGCACTCGTGGCTGCGAGCGAGGCGGCGGAAGATGGGCTCCTCGATTTTGGCAAAGACGCGTCCCGGTAACGAGCTGAACAAGTTCGATCGCCGCAGCAGTTCCAGAACCGGCGAGGTAACGCGATCCGCAGATTCGACCTGTTCAAACTTGAACTTGTCGCTCCAGGCAATGAGCGGACGCCAGATGACCTGATCCGTTGCGACGACGATGAGGATGACCACGGCGAATCCGGAGACGAGGGCCTTGATGTCACCGTTGGCGGTGGCGGTTTGCAGGTAGCTGCCGAGGCCGGGGAGCTGGAAGCTACGATCGCCCATAGTGAACATCTCGCACGCAATGAGGGCGAACCATCCACCGGCGACGGAGACGATGGAGTTCCAGACGAGGCCGATGGCGGCATAGGGCATTTCAAGCTGGAAGAAGCGCTGCCATGCGGAGTAGCGATAGATGCGCGTGGCTTCGACCATCTCCTTGGGGATGCTTTTGAGCGAGGAGTAGAAGCTGAAAGCGAGGTTCCATACCTGTCCGGTGAAGATAAGCAGGATGACGCCCATCTCAATGCCCATCTGGTGGCCGGGGACGAGGGCAACCATGGCGAGCACGACGGGGGGCAGGAAACTGAGTACCGGAATGGACTGGAGAATGTCGAGGAGGGCGACCATCCAGGGCTCAACACGCTTGTTGTAAGCGGCGGTGTATCCGTAGCCGATAGCGAACGCGAGCGAGAGCAGGTAGGCGATGCTCATGCGCACGATGGAGTAAAAAGCGTAGAGCGGAAGCGCGCTGATGGAGTTGGAAATGGGAACGACAGGGACGGGCTTGCCTAGCCAGTAGACGCCGGTGCTGACAACACCGATGAACGCCGCGAGCGCGAGCGACGCCACCACCAGGTCCATGAAGACGGGCCAGGTGCGAGCGGTGATGAGCGAGCGGGCGAGGGGCTGCTGAATGTTCAATTGCTATCCTCGGGGCCGGGGGAATCTTTAGCAGAATCCGCTGCGGCGTCTTCCTCCGAGGCGTCGGGCAGCACGAAGCGGCGGCGGCCGGCGTCGAAGTCAAACAGCTCGGCGTAGCGGCCCCAGGTGACAGCGGTTTCCATCTGGCGCAGGCACTCCTCTTCACTGAACTGCTCGTCCAACATGTCAAGAAAAAACTCTTCCGGGACTGTGTGGTCGCTTTTGGCTTCAAGGGCACGACGAATCTGGCGCAGCAGCAAGACGTGGTCGACGGCGGCCACGCGGAAGAGCTCTTTCTGGCGAAGAATTTCGGAGTTGGCGAACTCTGAACCGCCGCGCGTGATGGCGGCGTCGCCTTCTTCCACGGTGAGGAAGCCAAGGAGCTGGGCAGCATCGACGATCGGCAGCAGGTCATCGATTTCAAAGGCGAGGTCATTGGCGAGATGGTAGATGTCGTCGCGGCCGCCCTTGTCGAGCAGCAGTTCGAGCAATCCGGCGACGCCGCCGGGGCGCGCGTGAGGCAGCATCTGGTAGTGCATCTGGCGCTGGTCGCGGACGGCGGGAGCGGCGTGCTGGTCGGGCGCCTGGGCGGGCACCACATCTGGCCGGGTAAGGACCTTGTAGATATAGTCGACGAGCTGGGTAAAGGCTTCCGACTTGCGATCGCGCGGCTGCGGAAGCTGCACGCGGAAGTCGGTACGAATGTGGCCAGGGTTGCGGCCGAGAACCACGATGCGATCGGCGAGCAGAACCGCTTCTTCAATGTTGTGAGTGACGAGGAAGACAGCCTTGGTGGGCATGGTCTTGTTGGCCCAAAGCTCCAGCAATTCAGAGCGCAGGTTCTCGGCGGTGAGCACGTCGAGGGCGGAAAAGGGCTCGTCCATGAAGAGGACTTCCGGCTCAACGACGAGAGCGCGGGCAAAGCCGACGCGCTGCTTCATGCCACCGGAGAGTTCCTTGGGATAGGCGGCCTCAAAGCCGTCGAGGCCCACGGTGTCGAGCATTTTCATGCTGCGGGCGCGGCGCACTTCCGGCTCAACTCCGCGGGCCTGGAGGGGCGCTTCGACGTTTTCAAGTACCGTGAGCCAGGGAAACAGGGCGAAGCTCTGGAAGACGATGGAAACGTTGATTTCGGCCTCGGCGATCGGCTTCTGGTGCCAGTAGACCTGGCCGGCCGTGGGTGTGGAGAGACCGCTTAACATTCGGAGCATTGTGGATTTGCCCGACCCCGACGGACCGAGGAGGGCGAGGATTTCCCCCGGCAGAATGCTGAGATCAGTGGCGGAGATGACCTGGATGCGGTTCTGGCTTGGCTGGGCGTAGTATTTCTCGATTTTTTCAGCGCGGATGATGGGTTCCGCAGCCAAGGCAGAGGGCGGGGCTTGGTTGGGAAGGTCAACTGGCAGCATGCAATCGTCTCCGCTTGGTTGGGGTCGGCTTTTTGGGGCGCCCCCCGTGACGAAAGCAGGGGACTTCTGCAAGTATATGGGCGAGGTATTACCAAGGCATGAACGGTTTGTGGGCTCAGACTGTCCGAGCCCACAAACCGGTTGCAGGCCGGGCTAAAGTGCAGGAAAATGAAGGAACGGCGATATTTAGGCAAAACCGGCCGCTGCGCGGAGAGGGTCCGAGAGTATCATTAGACTAAGCACTAATCAAAGGCGGGCGCCTTCCCTACGACCAGCATCGGGCCTTGTCCTTTGACAGTGTAAACAAAACAAAGAGCAGCATGACTCAGGAGCGTATGCCCGATACAAAGCCTCGACCCAAAGTACTGGTGGTTGACGACGAACGCGTAATTGCCGATACGCTCGCCATGATTTTGAACCAGAGTGGCTTTGAAGCGCGCGCGATCTATTCGGGAGAGGGCGCGTTGGAGCTTGTCCCGATCTTTGCCCCCGATATGCTGATCTCGGATGTGATCATGGCGGACTTGAACGGGATCGATGCCGCGATCCGGATCAAGGAATTACAGCCAGGGATCAAGGTGCTGCTGTTCTCAGGACAGGCAGCAACGGCCGATCTGCTTGAGAAAGCACGGGCGCAGGGATATGAGTTTGAGATCCTCGCCAAGCCGGTGCACCCGCAGGATCTGCTGAACCGCCTGCGCGGCTAGGTCGCGAAGGGCGACGGGCCCACGTACTCCATTTCATATCTGCTGAAGAGCGGCGCATCCAGTTTCGGCCCATTGGGAATCGCTGTATCGCGGAAGAACTGTTCCATCTTACCCGCCGGCGTAAACGCAATCAGCATGCGGCCCGGTTTATCTCCCACACCACAAAAGGCATGCGGAATGCGGCGAGGCGCCAGCACGGATTCTCCTGGTCCGAGACGTTTGCGCTCGCTGCCCACCTGGAACAGCACTTCCCCTTCCATGACGTAGAACCACTCCTCTTGATTGAGGTGAAGGTGAAGCGGCGGACCACCCTTGAGCAGGTGCTCGTGCTCAATGATGAAGACATTGGCGCCCGAATCGCGCGTGGCCACTTTGAATCGAATTGTGCTGAAGCCCAACGAGTGATTCTCTCCGAAGCGATCCTGATCGGCGCTGACAACGTGAACTTCGGCGGAGGATGGGGCGGCGGCCTGCGCAAGGACAAGTTCCTGGAGGCCGGCCGCGGGGAGCAATGCGGCTGCAGACTTGAGGAAAGAGCGACGCTTCATGGGAGCTCTCCTATTGAGGATGGAATGAGTTTAACTCAGGCCATCTCATGAGCCGCCATGGACCAATCCTTGAGCTCGCGCCGCTGGACTTTGCCCGTAAGTCCCTTGGGCAGGGAGGGCAGAAAAAAGACACGCTCCGGTGCTTTGTAGTCGGCGATGCGACTCTTGACGAAGGCGCGTAATTGATCCTCCGTTGCGTCGAGGCCCGGGCGCAGGGTCACATACGCTATCACCTTCTCTCCAAACTCTGGATCGGGGAGGCCGATGACGCCTGCTTCGAGCACAGCCGGGTGATGGTAGAGGGCATCTTCCACTTCCTGGGGCGAGATGTTGGAGCCACCACGCACGATGATCTGCTTGGCGCGGCCTGCAAACCAGTAGAAGCCGTCGGCGTCGCGATGGACAAGATCGCCTGTGCGGAGCCATCCATCCACAAAAGCGGCCGCTGTAGCTGCGGGATCCTTCCAATAGCCGATGGTGTTGGCTGCGCTCATCACCTGCAGCTCGCCAACTTCGTCCACGTCTGCGAGTCCACCGGAGAGCCGCGCCACGCGGGTTTCCACCAGTTCCATGGCTTGTCCCATGGAGCCGGGGCGCTTTTGCCCCTCGCGGATGCAAGTGACAGGAACCGTCTCCGTCATTCCGAATATTTCGCGGACAGGCGCGTCGAACAAGGCCTGGAAGCGATCCTGCAGGGTAATCGGGACAGTATCGCCACCAACGATGCAGACGCGCATCGAGTCCACCTTGCGGGGATGGATGCCCTGCTCCTCGACCATGAAGCGGAGCATGGCCGGCAACATGAGAGAGCAGGAACAGCTCCAGCGTTGAATGAGGTCGAGCGACTGGCCGGGATCGAAGGCCGGCATGAGCACCACGGTGGCTCCGCAGCGTATGCCCGGCAGCAGCATACATCCGAACGCGGCAATGTGCATCATTTGCGTAACCGCGAGCATGACGTGGTTCTCGTCGACGCCGAGACGATACATCAACTCTGTTCCGCCCGTGAGCGAAATGTGGGAGTGCATGACTCCCTTTGGCCGCGCCGTGGTGCCGGAAGTGTAAAGAACCGCGGCTACTTTTTCCGGCGACACTTCAGGCAGGGTGATATGGGCGAGCGCATCCCGGTCAAGGTCCGGCACTGCGTTATAGATGGCGCGCAGATCGGGGCAGTCTGCAACCACTTCAACGCAGAGGGGCGCCAGGTCAGGCTGACTGAAGCAAAGCTTTGCCCTGGAGTGAGAAAGGACGTAGGCGATCTCAGGGGTTTTGAGACGATTATTGACCGGAACAGCGATGAGACCCGCCTTGAAACAAGCGAAATAGAGCTCAACCACTTCAACCGAATTGCCCCAATGGATGGCGACCCGGTCGCCCGGTTCGAGTCCTTCGTTCAACATCCAGCGCGCCAGAAAGTCTGTTTGGCGATCGAGAATTTTATAGGAGACGACACGCTCTCCGCATATAATCGCGGGCTTCCGCGGATTCTTCTCCGCCGAAAGGCGGAGCATGTTTCCCAAGGGCATTGACGAAGTCTATCGCAGCGATTGCAGCAACGACCAATGAAGAATACGTCATGTTTTCAGCAAGCATGTTGGTGCAATTTTTGCCTATTGAGCAGGCGCTTTCTTCCTCGCGTTGAGATCCTGGATGGCCTCTCCAGCGCCCGCAAGATTGGTGAGACGCATCTCCGCATACTTGCGCGACAGTACGACGCCGGGGGCTCCCGCTTCGAATGCGGCGATGACCGCGGCTTTGACGTCCGCCGGCTGAGTGCGCTTCTCGGTGATGGCGGCTGGGATGTCGATGTCGATACCCGGATAGATGGGGATCGCCTCGTCAACATCAGCAAGAGCGCGTGCTGTTTCCAAACCGACGTAATTCGCTGAAAGACCTGCCGTTGGCAGGGATTTGAGATCGGGTTCGCCTTCGAGGCCGAGCAGCCTGTACGACATGGCAAGCACTTCGTCGGGCGTGAAGTCGCGGTAGAAAGTGGATTGCAGATTTTTGACGTACTGTGCGAGGCGCGGCCCGGCACAGTTGTTGTAGGGAGAAGGCTTGATGTAATCGGAAACCTGCGCGAGACGCGCATAGTTGAGATCGGCGCGATAGAAGGGGCTCATGGCAACGAGATGCATAATGTGCCAGCCCACCTGGACCTTATGGTTGGCTTCTTTCACGGTGCCGTAGATGAGACCGCAAACCTCCTGCTGGCTTTGCGTCCAGAAGTTTTCCCAGGCGAGAATTTCAGGGTACTCGAGCAGCAGGCGCCAGAATGTGGTGAAACTTCCATCCTGCTTGCGGTCCTCGCTTTGAGGATGGCGGGCCCAACGATCGAGTGCGATATATCCCTGGCGCGCACGCTCCACGTTGATTCCCTGCTCTGTTCCTTTTCTCAGGCAGTGCGGACAGAAGCAGCAGATGGGCCGCGTGCCGCCGGTGCCGAAGTCCGCATGAATCGCGGTGTTGAGCGGCCCCTGGCGCTCAGACTCCCACATCATTCCGTCGAGATCGTTGTTCGTGAACCAGTCCTGCACCATGGAGGTAAGAAAGTTGCGCGCGTACGGATTGTTGAAGCAGGTGCTGCGGCCGATTTTTCCGTATGCGTCCACTTCGGCAATCTTCTCAAAGTTGGGCATGAGCGCGGGATTGTAGGACTCTTCGAAAAGCAGGTACACCTTCATGCCACGCGCGCGGGCCTTGGGCGTAACGTCGGCCAGAATGTCGAAGTCGCCGAGTTCAGGCGCGCGGAAGTCCTGGATGACCGAGTCCCTGTAAAACTCCGGATGAATTTTCGCGTAACTGCCGCCGTGAATTTCGTCGTAGGACTGCACACCGTGATCGGGCAAGGGCAGGCCAGGAATCTGGCGACCCGCAAGCCCGCGGCCGTAAGTGAAGACCGTGGGCATGAGCACGTTGACGTTGGCTTTCTCTTTGAGCGTGTCAAGGCATTGCTCCACGCCTTCGTCAACAAACGAGCGCGCTCCGATTTGAATGGCGATGAAGGGATTGTCAGGGATCGATTTTGCGGGTTGCGCTTTTGGGCGAGCGGTCGCCGGAGCGTCCTGGCCGGAAGCAGCTTTGCCGCCGCCCATGAGCGCGGAAGCCAGGCCGGCGCGCTTAAGGAAGTCACGCCGGGAGGTGTCCATTGGAATGTGGTTCATGAGGTTGCGCCTCCTGATTTCTCTGTGCTGATCCTGTTTGCTGAGGATCAGCTTTCGCGCAATGCGTCCCCGACAGCGGCAAGGTTGGCGAGCCGCATCTCGGAATATTTTCGCGAAAGCACCACGCCCGGCGCACCAGCCTGAAACGCTGCCAATACCGCTTGTTTCACATCCGACGGCTGCGTTTGCTTGTCGGTCATAGCCGTCGGCAGATCGATGTCGATGCCTGGATAAATGGGCACCGCTCCGTCGACGTCCGCGATCACGCGCGATGTTTCTCGTCCAACATATTTTGAGGAAAGTCCAGCCTTTGCGAGCTTGTCGAGGTCCATCTCTTCCCCCTCGTAGCCGAGCAGACGATAGTTCATTGCGAGCACTTCCTGCGGCGTGAAGTCTTTCCAGATGGTAGATTGCACGTTGCGAATGTATTGCGCAAAGCGTGGACCGGAGACGTTGTTATAAGGGCACGGTTTGAGGAAGTCTGCGTTGCGTGCGAGACGCTTGTAGTCCTGGTCGGCGCGATAGAAGGGGCTGAGTGTGCCGAGATGCATGATGTGCCAGCCCACGCGCGCCGTGGGCTTGATACCCTTCACGGTGCCGTACATCAGCCCGTACAACTCTTCCTGGTTGTGGAACCAGAAGTTGTGCCAGGCAAGAATTTCAGGATACTCAAGCAACAAACGCCAGAAGGTGACGAAGCTACCGTCCTGCGCGCGCGTTTTGCTTGCGGGTGTGTTGGCCCAACGATCGAGAGCGATGTATCCCTCTCGGGCACGCTCGGCGTTGATGCCCTGGCGGTGCGCTTTTTCTACACAGTAAGAACAGAAGCAGCAGATGGAAGTGTGGGCCACATTGCCGAAGCTAGCCTTGATGGCGGTGTTGAGCGGGCCTTGGCGCTCCGACTCCCACATCATGCCGTCGAGGTCGTTGTTCATGAACCAGTCCTGCACGAGAGACACGAGAAAAGCGCGCAAGCCGGGATTGTTGTGGCAACTGTTGCGGCCGACTTTTCCATAGACGTCGACCTCGGCAACCTTTTCCCAGTTCGGAATGAAGGCGGGATTGTAGTCTTCAGCGAAGAGCGCGTAAGTCTGAATGCCGTGCGCCTTAGCCTTGGGAATGACGTCGGC
>Ga0302320_10019769_pt1 | contig 13491 bp, 10 predicted proteins | sample Bog_T0_3_FD_202130 | JGI IMG/M metagenome (GOLD analysis project Ga0302320, IMG submission 202130) | Peat permafrost microbial communities from Stordalen Mire near Abisko, Sweden - Bog_T0_3 | ecosystem: Environmental > Terrestrial > Soil > Wetlands > Peat | place: Sweden: Abisko, Stordalen Mire...
GAAAGGGATTATCGCAGCCCAACCGCGCTCGCACCACCGACTTGCCGTTTGACGAATACGTTACATCGCGCCCGAACCCGGTGCCTGTCCCCGGTAGGACCTTGCGAACTTGGGTTTGGCACAGTATTTGGTTTCTTAAATTCCCATGGCCGAAGACGAAACAGACGACGTCCAGCTCATCAAACGCGTTCACCGCGAACTCATCGACGATTACGACGAGGAACTCGAAATGGAGCGCGAAGACTGGGAAAAGCTCTCCCCCGACGCGCCCCTGCGCCCGCTGAAGGGCGACACGGATCGCGAGGCGCGAAACCGCTATTTCAAGGAGCTCTTCCGGCTGCAGGGCGAGCTGGTGAAGATGCACGACTGGATCGTCGATACGGGCCACCGCCTCGTCATCGTATGCGAGGGCCGCGATGCGGCCGGCAAGGGAGGGGTGATCAAGCGCATCACGCAGCGGCTCAATCCCCGGGTGGCGAAAGTGACGGCCCTGCCCGCACCCTCGCCTCGCGAGAAGACGCAGTGGTACTTCCAGCGCTATGTCGCCCATCTGCCGGCGGCGGGCGAGATCATGCTCTTCGACCGCAGCTGGTACAACCGAGCTGGCGTGGAGCGGGTGATGGGATTTTGCACCGATGAGGAATACGAGGAGTTCTTCCGGACCGTGCCCGAGTTCGAGAAGATGCTCATCCGTTCCGGCATCCAGCTGATCAAGTACTGGTTCTCGATCCCGGACGAGGAGCAGGAGTTTCGCTTCCGCTGCCGGATCAACGATCCGCTCAAGCAGTGGAAGCTGAGCCCGATGGACCTCGAGTCGCGCAAGCGCTGGGAACTCTACACCAAGGCCAAGGAGGTGATGTTCGAGCGCACCCACCTGCCCGAGTCCCCCTGGTGGGTGGTGCAGGGGGCGGACAAGAAGAAGGCCCGGCTCAACTGCATCCACCATCTGCTCTCCCAGGTAAAATACACGGAGGTCAAACACGATCCGATCGCGCTGCCGCCGCGGGTCCACCACCCCGACTACAGGCGCGAGCCGGTCCGGCCGGAGATGGTCGTGCCCGAGATTTATTGAGGGCTAACTCCTCCGTTTTCGGGGCCTTGGGCGCACCTTTCGCGCACGCGGTTGACTCGCAGGACAAGAAATGACTGACTGGTCAGTCTGTCATGACTCAGGACAAGAAACAGCGCATAATGCAGGCTGTCGAACAGCTGTTCCGGACCCGTCGCTTCGACGCGGTCACGCTGGATGAGGTCGCCCGGGAGGCGGATGTGGGCAAGGGGACGATCTACCTCTACTTTTCCGACAAGGAGGACGTGATCTTCCAGACCGCCGTCAGCGGCTTTGACGAGATGTGCCGGCTGCTCCGACAGGGCGCGGCCGAGGAGGGCACGTTCCGCGAAAGGCTCTTGCGCGCCTGCGAAAGCCTCAGCGCCTTCTTCCAGGCCCGGCGGCCGCTTTTCCGGATCATTCTCCTGGAGGGGGAGCGGGCGACCGAGGGGGGCGGGACCGGCCTGCACCAGCGATGGCGGAGGCGGCGCAGGACCCTGACCGAAGCGGTGGCGGCGATCATCGCCCAGGGGATGGAGACGGGGCAGGTCCGCTCGGACACGCCGGCGGACATCCTGGCGGAGTTTCTTCTGGGCATGCTGCGCACCCGTTCGTGGGAGTTGGAGGAGAGGCCCCAATCGCAGCGCACTCTCGCGGGCGTCGTGGACCTGTTCCTCAAGGGGGCGGGCCTGCCTTCGGGAACCAAACAATAGATTTTTGAGAAAACCATGAGTACTACAAGTGGACCAACCTCCGGGGAGCCCGGGCTGGACAAGCCGGCCGCCGGGGAAAGCCGAAACGCAGGGGCCAACGGGAACGGAGAACGCCGGCGGCAAAGAGTCACGGCGGGAATCGCCGTTCTGGTTGTCATCGCAGCAGGCGTCCTCGTCTACTGGTTCTTCTTTGTGCGCGGGATCGTCTATACCGATGACGCCCGCTTCTCCGGCCACCTGGTGGACCTCGCCCCGGAGATCAACGGCCGGCTGATCGACGTGGCCGTGCGCGAAGGGACGTTTGTCCACAAGGGCGAGGTGGTGTTCCGGCTCGACCCGTCGATTCCGCAGGCGGAGTTGAACGGGGCTGAGGCGTCGCTCGTTTCGGCCAGGGCCAGCCTCGCCCTGAGCGAGGCGATGAGGGAAAAGGCGATGAACGGCAGCCGGCCCGAGGAGATCAAGGCGGCCGAGGCGACGGCCCGGCGCCTCCAGAGCGACGAGGAGATGGCGCAGTTGAACTACGCGCGGATCCAGGCGCTTTTCAAGGACGCGGCGGTGACCCAGGACGACCTCGACCGGGCCCGCACCGCTTCCGAGTCAGCCCGGCAGGGCCGGGAGAACGCCGAGCAGAACCTGGCCCTCCTGCGGCAGGGAACGCGCAAGGAGGACAAGTCCGCGGCAGCGGCGGCGGTCGAACTGGCGCGGAGCAAGGTGGCGGAAGCCGCGGCAACCGTCGAAAACCTGCAAAGGGATCTGGCCCGTTGCACCGTCGTGGCGCCGTTTGACGCCTGGGTCGTGCGCCGCTGGATCGATCCCGGCGCAATGCCGCTGGTCGCCCAGCCGGTGGTAAGCCTTTTCGACCCGGCCACGCTGCGCGTCGATGCGAACATCGAGGAGAAGTACCTTCACGATGTCGCGATCGGCGACTCCGCGGACATTGTGGCCGATTCCTATCCGTCGCTGCGGCTGAAAGGCAGGGTGACCAGCATCATGCGCGCGACCAATTCCGAGTTCAGCCTCATTCCCGCCGAGGGCGTCTCGGGCACCTTCATCAAGGTCACCCAGCGGATTCCGCTGCGGATCGCGGTGAGTGCCCCGCCGGAACTGTTGCTGGGGCCGGGCCTTTCCGTTGAGGTGAAGATTCACTCCGGCTCGTCGGCGGGATTCGCGCCGGGGCTGGAAGCGGCCCATGACTAGCGGGAGCGACCTGAGGGCCAACCGGTGGGGCGTCCTGGGCATAATCATGCTCGGCACGTTCATGGCTGTGCTGGACTCCAGCATCGTCAACGTCGCCCTGCCGCACATGATGAGCACCTTCGGGGTCGACCGGGAGCAGATCGAATGGGTGGCGACCGGCTTCATGATGGCCTCGGCCGTCGTCATGCCCTTCGTCGGCTGGCTCACAAACCGGGTCAACTACAAGGTCCTTTACCTGGGCAGCCTTGTCGTATTCACCCTGGCCAGCGCGGCGTGCGCCCTGGCGTGGAGCTATGAATCGCTGATCATCGCCCGGGTCCTCCAGGCGCTGGGCGGCGGCGCCATCCAGCCCATCGGCATGGCCATCGTCGCCGAGCTTTTCGAGCCGCACGAAAGGGGGAAGGCGCTTGGCATCTGGGGAATGGGCATCATGGCCGGCCCCGCGATCGGGCCGACCCTGGGCGGATACCTGACGGACGCCTACAGCTGGCGGACCATTTTCTCGGTCAACCTGCCGGTCGGCGCCCTGACCCTGCTCGCCGGCATGATCGTCATGCGTCCGCTGCGCGCCCAGGGCGCAAAGCGGTCATTCGACTTGTTCGGCTTCGTTTTCCTTTCGATGGCGCTAGTGGCCGCCCTCACGGCGCTTTCGAACGGCCAGGTGAAGGGCTGGCACTCCGATTACATCCGCCTGTGCGAGGCGATCACCGTCGTCGGGCTCGTGATGTTCATCGCCGTCGAATTGTCCGTGGAGCACCCGCTGCTCGATCTGAAGCTCTTCCTGATCCGAAACTACCTTCTGAGCATCCTGCTGGCCGTCTTCCGCGCGATCGGGTTATTCGGCAGTGTCTTTCTCTTTCCGATCTTCCTTCAGAACATGATGGGATACACCCCTGTCGGGGCCGGTCTGTGGATGCTTCCAAATGCCCTGGCTGTCGGCATCACGATGCCGCTGGCCGGGCGGCTGGCGGACCGGTACCCCCCCTCGATGCTTGCGGGAGCGGGCTGCGTCCTGGTGGGGTGTTCGCTGTTGTTATTCGGCCGGCTCGATCCGCTGTCGGACTGGCCGCTTCTCGTGCTGCCGCAGATCGGGCGGGGATTGGGACTCGCCCTGATGATGGCGCCGCTGATGACCGCCGCGCTCAATGCGGTGCCCCGCCTCGAGGTGCCCATGGCCAGCAGCTTCATGAATGTCTCCCAAAACGTCGGGGGCGCCCTGGGAATCGCGCTCCTCAACACCTTTGTCACCAATTCAATTCATATCCACGCGGTAAGGCTGGGCGAGGCCTTCCCGGTGGAGTCGCCGCGGTTCGGCGTGCGCCTGGGCCTCCGGGCCATGGGAATGATTTTCCACCATGAGGCCGGAATGGTCGCCAATCCCCAGAACAAGATCGTCTTCGCCGCGAGCGAGGGCATCGCCCGGAGGGCGTCGGTTCTCGGATATGAGAACGGCTTTGTGCTCGCCGGCCTGATCCTGCTCGCCGGAATCCCGCTGTGCCTTCTCCTCAAGCCTTCCGCGCACCACCTTCAGGAGGACGAAAAGGCGGAGGGGAGAGTCGAGGCCGAATTCGTCGCGGAATGAGGTCTGCGGGGGGTTAAGGCGTCCTCGCCCGGGCGCCCAGAAGGGCCTCAACCTCGCGCATCACGGCGAAGGCGTCGGCGACATACAGGACGTCGGCCTTGCCCTGGGCCCATCCGCAGTTCGGGTTCAGGTTCACCGCTCTGCGTTCGGTGACGAACCGCCAGCCAACGGTGTGGGGCTCCTCGCCGTGGCAGCAGGTCGCCAATCCCTTGGCATGCCGGGGTGTGGAGCCGGTCTGCCCGACCTGGTTCATGTGCGTCATGAAGCCCAGGATCGCCTGGCCTTCGCCGCTCAGGTCCACGAGCGACTTCGTGCTTCCAAGCGAGGCTTTTGTCCTCCGCAGAAAATTGAGAATGAGCTCCTCGGCATCCCGGCCATGCGCCTTGCCGTCGGGCTGGACCTTTGTCCATCCGGCGCCGGCCACGAACAGCAGTTTCGCGTCGGGGCGGATCGTCTGCAGGTCGGCCTGGGGAGAGCGCACGCCGACGACCGTTGTCTTCGAGGCGGTTGAGGGAGCGACTTCGACCGATTCGATCGCGGCCGCGCCGGAGGGCCCGGTCCAAGGCTGCGCACAGCCCGGATCGAGGAGGATGAACCATGGACGGAGCTTGCGGCACACGACGGCCTCCAGGCGCTGGCGATAGTACCAGCGGGTCACGGCCGGGGAGCCGTCGGCGGCGCCGATCGCCGTCGCGTGCGCGTCGATTCGACCGCCGAGGCGGTGCGCGGCGCCCGCTAGGGCGCGGTTCCAGCGCGAGGTGGCCGGAGCGACGACAACGCTTGCCCCCGAGGCCCTTCCCAGGGCCGTGGCGGCTTCCGCATCCGTGAAATAGCGGGACACGGCGAACGGGGCGCCCGATACGCCGAGGATGCGCACCGCTCCGCATCCGGCGATCGCATCCGCCGCCGCACGCACGTCGCCTCCGACAAGACCGGCGACGAGCCGGCAGTCCGGCAGGGCCGCCGCGAGCGTCCGGGCCGCCCCCAATGATTCGAGTGCCGCCCGGCAAAGCGAGCCGTCGGCCTCGGTGTGGGCGAGAAAAAGGATGGTTTCCATTATTGTTCCGGTCCGATCCAGTCGACGATTTCGCGGGCGATCTGGCCGGGGGCCATGTCCTTGATGATCTTCGTGTCGCGTCTCTGGTTCGGCGCGGTGACGCGTGCGAAGGAGAGTCCCTCGTTGGCGATCTTCACGGGGCGGGCACGGTTCAGTGCGGGCATCACCGTTCGCATGTTGGCCATGCCGATCTGAGGATTGTTCGGCGGCTCCGGCAGTTCGCCCGTCGCCCAGCCAAAGACGGCAGGCAGGCCGGAGCACGCGCTGGCCTGATGGCGCCCTCCTTCGATCCGCTCGATCACCTGGAATGCCCCATCCGGGGCCATGTCAAGGCGGTCGACCCCCTGAAACTGTTCGAAGATCCCGAGCCTTTCGCCGACCGTCTGCAGCGTGGTGCCTGTCCCCCGCGAGGCCGACTCCCATCCGCCGAAGACGAGCAGGCGGGACTTGTCGATGCCGGGCAGCCGCTCGATTGCAGCGGCGATTTCGGCCGCAATTTCCGCCGACTCGGTGAACCCACCGGCCGGGCTGTCGAGGGCGACCAGTTCAAAGGCGGCCTTCTGGGCGACAGTCATCATCACCTGCTGAAGCTTGGCCCGGGGGGCGAGGCTCACGAGCCACACCTTGCTGCCCGGAAACCGCTTCGCGAGGGCGGCGGCCTCGAAAAGAGCGTGGGCCGCCCACGGGTCGATGACCAAGGGAAGCATCATCTCGTTCTTGAGCACCGGGCCGGCTGGTCCCGCCGCCGGCTCGAGGGTCTGCAGCGGGTCGGGCACGAGGCCGGCGCAGACGACGATTTGAAAGGGTGTGTCCATTAAGTTAGTTTTCCGCCGAATGCAGGCCTCCGGCGCCGGCCTTCACCTCGATGTTGCCGCGCTCGGAGTCTCCCGGGCGCGCCTGGGAGCAGTTCCAGAGGCAGACCCCGCAGTGGATGCATTTTTCCCGGTCGAAAGCCACCTTCCCATCCGGACCGGCCGCGATTGCCTGGCCGGAGCAGGCGTCGATGCAGATCCGCGTCCCGCATTTCTCGCAGGCGGCCGAATCGATGAAAACGACATGGTCGGCGTAGCCCGAAGGAGCCTGCACCTTGCCCCCGACAAGGAGCGCATCCTGGTGCGACATCAGAAGCTTGCCGTCGAGGGGAATGGCCGGCCAGCCGGCCCGCTTCATCAGGGATTCGTGCAGGGGGATGCCGTTCGTCAGGCTCTCCTCGCGCATCCTGTCAATTTCGGAGGAAGGGATTCGGCCCCGATAGTATTCCTCGATGGTCGGCAGCCTCCGGTGGGGCGGAGCCGGCCTGCCCCTGACGGATAGGCGGCCGCCGCTCAACCCCGCCACGCCCATGCCGATGAGCCCCCGGATGAAGCCCTTCTGGAAGCCGCCCCGGGCCTTTTCGGCGATTCGGCCTTCCGTCTCCACCCATGAAGCCCGGCGGCGCTGCACGTAGGCTTCGTGAAGGTTTGCCCGCGTGAAAGGCCGGTTTGCCTCCCATAGTTCGGCGACACCCTCGGCGAGGAGGACTCCCGTGGCCCATGCCTCGTCGACGCCGGAGCCCGTGAGCATGTTGGTGCTTCCGGAGCCCTCGCCGATCCTCGCGAATCCGTCGCCGACCAGGTGGGGTTCCCCCCGGCGGCCGGACTCCAGCAGGGATTTGGCCCCCCACGAGCGGAGCCTCCCCCCTTCGAGGTGGCGCCACAGGTAGGGATGCCTCATCCAATGCTGCAGGTATCGGTACGCCGTGCGCGCCGGATTGTCGAAGGTTGACGGAACGAATATGCCGAGGGAGGCGATGCCGCCCGGATGGACGTAGAGGAATCCGAAGATCTCCGGCTCGGGATAGCCGAAGGTGTGGAGGACGGTGCCGGCCTCGAGGCCGCAATGGGAGGGCAGCTCCACGACCATCTTCATCCCGACCGCCCAGTCGTCCCGGTTGTGGCCTTCGGGCAGGCCGAAGCGCTCGTCAAGCTGGCGTCCGACCGTCCCTATGGGGCCGTCGCCAACGACGGTCAGCTGCGCCTTGATGTCCATGCCGGGCGTGAATCCCTCCACCGGATTGCCCTGCCTGTCGGTGCCCTGGTCGATCAGGCGAACGCCGACGACCGAGTCGCCGTCAAGAAGCGGGCTGGCGACCGGCATCGACGGCCAGATCTGGATCTGGCCGGATCCGGTGACCTGGCCGGCGACCCACTGCATGAACTGCCCTATCGACAGAACGACGCCGCCCTCCTTGCGCAGGAACGATGGCGTCCAAGGCAGCTGAAGGGCCTCGGTCTGGAACGGCAGCGCCCACCGCATGGCCCGCACGATTGTCGCGTCGGCTGCGCGCACGGCCCAGGAGCGCCTGCTCGCGCCGACCGGGTCGAGGAGATAGGCGACATGCTCGTGGCGCACGGGCGTCGCCATGGGAATCTCAGCCAGGTCGAAACCGGGGAAGCTCGCCTTGATCGCGCGGGCAGGTGTCACCACGCCGGACACGCCGAATCCGATGTCGTCGGATCTTTCGTAGCAGATGACAAAGGGAGGGGGGCGGCTCCCGCCGGTGCACCGCCGCGCCAGTTCCGCAAGGAAGCCACCCGTTGCGGGGCCGAAGCCGACGCAGACGATATCGACCTCCGTGGACAGGCGCGTGTTCACCGGGGATAGTCGAGGGCCTCGGGGATCGTCACCTTGGCCAGGGCCTCCGCGGCGCGGTCCTTCGCCAGGCGGGATCCGGCCATGCCGGCGTCGGCCGCCGCGCGCAGGCTGGCGAAGGCCTCGGGCACGGGGGCCGCCGGGGCGGCGAAGCCGTGCACGAGTTCGGCGCAGATGCGGGCGGCCTCGCCGGCGGCGCTGGCGGCCTGGACGCTGCATAGGTCGGTGAAAACGTTGACGAAGCCGGCGATGCCCTCGGCGAGGGTCGGGACCTCGGGGCCTTTTGAGGCCAGCCGCAGCGTATCGAGAATCTGGAAACGGACCGCCAGAAGCCAGCAAAGGGCGTCGGCCATCGGGAAGGTGACCCCCTGGCGGTTGCCGGAATAAAGCCTTGCCCCGTTGGCGTCGGTCGTGCGCTGGAGGTGGTCCAGCGTCCAAAGCCACAGGTCAATCGCGTTTGCCAGGGTGGCCGCGCCGATGGCGGGATGGGAGAGGTCGATTTCGCGCAGCTGTTTTGCCCACGTGCGGAAGACGGCGAGGAACACCTCGCTGGTCATCGTCACGGAGAGCTGGCGGCGCTGCACGGCCTCCGGCCCCTCGTAGGTCGCCTCAAGCTGGGCGTCCATCCACTTGTGGCCGAGAAAGCCCGGGCAGTCCTCGGTGATGCCGTAGCCGCCGACGAGGCTCACCGCCTCGCGCATGACGTTGGCTCCATGGCCCGTGTCCCACAGCTTGCAGGCGGGGCACAGGACGTTGGCCTGGGAGTCGAGGATCAGGTACTGGATGAGCGGATCGGCCTCCAGCGCGGCCAGGCGCGCGGCGTCCCGCTGCGCCTCCGGCTCGGCGCGGAGCGCGACGAGGTCCATGGCGTCCTTCTGCATCCGGCGGAAGGCCTTCATCTGGGCGGCCCCGGCGGCGATCCCCTGCTCGGCGAATCGCCTGTCCTTCAGTTTTTCGAGGGGGTCCAGTTCGTCGAAAAGCCTTGCGGCCGCAAATCCGAGCGAGGCGGCCGCCTCGCCCGTGGCCCAGACATCGACCAGGCGCAGGAGGGTGTCCTCCTTTTGCTGCAGGCCCGCCTCGTAGCGGGGCGTCCCCGGGGCGACACTTGCCGCCCCGCGGAAGCGGTTGCGGTGGTAGCGGATGACCGGCTCCACCGCGGAGAGAAGCTTCGCCGCCGTCATGAGGCCGACCGTCACCCGCGTGCGGCGGAAGACCGCCTCGATGATTTCACCGTGGCTGAAGTTCGGGATGATGACACCGTCCCTGACGGTGTAGCCGCCGACGATCCGGCCGGCCGGCACCCTGAGGCTGAAGATCGGGTCGCGGGTGGACGAGAGCTGGTGCACCAGCTTTCGGGTGGGGACTCCGCGGTCGTAGGTGCCCGGGTCGCCCTCCTCGAGAAGGACGATGCAGCTTCCCTTGATCCGGGGATCGGCGCTGTCGACGGCGGCCGTCGTGAAATTAGCAAATCCCATGTTGGTGATGAAACGCCCCCGCTTCTCCACCTGAAGGACTGGCTCGCCGCCCTCGGGCCAGGCATCGATCCGGACGGTACCGCTGAGGAGGCCTGTTTCCACGCCGACGTAGGGGAGCGGCTCGGTGAGGCTGAAGGCCCCGCGCCAGATCTTCCTCGTCTCCCCGGGCCCCGGAGGGATGCAGCGGCTCATGTACCTGTCGCGCTGCTCGGGCGTGCCGCGCTCGTGGATCGGCGAAAGCGCGAGATTGCCCGCCAGGCTGCAGGTCGCCGCCCCGCCGTCGACCCAGGCGAGCTCCATCGCCACGAGCGCCAGGGCCAGGTTCTTGGGCCCTTCGATGAAACCACCCTGGCCCGGGTCCATGAAGCAGGTCGTGATCCCCGCCTCGTCGAAGGCCTTGAGAAGCCGGTCCTTTTCCGGGGTCCACTCGTGGCTGTTGCGCGCGCCTCCCGCCACAAGCTGCGCCACGATTCCCCGGGCCACCGACCGGGCCGACTGGACGAGCATCTGCAGGTCGTATCGATTCTCGAACTGCCACAGGATCTGGCGCAGATCGTCGCCGGGCAGCGTTTTCAGGGTTTCGCTATTTTTCAAATCGACAGGAGGGGACATGGGATTATTTCCTGCCATTACATCCGTACCCAAATTTTCCAGCAAGACTCCACTGACCAAGTAATTGCGATGCTGATTCGGCTTATGAAAGATGCGCATGCCAAAGGACGCCGGCCATGCCTGCTACAAACGGCAACAAATGCGCCGATACTGAAAACGTAGCCCACTTGACACCGTGAGACAGCTAGACCCCGTCGTCCTGAACGAGATTCCATTGATCCGTAAGATCATCTGCGATGAAACGTGGTATGAGGGCGAGAGGCGCGGCTGCTGGGTTTCCTCCGACGATCCCGTCGTCAAGGAGAACGTTTGCCTGGTCATCTGCCGTGTGGGCGAGGAATTGCGCAGGACTCTCACGGCGCGGATCGCGGCCGATTCCCAGCCGGCAGGGTATTCCGCCATGAAGGCGAACGGCGACTAGGCCTACGCCGGCTTGATGGCGGCGGGCCAGGTCCAGTTGCGGATTTCGGGCATGTCCTCGCCGTTCCTGTCGATGTACTGCTTGTGCTCGACCAGCTTGTCCTTGAGCTGCTGCTTCAGGTAGACGCCGCGGCTGCCGGTCTGGGGCAGGCGGTCGATCGCGTCCATGACGAGATGGAACCTGTCCAGATCGTTCAGCACGGTCATGTCGAAGGGCGTCGTGATCGTGCCCTCCTCCTTGTAACCGCGGACATGGATGTTGTCATGGTTGGTGCGCCGGTAGGTCAGCCGGTGGATCAGCCAGGGGTAGGCATGGAAGGCGAATATGACGGGCTTGTCCCGGGTGAAGAGCTCGTCGAAGTCCGTGTCGCTCAGACCGTGCGGGTGCTCGGTTTGCGGCTGCAGCTTCATCAGATCGACGACATTGACCACGCGGATCCTGAGTTCGGGCAGGCGCCCGCGCAGGATTGAGACGGCGGCCAGGGTCTCCAGGGTTGGAACGTCGCCGCAGCAGGCCATGACGACATCGGGCGCGAAACCCTGGTCGTTGCTTGCCCATTGCCAGATGCCGATGCCCTCCGTGCAGTGCTTGACGGCGGCGTCCATAGTCAGCCACTGCGGCGCCGGGTGCTTGCCGGCGATCACGACGTTGACGTAGTGGCGGCTGCGCAGGCAGTGGTCCATCACCGACAGCAGGCAATTGGCATCCGGCGGGAGGTAGACCCGCACGACCTCGGCCTTCTTGTTGACGACGTGGTCGATGAAACCGGGATCCTGGTGGGTGAAACCGTTGTGGTCCTGGCGCCAGACGTGCGAGGCCAGAAGGTAGTTTAGCGAGGCAATCTTCCGCCTCCAGGGCAGGCGCGAGGTGACCTTCAGCCACTTGGCGTGCTGGTTGAACATCGAATCGACGATGTGGATGAACGCCTCGTAGCAGTTGAAGAGTCCGTGCCGGCCCGTGAGCAGGTAACCCTCGAGCCAGCCTTCGCATTGGTGCTCGCTGAGCATTTCCATGACGCGCCCGGACGGCGCCAGAAACTCGTCGTTGGGGACGGTCGCCCCCTCCCACTGGCGCCGGGTCACCTCAAAGAGGGCCTCCAGGCCGTTGGAAAGGGTTTCGTCGGGGCCGAAGACCCGGAAATTCCGCTGTTCGGCATTCAGTTTCGCAACATCGCGCAGAAAACGGCCGAGGACGTGCGTGTCTCCGATTCCGTGCGCCCCGGGCGCGGGCACCTCCTCCGCATAGTCGCGAAAATCCGGAATCCGCAGGTCGCGGAGCAGGTTTCCGCCGTTGGCGTGGGGATTCGAGCCCATGCGCCGATCACCTGTGGGCGCCAGTTCGGCAAGCTCCGGCTTCAGGCGGCCCCTCTCGTCGAAGAGTTCCTCCGGCCGGTAGCTGCGCAGCCACTGCTCCAGCAGCTTGAGGTGCTCGGGATGGGCCGCCGGGTCGGAGAGCGGCACCTGGTGCGAGCGGAACGTGCCCTCGACCTGCAAACCGTCGACGACCTTCGGCCCCGTCCAGCCCTTGGGCGAGTTGAGGACGATCATCGGCCAGCGCGGGCGGGCCGCATCGCCGCGGACACGGGCATTCTCCTGGATCGTCTTGATCTGCTCGACCGCCGTGTCGAGCGCCGAGGCCATGGCCTCGTGCATCGGCCCGGGTTCGTGGCCCTCGACGAAGATCGGGGTCCAGCCGTAGCCGCGGAGCAGCTGGTCCAATTCCTCGCGGCTGATGCGGGCGAGGAGGGTTGGGTTGGAGATCTTGTATCCGTTCAGATGCAGGATCGGCAGCACCGCGCCGTCGCTCGCCGGATTGAGGAACTTGTTGGAATGCCAGGCGGTGGCCAGCGGTCCGGTCTCCGCCTCGCCGTCGCCGACGACGCAGGCGACGATGAGGCCCGGATTGTCGAACACCGCCCCGAAAGAATGGCTGAGCGAATAGCCGAGTTCGCCACCCTCGTGGATCGAGCCCGGGCACTCCGCCGATGCGTGGCTCGGGATACCACCGGGAAACGAGAACTGGAGGAAAAGCTTTCGAAGCCCGGCCTCATCCTGGCTGATGTCGGGATAGATCTCGCTGTACGTGCCCTCGAGGTAGGTGTTGCCCACGACGGCCGGGCCGCCGTGCCCGGGGCCGGAGACGTAGATCATGTCGAGGTCGTATTTCCTGATGACCCGGTTCAAGTGCACGTAGATGAAATTCTGACCGGGAGTCGTGCCCCAGTGGCCAAGGAGCATGCGCTTGACGTCGGCAAGCCCGAGGGGGCGCTTCAGCAGCGGATTGTCGTACAGGTAGATCTGGCCGACGGACAGGTAGTTCGCGGCCCGCCAGTAGGCGTCCATCCGGTGGAGCAGGTCCGGCGTGAGTGTCTGGGTGTTCATGGTTGGCTAGAGGCCTAGGATGCGGACGACGGAGCGAACGATCATCAACTCCTCGTCGGTTCGAATGACACGCACTTCAGCCCGCCCGCCCGCGGCGGATATGACCGCCTCGTTCCTCTCGTTCATTGCCGGATCCAGCTCGATCCCGAGAAAGCCCAGGCCGTCGCAGATCCGCGCGCGGATGGGCGCGCAGTTCTCCCCGATGCCGGCTGAAAACACCAGCGTGTCCACTCCGCCGAGGGCGGCCGCGTAGGCGCCGATCCACTTCTTCACCTGGTAGCAGAAGAGCGCCACCGCTTCCGCCGCCCGCGGGTCACCGGCCTCCCGCCCGAGCAGGTCGCGCATGTCGGAGCTTGTCTCCGAAACCCCCAGCA
>Ga0302320_10019771_pt1 | contig 13491 bp, 14 predicted proteins | sample Bog_T0_3_FD_202130 | JGI IMG/M metagenome (GOLD analysis project Ga0302320, IMG submission 202130) | Peat permafrost microbial communities from Stordalen Mire near Abisko, Sweden - Bog_T0_3 | ecosystem: Environmental > Terrestrial > Soil > Wetlands > Peat | place: Sweden: Abisko, Stordalen Mire...
ATCCAGATCGAGCCTCTTGAACGGTCCCACACCCTCCGCGATCAGGCGCAGCAGTGCCATGCCGCAATTATCCTACGAGTCGGTGTGTGCTGCGCCCGTTTCCCTCCGTCACATGGGCGCGAAGAAGTACGCAGCAGTCAGGCAGGCGGCGAAAACCGCGGCGGTCGATCCGACCCGCACGGTCAGCCGACGGATGCGGGCCGCGTCGGTCATATCCAGCAGACCTCTGCGTCGGGCATAAAGCCAGTGGGCGTTCAGCAGGACCGCGATCGCAAGCTGGTTCCCGAAGTAAAACAGCTGCGACACGGGATGGATCAGCAGATGGCTCATGAGCCCGGCGGAGAACGGCAGCAGGGAGACGAACATCAGGAAAAGCAGGTTCAGCCACAGCACCACGCCGTCGACATGGCGGATGAAGTGGAACGTAACGTGGTGGAGGAACCAGAACCCTCCGGCGATGAGGAAGGTTACCACGTAGGTGGCGAACTCCGGCCCGAGCGCGAGCAGTTGCCGCAGCATCTCCGCGTTTGAGGAGTGATGCATCACCTCGGGCACCTCGAGCTTGAGAACGAGCAGAGTCATCGTGATGGAGAAGACTCCGTCGCTCAGAGCTTCAATCCGCGATTTGCCGAGCATCAGAGGCGAGCGCATGTAGGACGGGACCACTATAGCGTGCGTGGACAATGGACTCATGGCGGATGAAGCGCTGCGCATCGCGGCGGCGGACAGAGGATACGACCGGCGCGTGCGGCAGCTGGCCGAAAGCGTTCAGGCGCGCTTCCGGTATCACTCGATCGGACTCCCGGACGGCAGTGTACTGCCGGGCCTGCAGTCGGTCGAACATCTGCGCTGGCGGCTGAGTCTGTTCGGGCTGCCCGACGATCTGCGGGGCAAACGCGTGCTCGACGTCGGGGCGTGGGACGGCTGGTTCAGCTTCGAGTGCGAGCGGCGCGGCGCCGAAGTGGTGGCGGTCGACTGTGTCGAGCTCGATACCTTTCGGGAAGCGCGGGAACTGCTGGGGTCGAAGGTCAAATACCTCACGCTCGACGTCACCGAACTTTCGGCGCGGCGGCTGGGGCGTTTCGACATCGTTCTGTTTCTGGGCGTCCTTTATCATCTGCGGCATCCGCTGCTCGGGCTGGAAAAAGCGGTTGAGCTTTCGACGGACCTTGCGCTTGTGGAGTCTTTCGTAATCGGTCGGGAGACGCGGGACGTGCCGGCGGTGATGGAGTTCTACGAGCGCGGCGAACTGGGCGGCCAGATCGATAACTGGTGCGGGCCGTCGCCGGAGTGTCTGACCGCGATGTGCCGGTCAGCCGGGTTCGCGCAGGTGGAACTGAAGGATATTACGAATCAGCGGGCGTCGGTGGTGTGCCGGAGACGATGGCCCGAGCCACTCGGGACCGGGCCTGCGCCGCACCTTCACTCCGCCAGCAATAACCGGAACTACACGGCGCGGTTCCATCCGGCGAAGGAAGAGTACCTGTGCTGTTATTTCAAATCGGCGGAGGCGGAACTCACGCCGGAAACGGTGCTGATCGAGGTGGACGGTTACGGTGTTCCGGTGCTGACGGTGGGGTCGAACGGTCCGGGCGCGTACCAGGCGAACTGCATTCGGCCGCCGGGTCTGGAACCGGGGCCGCACCGGGTGGAGATCAGGACCGGGGACAGTGCGCGCAGCAATGCGGTCGAGATATCGATGCTGGATGACGCCGGCAACGAGGTGCCATCGCAGGGAAGGGAACTGCCCCGGGAAGCGCCCGATCTGTGCAGCGCGGAGTTCGCCGCGTCGGGCGACCTGCGGCTCGCCGTGAACCGGGGCGGAGTGCTGGTCTGTTATTTCCGGTCGCCCGCGGAATGTCTGGCCGCGTCGCATGTGACGGTCGATGCCGGGGGAACGATGGCCGGGGCGCAGACGATCAGTTCGCTCGAAACGGGTGTCTGGCAGGCCAACGTGATGCTCGACCGGCCAATTGCCGAGGGAGTTCTGGTCAGAGTACGGCTGGGTGAGGGGGCGTGGAGCAATGCGTGTCATTTCCGCCGGCGATAATCTGGAACTGCGCCCGTTGTGCCTCGGCCATGCTGAGGCGTTGTTTGTGGCAGTGGAGCGGAATCTGGAGCGGCTGGGCCAGTGGCTGCCGTGGGCGCGGCCTGGTTATTCCCATGAGGAACTGCGGCGTTTCATTGCGGAGAAAGAAGCCGGAAATTTTGCCGGCGCCGGACTGGCCGCCGGAATCTGGTCGGCGGGCGCGCTTTGCGGGGCGATCGAACTGCACAGGATTGACCCCGCCAACCGGAGCAGCAGCATTGGCTACTGGATCGACGCGGAGTATGAGGGGCGCGGGATCATGACACGGTCCTGCCGCGCGCTTATCGACGAGGGATTCGGGAGCTGCGGGCTTCACCGGATCGAGATCCGCTGCGCGACCGGTAACGTCCGCAGCAGCGCTGTTCCGAAAAGGCTGGGATTTGTGGAGGAAGGCGTTCTGCGGGAAGCCGAATGGCTGCATGACCGGTGGGTCGATCTCAGAGTCTTCCGCATGCTGGAACAGGACTGGAGAAGCTCCTGATGTTCCGGCGAGCAGCCGTTCCATGATTTCTCGCCGGTAGTGAAAACTCGTTTGCTTGATACGCTCGAAGGCCTCGGCAAGATCCCATTCGCGGCCGCCATGGATAGAATGCCAAGGGTGCCCGCAACCCGAAACCCTTTGCTCCGGGCAATAACGACGCCGTCCCGGTCATCCATGAGGATCAGGTCGCCGTCGGGTTCGACCGCAAGAGCGATAGCGTCTTCCTCGCCTGCGTCAAGTTTTTGCATAGAATTGTCCAGGGCATGCGAGGTCTGGTGCACCTCCGCCCATGACGGTGGATCGGTAACCCAGCGTTGCACTACGGGCGGTGCTTTCCGGTGGTTCAGATAGTTCATCGCGCCAGTGTCGGCGATGACCAACTGCACCCGTCAGAGTCCGAGACTCCTGAGATCCTGCACATCGCGCCGTACATCCTCGACGGTGACATTGACCGGGACCTGATGAGCCTTCAGAAATGCGTCGAGTTCGTAACGGGTCTCAAAGCCCAGCAGATGTCGCAGCTGTGCCTTCGATATGCGCTCAGACTTGTATTCCCCGATGGCGAATCCTTCCAGAACCCGGCGCGGAAGATCACCGCCGGTACCGAGGCTGCCGAGGATCTCGTCGGGAATATGCACGGTCAGGTTCATAGGCGCTTTCCTGGTTTAACTCGGCCGGTTGTCAGTTTCTCGGTGATGTTACTTACTCAGAGCCCCTAACTCGTCGCGGATCACCGTTCCGCCTTTCATCACGAACCGGACGCGCTGCATCTCCGTGATGTCCTGCAGCGGGTCTCCCGAAGTGGCGATCAGGTCCGCGAACTTGCCCTTTTCGACGGTCCCGACCTTATCCTGCCAGTGGATAATCGCCGCGTTCACGGTAGTCGCCATCCGCAGTGTGTAGAGCGGCGTGGCGCCCCAGCCGACGAATATGGGGAACATCTCGCTCTGGACGCCGTGTGAACATTTGCAGGCGGCATTGAAAATTCTGCCCTGACCGTTGGAAACCGGTGTGGCGCCGCTCCCGTAGCCGAGTGCTACGCCGGCCTTCAGCATCTTCTTCCACGTTCGCTCCATCAGGCGATAGCGGCTGTAAGGCGCCCATTGTCTGAGATCCCCTGGTTCGTCCTGACGAAGGTCGAGGATCGTTGAGGTGACCGGAAGATTTTTCCGCAGGATGTTCTGAATGTCCTCGTCGGTGGCGGCGACGGCATGCTGGATATCTTCCACGCCGGCTTCGATGGCCCATTTCAGTCCGTCGCCGCCGTAAGTATGGCTGGCGACAAACATCCCCCGGCGGCGGGCTTCGTCCACCACAGCCCTGAGCTCCTCCAGGCTGGGAAGCGCCTGGTTCACCATCTCCCCGTCCGGCCTGAAATAAAAAGGTCCGGTGGTGTGAATCTTGACGTGATCCACGCCATAGTGGGCCAGTTCACGCACACCCGCGCGCAGGGACTCCGGCCCGTCTCTGACGATCTCCACTTCGAAGGGTTTGAACTCAAGAGGGTACGGCCCGCTGCCCGGAGCCGTGATCGCGAGGATCGGACCGGCCGTCAGCAGCCGCGGACCCTGCACCAGACCCTGTTCGATCGCTCTCTTCAGCTCCACGTCGGCGAATCCGCCCCCGTGCGACCCCTGTGCGACCTGGGTGGTGTACCCGGCTTTCAGGCTTTCCGTCGCGCTGTGCAGCGCTACCAGCATCTGGTGCTGCAGTCCGCCCGTTGCGTCCGTCAGGTGTACGTGGCCGTCAATCAGGCCGGGAAGAACGGTGGCCCGGCTCAGGTCGAAGATTCTTGCGCCGGGCGGAATCGGCACGCTCGCGGCCGGCCCGACAGCCGTGATCATCTCACCCTGGATCAGCACCACCTGGTTGGCCAGCATCTGGCCAGACTTCGGGTCGAACAGTTTGCCCGCCCGGACCGCGGTGGTCTGCGCCGGCTGCGCCCACAGCATGGTGGCGGCGGCCAGTATTCCGGTAACCGTTCTCAGAACATCGGTGGATCGCATAATCGTCAGCTTTTGTTAGTCAGTTCCCGGTAGACGACTTCGGTAAAAGTGATAATCCGGCCGCGCGCCGGCGGATCGCCCACCGCGGCACGGATCTCATCCAGAGACTTGCCCTGCGCCACGAGTTCTTTGATCTTCGCCCGCTTGGCTTCGGCATCGGCCAGTCCCTTCTGAATCGCCGCTTTTGTCTGCACATCGCCGTGTCCCGGCACAAACCGGTCGGAGTCGAGCGCTGCCATTCCGCGCGTGGTGGCAATCCATCCTTCGGATGAGCCGTTCTTCTCGGGATGGATGATGGGATCGGGCTGCTGCGGGGAGATGATGTCTCCGGTAAAAACGATTTTTCCGGCGGGCAGATACACCACCAGATCGCCGCTGGTGTGGGCGGGCGCCCAGTGGTATACGTCGATCGTCACGCCATCGATCTTCAGGGTTTCCCTGTTCTTCGACATCACCCGGGTGGGGAGCAGATCGGCCGTAATCGCGCCGCGGCCGGCGGCGATAGCGGCTTCCTGTTCCTTCCTGTTGTTCTCATGGGCGATGATGGCGATGCCTTTCGGGAAGGCCGCCACGCCGTTAATGTGATCTCCGTCGCTGTGCGTTTCAATGACGGTGGAAACCGGCTTGGGGGTGATCTTCGCGATATCCTCCAGCAGTTCCCTGCCGCCGGCGGCCGTCGTCTTGCAATCGATGACGATCACGCTCTTCTCGCCGACAATGATTCCGCTGTTTCCGCCGCCGCCCTCGATCCAGAAGACGTTCGGCGTCAGCTGGTGTGTAGTGAACGGCGCGGCAGCGGGGGCCTGCGCCACGGCAGGAACAGCCAGAGCGCTCAGGCCCGCCGCCGCCGCGAGCGCTTTTCCGATATTCATGTGTAGAATCTATCACGCGCGGCAGGGTTCCGGTAGCGAACCGACCTCCTCGCGCGTCTATTTCTAAATGCTGGGTGCTACTGTCCTTTTAACCGCTCTCCTGCTCCAGGATGCCCCCGATTCCGGCCCGGTTTGGCAGGCCTGGTTTACACTGAACCTCTCGCTTAACGATCCCAGTCCCGAGCATCGCCAGACCGGCATGGCGGCGCTGGCCGCAATCGGCGAACCCGACCCGAAGGCGGTTGAGCGTGCGGAAAAAGCCCTGCAGGACGGCGATCCGCTGGTACGCCAGTCCGCCGCGCTGGCCCTGGGCGAAATGAACGCTTACGTGGCGATACCCTGGCTGAAGCAGGCTCTGAACGATTCGCCGGAGGTCGCGTTCGGCGCCGCCAAAGCTCTTACGAAGCTGGGCGACCCGAGCGGCCGCGATGTGCTGATCGCCGTGATGGCCGGAGAGCGCAAAGACGCCCCGGGATTCGTCACAAATGCCCAGCGTAAGGCCAAGGAGAAGATGCATCATCCCACCAGCCTCGCGCTGCTGGGCGCGCAGGATGCCGCGGGCGCGATGTTCGGTCCCGTTGCGGTGGTGATTCCCATCACGCGGGAAACGATGAAGCTGCGGAGCAAGGACGGCCCGGGGCGCGCCGCCGCGACTGCGTATATTGCCCGCTACCCGGATCCTTATGCGGTTTCCCTGCTCGAATGGGCGCTGAACGACGAAGAACCGCTGGTGCGTCTGGAGGCCGCCAAAGGTCTGGGCGATCGCGGCAGTTCGGACAGTGTACCGAAGCTCGTGGCGACACTGCGCGACACGAGCGAGGTGGTTCGAAATATGGCCGCCGCGGCGATCATCCGGATCACCGACAGGGCCGGCAGTGCCGGTACTGTTTCGCCCTGTCCCGCCGCGGCGATGCCGAAGGTCGGGGAAGTAATTCCGCCCGTCAATGCAGCCGCGGGGTTGTCGGGGTCTTAACGCGTCGTTCGCGCCGTTTCGCCTGCAACCTTACGGGTCCGTTCATCGTCTTTCTGGGTTCAGGTTTCAGCACGGGGGACGCAGATGACGCGCATTCGGATTACCTATCTTGTGTTGTTTGCGACGCTTGCCGGGTTGGTTCTTGCCGCGCAAACGACCGACGAACCGGTTTATGAAATCGGTCACGGCGTTACGCCGCCGCGGCTGACACACCGGGTTGAGCCGGAACATCCCGCCCACGGGTTCCGGATCACGGGCGCGGTGCTGGTCGGTCTGGTGGTGACCTCGAAAGGCGAGGCCCGGGACGTTTACGTTGTGCAGTCGCTCGAGAAAGAAGTCGATCAGGCTGCCGTGGATGCGGTGAAGCAGTGGCGCTTCGATCCGGCCACGAAGGAAGGCAAGCCCGTTGCCGTCAAAGTGCGCGCCGAGATTCGCTTTCACGATATGTAAAAGCGGGCAGCTTCGATAGACTGAAGCATTCATGAAGCGGATCTGGTTTACTCCGGTTTGGCTGATTCCGGTTTGTCTGGCGGTACTTGTTGGCGCGGGAAAACCCGGTAAACCGCCGGCGAAACCGAAGCCCGGGCTGTATGCCATTTTCGACACCTCGGAAGGTGTGATCAAGGCCGAGCTGTTCGAGAAGTACGTCCCGATCGCGGTGGCAAACTTCGTCGGGCTGGCGCAGGGCACCAAGCCGTGGCTCGATCCGAAGACGGGAAAGTTTGTCCGGCGCCCGATGTATAACGGGCTCACCTTCCACCGCATCATCCGCGAAGAGATGATTCAGACAGGCGATCCGACCGGCACCAGCGCGCACAACTGCGGCATCACCATCCCCGACGAGTTTCTGCCCGGCCTGAAGTTCGACCGCCCCGGCCGGCTGGCGGTGGCAAACAGCGGAAAGCCCGATTCCGGCGCCTGCCAGTTCTTTTTTACAGACCAGGCCGTGCCGCGCTGGAACAACGCGTATACGATTTTCGGGCAGGTGGTAGAGGGGCAGGAAGTCGTTCACGCCATCAATATCAAGCCGCTGATCGGAGAAAGACCGGAAGTTCCGGTCATTCTCCGAAGCGTCTCGCTGGAGCGGGTCCCCAAACAGTAAGGGCGGACCTCAGTCTCGTTCCGATCCGGCCGCGGCCGCACGGCCCTTCAGGCCGGGACGCCGCGCTTTCGCAGCCGCGCGCTTCGTTTTCAGCGCTCGGTACCGCGCCGAGGCGCTCGCCGATCCGCTGACCGACAGCGTAGCTTCCGACGTGTAAGCGTCGGGAGTCGAAATATCGGCGAAATCGGTACCCGTCGGTGTCCCGGTCGCGACGGTGGTGTTCAGCTGATAGAGTCCGGCGAGCCCGGGCGTGAGTCCGTCGAACAGCAGATTTGCCTGCTGGCTGCCGACGAACACGGCGTCGTACGCGCTGTCGTCCGCGGTTGCCGGCGGGTTCGAAGGAGCCGCCGCGCCGTTCGCAACGGCGGGGGTAACGGCGCCGAGCCCGCTGGCGTAAAAGACCACCGAACCGCCGATCATGGCGGGATTCGACGACGTGATCAGCGAATAATTCGCCAGCTGCGCGGCTGCCGGGCCAATGCCGTCGCCGCCCGCCGAGAACATTCCCGGCGCCGTGTAATTCGTGTAGACGGTGACCGGGTTCGATGGCACACTGTTGTTGATTACCTGGACGGTGGCGTTCAGGACATTGTTGTCCGGCGTGATGTCCTGCGGCACGAGGGCCGCGATCTGCGTGGGGGTCACGTAGAACAGCGGCGCGGACTCGCCGTTAATCGTCACCTGCACGTTGTTCAGCGTGGTAGGCAGCGGCAGACTGGGCGCGCTCACTGTGCCCGATGAAAGCCCCGAGCCGAACAGCGTGATAATCTCGCCGGGCGCGATGGGATTGGTGATGGGCGCAAAGTTGGCGGCATTCACCACTCCGAGCGGATTCAGGTACACTCCGGTGCCGGAATGCGTTGGCGTCGCGAACCCCACCATCAAAGAATAGAGGCCCTGGGTTCCGGTCGCGATGAAAACCTGACCACCCGCGGCCAGCGTGATCTGGTATGTGATGTCGGTCGGCGATACGGTGGCGTTGGCCTGCACGGAGTCCACGCTGTCGAAGGTATAGTCGAAAACCTGCTGCGGCTGCGCGATGGATTGGTAGCGGTCGTGCGCGAGCGAAACGCCCTGCCCGTTGGCATTCCACGAGCCGTAGAAAGCGTCGATCGAATGCGTGCCGCCGGATACGGTATCTTCGAGCGCGCCGGTGAAGTAGACGTTATTCCAAGTGCCGTTCGAAGCCGTTCCGCTGAAAGAGCGCGCGCCGACGATCAGATCGTCGCCGCCCGGCGTTCCCCCGATGAAAAGGTTGCCGTCGGCGGAAAGATAAAAATTGAACGATCCGCTGAGAACCTGACTCGATGAAGCCGGGCCCAGATTCAGAGTGCCCGAGCCCTGTGCCGAAAGTGTGTAGCTGGCGTTGGTGAGGTTCTGTGTCAGCTGGCTCCCTCCCAGATTGAGAGCGGTGCCGGTAGCCACCGCACCGGAGAGTGCCCCGCCGCCGGACGCGCTGAATCCGAAGGATGCCTCCCGCACCTGCGTCACGTCAGCGCTGGGAAAGCTGACATAGCCGCCGGTATAGCTGCCGGTGAGCGATGAACCGCCGGCGGAGCTGCCCGCGGGAATTGCCACTAGGATGTCCGCGCTGGTGCCTTCGGTGGCGCTGGCAACGAAGGCGGACGGGCCAACGGCGGCGAGTCCGCCGTATGCATACTGCGTGCCGTCGACAAAGCTCTGGATATACAGAAGTCCGTTGGCGCCGACTCCGTAAACGCCGGTGGAGTTCGTGCCCGAGGCGTCCGCGTACGTGTAGTTCCCGGCCCCGCTGAAGGTGGCGACGCCGATGGCGCTCGATGCCGAGGTAATCGTGCCGTTGATATTCTGCCCGGTAATGAGAATTTCGCGAATGAAATAACTGCCGTGCAGGGCCGCGTTGTTGCTGGTGTCGAACGATTGTGCGAATACACCGGCTGCTATGGAAAAAGTAAGAATGACCGCGCGCATAATAGTCTGAACACGGGAACCGGGGGCACGGTTCAAACCAGTGTGGGCGCGATCACAATTTGGTCGCCGATCCAGACGCTAGGCGGCTTCGCGGTCGATCAGTGCGCTCTCGACGCGCGCGACTTTGATGTCCCAGGCCAGTCCGAGCGGCTTCATCACCTTCAGCAGCAGCCAGGACGGATCGAATTCGTACCACGCCAGCCCGTGCCGCGCCGAAGTGGGATGCGCATGGTGATTGTTGTGCCAGCCTTCGCCGAAAGTAATCAGCGCCACCCACCAGTTGTTCCGTGAATCGTCGCGCGTGGCGAACCGGCGCCGGCCCCACATATGGGAGGCCGAATTCACCAGCCAGGTGGCATGCAGACCGAACACGACGCGCAGGAAAACGCCCCAGAAAACCAGCGGCGCGCCGCCAATGGCGTAGAGAATGCCCGCCAGTGCGATCATGGGCACCCAGTGATAGGTGTTCAGCCACACGTAGAACTTATGTTTGGCGAGGTCGGGAGCATACTTGGCCATGACCTGCGTATTATTGTGATGCACCTCGCCGAAAACGATCCAGAGCATGTGGGACCACCAGGCGCCGTCGCGGGGAGAATGCGGATCGCCGGGCTGGTCCGATTTCTGATGGTGCAGTCGATGCGTGGCAACCCAGAAGATCGGGCCGCCTTCGAAATTCAGGGTTCCGCACAGAGCGAAAAAGTATTCCAGCCAGAGCGGCAGACGATAGGAGCGGTGCGTATGAAGCCGGTGATAGCCGAGGCTGATTCCCAGCCCGGTGGCCAGCCAGTATAAGAAGACGGTGGCGAAGAAGACCTTCCAGCTGAACATGAACAGAGCTGCGATGGCTCCGACATGGAACAGGGCGAACACGATGCTGGTGCCCCAGTTGACTTTTGTGCGCGCGGGGAGAACGATTGTCTCCGCCTTTTTTCCCGATAGTGGCATGCAACTAGAGGCTATCAGGATTTCTAAGTACGGTTTGTAAGATTTCTGTCGCTGCTTCCCGTCAAACCACACGACCGGGACGAAGGTCCCGCGCCGGTTATCCCAGCATCTGAATCAGCGCCTGAATGTACCCGAACGCAAAAGCAAACGCCTGAGCGCCGCCTTTGTCGCCGGGGATCTCGGGGACGTGGTCCGGCATCAGCATGTGGGGGTAGCCCACCTCCTGGTAGGTCCGGATCGCCTCGATCATGTTGACGCTGCCGGCGTCCGGGAAGGTCTCCTGAAAATCGCCGAAGCCGCCATGGATGTTGCGGAAGTGAACGTTGAAAATTTTTCTGCGCGTCCCGAAGTAGCGGATCACGTCGTGAATCTCGCGGTTGGGATCGGCCAGCATCTCCGAAACGGTGCCCTGGCAGAAATTGAGCCCGTGATACGGGCTTTCGTGCATTGCGACGAACTTCTTCAGCCCGGCGGGACTGCCCAGAACGGTGTGGACGCCGCGATACCCCTCCGGCTCCGGCATGCCGGGATCGTGCGGGTGGCATGCCATGCGGACCTTCGATTCCGTCGCTACCGGCACCACGCGGGAGAGAAAATAATCGATGCGTTCCCAGTAAGCGTCGGCGCTCACCGGACCCGCTTCGGTGAGCTTATCTTTGTCCGGCGCCTGGCGGTAGTTCCACGTGCTGTAAGTGCTCTCGCCGCGTCCGGGCGTGCGCCCGATGCGCACCACGCCCAGAATACTCATGTTGTATTTCACGGCCGGAATGCCGGCTTTGGCGCAGTTCCGGAGCATCTGCTGCACCTGCTCAATCTGGCGGTCGCGTTCGGGGCTTTCGCCCAGCATGATGGCGGACATCGGGGCTTTCGCGATCACCGCCGAAGGCAGCGGCAGAGGCACCATCTCGAGCGTGATGCCGTGTCTGGCCACGCGGTCCCGGAGCGCGGACAAGCCGTCCACCGACCACTTCTCGTCGAGGGAGGGCGACAGATCCGCGCTGCAGATATGATTCACGCCGAGCGACGACATCACGCTCAGCACTTCGTCTTTATCGGAATGCTGCGTCCCCACGTGCATGGTCGCCCGGCGGCCTGGCGGCGGCGAGGCGGGCACAGCGGGCGATTGCGCCAGCGCCGCCTCGGCGATAGTGGCAGCGCCGGCCGCGGTGCGGATGAAGTTACGTCGGTCCATGTACGTTAACGTATATCAGATCGTTCCCGGACCTATTTCCCGGACGCCGAAATCGCCAGATAAACAACGTTGCTTTCCACTCCGTTAACCAGAACGGTGACGGGCACCAGCGCTCCCAGCGGCGTCGTTGCGGGAACCACCACGTTGACCTGATAGAGGCCGGCGTCCGTCGGGGTAAGTCCCGTGAACGTGACGTTACCCGAGGCCGGGGTTCCGGTGAAGCCGCCGCCGAAGATCACGGTTGCGGCGCTGGTAGTCTCGAGGGGCGCCTTCGAAGGAGCAGCCTGGCCCTCAACCGCGGGGGGAGTGGTCTGTCCGAAGCCGATACCGTAGATAACGATGGTGTCCCCCGGCTTGGCGGGATGCGCGGTGAAGCCGGGAACATTCGTCCCGGACGGAAATGTAAGGCTGCCGTCCAGACCATTCACGATGGCTCCGTAGCCCGCCAGGAATCCGGAGAGAAGCCTTGGCGCAACAGCGTCGATACTAACCGACCTCGTATTGCCGGCCATCCCGTTGGCAACAACCTGCACTGTAGACAGTTGCTGCGCTGTCACTCCGTAGGGGACCTGGAAGTTGATCTGGCTCGGGCCGACGAAGTAGAGCGGCGCGGGCGTTCCGTTAACGAGCACCTGAGCCCCGCCGAGCGTCGTTGCGAGCGGCGTCGAAGAATTGACCGCGAACGTTCCGGGCGGCGCGAACTGACTTCCGAAGATGGAAGCCACGTCGCCCTGCGAAACCGGCTCCGCGGCGAAGTTGGCGGAGTTTACAATTCCGCCCGTGAGGATCATGGGCAGGCCCGCCGGCTCTACGGTCAGCTCAACGGGAATTGAGATCTGCGAATTATTGGCTGCGTTGGAGGAGATGGTTACCGTTCCGCTGGATATTCCCGCACTCAGACCGGCGGGATTCGCTTCAATGAGTATGGCGCCGGAAGAGGTCACGCTGGCTGTAATGAACGGACTCGATCCGGTGGCGCCTGTAACGTTAAGACTGGTTCCCGAAGCGGCATTGTTGAAGCTGACCGCGGAATACTGCGCGGGCCCGCCCACGAAACTGGTCAGCAGAACCGGCGTATTGGCGTTGAGTGAGACGATGGGCGCGTTGGTGACAATCATGGTCACATTGATGGTCTGGTTATCGGAAGCAACCGAGGAACCGCTGATCGTGACTGAGCCCATGTAAGTTCCGGGGGCCTGTCCCGACTGCGCCGCGACCTCGATAATCCACGGTGAAGCCTGGGCCACGATGCCGCTCGCTCCGCTGAGAAACTGGAGCCAGTTCCCGCCGGACTGGGTCGATACCGCGCCTTTCACGCCGGTGCCTGCTGTAAAGATCTGGAAGTCGGCTGTTGGGTCTGAGCCATTAGGCGACGTCTGTGAAACGTAGGCGGTCAGCGAAGTCGGTACGGGAGCCGTATTCACGGTTATTGCGATGCTCTGCGGGGAATCTACCGCGTTGGGATCGGTAAGCGTAACGTATTCGGTATAAGTCCCCGGGCTGAGCGACGACGTGTTCAGCGCGATGCTCACCGCATAACACCCGCCCGATGCCTGGGCGCACGATGTCTGCGGCCCGACGGTCGCAGCGAGCCATGAATTGGAGGTCGTGGCCGTCAGGTTCAGCGATCCGGTGCCGAGATTGTACGCCTGAACGGTCTGGGCCGGTCCGTTGGTTCCGGTTGGAATATTGATGGGACCGATCGTATCGGCACTGAGACCAAGGCGCGGCGCGGCGCTCAGGGCGGATGTTAATGTCAGGAAAATTACGACTGAGTAAGTTCCTTTTACGTCAAATCTCATTGATGCTCCTTCTGGCATTCCTGTAGTAAATGTTTCGATGAGTCCTTCTGCCACACCCGCGTCCGGAAAGGCCCCG
>Ga0302320_10019777_pt1 | contig 13488 bp, 4 predicted proteins | sample Bog_T0_3_FD_202130 | JGI IMG/M metagenome (GOLD analysis project Ga0302320, IMG submission 202130) | Peat permafrost microbial communities from Stordalen Mire near Abisko, Sweden - Bog_T0_3 | ecosystem: Environmental > Terrestrial > Soil > Wetlands > Peat | place: Sweden: Abisko, Stordalen Mire...
TCTTTCGCACCGCGGCTTCGTCCTCGACCAGCAGGATGGTTTCGTGGCCGCCCCGGGGTTTGGGCTTGACCTCGGTCTGGACCGCCTCATCCGGCGTCACCGTGCTGGCGGGGAGGAAAATCCGGAAGGTGGCGCCCTGGCCGGGCTGGTTGTCCACCTTGAGCCAGCCTTGATGCTGCTTGACGATGCCGAACACGGTAGCCAGCCCCAGGCCTGTGCCTTTGCCCGCTTCTTTGGTGGTAAAGAACGGTTCAAAAATCTGCGGCAGGATTTCCGGCGGTATGCCGGTGCCCGTGTCGCTGACACTGAAACAGACATACCGGCCCGGCCGCGCATCCGGGTAAAGACCCAAGAGATCCTCGGTCACGATTTTTTCCGCCGTCTCAATCCCCACCCGTCCGCCCAGGGGCATGGCATCGCGGGCATTCACGGCGAGGTTCAGCAGCACCTGTTCCACCATGCCGGCGTCGGCGCAGATCAGCAGCGGGACGGGATGGAGATTTAACTGCAGGCGCACATCCTCGCCGATGATGCGCTGGAGCATCTTGGCGAGGTTGGTGACGACCTCGTTCAAATCCAGCTGGGAGGACTGCATGACCTGGCGGCGGCTGAACAGCAGCAATTGCCGGGTGAGCTGGGCGGCGCGCATGGCGTCGGCGCGGATTTGTTGCAACCCGGTCGTGACTTCCGCCGGCAAAAAATCGGCCATTTCTAGCAAGTCGGCCTGCATGATCAGCGAGGCGAGAATATTGTTGAAATCGTGCGCCACCCCGCCGGCCAGCTGGCCGATGGCCTCCATCTTCTGCGATTGGCGCAGCTGGGCTTCCAATTGACGGGCATGGGTGATGTCCTGTTTGATCGCCACGAAATGGGCAATCGCGCCGTTGCTGTCGCGCACCGGCGTGATGGTGGTATCCTCAATGATGGTCCGTCCGTCCTTGCGCTGATTAACCATTTCGCCATGCCACATGTTTCCAGCGGTGATGGTAGTCCACAAGCGGGTGTAAAATTCCGGCGGGTGGTGGCTGGATTTCAGGATGCGCGGGTTGCAGCCAATGGTTTCCTCCGGGCCGTATCCGGTCAGCTGGGTGAAGGCCGGGTTGACCCATTCAATTGTGCCTTTGCGGTCGGTGATAACGATGGCGTTGGCGGCGGCGCTCAGGGCCGTGGACTGCAAGCGCGTCTGGTCCTCGGCCTGCTTTTGATCCGTGATATCATACAGTATCCCGGTCCAAATCATATCTCCGTTGGCGGCCGGGCGCGGGCGCGATTCGATGTGGACCCAGGTGATTTTCCCGGCAATCACCAAGCGTCCCTCCCAACGAAACGGCAGCTGCGAGTTGCCGGCTGCTTCGTTTTGCCGGGCAAATCTCTCTTTATCATCGGGATGAATCAATTCGATGAAGGCGCCGGGGCGGGAGGCAAAAGCCGCCCGTTCAACCCCCAGAATTTCGCAAAAGCGGTCGCTGGTCAGCTCGAAGCAATAATGGGCATGTGCTGAATTGGTCCAGGCATCCGGGCGATGCTGATCTATGGGAATCACCCGGATGCGATATATCCCCGCCGGTTGATTGTTGACCAAGTCGAGATACAACTCCCGTTCCTGGCGCAATAGTTCGTCCGCCCGCTTCCGCTCCGTGACGTCCAATGACGAGCCGAGCCAACATCTTTCACCACCGACATCCATCGGCACCGCCGACCATATTACCTCACGAATCTGGCCCGACGGGCGCCGGATTTGCAAGGCGATATTCCGCACGGTTTCCTCGTTGCTAACATCTGCCAGAATGGCGGCCCGCTGCTTTAAGTCACGCCACACCTTCAGTTCCACGGACGTGCGGCCGATGACTTCTTCGCGGGATCTTTGCAGGAGCTTTAAGAATTCGAGGTTCGCATCCAGATAGCGGCCTTCCTTGCTGGTGGAAAGCGCCATGGGGAGGGGGCTGGAGTGAAACATTTTTGAAAACTTCTGCTCGCTCTCGCGCAGGGTTTCTTCCGCCTGCCGGCGCTGAGTGATGTCCTGAATCATGGAAAGCACGCAGTGTTTCCCGTCTAATTCCACCAGTTCGGCGCTGTAAAGAATCACCTTGGTTTCACCGTTGCGGGCGGATTTGCGCAATTCCACTTCATGCACCGCCCCGCCTGTGAGCAATGGCCGGAGCACACCGTCACGTTCCGCGGCACTTTCCCAGGCGCCCATTTCCAAGGAAGTGCGCCCGATCAACTCGGCCGGCGCATAACCGTGCAGCCGGCAGAACGCCGCATTGACCTCGAGGATGCGCGCCGTCTCCAATTCGGTGATGGCCATGCCGTTGGGGTTCGCGCGAAAGGCCTTGGAGAATTTCTCCCCGCTCGCCGCCAAATCCCGGGCGAGCTGCGCCAGGCGGTTCTGTTCCCGGTCGTAACTCGTCAACACCACCCAGATCACCGTCACGATGATGAGGCCGGAAGCCACCAATCCCGAAATGACATCCAGCAACTGTTCCGCGCGGAAAGGAAAAGGAGTCACCAGCTTCGGATAATGATAGCCGGCCAGGTTGAGGGCGCAGAAATCAACCAATATTACGGCCGCAAAAATCCAGCGCAAATGGCCCTCAAATAGCACCATGGGCAGCACCACCAGGGAGAACAAATAGAAATTGACGCTGCCATCCATGCCGCCGTCGAGAAACCAGGCCAGGCTTAGCGCCAATATCAGCGCCGACACGAGAACCTTGGCGTGATTTCGTCCCCGCCTCGACTCCGCGAAACAAAACAGCGCGAACAACCCAAAACCAATGACGAGCACATTGACCGAAACCGGCATTTCCGGCTCAAACAGATTGGTCGGCAGCATCACGCAAAGACTCAGAAACGCCAGCACCAGACTCAGCAAGCGGAACAGCCGCTCCCGCAGGGTCAGGGATTTGTCCCGGTCCACATATTTCCAAATTTTATCCAGCAGTCGGTCCATATCTGTCATTCGTCTTCAGCCCACCAGACTCCCGCGGATGGCTTCCAGAAGCTGGGCGGCGGCACAGGGCTTTTGGATAAAAATCTCTCCCGGCCGCAATTCGATCCGCCGTCCGGCGATCTCGGCGCTGTAGCCGCTCAGGTAGATGGTTTTCAGGTTCGGCTGGCCGGACTGGAGCTGCCGGGCGAGTTCATAGCCGGTCATGCCCCCGGGCATGACCAGGTCGGTCAGCACCAGCGCCACCTTCCCGCTATGCGTCGGCCATAGGTCGAGGGCCTCGATCCCATTGGTGGCGACCACCACCTGGTAGCCGCGCCGTTCGAGGAGGGAGCGAATAGTCTTTCGCACCGAGGCTTCGTCTTCGACCAGCAGGATGGTTTCGTGGCCGCCCCGGGGTTTGGGCTTGACCTCGGTCTGGACCGCCTCATCCGGCGCCACCGTGCTGGCGGGCAGGAAAATCCGGAAGGTGGCGCCCTGGCCGGGCTGGTTGTCCACCTTGAGCCAGCCTTGATGCTGCTTGACGATGCCGAACACCGTAGCCAGCCCCAGGCCCGTGCCTTTGCCCGCTTCTTTGGTGGTAAAGAATGGCTCAAAAATCTTCGGCAGGATTTCCGGCGGTATGCCGGTGCCCGTATCGCTGACGCTGAAACAGACATAACGGCCCGGTCGCGCATCCGGGTAAAGGCCAGCGATCTCCTGGGTCACGCTTTGTTCCGCCGTCTCAATGCCCAGCCGGCCGCCTTTGGGCATGGCGTCGCGGGCATTCACGGCGAGGTTTAGCAGCACCTGTTCCACCATGCCGGCATCGGCGCAGGTCATTAGCGGGACGGGGTGGAGATTTAGCTGCAGGCGCACATCCTCGCCGATGATGCGCTGGAGCATCTTGGCGAGGTTGGTGACGACCTCGTTCAAATCCAGCCGGCAGGACTGCATGACCTGGCGGCGGCTGAACAGCAGCAATTGACGGGTGAGCTGGGCGGCGCGCATGGCGTCGGCGCGGATTTGTTGCAGCCCGGTCGTGACTTCCGCGGGCAAGAACTCGGCCATTTCGAGCAGGTCGGCCTGCATGATCAGCGAGGCCAGAATATTGTTGAAGTCGTGCGCCACCCCGCCGGCCAACTGGCCGATGGCCTCCATCTTCTGCGACTGGCGCAGCTGGGCTTCCAATTGCCGGGCGTGGGTGACATCGCGAAACGTCCAGATTCGACCGCAACAGCCGCCGTTCTTGTTGCGCACCGGGGAGGAGTAGCGGTCCACGATGGTCCCATCCACAAACTCGAGTTCGTCCCGGCTGATCTGCTCTGGATGCGCATAGAAGTAAGCGATTTTGTCCTTCATTTTACGGGGATCTTTCGCGCGGCTGGCGACAAACTCGATCTGCAAGCGGATATCTTCATCGGCGGAGATGTGCGGCGGAATTTTCAGCAGATCGTTCATGCGCTGATTCTGGAGAACTCTTCGGCCTTGGGTGTCAATCATCAGAATGCCGTCCGGAGCGGCCTCCATCTGCGCCTCCAGCAGGGCGGTCTTCCACTGCAGTTCCTCCACCTTGGCCAGGCGCTCCATTTCCCCCGCCACGCGCACGCCCGCAATCTGCAGGATCGCGGTGGCGAGCTGCGCCTCGGGCATGGGTTTGGTGTCCAGCAGCGCCATCAAGCCCAGCGGCTTGCCGGCCGAATCCGTCAGCGGAATGCCGAGGTAGCTTTGCGCGCCCATTTCACCCAGCAGCGCGTCGTCGGGAAACATTTCCTGGAGATGATCGCTGTAGTGGCAGAGAGCCTTGCCAATCACGTTGTGGCAGGGAGCCCCCCGGGTGGAATACTCCAGGTCGGGCACGATTTTGCCTTTGGCGTAGAGACCGGTGGTTTGCACGGTTTGGTCATCTTTCCGCTTGCCGATGAACGCATACGCCACTCCCAGGGTCTGGCCAATGTATTCCACCAAGCGGACGAGGTAATTCTCCTGTGGCCGGCTCCAGCCTTCTTGCGCGACAAAGCCCAACAACCGTCCCGTCTGTTTGCTCTCGGTGATGTTTTCGTGCGAGATCACCACGCCTTGGCCACCGTGGCCCAGCGGCCAGACATGCATCAAAAACCAGCGTTTGGACGTGGGCGTATGGCAGGCGTACTCAATTTGAAAGGACGGCTGCCTGCCCTCCATGACCGCGCGCAGGCCCTCTGCCGCCAAGCTCGCGTCAGAATCGGCTTCCAAACCGCCGTCAGGCTGGCAGGCCGTCAAATAGTTTCCTCCTAGAAACCCCTGGGTGTGGCTGCCGCCATTCTCGTTGGCAAAACGCCGCCACGCTTGATTGACGGCCACAATTTTTCCCTGCTCGTCGAGGACCGCGATATGAGCCGTCAGGGAATCGAGGACATTGCGAACGAAGGCTTCATTTGCCCGGAGCGACTCTTCGGCTTGCTTGCGTTCCGTAATGTCCAAGGACGAACCGAGCCAGCATCTTTCACCACCGACCTCCATCGGCTCCGCCGACCATATGATCTCTCGAATCTGGCCCGAAGGGCGCCGAATTTGCAATTCTAAATTCCGAACTGTTTCGTCGTCGTTAAGATTCCCCAGGATGGCGGCCCGCTGTTCGAGGTCGCGCCACATTTTTACCTCCAGGGACGTATGTCCGATGACTTCTTCCCGGGATCTTTGCAGGAGCTTTAAGAATTCATGATTCGCGTCCAGAAAGCGGCCTTCCTTAAGGGTGGAAAGCGACATAGGCATAGGGCTGGAGTGAAACATTTTTGAAAACTTCCGCTCGCTCTCGCGCAGGGTTTCTTCCGCCTTCCGGCGCCGGGAGATATCCCGGATGGTGGCCAGCACCAATGGTTTGCCAGCCTGCTCCATGTGGGTCAGGAGCACGTCGGCCATGAATTCTTCGCCGTTCAACCGCCGGTGTTTCCACTCGAAGAACTGCTGGCCTTCCTGCATTAGTTTTTCATTGGAGGCCCGGATGGAATCGGTTGAAAGGCGCCCGTCCGGCTGGCGTTCTGGAGAAAAATCCTGCGGCCCGTGCAGCAGGAATTCCGCTTCACTCTTCGCGCCGAACAACTTCACGGCCGCCGGGTTGCCGGCAATGAACTTTCCGGTGGCCGGGTCCAGCGTGGAGATGGCGTCCCGGGCGCTTTCAAAAACCAGGCGATATTTCTCCTCGGCCGCGCGCAGCGATTGTTCCGTCTTGGCCCGCTCACTCTGGGCCCGCAGTGCTTGAATGCCATAAGCCAGGTCTTCCGCCAGTTCCGTTAACAATCCGACTTCCTCAGAATTGAAAGCGTTGGTCTCGGCCGCGTAAATGGTCAGCACTCCGAAAGTCTTCTGCCTGTCCCGCAGCGGCAATGAGATTGAACAGGCAAAACGATGCCTGGCAGTCTCCTCGCGCCAAGGGGCGATGTTGGGGTCGTTTTGGAAGTCATGGCTGATCGCAACTCGACCGGTGCGGATGGCCACTCCGGTCGGCCCGCGACCCCGGGGGTGGTTTTCATCCCAATAGACGCTGAAACGTTTGAGATACCCGTCCTCCGCGCCCGCATAAGCCGGAATCTGGACGGATTTTTCTTCATTGTCCTCGGCGAAACCGACCCAGGCCATCCGGTACCCGCCTTTCTCCACGACCACGCGGCAGATTTCAGCCAGGAGCGTGGCTTCGCGGGTGGCCCTTACCAGCACTCCATTACAGGCGCTGATGGTCTTTAGCGCCCGCTCCTTGCGGCGAAGGTTTTTTTCCGAGGCTTCGCGCTGTTCCATCTCCTGTTCCCATTGCCGCAGCAATTGCCGCCATATCAGATATAGAAAACCTCCCGTCGCCACCACAAAGACCGAGGCCTGGATTGCACCCACGGCCAGGCATTCCCCCAGGCTGCTGGTGAATCGCTTCAAGACGGCCCCGGAGACCGCCACCCAGGCGCCGCCCGCGATGACATAAATCAGCGCGAGTCTGAAGGCCTGCTGTTTCGCTCTTGGTTTCATGGCTGCAAAGGTTCAACTGGTTAATTTTCGCGCATTATTTTGGAGGAAAAATGAAATGTGACGCTCCCTCTTTTGCCGTACGTATGGCAATTTTTGGCACAGCTCAAGTGGCGCCCCCTGGTTGCCAGAATTCCATCGTCACCGTGGTGCCGGCCCCGGGCGCCGATTGGATGTTAAAGTGATCCACCAGGCTGCGCGCGCCTGGCAGCCCGGATCCGAGCATGCCGGCCTTCCCCTCCGTTTGAACCCGTTCCAAGTGCTCAATGCCCTTGCCTGGGTCCGATACGATGATGCGCAGGCCGTGTCGGTCGCCCTCGGTCACCCGGCCAATCTGAATCTCTCCGGCACAGCCGGCGTGTTGCACCACGTTGCGGGTGATTTCGGATATCGCCGTGGCGAGGCGGGTCAGAATAGCCGGCGGGAAGCCCATTTTAGTCGCCTCGTCCCGGCCGACGAATCGCGCCAGGAGCACGTCTTGCACCTTGGCAATTGGCAGGCGGGCCAGTTCCGCCCAGATAATGTTCTCATTCATAGGTTTTGCCCCTTAGTTTTCAAGTGGAACCAGGATGGTTGCCGTGGTCGCTTCCGCGCTGGACTGGACGGCGAATTCGCACCCGTGCAGGCGGGCGATGCCTTGCGTCAGAGCCAGTCCCAGCCCCAGGCCCGGAGGTTTCTTGCTGCCATGCCAAAATTGTTTGAAGGCGCCAATCCGGGAAATCTGATCGGCATTCATGCCCGCGCCGCGGTTGCTTACCGTCAAGGACCAAAATTCGCGCTGGCCGCGGCCCTGCACCTCAAGGGGCGTGCCCGGCGCGGAGAACTTGCAGGCATTGTCCACCAACTCCTCGACGAGTAATGCCAGGTATTCCTCGCCCACGGGCAAATGAACTTCTTCGGGCGTGATCACGAGATCTTCTTCTCGCTGCCAAGCCCGGCACACGTCGCGCGCCACTCGTTCAAGCACCGCGGCCGCCGGGGTGAGCTGCCCGGCTCTGACCAATTCGAAGCGGTTGGCGTAGAGCTGCGGCAGTTGCGCGTAGAGATGCAATCGCCGCATCATGCGCCGCAAGCGCGCTGACTCCTGGACCACGGACTGGTGCGTCGCGGCGACCTGGGGATCCGCCCCGGCGAATTTGAGGGCCAGCAGATTCGTGACGGTCGTGATCCGGTCCAGCGATTCCAGAATCTCCGACGGCACGGCAGCGGCCACCGCCAGGCTGACCTCCTCGGCGCGGAGCCGGCTTTCCTCGAGCTGGCGGCTTCTTTTCTCCAAGCGGCGACGCACGGAGCCGATCAGCGCCGCCGGCTTGAAGGGCTTGGTGATGTAATCATCGGCGCCGGCTTCCATCCCTTGGCGCACGTCCTGGTTCGCTAGCAGCGCCGTGAGGAAGATGAAGGGGATCATCGCCGTCCGCGGGTTGTCCCGCAACGCTTGGAGGACGCCAAAGCCATCCAGATCCGGCATCATGATGTCGCAAACGATGAGATCCGGCGGCGAGCGGAGCGCCAACCCCACGCCCAGCCTGCCGTTTTCGGCCTCGAGTGTCTCGAAACCTTCAAAGCGGAAAATCTTGGCCATCTGTTTGCGGATGGCTGACTCGTCTTCAATGATCAGTATTCTATGCATAAAACTCTTTCGTCATTCGTCATTGGGAATTCATTCGGCCGGCGCCGCGGCCGGCAACTCCACCCAAACCGTCGTCCCTTTGCCTTCCTGGCTTTCAAACCGAATCGTGCCCCGATGCAAATCCACGAACTGCTTGACGATGGCCAGGCCCATGCCCGTGCCGGGGCGATTGCCGACATTGGCCGCCCGGTGGAAATTCTGATAGAGCTTGGCCAGGTCCGCGGCGGGGATGCCGATGCCGGAATCGCTGATTTTGAATTCAAGGCGAGATGCCGATGACGTGTCCGTTCCGCCATTGGGCTGCGAATTGCCGGCAATCCGTCTGGCCTCCAGCTTCACGGGGCGGCCTGCGAACGAATACTTGACCGCGTTGCTCAAAAGATTGACCAGGATGTGGCGCAATATTTTCTCGTCCAGCCAGGCCTCGCCCACCGCGGGGTCAACGGCGCATTCAATGATGCCCGGTGAGCCGGCGTCGCGTATTACTTCCGAGCTAAAACTCCGACATAGCGCCTCCACCTGCACTGGCGCGGGTTTGCATTCCATTTTTCCGCTGGCGCAATTGCCGTGAACCAGGAAATCATTCATCATTTGGGTCATGCGCTTGACGGCGCTCTGAATTTCCTTGAGCTGCTCGGACCGCTCCGCGCTGGTCAGCTCATCCATGCAGCCGTCCAGCAGCTCGGCCGACAGGCTGATGATGGACAGGGGGGAACGGAACTCGTGCGAAACCATGCTCACAAAGTGATTTTTAATGCCGGATAATTCCTGCTCGTGCAGCAGCGCCCGGCAGGCGCCCGCCTCGTTTTCTGTGCGCTCGGCCAATTTTCGTTCCAAATTCTTCCGTTCAGCTTGGGCGCTTTTGTTCTCCGTAATGTCGCGGAATGACCAGAGCCGGCCGTAGTAGGTTCCATCCGGCCCAATCAAGGGCGAGGTGTAGCGCTCGAGCATCGTCCCGTCTTTCAATTCGATTTCATCCCGGCTGAGCTCGCCCGGGTGCGCATAAAGATAGGCAACTTTGGCAATGAACTGTTCGGGATCTTTTGCCCGGTTCGAAGTCCAGATGAGCTGGGTGGCGTGGTCGTGGTCTTGCGCGATGGTCGGCGGAATATCAAACAAGTCCGACAGCCGCTGATTTTGCAGAACCTTCCGGCCCTGCTGGTCGGTGACCAGGATGCCATCAATCAAGGTGTTGACCTGGGCCTCCAGGAATCCCGTCTTCCAGCGCAGCGCCTCCTCCGCCTGTTGGCATTGAGTGATGCTGGCGCGGGCCGCCTCCTTTGCGCTGAGGAGGCTTTCCTCGATTTGGCGGCTTCTTTTCTCCAAGCGGCGGCGCACGGAACCCAGGAGCGCCTCTGGATTGCAGGGCTTGGTGATGTAATCGTCGGCCCCTTCATCCATTCCATGGCGCAGGTCCTGGCTGGCCCCCAGCGCGGTGAGAAAGATGAAAGGTATCATGGCTGTCCGCGGACTGTCCCGCAGCGCTTGCAGGACGCCGAAGCCATCCAAGCCCGGCATCATGATGTCGCAAATGATGAGATCCGGGACCGCGGCAATCGCAGTGGCTGCTCCCAGACTGCCGTTCTCGGCTTCGAGCGTTTCGAAACCTTCGAAGCGAAGATTCTGGGCCATTTGTTTGCGGATGACCGGCTCGTCTTCAATGATCAATATTCTATGCATAAATTCTTTCGTCATTCGTCATTCGTCATTCGTCATTGACGGGCCGGCGCCGCGGCGGGCAACTCCACCCAAACCGTCGTCCCTTGGCCTTCTGTGCTTTCAATGCGAATGCGGCCTCCGAGCAAATCCACGAACTGCTTGGCGATGGGCAGGCCCATGCCGGTGCCGGGGCGGTTGCCAACATTGGCAGCGCGGTGAAAGGTCTGAAAGAGCCTGGCCAATTCCGCGGCGGGTATCCCAATGCCGGAATCAGTGACCTTGAATTCCAGCTGGGTTTCCGCGGGCCGGTCAAGGCCGCTGCTTGGCTGCGGGCCGCCGGCGATCCGCTTTACCTCCAGCTTCACGGGCTGGCCGGCGCTCGAATACTTGACCGCGTTGCTCAGGAGATTGCCCACAATATGCCGCAAAATCTTCTCGTCGAGCCAGGCTTCGCCCACCGCGGGGTCAACAATGCATTCGATGGCGCGAGGCGAGCCGGAATAGTCTGGCACTTCCGCAATCAGCCGCCGGCAAAGCGCCTCCACCTTCACCCGCGCGGGCTGGCATTTCATTTTTCCGCTCGCGCAATTACTTTGAATCAGGAAATCGTTCATCATCTGCGTCATGCGACCGACGGAGTTTTTGATTTCGTTGAGATGCTCGGTTCGCTCCTCCTCGGTCAGCTTATCCAGATAACCGTCCAGCAACTCGGCAGCCATGTTGATAATGGACAGGGGCGTGCGGAACTCGTGCGAAACCAGGCTCACAAACCGGTCCTTGAGCTGGGATGCCTTCTGCTCATGCTCGAACGCCAGGCGGGCGCTTTCCTCATTCGCTTTGTGCTCGGCCACCTGACGTTCCAAGTTCGCCCGTTCAGCTTGCGCTAGTTTGTGCTCGGTGATGTCCCGTACTGTGCCGGCCATGTGGATGAACCGGTTATTCGCGTCGTAAACCGCTTCGCCGTTTCGCTTGAGAAAGCGGATCGAGCCGTCGGGCCTGGTGACGCGAAACTCCATTTCACCTGGCTTTTCCCCGGTTGCGCAGCGAGTCTGCCAGTCCAGAACCGCCGGCCGGTCATCAGGATGGATCAGGCCAAGTAAAGAATCCATGGTCGGGATGAACGTGTCCGGTGAAACGCCATAAATACGGTACGTCTCGTTCGACCATGATATCGGACCAGCCACATCGCCAAGCCAGCTGCCGACATGACCCAGGCGCTGCGATTCCGAGAGCAGCTGCTCTTTCTCGCGCAAAATTTCCTCCGCCTGCTTTCGTTCAGTGATGTCGCGGATGGTTCCGACGAATACCGGTTTTCCGCCATTCTCCATTCGGGTCAGTATCACCTCGGCGAAAAACTCTCCGCCAGAAATCCGCCGGTGGATCCATTCAAAGCGCTGGGGACCTTCGACCAGGGCTTCCCACCGCTTCCTGGCTGTTTCCCCAGAAAAGCTTCCGTCCGCTTGCCGTTCGGGAGACAATCCCTCTGGACTGAATGAAATCAGTGCTGCTTCGTTCTTCGCGCCGAACATTTTAACCGCGGCGGAATTGGCAGAAGTGAATTTTTGCGTGGCAGGGTCCATCGTCATCACGGCATCGCGGAGGCTTTCCACCAGGCAGCGGAATTTTTCCTCGGAACGAGACAATAGCTCTTCGGTGCGTTTTCGCTCGGTGACGTCGCTCATGAAACCCTGCCAGAGGGTGCTGCCATCGGCCGCGCGTTCGGGCGTTGATTGCGCTTCAACCCAAATCAGACCTTTTTTCGGATGCTGCATCCTGAATTCCGCCCGCCACGGCGACATGGTGCGGGCCGAATCCGCGATGGATTCCTGAATGCGGGCCCGGTCGCCAGCCTGTATCAATTCGATAAATGGTGAAGCATTGTCCGCCAAGTCCTCGGCCCGCACTCCGCAAAACTCTTCAATGGTTGGACTGGCATACGGCAGGCTAACCGTGCCATCTGGCCGCAACCGAAAGGAATAGATGATTCCGGGCGCGTTGGCGGCGATCTTGGCCAGCCGTTCCCGCAGCGAGAGTTGTTCTTTCAGCGCCTCCTCGGCGTGTTTTCGCCCGGTAATATCCCGGTTCATTCCGATCATGCGCGCAGGTGAACCGTTCTTCGCGCGCTGCACGATGGCATGCCCTTCCAGGTGACGCACCTCGCCGCTGGGCCAGACCACCCGAAATTCCGTGTTGTAATCCTTGATGCCAGCCTGCGCGTTCTGCATGTCCGCCACCACCCGGTCGCGGTCTTCGGGATGCAAGCGCTTTTGCCACGCCGCGAACGATTCGTCATAGTCCTGCTCGCGGATGCCGTAGAGCACATGCATTTGGGCGTCCCACACCTTATGGTTGGCCACCAAGTCCCAATCCCAGATTCCGATCTGGGCGGATCGCGTGGCCAGTTCCAGCCGCTGCTGGCTTTCCAGCAGCAAGGCCGAGGCCTGCTTGCGTTCCGTGATATCCTCTTTTACCGCCACGAAATGGGTGACCTTGCCCTGGTCATCGCTGATGGGCGAGATGCTGGCCGATTCCCAGTAAAGTTCCCCGCTCTTTTTCCGGTTGTGGAATTCACCCCGCCACTCCTGGCCGGCGGTTATTTTGGCCCACATCTGCCGGTAAAATTCAAGCGGCATTTCACCGGATTTGAGCACGCGCGGATTTTTCCCGCGCACCTCGTCGAAGCTGTAGCCGGTCACGGTGCAAAACCTTGGGTTGACGTATTCGATTTCACCCAGGAGATTGGTGATGACGATGGACACCGGGCTTTGTTCGACCGCGCGCGAGAGTTTGCGCAGTTTCGACTCGGCCAGCTTGTGTTCAGTGATGTCCTCGACCGTACTGACGCGACCCGTGGCTTTGCCAACCTCAGCCGGGATGACCCGCGAACGAACCTGCGCCCAACGCTGGTCGCCGCGGGCGTTCACGAAGCGAACCTCGCGACTAAACTCCCGCCCGGTCTGCCGTGCCAGGTCTCTTGCTTCCAAAAAGGCTGCCGCGTCGCGCGGGTCCAGGACGCGCTGCCAGCCGTCGCCCAGGGATTCTTCCGCCGTCAGGCCGCTGATGGCATGCCAGTGTGAGTTTGTGTAAATGCAGCGGCCCGAGGCGTCTAATTCAAAGAGGCCGGTAGGCGAGCTTTCACTGAGGCTGCGATAGCGTTGTTCGCTGATCGCAAGTTTATTTTGCGCGGCCGTCATCTCGGCATTGGTCCGGGCCAGCTCGCGCTGAAAATTCGCCAGCTCGTTGTTCACCCGGCTCAGCTCCTCGCAAAAGCGGTCAT
>Ga0302320_10019779_pt1 | contig 13488 bp, 13 predicted proteins | sample Bog_T0_3_FD_202130 | JGI IMG/M metagenome (GOLD analysis project Ga0302320, IMG submission 202130) | Peat permafrost microbial communities from Stordalen Mire near Abisko, Sweden - Bog_T0_3 | ecosystem: Environmental > Terrestrial > Soil > Wetlands > Peat | place: Sweden: Abisko, Stordalen Mire...
TCGATGTTCTCGTTTGCTCATCCACTTCGCTCCATCTGCGGGGCGCCCGCAGCAGATCGAAGTCTCTCATTTTCGCGCTAGCCTTTTGTCCAGATGTCGCTGAAGCTACACACCCAGGAATGAATCCGGCCGATCGTTGTCCGATTTTCAGGCCTGATATGAAACGGAGCATCCTTTCGTGAAGACACTCGCATGGTCCCTCATCGCCGCCGGCGGATTGGCAACGTTGGGCTGCAATCTCGATAAATACTCCGTGGGCGGCACGCTGACCGGTCTCACCGGCCAAGGTCAAGGTCTGGTGCTCGAGGACAATGCGGGCAATTCCCTGAGTCTCTCCTCGAACGGCACATTCGCGTTCAGCGACGGCGTCAAGAACGGCGACAGTTACTCGGTCACGGTCAGTACCCAGCCGTCCAATCCGTCGCAGACCTGCACCGTTCACAATGGATCGGGCACCATCGACAAAGCCAGCGTCACGAACGTCATCGTCACCTGTACCGGGGTTGGTCGCTTCGCCTACGTCGCCAATGAGCATTCCAACAGCTTGTCGGCGTACTCCATTGATTCCACCACCGGTTACCTGACCCCTATTGCCGGCTCGCCGTTCGCGTCGGCGGGCACCACACCGGCGGCCATGGCCGTGGATCCGAACGGACAGTATCTCTATGTTGCGGACAACAGTTCAAACGATGTCGCTGTGTACGCAATCGACAGCAGCGGTGCTCTCTCGTCGGCGGGAGAACCTCTCGCCACCGGCAGCGGCCCCGATGCCGTGATCGTGGATCCCACGGACACCTATGTGTATGTGGCCAACATGGCCTCTAACACCGTGTCGGGCTATGCCATCGGTTCCGGCGGCCTGCTCACCGAGCTCGAGGGGTCACCGTTTGCGGCCGGCGCAGGCCCCACGTCGTTGAAGATCGATCCGAACGACAATTTTCTGTATGCCACGAATTTCGGCGACGGCACTGTCAGCGTGATGGCCATCGACCCGACCACCGGTTCCTTGAGTGCTATTCCCGGATCGCCTTTCGGCGCGGGCAAAGGCGCCCTCTCCATTGCCATCGATCCGACGGGGTCCTACGCCTACGTAGCCAATGAGACGGCCGCCAGCATTTCCGAATACTCGATCAACGCATCGACCGGCGCGCTCACCGCCTTATCCGGCTCACCGTTCGGCACCGGGTCCAGCCCGGAATCGCTGGCCGCCGATTTCGCCGGCCGCCACGTGTACGCGGCGAATGTCACTGGCGCCGGCAAGGTGGCGAGCTATGGCATCACACCGAGCACCGGAGTCTTGAATCTGTCGGGCACGCCTGTAGCGGCCGGTACTTTTCCGGTCGATCTGGTGCTCGATCCCTCGGGACAATTTGCCTATGTGGCGAACGAGAACTCCAATGATATTTCCGTGTATTCCGTCGACGTATCGACCGGTGTGCTGACCCAGGTCAGTCACTCGCCGTTCGCGGCGGCCATTGAGCCCCGATCCATCGCCATCGACTGAAGATGGGCGTCCCTTGGGGTTATGATGTGCTCAGGCGCGATTCGCCCGCACACCCAAGGATAGACGCTAGATGAGCATCAGTGACGTAACCGCCGGCAAGCACATTCCGCAGGAATTCAATGTGATTATTGAGATTCCGGCCAACGCTGATCCCGTGAAGTATGAAGTAGATAAGGAGTCCGGCGCACTTTTCGTGGACCGTTTCATGATGACCGCGATGCACTATCCGGCCAATTACGGCTACATCCCACACACCATAGCCGACGACGACGATCCCGTGGATGTGTTGGTACACACGCCGTTTCCCTTGTTGCCCGGAGTAGTGCTGCGATGCCGAGCGGTAGGCGTCCTGCGCATGGACGATGAATCCGGCGGCGATGCCAAGCTGCTGGCCGTACCGGCAGACGACATCTGTCCCTTGTTCGAACACTGGAAATCCATTGACGATGTGCCTGAGATCCGCCTGCGGCAGATTCAGCATTTCTTCGAGCACTACAAGGATCTCGAAGCTGGCAAATGGGTAAAAATCATCGGCTGGGCCGGGGTCGACGTGGCTCACGCCGAGATTCTCGATGGCATCCAGCGCTACGAGCATGAAAAGCAAACCCAGGCGCAAGCTTAAACCGGGCATGACCCCGACGCGACTCTCCGTCATACAGTAATCGCCCATGCCCATCACGCGCCATCGCGCATTGATCATCGCACTGGCGGGCATAGCGCTGCTGCTGGCGGCAACGCTGTACGCCTATCGAGTGCCGGCTGCACCGGGTCCGCGAGCATCGGCCAATGTATTTTCCGCCGACCGCGCCAAAGCGATCCTCCAGGATCTGGTGGGTGATGGCGTGCCGCATCCCATCGGCAGCGCCGCCAACACGCGACTGCGCGAGAGCATCGTGGCACGCCTGTCTTCTCTGGGGTACACGTCGGAAATGCAATCCGGCTTCGTGTGCAACGATGCAGGCACCTGCGGCAGTCCGGTCAATATCGTTGCCACGCTGGGGCAACGCTCCAGCGGCGAGGACTCGGTACTGTTGGCGGCGCACTATGACTCGGTCCCCGCGGGGCCCGGTGCCTCGGATGACGGCGCCTCGGTCGCATCCATGTTGGAGATTGCGCGAATTCTGGCGGCTCGGCCCGCGCCGCGCCACCCCATCGTTTTGTTGGTCACTGACGGCGAAGAAGCGGGATTGCTCGGCGCTTGGTTGTTCGTGCGCGAGCATCCTTTGGCAAAGCGGGTGAAAGCGGCGGTGAATTTGGACGCGCGCGGCACGTCGGGTCCCAGTTTGATGTTCGAAACCGGCTCGGCGAATCGCTGGCTCATGCGCCTGTACGCCTCGGCGGTCCCGAGCCCGATGACCAACTCACTCTACTATGCCGTGTACAAGCTGCTGCAGAACGACACTGATTTCACGGTGTTCAAATCGGCGGCGTATCAGGGCTTCAATTTCGCCTACATCGGGCACGTCGGCCGTTACCACACGCCGCTGGACAGCGTGGCGAATGCCGGCGCCGGCACTATTCAACTCCAGGGCGACAATGCGCTGGCCACCGTATCGGCGTTGGCGAACACTAAGACACTGCAGCCGCCTATCTCGGAGTCGGTCTTCTTCGATGTTTTTGCGCGCACGCTGATCCGGTGGCCCGCTGAAATCACTTTGCCGTCGGCACTCCTGGCGCTCGCCCTATTGCTGATCGAAACCTTGGTTCTGTTGCGCAACAAGGCCGTCACGTTTCGCGAAATTTCGTGGGGATGGGCGGCCACACTCGGCGTGCCCGTGGTCGGCACGGCGCTATGCACCGGCTCGCTCGCATTCTTGATCGCCATCGGCAAGGTCCCTCCACTGCGCGGAGCCTCTTGGATTGCCCAGCCCTGCGCAATGCATGTCGCAGCGGCTTCGATTGCGCTACTTGCGGCGACCTGCGCAAGCGCCGGGCTGGGGAGGCGCGCGGGATTCTGGGGATTCTGGGTTGCGGCGGCGCTGCTCATTGCGCTCTTGGCAGTCGCAGGCGCCGCTGCCGCGCCGGGCGCCGGTTTTGTGCTGCTGCTGGCGAGCGTCGCCGCGGGCCTCGGAGCGCTGCCCTATACGCTCTGCTTACTGAGATCGCGAACGCCGCGTGAGTGGACGGCCGAAGCGGCCGCCCTACTTCCCGTCTGGGTGATATTTGCCGGCTTGTTCGCTGTGTTGCGATATTTGTACACGGCTTTAGGCAGCCTGGCATGGCCGATCTCGACGCTGCTGTTGTCACTGGGAACGGTCGCGCTATTGCCTCTGTTGACCGCGGCCGGCAGTCCGGCGCGCCGACGAATCATCACTCTGACGTCTCTGATCGCCCTGGGCGGTCTTGGCGTGACTCTGTATCTGCCCACCTATTCGACCGACTGGCCCGAGCACGTCAATGTCGAGTACTGGTATGACGCAGGCACGGGCCTGTCGAACTATAAAGTGATAGCCGATTCCGAGCGATTGCCTGCGCCGCTGACCGGTGCCGCGCATTTTGATCCGATGCTGCATCCGCGCTTCGAAGGCAGCGCAGTGCAGGCGTTCTACGCCGCCGCCCCCGAACTGAGGCTCGACGCGCCCGAGCTGACCCTGATATCGCAGGCCACACCAACGGCGCCGGCCGCGCCGCTGCTATCGATGTCGACGTCCCGGTCTCACGCGTCGATGCAACCCGCCGCCGCCGCCGCTCACTTGACGCTTCGCCTGCGCTCAGTGCGCGGCGCGCCCGAGGCCCTGGTGGTTTTCCCGGCGAGCGCGCGGGTGGCCGATGTATCGGTGACAACAGCCGGTGGCCCGCAGCGATCCCGGTTGAGCCGGCTCAAGAACGGCGCAACGCTGCTGGACATGGTCGGACTTCCGGCCGCGGGAGTGGAATTCAGCGTTGATGTGGGCGGGTCGTTACCGGTATCCGTGCAGGTATTCGACCAGAGCTATGAACTCGCCGCGGGAGGGAACTTACAAAGACTGCGGCCGCCCAACGCGACCAGCGCGCAGGATGGCGACTTGACGGTGGCGCACCGCACCGTGTCGCTGGATCCCGCGGCTGGCCGCTAACACTCAAACCTCATCAGCCGCTCTTCGAGCTGGCGGCATACAAGGCTGCAAGTCGCGTATTGTCGATATGCTGTATTGCTTGGGCAACCGCCTTGGTGCGGCACGCATGGACCCGAGCATTCGCCCCCAGATCTCGGATCGATTCTTCGGGGCAGACTTGCGTGGCCGCACCGAGAATTCGGCGATACAGCTGCTGTACACCGATGTCGGTGGTGAGAGACTGACTGTTGTATTTGACGACGAGGCTGGGCACGTCGCTATCGACGGTGGCAGCACCGGCGGCCATGGCTACACCTAAACTGCCCGCGACCATCAGCCAGGCGATTTTGAATCGCGGCCCGGCGGCGGCACGGGGGGTGGACGAAGTATTCATGACGATCTCCTTGGAGGGTGTTTGACTTACGCCTCTATGAGACGCGCCGAGCGGCCCCGGTGTCTGCTGCTATGCGTCGAACTCGTCCCATCCCCCGACGGTTTCGTCCCGAACCTTACGGCAAGACGCCGCAATCGCCCGTCACTTGCGCTAGGCTTAGACGATGATCGGATCCGGAACCAAGAACTCCTCGGCCCGGCGTTTTGCCGGGGGGCTGTCCAGGGCACAATTTCTGGGCATCGCCGGCCTGTTCTGGGTGTATGTCGCCCTGTCGAATGTCCTGTACGCCTACAGCATGCGCATGGGGATGTCGCGCATGACCAATGTCTCCGTTTTCGCCGCCTGGGACGCGCGCCTCCTGCAGCACCTGATCCTGTGGCCGATTTTGCTGGTGTCCTTTTGGGCGTCACTGCGAATTCAATGGCGTCCGCTGCTGGTGGCGCTGCCCTTGCAGCTGATTCTCGGCGCCGTATTCGCGGCCTTGGCGTATCCGGCCATGATCGTCGCCCAAATGAGCCTGGGATCTTCGGACATGCAAGAGCATGCGATGAACCACGTGTCCGATCCCTGGGTAGATCCTTTCTTTCTCTTGTTGTGGATGGCGAGTTTCGTGAGCTTCCTGCCGACCTACGGATTCGGGCTGGCGCTGATCACGGGCCTTGCGCTCTATACCCGGTTTCAAAATTCCGAGCTGCGGCTCGCGGCGCTGGAGCGCGAATGGAGTGCGGCGCGGTTGGCGGCACTGCGCATGCAATTGTCGCCGCACACGCTATTCAACTTGTTGCACACCATCCGCGGCCAAATCGAATGGGACCCCAAGGGTGCGCAGTCCATGGTGGTGCAGCTCGCGGATTTGTTGCGCCGGCTGTTGAACGCCGGGGAACGCGATTTCGCGAAACTGAGCGACGAACTGCAATTCGTCAGACTGTACCTGGAGCTGCAGCAGCGGCGCTTCTCAGACCGCTTGAGCGTGGTTCTGCCTTTGCCCCACGAGATTCCCGACGTATGGGTTCCCAGCTTGATCATGCAACCGCTGGTCGAGAACGCGGTGGTGCACGGATTGGCGGGCCATCAAGCACCGGTGACCGTGCGCATCAGCGTGCGGCTGGTGCATGACGACCTGATCATCTCCCTGTTCAACACCATCGCGCCGCAAGACAGGACCGGCGAAGCAGGCATTGGCCTGAAAAACGTCCGCGAACGCCTGGCCGTGCAATTCGAAGGCCGCGCCCACCTCGCCGCCGAGGGGGTCGACGCAGAGTGGTGCAGCGAGATCACCATGCCGGCGATACAGCATGCTCCCGTACGCGACGCGCGCCCGCTGGCGGCATTGATCGCCACCTGGGGACGCACATGATGAATGTCATCATCGTCGACGACGAACAAGCCGGCCGACGCACCTTGCGCGAGTATTGCGAGGCCGAGACCGATTTGCGCGTGGTGGGAGAGTACGGCGACGGCGTCGCGGCGCTGGCCGCCATTCGGACGCAGCAGCCGGAACTCCTGTTTCTCGACATTCAAATGGATCCGCTGAACGGCATCGAGCTCGCTCGCTCATTGGAGCCATCGCAATTGCCCACGCTGGTGTTCGTCACGGCCTACGATAGCTATGCGCTCGAGGCGTTCGAAGTCAGCGCGGTGGACTACCTGCTCAAACCCTTTGATCAGGAGCGGTTTCGCAAGACACTGCAACGCGTGCGGCCCCGCCATGCAAAGTCGGGAGCGGACGAGCGGCAGGCGCTGCTGGCGAGTCTCTTGGCGCAACTGGAACGCGGCGGCCGTCCGTGCGGGGAAGAGCGGCCGCGTTTATTGGCTGAATTCGGCGGGCGGCTGCACGTGCTCGAGGCCGCTCAGGTGGAAATGATCGAGGCGGACCGCAACTATATCGGTATCCGGGTGGGAAAGGACAGCTTCCACGCCCGCAGCACTTTGCAACAAGCGGAGCTGGCGTTGCGCTCCCAACCCATGCTGCGCATCAGCCGCTCCTGCCTGGTCAATATGAACTACGTCAAAGAGGTGAATCGCACCCTGCGGGGCGATTTCATCCTGGTATTGGCGGGCGGCGCGACGGTGACCAGCAGCGAAGGGTTTCGCGCCAAGGTCAAGGAGTATTTGGGTACGCTGCGAATTTCCTGATCACAATAGTTCCTCGGGAGCGAACGGTGCGAAGGCCTTGAGCGATACGCGCTGCAGGCGAGTGGTTTCCGGGTCCGTGTACCAGGTCTGTTCAGCTCCCGGCTCGCCGCTGGACCATTCGATGCTATTGCTGTGGCCGATCAGCTGCAGCTTGTAGCTTCCGTCGGCGCTGATGTCATCCAGCAGACTCGTGACCTGGCGAGCGATGTCGGAGCTGCGAATCACCAAACCCAATTCGCTGTTGGTATGCGCCGATCGGGCGTCCATGTTCATCGAACCGATGAATACGGTCTTCTGGTCGATCACCAGCGCCTTGGCGTGCAGGCTGGCGTTGGAACTGCGAAACGGATGGAAGCGCGCACGCTTTTGTCCGAGCTTGGGCCGCACCTCGGAAAGCTCGATGCCGAGCTTGAGCAATTGCACGCGGTAGCGTGCATACCCGGTGTGCACCAGGGGTGAATCGGTGGACGCCAGCGAATTGGTGAGTATGCGGATGTGCACGCCCTGGCTGACCAGCTTGGCGAACAAGGCCATGCCGTCCTTGCCGGGCACGAAATAGGGAGAGATCACGATGAGCTCCTGGGTGGCCGAGCGCATCAAGGCCGACAGGTCGTTGGCGATCGTGACCTCTTCGTCGGGAGACGTTTCGCTCGCAATCTTGGCGGGCCGATCCGCGAGCACGGTGGCGGCCACCCAGGTCAGCGGCACGCTTCCTGAATCAAGTTCACGCGACAGCCAATGGGCGTTCGAGGCGGTTTCGGTGTCGACGAGCGGCGGCGAACTCGGCTCGGCGCTCACCGCCGAGGCCACCGAGGCGATGGGATAGGCGTACTTGCTGTTCCAAAAGGCATCGAACGAGGCCGACAGCTCCGGCACGATGGCGCCGGCGGCCACCACGTCCAGATCGATGAAATTGTTGTGCTGATCCCGTGTGAAGTACTGATCGCCGATGTTGCGTCCACCCGTGATGGCCAGCGCATCGTCGGCCACGAACAGCTTGTTGTGCATGCGATGATTGATGCGCCGGATATCGGTTGCTGATGCGACGAACCGGGTCCAGGTCGCGAATCTCGCGCCGGGAAACGGATTGAACACTCTGACTTCGACATTGGCGAGTTCGCCCAGGTGCATGAACCGCCGATCCTCACCCGCCGTATTGAGGTCGTCGACCAAGAGACGCACCCGCACGCCCCGCTTGGCCGCCAAGCGCACGTGATGCAGCAGAAGCCGCGCCGAATCGTTCTGTTGAATGATGTAGTACTGGATGTCGAGCGTGCGTTCGGCATGGTCGGCGAGCGCGATGAGATCGGCCAAGGCCTCCTCGCCCGACGAGAGCAGGCGGATGCCCGACAGGTTCTTGTTGGGTTCCTCACCAGCGACGAGACGGCCCAGCGACGTGGTATCCGGATCCCGCAGTGCTTCGCTTCGGCTCTTCTCCACATGCCGCGGCAAACCGACGCAAGCGGAGAGGAGCAGCGCGAGAACCGCACCAAGCCAGGATTTACGCATCAGTGCATGATATCAGGCAGACTTTGCACCCATGCAGACACAGCGTCACATTCGCAGCTTCGTCCTCCGCGCCGGCCGCATGACGCCGGGTCAGGAGCGCGCGCTCACGGATCACTGGCAGGCGTTCGGCGTGGATCTGGGCGCCGACCCCTTGGACCTGGAGGTGGCGTTCGGGCGCAGTGCGCCTCGCTGCCTCGAGATCGGCTTCGGGGTGGGAGAAGTGATTGGGAGCCTGGCGGAGAACAATCCGCATATTGACTACCTGGGGATCGAGGTGCACCGCCCGGGCGTAGGCCGCCTGTTCCTGCGCGCGGCGCAGGCGGACGTCCGCAACTTGCGCGTCATTTGTCATGATGCCGTGGAGGTGTTGAGGGACAAGATTCCGGATCACTGCCTCGATGAAATCTTGGTGTTCTTCCCGGATCCCTGGCACAAGAAGCGTCACCACAAGCGGCGCCTGATCGACCCGGCCTTCGTGGACTTGGCGGCGGCCAAGCTGCGCGGCGGCGGCGTGCTGCGTCTGGCCACGGACTGGCAGCCCTACGCCGAGCAAATGCAGGCCGTGTGCAACGCGAATCCTCGTATCGAGTCCCTGAGCGAGGACGGCACCTACGTGGCGCGGCCGGATTTCAGGCCGGCGACCCGCTTCGAGAGACGCGGCGAGCGCCTGGGACACGGGGTATGGGATTTGGCCTACAAAAGGCGTGACGGTCAGTGAAAGCTGCCGCGAATCCCGTCGATGATGAATTGCACGGCGAGTGCCGCGAGAATCACGCCGGATAGCCGGCTCACGACATTGGCGCCGGTCAGACCGATGACTTTCATCAGGCGCGGCGTGGCGAGCATCAACACCCAGCAGACGGCCAGTACCAGCGCGACGACGCCGAGGAAGCCCACGAACAGCAAAGGATGGGTGTCCATGTCGTCGGCGGCCAGCAGGATGGTGGCGAGCGTGCCCGGCCCCGCGATGAAGGGAAACGCGAGGGGGAACACCGAGATGTCTTCGCGCTTCTTGGTCTCTTCCTGTTCGGGAGTCGTCGATCGGGTGCCGGAAGGGCGTGCGAATACCATGTCGAGCGCAATCAGGAACAACAGGCTCCCGCCTGCGATGCGGAAAGAACTCAAGGCAATTCCCATGACCGCCAGAAATCGGGCGCCCACCAGCGAGAACAGCACGCAGATGGCGAGCGCGATCAGTGTCGATTTGCCGGCCATTTTTTTCTTGTAGGGCGCGCTCGCGCCCTGCGTCAGGCCGGCGAACAGCGGGATCAGCGAAATGGGGTCGACGACGACGAAAAAGACCACGAAGAATTTGACGAGTTGTTCGATCATTGGCGATGCTGCTGCGCGCAAAAATTACATATTGCGCGAATGTCTCATTGGGAGTTGAATGGAGTTGAGCATAGCAGTGGGAGGCCGGAAGATGAACGCAATCAGGCCGATCGTTGGACAATGGTATCGGGGCGGTACCAACGAACTGTTTGAAGTGGTCGCCATCGACGATCAAGACCAAACCATCGAAATTCAATACTTCGACGGCACCGTCACCGAAATGGAATTCGAGTCCTGGAACGAACAGCTTCTGGATGAACTCATCGATGGAGCCGATGCGCCCGAGGACTGGTCGGGTGCCGTGGACGTCGAGGCCGAGGATCTGGATCGCGAGTTTGAGGACAACGCACGCGGTCTGTGGTCCACTCCGAACGATCGCTCGATGCGCCGCTGAACAACCGTCGGCCGCGGACCACCCGCAGTCGTTTGGCGCGGGCTCATAATCGTTTCTAGCGCTTTGCCGCTTCGCGCGCGGCGAGTTCGTTGATACGCCGGCGAAAAATCACCAGAAGAATGATTCCCGGTATCGCCGTGAGGCACGTGACGACAAAGAAATTCGCCCAGCCGATGGCGGATACGACCTGCCCGGCGATCGCTCCCATCACGACCCGCGGCACCACGGCCAGCGCCGACAGCAACGCATACTGGGTGGCACTGAAGTTGGGACTGCACTGCGAAACCAAAAAGGCGACGAAGGCCGCTTGGCCCATGCCGCCAATTCCGGTATCCAAAGTGGTCGCCAGCACCAGCAGCCACAATTTTTTCCCCGCCAGGGCCAGCCACATGTAGAGCAGGTTGGTGAGTGCCTGGCCGATGCCGAAAATCAGCAGGGAACGGAACATACCCCAGCGCATATAGATTACACCGCCGATTGCCACGCCGATCATGGTGGACACGGTCATGTTCACCTTGCCGGCAATGCTCAATTCCTGCAGCGAGAAACCCATGCCCTTGATCATGAATGCGCTGTACAAGCTGAGCGCAAAAGCGTCGCCCACCTTGTAGAGCAGCACCAACAATAAGAATCCCTGGGCGCCTTTCTGACTGAGGAGTTCGCGCAAGGGCAGCCACACGGCGTCGGCCAGCGTAGACGGCGGCTTGCCTGGGACCTCAGGCTCCGGTGCCCAAAAGGTGGCCAGTATCGTCGCCGCCATGAGGCAGGCGACCAATAAGAACGCGATGCGCCAGGCGAGAACGGCACCGATCTTGAGCTCCAAGCTCGCGGCGATGAGGACCAGCACTGCTCCCGCCAACATTGCCGCCGTGCGATAGCCGAAGGTGGTGGCCGCCGCGGCGAGCGCTCGCTCGCTGGGCGGGATCACATCGACGCGGTAGGCGTCGAACACTATATCCTGGGAGGCGGACAGGAACGCGACCAGCAGCGCGACGGCGCCGAGCACATAAGGCTCCTTGGTCGGCGAACAAAAACCCATGGTGCCGATGACCAGGCCTAAGCACACCTGGTAAACCACGATCCAGCCGCGGCGCCGCCCCAACAACGGCGGCAAGTAGCGGTCGAGCAGCGGCGCCCACAAAAACTTCAGAATGTAGGGAAAACCCACCAGACCGAAAATGCCTATGGTCTTGATATCGAGGCCGGAAGACGCCAACCACGCCTGCAAGGTGAATCCGGTCAGATTGAACGGCAGCCCGGACGCGAAGCTCAACAAAAGGACGGCGGTCATCCGCTTGTCCCCGAGGGCTTGCATGACGGTGGGTTTGGAGGTTTCCGTCAAACGCCGAAACTCGACAGTATCAAGGGGCGCGAGCAGTGAATTTCAGACATGAGGGTAGATCCGTTCGCCATGGGTCCGTCCCCCACAGCGACGTTCAGCATGACGATGCGCATGGCGCACGATAGTATCAGGGCCCATGACCTTGGCATATCAAAGTGACTTCATCGATTTGTGCGTGCGGCAGGGCGTGCTGCGATTCGGCAGCTTCACCTTGAAATCCGGTCGCGAGAGTCCGTATTTTTTCAATGCAGGCCTGTTCAACACCGGGGCGGCCATCGCTGCCGTGGGCCGGGCCTACGCGTCGGCGCTCGCCGCCTCCGATCTGAAGTTCGATATGTTGTTCGGCCCGGCTTACAAAGGCATCCCGTTGGTCACCATCACGGCGGCGGCTCTGGCGGAGCATGAAGGCCGAGACCTGCCCTATGCGTACAACCGCAAAGAGGCCAAGGACCACGGCGAGGGCGGCCATATCGTCGGCGCACCCTTGAAGGGGGGGGTGTTGATCGTCGATGACGTCATTACCGCGGGCACGGCGATCCGCGAATCCATCGACATCATTCTGGCGGCCCGCGCACGGCCGGCCGGCGTAGTGCTCGCCTTGGATCGTCAAGAACGCGCCCCTGGAAGCGACCTGTCAGCGGTCCAGGAAGTCCGCCGGCAATACGGCATACCGGTCGTCGCGGTCGTGAATCTAGCCGAGCTGATGCATCACATCTCGCTAGGCGGTCGAACGGAGGATCTGGCCCGCATGCGAAGTTACCGGGAGCGCTATGGGCTCCAAGATTGAGGCATGGGCCCTGGAAAACGGGCGCCTCTCCGCTCACAATGGCGACCCATTCTCTTAAGGACCTGCGCTTGAAGAATGCCGCTTGGATGCTCTGCGCCCTCACGTTGCTGGCCCCTTTAGGGTTCGCGGCCGGGGGCGGCGCGTCCAATGGCCGTACCCTTTATAAATGGGTGGACGAGCAGGGAGTTACTCATTACGGCGATCGCATCCCGCCGGAATACGCGGCGCAGGAACAGCATGTCATCAACTCCCAGGGCGTCGAGATCAGCCGTCTCGACGCACAAAAGACCCCCGAGCAACTGGCGATCGAGGACCAAAAGAAACTCGACGCGGTACAGAGCCAGAACCGGGATCGCAACTTGCTGAACACCTATGCATCGGTGCAAGAAATCGAGCGCCTGCGGGATCAACGGGTGACGCTGGTGATGGATCAGATCAAGGTCACCTCACAATTTCTCGAAGTGTTGAATGGGAAGCTGAAAAAGCTGCGCATCAATGGCATGCATTTCAAGCCGTACAACAGCGACCCCAATGCTCAGGTCATGCCGGATCAAGTCGCCGAGGACCTGGTGCATGTCGGGGCCGATATCCGCACCCAGGAAGAGAACCTGCGCGAGAAGCGCAGCGAGGAGACCACGATGCGCAAGCAATTCGGCAGCGACATCGATCGTTTCAAAGAACTGAAGGGCATCCATTGACGCCGAAGACGCGAGTTTTACTGGGGGTCACGGGGGGCATTGCCGCCTATAAGAGTCCGGACCTGGTGCGTCGCTTGATCGAACGCGGCGCGGACGTGCAAGTGGTGATGACCAGCGCCGCGCAGAAATTCGTCTCGCCCACGAGTTTTCAGGCGGTGTCGGGCCGCCCCACCCGCAACGATTTATGGGACGACGCCGCGGAAGCCGCCATGGGGCATATCGAACTGGCGCGCTGGGCCCAGGTGGTGATGATCGCGCCGGCGAGCGCCGACTTCATTGCGCGGCTTGCCGGCGGCCGGGCCGATGACCTGCTGGCCACGCTCTGTCTCGCCACCGAGGCGCCCATCGTGCTGGCAC
>Ga0302320_10019782_pt1 | contig 13487 bp, 14 predicted proteins | sample Bog_T0_3_FD_202130 | JGI IMG/M metagenome (GOLD analysis project Ga0302320, IMG submission 202130) | Peat permafrost microbial communities from Stordalen Mire near Abisko, Sweden - Bog_T0_3 | ecosystem: Environmental > Terrestrial > Soil > Wetlands > Peat | place: Sweden: Abisko, Stordalen Mire...
CCGCCGACGCGGTCTGCTCGAGGTTCGCCGCCTGGCCTTCGGTGCGGTTCGACAATTCGTCGATCGCGCCGGAAATCTGATCGGCGCCGCCGCGGATCGTCTCCACGACCTCGACAATGGCGCCCATCGCCGCATGCAGCGCTTCGGCGGCGGCGTTGAAATCGAGGCGCAAGCGGTCGGCCTCGTCGTGCAACTCGGTGTCGACCCGCGCGACGAGGTCGCCCTTGGCGAGTTCGGCGAGGCCCGCGCCGAGCGCGACGACGACCGTCTCGAGCCGCTCGGCGGCGTGGGCCCGCTCGGCGGCGATCGCCGCCTCGGCCTCCTTGACCGCGGTCAGGTCCTGCAGCGTCTCGACGACGCCGATCACGACGCCGGCCGAATCGCGGACCAAGTCGGCGTCGATCGCCAGATAGACGCGCACGCCGCGCGGCAGGTCGCACCAGTTCTTGGCTTGCAGGCGGTCGCTGCGGCCGCCGTCGCCCTGCGCGGCGTAGAGCGAGCCCACTTTCGCCGCGCCGCCTTCAAGCGCGAGGTCGGCCAGGCATGGACGCGCCGCAAGGTAGAAGCCCTTCCAATGATCCTTGGTGCCGATGACCTTGGCCGCCTCGAGGCCGGTCAGTCGGGCGCAAGCGCCGTTCCAGACCGCGACGCGGCCGTCGCGGTCGAGGACGAAGGTCGCCACCGCCATCTCGTCAATGACCCGCGCCGCGTGCCGGCTGAGATCAGGTCTGTCGCCGCCCGCCTTGCGGGGCTCGCGGATCGCGGCGATCGCTTGCCTGAAGCGGGAAAGAACCATCCTCGGAGTCCTCGCTGAGTCCGACCGCTGGAACGCGACGACGCTGCGAGACCCGGCGACCGGCCGCGGCGCGGGCGCGCCGCCGCCGTCCGCGCCCCGTTGGGACGCGGCCTCGCCGCGCGCCTGAGGCCCGAGCGACTGAAGCTGATCGCTAGAGGGCGGAGCTTGCCTCAGACTGACGAGGGCCGCGGCGACGCCGGCAACCCGCGGCATAGCGGCGCGCCGGCCTCGGCGCAGGGGCGCGCGCACGGCTTGCGCCTGCCGGTAAAATCATTGTGAACCCAAAGATTTGGCTTTGCCTGGCGGCTGCGGAAGCGCTCCCGCCGTGCGCAGTGCTGCAATGCGAACGGCGCGATTGCGAACCGACGCCATTTGTGGCAAGAGCCCGCTCGCTTAACGAATCTCACGAGGCGGAATGTCGTTTTTCACCAGCAATCGATTTCAGGACCGTCAGGCCGCCGCCGCCGAGGCGCGCAAAGCGATGGCGGAGAGGTTTCTCTCCCGCCCGAAATACGACCCCAACGATCCCGCAGTAAAGGAACGCGAGGCCAAGCGTCGCGCAGTCCTTGAAGCGCGTGCGGCGCGCGAGGCGGAGCGTGAGCGCCGTCGCGCCGAGGCCGCGGTTGCCGAAGCGGCAAGGCTCGCCGCAGAGGAGGCGGCTCGGGTCGAGGCTGTGCGCCAGGAAGCGCTCGCTCTGGAGGCGGGCGAAAACGCTCGTCGCGCGGAAGAGGAGCGGCTCGAATACGAGCGCAAGCTCGATCGCGACGCGCGTTACGCCGCCCGCAAGGAGCGCAAGAAGAAGGCCAAGAGCCCCTTCGAACGCTACCGCTGAGTCCTTTGTTGATCGCCGGTCGCGACTGGGGCAAATAGGGCCCCCGATTCGGCGAATGCGGCTTTCTTCAGTGGGACAGCGTTAGAATGGCGAAACCTCTACGGGTCGGCTTGGCGGGCGTGGGCACCGTCGGCGGGGCCTTGGCGCGCCTTATACAGCGGCGGCGAGACGACCTCGTCGCGCGCACCGGACGCGACATCGCCATTGTCGCGGTCAGCGCGCTCAGCCGGAGCGAATGCGGCCCCGGCCTCGAGCAGGCGGCGTTCTACAACGACGCCTCGGCGCTTGCCGCTAACGCTGAGATCGACGTGTTCGTCGAAGCGATCGGCGGGGCACACGGGCCGGCCTATGCGGCCGCACGCGCGGCGCTGTCGCGCGGCCTGGCGATGGTGACCTCCAACAAGGCGATGATCGCCGCCCACGGCCTCGAGTTGGCGACGCTCGCCGAATCCCACGGCGCGGCGCTCGCCTTCGAGGCTGCGGTCGGGGGCGGCATTCCGGTCATCAAGACCCTGCGCGAAGGCCTGGCGGGCAACGAGGTGCGCCGCGTCTCGGGCATCCTCAACGGCACCTGCAATTACATCCTGTCGCGTATGGAAAGCGACGGCCTGTCGTTCGACGCCTGCCTCGCCGCGGCGCAGAAGCTCGGCTACGCCGAGGCCAACCCGACCTTCGACATCGGCGGCTTCGACACCGCCCACAAGATCGCCATCCTCGCTTCGCTCGCCTTCGGCACCAAGATCGACGCCGACGCCGTGTCGATCGAGGGCATCGAGTCGATCACGCTTGCCGATCTCGCCGCCGCCGACGAACTCGGCTACCGCATCAAGCTGCTCGGCGTCGCCGAGCGCACCGCCAAGGGCGTCGAACAGCGCGTCCATCCGACCATGGTCGCCAAGTCCGAGCCGTTGGCGCAGACGATGGGCGTCCTCAACGCCGTGTCGATCGACGGCGACGCGATCGGCGCGCTGACGCTGGTCGGGCCCGGGGCGGGCGGCGACGCCACCGCATCGGCGGTCGCCGCCGACATCTGCGACATCGCGCGCGGCCACGTCGGGCCGGCGTTCGGCCGGCCGGTCGCCGCGCTGGTCGATGCCGAGCGCGTGCCGATGCAGCGTCACGAGGGCGGCTATTACGTGCGCATGTCTGTCGTCGACCGGCCCGGTTCGGTGGCGGTAATCGCCAAGCGAATGGGTGAGCGCAGCATCTCGCTCGAAGCGATCATGCAGAAGCGCTCGGATCTCGGCGCGGCGGCGAGCGAGTTCGTGCCGGTGGTGCTGATCACCAAAGCCACCACGGAAGCCTCGATCCGCGAAGCGCTTGACCTGGCGGTCGGCGACGGCGTCGTACGCAAGAAGCCGCAAGTGATCCGCATCGAGCGGGTCTAGTTCGGGTCGAGCAGGCCGAACAGGCTGACCAGGGCGACGACCACCGCGCCGAGGACCAGTTCGGCGACGCAGCTTCGTATCAACGCTCGTCGCGCCGACCCGTTCGACGCCAGTCGCGGCGCGAGGACGTAGCGATTGAACAACGCGAACGCGACCATCGTCGCCACCAGGACAAGTTTGGCGGCGAGCAGCAGGCGATAGGGCGTCGTCAGCGCGAGCGCGCCGAGGCCGCTGGTCAGCGCGACATTGGCGACGCCGGTGAGCACGACGACCGCGACGTCGAATTGGCCCCAGAACGAGAACCGCCGCATCGCCGTCATCGCGGCCGCATTCAGGCTCGACTCGGGGTGGACCTTGAGGCACAGCGCGAACATCGGCAGGCCGCCGAGCCACGCCGCCGTCGCCAGCAGATGCAATGCGTCGTTGGCGCGATGGAGCGCGCCGACCGCGCCACCTTGCATCGCCGCGTGGTCGACGAGGCCGAGGCTGGCAAGCTGCAGCGTGGCGCCGACGACGAGCGGAAGGGTCGGGCCGCCGCGACCAAGCGCCAACGCGACGACCAGCGCCACGGCGAGGACGAGGCGCCACAGCCAGACGACGCCGAAGGCGGTGTCGGTCAGGACCGCGCCGATCGACGCGGGATCGACGAGGGCGCTCCAGTCGCCGGCCATCGACGCGGCCTCGAGCGCCAGCCAGACGAGCGCGCTGAGCGCCGCGATCGGGATCGCCGCCGCCGCGATTGCGCGCGTCGCTGGGGCAAGCGCGCGCGAGAGATCGGGCGGCGCCAGCGCGACGACGAAAGCCGTCGCGCCGAACAACGTCATCGCTGCGGCGAAATGGGCGAAGCGACAGAGGGCGAGGGCTGCCTCCACGGCGCTACTTTTCGGCGGCGCCGCCGCTCATGTCTACATCCCCTTCATTCCCTTCATATCCATGCCCTTCACGTCGCCGCTGGCGGCGCCGATGCCGACGACCGGGAAATCGACCGCGACCGCGCCGGCATGCTCGAAGGTCAGCGTCAGCTTGGCGGTCTCGCCCTTGACCAACGGATGTTTGAGTCCGGTGAGCATGATGTGATAGCCGCCGGGCGCGAGCTTGACGTCGCCATGGGCGGGGATCGCCAGGCCGTCCTTCAGCTCCTGCATTTTCATCACGTTGCCCTGCATCGACATCTCGTGGATTTCGACATTGGCGAAATCGGACGAGCCGCCGGTCAGCTTGTCGGCTTCGCCGCCGGCGTTGCGGATCTCGACATAGGCGGCGCCGACATCGGCCCCTTTCGGCGTCGCGCGCGCCCACGGCTTCTCGATCGTCAGGTCGCCCGCTTTGATTCCATCGGCAAGCGCAGGGGCGGCGATGAGCGAAAGCGCGAGCGCCGCAGCGATGGCGTGAAAACGAATCATGATCGCATCCTCTCTCGGTTGAAAATTGGCGCCGCCTCGCTCACGGCGTCACGGTGAACTGGAAGTCGCCTTGGGTGTGGTGGGTGTCGACCGACACGGCGCGCCAGGTCACGGTGTAGAGGCCGGGCGGCAGCGGCTTGGCGACCTTGACGATCAGCACGCTGTTGTCGGCGGGGTCGACGCTGGGCTTGCCGAGCGGCACAGCCGCGCCGCCCTCCGCGGTCAGCGTGACGCCCGAAAAGCGCGGCTCGACGCCCTCGCTGAACTTCAGCCGAATCTCGGCGGGCGACGTGACTGCGCCGCCGACCGCGGGCGTGGCCTTTTCGAGTTGCGCGTGCGCGAACGCTGCGGGGGCGGCGAAAACGAAGGCGAGCGCGGCGGCGATTTTGACGATCGAGCGACGGTTCATGGCTGACCCCAATTGAAAATCGGTTTGCCGAGCGAGTTCGGAAAGATGTCGTCGAGGAAGAAGTGCAGCTCGCCGACGACCCCGACGCCATGGCCGCTCGCGCCGTTGATCGGAACAATCGCTTCGAGCGCGAATTGCCACGTGTCGGCCATATAGATCGCGCCCGGCTGGATTGTGCCGGTCGTCTGGTTGGTTCCCGGGGCGAAGTTCGAGATCGGCTTCGAGAAGGTGAATTCGGTGACGGGGATCAGATGCTTGAAGAAGTCGTTGTCGATCTCGGCGACGTGCGAATTGTAGTAGGGCAGGCTGTATTGGACGGTGAACCCCCAGTTGAGGCTCGTGGGGTTCTGGTTTCCGTCGGTCCATGCCTGGCCGGGTATGGTCTCGCTGAGTTCGGCCGTCACGGCGAATGGCCGCAGGATGTTCAGGCTCTTCGGCAGCCCGCCGAATCCAACGCCGGCGTCCAGAACCGGCGAGTAATTATTGAAGGGATTGGTCATGTTTGGCGTGCCGGTACGGGCCCAGGTCACGTCGAGACCCGCCGACGCCATGAACTCCCATTCCGGAACGCAGAGGAAATTGTATTTGGCCTCGGTGTCGACGTCGCCCCAGCCATAGCCGCCGGGCCTGAGCCAGGTCGGGCCATCCGAGACCGACAGCCCGAAGCGGGGAAAGATCGTCTTGGTGTAGCTGAAGCTCGCGTCGAACTCCTCCGATCCACTGGAATTCTGCGGCAGATAGGTCAGCGTCGGCAGCGCCAGTTCGTCGCCGACGCCGGGATCGTCGATGCCGAGGGTCGCCGGAAAGATGCGGTCGCCGCACACGGCGTGTGCGAACGCAGGAGATAGCCAGAGGGCCGCCACAACGCCAAATACGGCGCGTGCGGCGCTTCGCCAAGACTTGGATAGCATGGAGATTCGCCTTGAAGTCGCGAGAATCGGATTCGCGCGCGGCTGTGGACGGCGCGCAGCGGATTTCACGTCAGGCGAAAGAAGGCGGGGCTCTGGGCTGGGCGAAACGGATCGCGCTCGCGCGCGGCCGCAAGAAGTCGCCGTGAGTCGGCGCCGGCCCGTCGGCGATCGCCAGTCGTTCGGGCAGGGCGGGCGGCGGGGCTTCGAGCAGCACCGCGTGCGAGGCGAACTGGCAGAGCGGGCAGCCGGCGTCGCAATCGCCCTGCTTGTGGTCAGGCGACGGCGACGAGGGATCGTCGCTTTGCGTGCAGAGCACGGCGGCGGGACCGAACGTCGCCTTGAGTTCCGCGGCGACCGCGGCGAGGTCGGGTCTTGCCGAGGGATGGTGATAGGGCAGGGCGACGAGCTGGGCTAAGACCGCCAGTGCGGCGAGCAGCGTGGCGAAGCGTGGCGCCGCCCGCGCGGCGCGCCCTTTGGCCTTCCGTTCGCCCGTTGTCGCCACTTGACGTCCTCGTGGCGCGGCCTCGGCCGCGCCCGTGCGACGAATTAGCGCCGCCGCCGCGGCGGCTGTCAATTGGGCTTCGATCGGGGCTCGTGCGGATTTGCGCCCGCGCCCGAGCGCGACTATGGCTGGGGGGTCATAACTCCAACTGGGGGCACGCGCGGCGACTTCGCCGAGGAAGCGGCGCGCCGCAAACGCACAGCGTGAATGTAAGATCGCGGCCTCTTCAGGCGGCGCAAGCGGCCAAGATCGGCCGTGCGCCGCGCGACATGCGGCTGCTCGCCGTCCTGCTGATGTGCGCGGCGACCGTGTGTTTTTCTGGAATCGACTCTTCGGCCAAATGGCTCGGCATGCGCCTGCCGGAAGCCGAAGTCGTGTGGGTGCGCTACGTCGGCGCGGCGATCTTCGGCACCATGGTCGCGCGGCCATGGTCGCGGCCGCAAACGTTCCGCGCCAACCGGCCCTGGCTGCAGCTCTTCCGCTCGGCCCTGCTGCTCGGCTCGACTTACGCCAATTTCCTGGCGCTGAGGAAACTCCAGCTCGCGGAAACGTCGACGATCGCGTTCCTGTCGCCGCTGCTGGTCGCGCTGATGGCGGGGCCGTGGCTCGGCGAGCGGGTCGGCGGCGCGCGGATGGCGGCGATCGCGGTTGGCTTCCTCGGCGTCGTGATCGCCACAAGGCCCGGCACCTCCGCGTTCCAGCCGATTGTCTTCGTGGCGATCAGCGGCGTCTTCTGCAACGCCGCCTATGGGCTCGCCACGCGCATGCTGGCCGGGGGCGATTCGCCGGAGACGACGCTCGTCTGGACCCCGCTCGCCGGCATTATCGCGCTGACGCCGTTCGTGCCCTGGTTCTGGGAGACGCCCCACGAGCCGTTGGTCTGGGCGATCATGGCGCTGATGGGCGCCAGCGGGGCGTTCGGCCACTGGCTGATGATCCTCGCCCATCAGCGCGCGCCGGCCTCGGCGATGGCGCCTTTCGGTTATACGCAGCTGCTGTGGATGATCGTCATCGGCTGGCTGGTGTTCGGCGACACGCCGCCCGGCGCGACGCTGATCGGGGCCGGCATCGTCATCGGCTGCGGCGTCTTTCTCGCCTGGCGCGAGCGGCGCGGCGGGCGCTGAGGCGCGGGCGCTTGTGAGCGGCTTGCTCGCGCCAATATGATGGTCTTGGTCGACAAGACGACGATGGAGCGCATGACGGCGGTCGCGACGGACCCCAGCGCAGCGGCGCCCCCCGCAACGACGCTGAGCGCCCAACCGGCCGAGCGCGTGGCGCAGACGCGCGCGCCATCGTCGCTGACCGGCTTCAACCGCTGGGTCGCGGTCGGCGTCGCGCTGGTGTTGCACTTGGCGATTCTTGGGCCGATTTGGCTCCAATTCGACTGGGCGCCGCGCCCGGCGCCGCCGAGCGAAGAGATTCCAGTCGAGATTGTGGTCGAACAGCCGAAACGGCCGCCGCCGCCTCAGCCGCAGCCTTCGCCCGAACAGGCGCCGCCGAAGCCGCCGATCGACCTTGAGCCGGCCCATGACGCGCCGCGCGCCGCGACCGCGGACAAGCCCCCCCACGACGGCGTCGACCCGCACAAGAACGCCGAGACCAAGGCCGCCCCCGACCAGCCGCAAGCCGGTGACAAGGCGGCCGCGAGCGACGCCGCCAAACCAGCCGAGCCGACGGCGGACCATCAGGCGGAGGCGAAAGACGACGACGGACCGCAGAAGGCGAGCGACGACCCGCTCGCGTTCGCCGAGCCGCCGGCGACCGCCAGCGTTGCCCCCGACGCACAAGTCAAGGTGGCGACGATGATCGGCGAGCCGCTGCCGACCTGGTCGAAGGGCAAACAATTCTCGACCTTCGAGCCCGTGCCCGATGTCCAGTTCGGCGACGCTGCGGTGAGCCCGATCGGCGGCGGCCAGGCGCAGACGACCTATCTGACAATCGTCTACGGGCTGATCATGAAGCATCTGCGCATGACCGACGACCTGCGCGCCGAGGCCGAGCAGGTCGTCGGCGCTATATCCTTTGCAGTCGACGGTCGTGGCGAGATTCTGCAGCGCAGCGTGACCAAGCCGAGCGGCCTGAACGCGCTCGACGCGGCGGCGCTGGAGGCGGTGCGTGAAGCGGCGCCCTATCCGACGCCGCCGATGAGCCTGCCGGTCGGGATGAAATTCACCTATGGCGGAAAAAGTGGGGGTTGAGGCGGGCGCGTCAACTTGTCATAAGGTCCGCCATGGCGAAGCCGAAATTCAAACCTCGCAAGCAAGTGGCGGCGCTCGCCATCCGTCGCGACCCGGCCGAGGGGCTGAGGGTCATGCTTGTCACCTCGCGCGGCACCAAGCGCTACGTCACGCCGAAGGGCTGGCGGATGAAGGGCCGGCAGGACCACGACGCGGCGCAGATCGAGGCGCTGCAGGAGGCCGGCGTCGTCGGCCGCATTCACAAGAAGCCGATCGGCTTCTACGAATACTGGAAGCGTCTGAGCGACCATTTCGAGCTTTGCCGGGTCAAGGTGTTCCTGCTCGAGGTCGAGCGCCAGCTTGCCGACTGGAAGGAGCGCGACCAGAGGCAAGTCGCGTGGTTCGACCCAGATGAGGCGGCCGACCTCGTCGACGAACCGGGCATGAGCGCGATCATCCGCGACCTGCCGAAACGGTTGAAGGCCGCGCGCTAGACTCGGCGGACCGGCGCTTGCCGCTCGCGCCGACTTGCGGGATCATCGAGGGAGTCGCGGTCGGCGCCTTGACGCGCGGCCGGCAGTCTCTGGGTTCGACGATCATCGGAGGCGCCGGCGATGGATTTCTCCGTTACGCTCCTCAATCTCGCCGGCAGCGTGGCGCTGCTGTTGTGGGGCGTGCATATGGCGCGCACCGGCGTGCAGCGCGCCTTCGGCGCGAAGCTGCGCAACGCGCTCGGCGCGGCTCTGCGCAACCGAATCGCGGCTTTCGCCGCCGGCCTCGGCGTGACGGCGGTATTGCAAAGCAGCACCGCGACCGGCTTGATGGTCACAAGTTTCGCCGCCGCCGGTCTCGTCGATCTGACCGCGGCGCTTTCGGTGATGCTCGGCGCCAATGTCGGCACGACGCTGATCGTCCAGGCTTTGTCGTTCGACGTCGCCGAGATCGCGCCGGCGCTGATTCTGATCGGCGTGATCCTGTTTCGTCGCGCGACGGCGGCGACGCGCGATCTCGGCCGCGCGGCGATCGGCGTCGGCTTGATGCTGATGGCCTTGCACCAGCTTCTTGGCCTGCTAACGCCCTACGAGGACGTGCCGAGCCTGAGGCTGCTGCTCGGCGCCATCGACACCGAACCGGTCCTCGACGTCATTCTGGCCGCTGCGTTGACTTGGGCGACGCATTCGAGCGCCGCGGTCGTGCTGGTCGTCATGTCGCTCGCCGCCAAAGGGACGGCGCCGCCGCTCGCCGCGCTGGCGATGGCGCTCGGCGCCAATCTCGGCGCGGCGCTCAATCCGTGGTTCGAAGGCGCGAGCGACGCCGATCCGGCGGCCAAGCGCGTTGCGCTCGGCAATCTCCTCAACCGCGTCGTCGGCGTCGCCGTCGCGCTGGCGTTTCTGCCGACGATCTCGCGCTTTCTGGTGACGATCGAGCCGGACAAAGCGCGGCTGGTCGCCGACTTCCACACCGCATTCAATCTCGTGCTGGCGCTGATCTTCATGCCGCTGCTGACGCCATTCGCCGCGCTGCTCAAGCGGCTGCTGCCGGCCCGCGTCGACCCGGCCGATCCGTCGCGCCCGCTCTATCTCGATCCCGCCGCGGCGGCGGCGCCGGCGATCGCGCTGGGCGGCGCGGCGCGCGAGGCGCTGCGGCTCGCCGACGCTTTGGAAGCGATGCTCGCAGGCATGCGCGACGCGCTCGCCAATCCCGATCGCCGCCAGATCGGCGAGACGAAGCGGCTCGACGACGTGCTCGACAAGCTCAACGGCGCGATCAAGGCCTATCTGACCGGTCTCGATCCCGAGGCGTTGAGCGAGGCCGATCACCGCCGCCTGCGCGACATCCTCACCTTCTCGACCAATCTCGAGCAGGCCGGCGACATTGTCGACCGTGGGCTGCTCGCCATGGCGACGAAGATGGCCAAGCGCGGCGTCATTTTCTCCGATTCCGGCCGCGATGAGCTGCAGCGCATCGTCGACCGGCTGATCGCCAACGTGCGCGCCGCCGCTTCCCTGTTCATGACCGGCGACGAACGCGCGGCGCGACAACTTGCGGCGGAGAAAGAGGCGTTCCGTGCGCTGGAAGCCGACGCGACCGACGCGCATTTCGAGCGGTTGCGCTCGGGGCGGGTCAATTCAGCGGAGACCAGCGCGCTGCATCTCGACGCGCTGCGCGATCTCAAGGCGGTCAACACCCATATCGTCGCCGCCGCCGCTTATCCGGTGCTGGTGAGCCGCGGCGAACTGCTGGCGACGCGCATCCGCTCCGACGGCTGAGCCGCGCTCAAGCCGCCTTGGCGCAGGCGTGGCAGAGGCCCTGCATCTCGACCATCTGCCGATGCGGCGCGAAGCCGGCGCGCTCGGCGGCGCGGCGCAGCAGAAGCGTGACCTCGTCGTCCTCGATCTCGTCGCTGCGGCCGCATTTCTCGCACAGCAGCAGCACGCCCTGGTGGGCGTGGCCGATGTGCTCGCACGGCGCATAGGCGTTGCGGCTCTCGATTCGGTGCAGGAAGCCGTGCTCGAGCAAGAACTCGAGCGCGCGATAGACGGTCGGCGGCGCGACCGGTTTGCCTTCCCGGCGCGCCAGCGCGTCGAGGATCGCGTAGGCGCCGAGCGCGGCGCGGCTGTGGCCGAGAATGTCGAGCACGCTGCGCCGCGCCGCGGTGAGCTGCAGACCCCGCGCTGCGCAGGCGCGCTCGACTTCGGCCACCCAGGCTGTCCCGCCGGCGCGGGCATGACTCGCCATCGTCTCAACTCGCTTTCTTTGCCGCGAAGGGTAACACGCATCGCGTTCGCCGTCGCGGCGAGGGGCTTGCGTTTCGAGATGTTATAACATAACACATCGATCGCCGCGATCCAAGCGGCGCCCAGTCGCTTCCGGAGACCGCATGTCTCGCAGCCCCCTCGCCGCCGCCGCCTTCGCCGCTTCCGCGCTCGTCGCCGCGCCGGCGCTCGCCGATCCCGTGAAAATCGTCGCCGCCGAGAACTTCTACGGCGACGTCGCCAGCCAGATCGGCGGCGACGCCGTCGCGGTCATCAGCATCCTCAGCAGTCCGGACCAGGATCCACATCTGTTCGAGGCGAGCGCGGCGACCGCGAGGGCGCTCGCCGACGCCAGGATCGTCATCGTCAACGGCGTCGATTATGATCCGTGGATGGAGAAGCTGCTCGGCGCCCACAAGGCCCCCGGCCGCAAGGAGATCGTCGTCGCGCAGCTCGTCGGGCGCAAAGCGGGCGACAATCCGCATCTCTGGTACGATCCCGATTACGTCAAGGCGGCGGCCAAGGCCCTCACCGCCGATCTTGCCGCGATCGACCCGGCCCACAAGGCGGATTATGACCAGGGCGAGGCCCAATTCCTCGATTCGCTCAAGCCGCTGGACGCCAAGATCGCCGACATGCGCAAGACATACGCCGGGCAGCCGGTGATCGCCTCCGAGCCGGTGTTCGGCTATCAGGCCGGGCTGATCGGCCTTAAGGTCCATGACGAGAAATTCGCGCTGGCGGTGATGAACAACGCTGAACCAAGCGCTTCCGAAGTTGCCGCGTTCGAAGACGATCTGAAGGGCCACAAGGTGAAGGCGATGCTCTACAACGCCCAGGCGAGCGAGCCCTCGGTGGCGCGTCTGGTGCAGATGGCCAAGGACAACGGCATCCCCGTCGTCGGCGTGTCGGAAACCGAGCCCACCGGTTCAAACTACCAGACGTGGATGCTCGGGCAGCTCGACGCGCTCGACGCCGCGCTCGGCGGCGCGGCCAAGTGAGCGCTCTGCGCTTTGACGATGTGACCATTCGGCTTGGCGGCCGAGACATTCTCGCGGCCGCCAGTTTCGTCGTCGAGGACCGCGAGTTCATCGGCATGCTCGGCGCCAACGGCGCCGGCAAGACCACGCTGATGCGCGCCGCTCTCGGCCTCGCGCCGGTCGCCTCAGGGACGATCAGCGTTCTCGACCGGCCCGTCACCCGGGGACATTCGTCGATCGGCTACATGCCGCAGAACCGCGGGCTCGCGCCGGGCGTGCGGCTGACCGGCTACGACGTCGTCGCCAGCGCGGCGCTCGGCGCGCGCTTCGGCTTCGCCCGCCTCGACAAGGCGAGGCGGCGCGAAATCGACTGGGCGCTCGATCACGTCGACGCGCGCGACCTGGCGCGCCGTTCGATCGGCGAGCTTTCGGGGGGCGAGCGCCAGCGCCTGCTGCTCAGCCAGGCGCTGCTCGGCCGGCCGCGGCTGCTGCTGCTCGACGAACCGCTGATCTCGCTCGATCCGGCCCACCAGAAGGGCGTCGTCGACATCGCGCGGCGCCTGCGCGACGAACTTAAGGTCGCCATCGTCTTCAGCGCCCATGAGCTCAATCCGCTGGTCAACGCGATCGACCGCGTGCTCTATCTTGGCGCCGGCGCGGCGGTGATCGGCCCGGTCGACGAAGTCGTGACTGGCCCCGTGCTGTCGCGCCTCTACGGCGCCGAGATCGAGGTGGTGCGGATCAAGGACCGCTTCTTCGTCATGGCCGGCGCCGTCGACGTCGAGCGCGACGCGCACCGGCACGAGCACGCTCATGGGCATTCGCATGATCACGGCGATGCGCATGTTTGACTACGACTTCATGCGCACGGCCTTCGCCGCCTCCGGCGTCGCGGCGGTTCTCGCCGGGACCGTGGGGTTCTTTCTCGTGCTGCGCGGCCAGACCTTCGCCGGCCACGCGCTTTCCCACGTCGGCTTCACCGGCGCGACGGGAGCGGTCCTGTTCGGGCTCTCGCCGCTCGTCGGCCTCGTCGGCTTCACCCTCGTCGCCGGAATCGCCATGGGGCTGTTCGGCGAGAAGCTCGCCGAGCGTGACGTAGCGATCGGCATGATGCTGTCGCTGGCGCTCGGGCTCGGCCTGCTGTTCTTGCATTTCTACACCTCGGCGGCGACGCAGGCGGCGGCGCTGTTGTTCGGCAACGTGCTTGGCGTCGACAATTCGGCGCTGCTGACCCTGCTGCTGTTGGCGGCGGCGAGCCTCGCCGCGCTCGCCTTCATCCTGCGGCCGCTGATCTTCGCTTCGTTGCAGGCCGAACTCGCCGAGGCGCGCGGCG
>Ga0302320_10019783_pt1 | contig 13486 bp, 14 predicted proteins | sample Bog_T0_3_FD_202130 | JGI IMG/M metagenome (GOLD analysis project Ga0302320, IMG submission 202130) | Peat permafrost microbial communities from Stordalen Mire near Abisko, Sweden - Bog_T0_3 | ecosystem: Environmental > Terrestrial > Soil > Wetlands > Peat | place: Sweden: Abisko, Stordalen Mire...
GCTCCACGTACATCCTGGTCTCCCCCGAAGTCGCCGCGGCCCTCCGCGGCGACTCCACCGTGGTTCTCCAGCTCAACCTCGACCAGCAGGGCAAGCCCGCCGATATCCAGGTGGTCAAGTCCATCAACCCCACCCTCGACGCCGATGTTGTCGACGCGGTTCGCCAGTTCCGCTGGACCCCCGCGACTCTCAACAAGCTCCCCGTCTCCACCGATCTGACCCTCAACGTCGTCGTGCAGCGCTAAGCCGCCCGCCTGACACGTTGCGGTGCAATTCCGCACGCCAACACAAAAACCCCCTCACCCCGGCGGCGTTCGCTGCCGCCGGGATGAGGGAGAATCCCCCCCGCCGGACGCCCCATCCTCCGCCAGCCCCATCCCCGGCCTCCCCGCCGCCGAAACATCCTCCTTGCCCTTCTTTCGATGCTTCCATCGGGATTCGATCCTGCGCCGCCTTGACCGCGCTGGCCGCGCTTCCGTATGCTGCCAGCATTTCCGCGCGGAGCATCCATCCCACCCAAATCGCGCAGGGAGCATCCCCATGAGCACGAGTTCTTCCGTCCCAACCGCCGCTAACGAGCTTCAAACTCAACCGTTTCTGGTGCGCCGCGCCGCCGTCCTGGGCGCCGGAACCATGGGCTCCCGCATCGCCGCGCACCTGGCCAATGCCGGAATCCCTACGCTCCTCCTCGACTTGGTTCCGGCCGGAGAGGGCGCGCGCAGCCGGCTCGCCATCGGCGCCTTGCAAGCGCTGGCCAAGAGCAAGCCCGCGGCTTTCTATGAGCCGCAACTGGCCGCGCTCATCACGCCCGGCAACTTCGACGACGACCTGCCCAAGCTGGCCCAGTGCGACTGGGTCGTCGAGGCCGTGGCCGAGAACCTGGCCATCAAAACCGCCCTGTTTGAGCGGGTTTTGCCGCATCTCGCGCCGCAGGCCGTGCTGAGCACCAACACCTCAGGACTGCCCGTGAGTCAGATTGCCGCGGCCATGACTTCCCATCGCGACCGTTTCTTCGGAACACATTTCTTCAATCCGCCGCGCTACATGAAGCTGCTGGAGATCATCCCCACTGCCCAGAGCGATGCGGCGCTGGTGGCGGCCTTTGCCGCCTTTGCCGACCGCACGCTGGGCAAGCAGGTGGTGTTTGCCAACGACACGCCCAACTTCATCGCTAACCGCGTGGGCGTTGCGGTCATGTTCTCGGCGTCCACGCTGATGCTGGAGCAAGGCCTGAGTGTCGAAGAGGTGGACGCGCTCACCGGCCCGGCCATCGGCTGGCCGCGAACCGGAACCTTCCGCCTGGCGGACCTGGTCGGCATCGACATCCTGGCCCATGTGGCGGCGAACTTTCCTCAAGGCGTGACGCAAGGTGGATTTGGCGCGGTTCTGGACGAGATCATGAAGCGCGGATGGCTCGGCGACAAGGCCGGGCAGGGCTTCTACAAAAAGGTCCGCGGGGCCGACGGCAAAGACCAGAGGATGGTGCTGGATGTCGCCACCTTCGAGTACCGGCCCGCCGCCAAGCCCGCGCTGCCGGCTCTGGAAATGGCCAAGAATGCCGCCACGCTGCCGGAGCGGCTGCGGCTGCTGCTGGCCAACGACCCTGCCAAGGACAAAGCTGCCAAATTCTTATGGCCGTTTCTCGCCACGCTGTGGACCTATGCTGCCGACCGCATCGGCGAGGTGGCCGGCGACCTGGCTTCCATCGATCGCGCCATGAAGGCCGGCTTCAACTGGGAGCTGGGTCCGTTTGAGATGTGGGATGCGGCGGGAGTCGAGTCGACCGTAGCCCGCATGAAGGCGCTGGGGCTGCCGGTAAGCCCGCGCGTCGAGGCCCTGCTGGCGGCGGGGCAACCCTCCTGGTATGCGCGCGACGGGCGGGAGTGCTTTCATCCGGAGACAGGCAAGCTGGAGCCGGTTGCAACCGTCGCCGGCCATGCCCGGGTGGCGGATTTCCGCCGCACACACAAGGTGGTCCGCGCCAATGCGGGCTGTTCGTTGGTGGACCTGGGCGACGGCATCGGCTGCATCGAGCTGCACTCGCTGAAGAACGCCATCGGCGGCGACGTGGTGGCGCTGATCACTTCGCTGCTCAATCCCAGCTCCGACGCGGTGCGCGACTTTGCCGGCTTCGTGATTACCGGTGACCGCGACAACTTCAGCGTGGGCGCCAACCTGCTGCAACTGCTGCTGACCGCGCAGGAGGGCGAGTGGGACGAGCTGAACGCAGCCATCAATGCCTTCCAGCAGATGACCGCGGCCATCAAGTTCTGCCCGCGGCCGGTGGTGGCCGCGCCGTTTGGCATGACCTTTGGCGGCGGCGCGGAGATTTGCCTGCACGCGGCCCGGCGGCAGCCCTTTGCCGAGACCTATATCGGCCTCGTCGAAGCCGGCGTCGGCCTCATTCCCGGTGGAGGCGGCACCAAGGAGATGCTGCTGCGCGCCGTGGATGCGGCGGCGGCGCTGGCTCCGCCCGACCCGCGCGACCCGCCGTCGCGCTTTGCGCAATCGGCCGAGTTGGCCACCGCGTTGCGCAGAGTCTTCGAATTGGTCGCGCTGGCCAAGGTCTCTACCTCGGCGGCTGAAGCCAGAACGCTGGGCCTGCTCGCGCCGACAGACCGCATCACCCTGAACCGCGAGCGGCTGCTGCTGGACGCAAAACAGCAAGTAGCCGCGCTGGCTGGTGCGGGCTTTGCGGCTCCGCAGCCGCGCACTAGCGTTCCCGCGCCCGGCACCGCGGCCCTGGCAACGCTCGAGACCGGCGTCTACCTGATGGGCGAGGCCGGCTACGCCTCAGAGCACGACCAGAAAGTGGCACGCTGGGTGGCCTACATCCTGGCCGGCGGCCGCGTGACGGCGGGCAGCCCGGTGAGCGAGCAGTATCTGCTGGACTTGGAGCGGGAGGCGTTTCTCTCCCTCTGCGGCGAGCGCAAGACGCAGGAGCGCATCGCCTTTACGCTGAAGACCGGAAAACCGCTGCGGAATTGACGTACGTACGTACATATGCAATCCTGATGTCAGGAGGCGCTCTATGTATGTCGATCCAAATTCAGTAGTTTCCCCGAAGAACAAGGTTAGCCACGTCAAGGTCCTGTTTGACCGAGGCCCGGTTGATTACAGTTGGTCTGTCGCGAAGCTCACATACGGCGGTAACGAATGCATCGGCATACGCTGGAACGGCGATAGTAAAGAGAGCAAGAAGGGAGTGCCGTTGGCAAATGCACATCCGGTCTGGTTCATCCTGCCAAAGGAGATCGCCAGCGTAATTGAGGAAAAGGTTGGAGAACTCAACGGAGATCGCGAGGCAAAACTGCTGGACGGCTATCGTCAAATGGCTGCCGATCAAGAACAAGAAGCCGAAGCAGAGGAGTGGACGGAAGGATTGATTGGCGATGCCTATTGAACGCGGCGATGTTTACTGGGTCAGCTTCGACCAGAGCCTGGGCGGAGAAATACAAAAATCACGCCCTGCGATTGTCTTATCGAACAATGCTGCTAACCTGGCCATGAATCGAGTGCAAGTAGTTCCGATCACGTCGAAGGCCGACCGTGTCTATCCTGGCGAGGCGCTCATCGAACTCAGGGGTGAAAAGCGCAAGGCGATTGGATCCCAGTTGACAACTGCCAGCAAGCAGCGACTCGGCGCCAAAGTTGGCGTCCTTGGCTCCGGGGATATAGCGCGAGTGGAGGCTGCAATCGCTGTTCAACTTGGCCTGAATCTGAAGTAGGCGGCATGGAAAACAGGCGGAAAGTCGTGCTGGTAGGAGTCATTGGCGTGAGCCTCATGGCGCTACCGGCCTTCGGCCAGCAGGGAAATTCGGTTCCCGCGCCGCTCAACGAGTCCGGCCAGGTTCTCGTCGATGGCCATTCGACGCCTTACGTCATCCACCGTCTGCCCATCGGTTCGTTTCCCGATCTGCCGGAGGCCGTGGCCGGCCTGCTCAACCTGCGCGGCTGCCTGATTCCGCAGACCTACCAGGCGCACCACCCGGAGAACGTCGTCCACGCAAGCTTGGAGCGGGCCGGCTCGTCGGATTGGGCCATGCTCTGCTCGGTCAAAGGAACGGTTTCGCTGCTGGTCTACTTTGCCAGTAGCCCGGCCAGTTTGCAAACGCTGGCCTCGGCGCCGGAGAACGTCCGCTTGCAAGCCCACAATATCACCGGAATTCTCGGCTTTAACTGGGGCATCGACCCCGCAACCCCCGAGCAGATTCGCGAAGCCCGATCAGGCATGGAACATCGTCCGCCCGTACTGGACCACGACGCTCTGGCCGATTCGATGATTGACCACCGCACCGTCTACCGCTTCTATTTGAGGAGCGCGTGGACGGTGCTGGATATGCCGGACGAATAGAAGTGACCGAAGAGATGCGCGATTGATGAAGGAGACCCCATGTCGGAAGCCGTAATTGTCAGCGCCGTTCGCACCCCTGTAGGCCGCGCCCCCAAAGGCGCCTTGTCCACCACCCGCCCCGACGACCTTGCCGCAACTGCGTTGGGCGGAGCTTTGGACCGGGTTTCCGGTTTAGACAGAACCGAAATCGACGACGTGATTCTCGGCTGCGCCCAGCCGGAGGGCGAGCAGGGCTGGAACATCGCCCGCTTTGCTGCTCTGCGCGCCCAGTTGCCGGTCGAGGTTCCCGGCGTCACCGTCAACCGGCTCTGCGCCTCGGGCCTTGAGGCCATCGTCCAGGCCGATCTGCGCATCCGCGCCGGAGGCGACCGCGTGGTGGTGGCCGGCGGAGTGGAATCCATGAGCCTGTTGCCCTTTGGCGGCCTCAAGCCCAGCCCCAATCCCTGGCTGGCCGAGCACTACCCCGCCGCGCTGCTCACCATGGGACTGACGGCGGAGCGCGTCGCCCGCCACTACAACATCTCCCGCGAAGATCAGGACGCCTTTGCCCTGGCCAGCCATCGGAAGGCCATTGCCGCGCAAGCCGCCGGCCGCTTCAACGACGAGTTGATCCCCGTCACCGTCACCACGTCCGTTCCCGGAGCCAGGGCCGGCAAGCCAACCGTCACCGAGCGCGTCTTTTCCGCCGACGAGGGTCCCCGCGCCGACACCTCGGCCGAAGCACTCGCCAAACTCAATCCCGCCTTCCACGCCCAGGGAACGGTCACCGCCGGCAACTCGTCGCAAACCTCCGATGGAGCCGCAGCGGCGGTGCTCATGAACACGGGACGGGCCGCGGAACTTGGCCTTCGGCCGCTGGGCCGCCTGGTGGCCTACGCCGCCACCGGGTGCCTGCCGGAAGAGATGGGCATTGGTCCCATCACCGCCATTCCCCTGGCACTGAAGCGGGCCGGCCTCACCCTCGCCGACATCGCCCTGATCGAGCTCAACGAAGCCTTTGCCGCGCAGGCGCTGGCCATCATCCGCACCCTCGGCCTGGATCCGGAGCGCATCAACGTCAACGGCGGCGCCATCGCCCTCGGCCATCCTCTGGGCTGCTCCGGCGCAAAACTGACTGCGACACTCCTCCATGAGATGGAACGCCGGAAGGCCCGCTACGGCATGGTGACGATGTGCGTGGGCGGAGGAATGGGCGCGGCGGGGATCTTCGAGCGGCTGTAAGCAAGCGAACAATTGCCCCTGGACGGACAGCCGCCATAGCCTATAATTGGGCAAGCCTCCAGCCACAACGCATGCAAGCACGCCAGATAAGCCGAACCGCCGAATACATGGCTTTCTTTCGGGCTTTGGAATCTGTCCGCCGGCCCGGCCAGCGCCTGGTTACCGATCCCTTTGCCCGCGCGTTTCTCCGTCCTTCACTGCGAAAAGCCGTGGCGCTTTCCAAAATTCCATGGTTCGGGCGCCTCGTCGAGAAATACGCGGACCGCCGCTTACCGGGCGCCCGCACATCGGCGGTCGCGCGCACGCGCCTGATCGATGAAATCTGGTGTCGCGCCCTTCGCGATGGCATTCGCCAAATCGTCATCCTCGGCGCCGGCTTCGATTGCCGCACCTACCGTTTGCCTCTGGCTGACAGTGTCGCCGTCTTTGAAGTCGACCATCCTGACATGCTCGCCTTCAAAATGGCGCGCCTGAAACGGCTTTTTCCGGCGGCTCCCAATCCCATCCGGCTTGCGCCCATCGACTTCAATCGGCAAAGCTTGGCCGCAGTCCTGACGGATGCCGGCTTCGACCCTTCGCTTCCGGCGCTGTTCCTATGGGAAGGCGTGACCAACTACCTGAGTGAAGAGGCCGTCGATTCAGTGCTCCGATATATAGGCGGCTGCTCGTCCGGCAGTCGCATTGTTTTCACATACGTCCATCGAGGGGTTCTGGATGGCTCGGTCTATTTCGAGGGCGGTGTCAGGATTCTTCAGGATGTGGCCGACATAGGCGAGCCGTGGACCTTTGGTCTCGATCCGGCCACGCTTCCGGAATTTCTGAGCAAGCGAAATCTGCAAATCGATTACGACGCAGGAGCGGCGCAGTATCGATCGGAGATCTACGGCCCGCCCGCTCGGCAAATGAGAGGCTACGACTTCTACCAGGTCGCCATGGCACATGTTGCAGACGAAAACACCCACCCATGACAGCAACAGCCGGGATCGCTCCCGGCTGTTGTGGTCCATTGGATGGAATTCTGGAGGGTCGCCTACGCCTTGGCGGTAACCAAAGCCTTCAGCCGCGCGTTCAGCCGGCTCTTGTAGCGCGAAACAGTGTTGTCGTGCAGAATGCCCTTCTGCACGCTCTTGTCCAGGGTGGAAACGGTCTCGCGATACTGTGCCTGGGCCGCCTTCACGTCGCCCTTGGCGATGGCCTCGCGCAGGGCGCGCAGGCTGGTGCGCACGCGGCTGCGGTTGGAGCGGTTCACTTCGCTGCGGGTTACGGTCTGCCGGGCGCGCTTGAGCGACGATACGTGGTTTGCCATGAATGTTCCTTAATCTCAGGCCCTGCGAACAGGGAGAATGATGCGGTGTCAGAATGCAACAAGTGCCGCATCCCTCGCAATTTCTTAGTCTACGGGAAACCGCACGGCGGGTCAATGCGCAAACCCACCCGCGCGCCGGCGCAATGCCGCTCGCAGCTAACTCAGCTCCTCGGCAAACGCCGCCCGCATCCGCTTCCACGTCGTCGCCAGGTCTTCCGGAAGCACCCGCGTCTCGGCCACCGTGGTCATGAAGTTGGTGTCGCCTACCCAGCGCGGCATCGCATGCAGGTGCAGGTGGCCGGCCACGCCCGCTCCCGCCGCCTGCCCCACATTCATCCCAAAATTGAATCCGTGCGGCCGGTAGAGCCCTTCCAGCACCCGCTCAGTCCGTTGCGCCAGATCCATCAGTTCGTGCGCTGCCTCCGTGGGCAAAGCTGCCAGCCGGTCCAGGTGCGCATACGGCATCGCCATCACGTGCCCTGAGGTATAAGGAAACGCATTCAGGCACACAAAGCAGTGCTGCCCGCGCGCCACCAGCCCTCCGGCCGCCTCGGCCGCATCCGCACTCATCCCATGGGCAATGGCAAAGTCGATCGCGGCCATCAGGTTGCAGAAAACGCAACCCAGCTCGCCCGGCCACGCCGACAGGCTCGCCGGAACCCCCGCGCGCGCCCTCCCCTCCGCCGTGGTGACGTAACTATACCGCCAGGGAGTCCAAAGAATATCCATCGAAGGGTGTCCGTCTGCCGTCGCTTCAGCCGCTCAGTGCTTCAACGGCACAATCTCCAGCTTATCGCCCCGTTTCAGGTTCACGTCGCCGCCATGGCAGAAAAATGCGGGCCTTCCCGCCTGCAACACGTCATCGCGACAATATCATCTGCACTCGACTCTCGCCCACCGGCCTCCGTCCGCCGCCATCGAGAAGATTTCGCGCGCCCCGGCCGTCTGCAAGTCCATTGTTTCCCCCCTGCGCCGCGCTGTGTGCCCATTACGCCCAACCGGTTCGATTGACGAGAGAATGCAGCGGTTGCTACACTCGTGAGCGTAGCTTACTGCGCGGATTCCAGCAGCAAGCTGCGGCCGCCCTCCAGCAAGCCATTGCCTGCCGGGTGTCTCCCGAAGGAGAACAGGTTCGTTCCATGCCAATTCACTTGGCAGGGAGGACTGTCCCTCGCGAAGACGCTTCTGACCACAGGATACGGTTTACCGGCGGGGATTTGGTCCCCGGCTCACCTCGTTGACGGCAATCGCAGCGCAGGCGCCAACCTTAGCGGCATTCTGCATCCGTCGCGGGGAGCAAGGAATCGCGGAGCTCGCACTCATGGCAAACGTCCTCAATCCCGAAACCGAGAGTATAACCCTGAACACCGAATTGGAAACCCCCACGCTCGAACCTGCGACGGAGCTGGTACAGCCGTCGTCCGAATCCACGTCCAACACTGAGACCTCCGAAGTTGCAGCAACCATCGCGCTGGACGCCGATGCCCCAACCAGCGAGCCTGTAGCCGAGGCCGTGCCCCAAGCCGAACCCGAAATCGAGGCCGCGCAGCCCGCCGCCGCAGCTGAAACTGAAGCTGTCGCGGAACCCGCCGCCGCAGCTGAAACTGAAGCTGTCGCGCAACCTGCCGCCGCAACTGCCCCCACTGAAGTTGCCGCGCCCCCTGCCGCCACCCATCACGAGCATGGACTCGAATCCATGGACGACTTCTCCGCCGCGTTGGAAGCTTTTGAACGGGAGCAGGCTGCCGAAGCGGCCGCCGTTGAAGCCTACGGCGACAAGATCGTCTCCGGCACGGTCATCAAGCAGACTGAAAAGCATCTCATCGTCGACGTCGGCCTCAAGTCCGAGGGCATGGTGCCTCTCGAACAGGTCCAGGACCACACCGGCGCGGTCAGGTTCCAGCCCGGCGATGTCATCGATGTCGTCATCGAGCGCGAGGAGCCCGAAGGCGGCTACCTCGTCAGCTTCGAGCGCGCCCAGCGCCTGCGCGTCTGGGACACCATCGAGAAAGCTGCCAACGACAAGACCCCGGTCATCGGCACCGTCGTCAGCCGCGTCAAGGGCGGACTTACCGTCGACATCGGCCTCAAGGCTTTTCTCCCCGGCTCGCAGCTTGAGATTCGCCCCGTCCGCAATCTCGACGGATATCTCGGTCAAAAGATTGAAGTCCGCGTCATCAAGCTCAATAAAAAGCGCGGCAACGTCGTCGTCAGCCGCAAGGAAATCCTCGAGGAAGAGCAGAACGCCAAGCGCTCCACCACGCTCGACCAGTTGGGCGAGGGCGCTGTCCTCACCGGCACCGTCAAAAACCTCACCGACTACGGCGCCTTCGTCGACCTCGGCGGCATCGACGGCCTCCTCCACATCACCGACATGAGCTGGGGACGCCTCACCCATCCCCGCGATCTGGTCAACGTCGGCGACGAGATCCAGGTCAAGGTCCTCAAGTTCGACAAAGACAAGCAGCGCGTCTCCCTCGGCTTCAAGCAGTTGACGCCTGACCCCTGGCTCGACGCTACCGAGCGCTATCCGGTCGGCGCGCACGTCAAGGGCCGCGTCCTGTCCGTCACCGACTACGGCGCGTTTGTCGAGCTCGAACAGGGCATTGAAGGCCTCGTCCATCTCTCTGAGATGACCTGGTCCAAGCGCCTCAAGCATCCCTCCAAGCTGGTCAAGCCCGGCGACGAAGTCGAGACCGTGGTCCTCAGCGTCAACCCCTCCGATCGCCGCATCTCGCTGGGCATGAAGCAACTCATGGACAATCCCTGGGAGAACCTCACCGAGCGCTATCCCGCCGGGACCATTGTCGAGGGCCGCGTCCGCAACCTCACCGACTTTGGCGCCTTCATCGAAATCGAGGATGGCATCGACGGTCTGGTCCACGTCTCCAACCTGAGCTGGACCAAGCGCGTCAAGCATCCTTCTGAAGTCGTCAAGAAGGGCGAAAAGGTCAAGGCTGTCGTTCTCGGCGTCGAGCCGCAGAACCGCCGCCTCTCGCTAGGCATCAAGCAGCTTCAGCCCGATGTCTGGGAGAGCTTCTTCGCCACTCACCGCGTCGGCGACGTGGTCCACGGCAAGGTCCTGCGCACCGCGCAGTTCGGCGCATTTGTCGAAATCGCCGAAGGCGTTGAAGGCTTGTGCCACATCTCCGAAGCCGGCGACGAAGGCGGCGGAGCCTCCAAGCTCGAAACCGGCCTCGAGCACGACTTCAAGATCATCAAGATCAACGTCGAGGAGAAGAAGGTAGGCTTGAGCCTCCGCGCCATTGGCCACGAGGCCAGCCGCGCCCAGGTCGAGAGCTACAAGGCGGATACCCACAAGCATCCCGTCTCCAGCTCCACCACGACTCTTGGCGACCTCATCAACTGGAAGAGCGAGCGCTAACCCCGCTTCCAACAACAGCGGCAAAGCAACGGCCACCCTCGGGTGGCCGTTGTGCTTGATGCCGTTCCAGGCCTGGGCAACCTCGGAATCAACAGCCGCCTCGCACCGTGCGGAACGCACAGCATCTTTCGAGAAAGCGCCCTCAGGCCGCGGCTCCCAACCTGCCGCGAACTCCCCCGGGATTCCCGCACGTGCAGGAAGAGGATGGCGCGGCTGCCCTCCATCAAACCATTTCTGCTAGCATCCTCTTTGGAGATTTTTCACGATGGAAGCCATCAACCCCGCGGGCCTTGGCGCCCGCCGCAATGAAGATATCGCCCTCGACCTGCTCAAGTTTGTTGCCGCTACGGCTGGCGTAGGCCGTCCCGCCGCGCCGTCCACCGGCTTCAGCGGCGCCGCCGCCCCCAAGCCGGAAGAGCATGTCACCCAGCTCCTCGAGCTCTACAGCCGCTGCCTCAAGGCCGTTGAAGGAAAAGAGGCTGCACAATAGCCAGCCAGTCCATCCTCCGTGTGGCCGTTGCCGGAGCCGGCGCGTTTGGCCGCAACCATCTTCGCGTCTATCGCGAGCTTGAAACCTCCGGCCTCGGTGTCGCTCTCGTCGCCGCCGTTGAGCCGGACCCCGCCCGCGCCGCCGACGCCGCGGACAAATACGCTATTCCCGTCTTCTCCACCGTCGATCAGTTGCTCGCCGCCGATCTCAAACTGGACGCGGCCACCGTCGCCGTCCCCACCGTGCATCACCATGCCGTTGCCGCGCCGCTGCTCGATGCCGGCCTTGACGTGCTGGTCGAAAAGCCTATCTCCGCCACCATCGCTGAAGCCGACGACCTCGTCGCCCGCGCGGAGCGCGGCAGCCGCATCCTTCAGCCCGGCCACCTCGAGCGCTTCAATCCCGCCGTCCTCGCCATCGAGCCCAAACTCCGCCGCCCCATGTTTTTCGAGTCCCACCGCCTCTCCATCTTCACGCCCCGCGCCCTCGATGTAGACGTGGTCCTCGACCTCATGATTCATGACCTCGACATCGTCCTCACCTTCGCCGCCTCGCCCGTCCGCGAAGTCCGCGCCGTCGGCCTGCCCATCCTCTCGCCCAAGGTCGACATCGCCAACGTCCGCGTCGAATTCGAGTCCGGCTGCGTCGCCAACTTCACCGCCTCCCGGGTCTCCACGGAGCGCGTCCGCAAGCTTCGCTTCTTCGAGCCCCGCCAGTACGTCTCCATCGACTACGCCCGTCAGGACCTTCTTGTCATCCGCCTCGATGGCGAGCCGGGCAGCGCACAGCCCGCCGGCATCGCGCCGCTCCTTCAGAAAGCCCTCGCCCTCGGATTGGACCCCGGCAAACTCGCCGCCCTGGCCGCTGCTCTGCCGCCCGAAGTGGTCGCGGCGGTCACCGCCGGTAAGATCGACGCCCACGTCACCGCCCAGATCGCCGCTACCGGCTTGATCGACCCCGCCACTCTCGCCAAACTCGGCCTTGCCGTCGCCGGCCCCGCGCCAGGTGGCCCCGCCCCGGGTCTCTCGTTTGTCAAACCGGAAGTCACGCCGGGAGAACCCCTGCGCCTGGAAATCGAATCCTTCCTGCAATCCGTCCGCACCCGCCGGCAGCCAAGAGTCACCGCCCGCCAGGGCAGGGAAGCCCTGGCGCTAGCGCTCGAGATTCAAGACTCCATGGCCGCCCACGCCCACCGCGCCGGCCTCGACGACTTCTTCACCCCGGAAAGCAGCTCTTAGGTTCTAGCTCTTAGCCTCTAGCTCCGGCGAATCCGCGGTCAGGTCAGCACCGAGCAGTCCCACGCACCAACTTCCAACCAACAGCAAAAGAGGGACCCGAAGGTCCCCCCATGCCCATCCAGAGGCTAGAAGCTTGAAACTAACCCCTAACCACTAACCGCTGCCTTCCTCACCCAATCCCCAGCACACGGTTCAGAAACCCCACCAGGTACTTCCAGATCAGGTAGTAGCCCGCCAGCGCTGCCAGAAAACAAGGCGCGATCAGCGCATACGGCACCTGGCAAGCCTGGAACCACGTAGCCCCACTCGAACCAAGCTGCAATATCCCCAGGCAACTGGCAATCGCCGTCCCGCACGGCAACAGCAGCAGTGGCAGCACCGCTCCATGCAGCCCCAGCGACTGGTGCACCCGCGCCTGCGAACCCAACCACAGCATGTTCCACAGTCCCCACACCGCCGGAACCAGCGCCATCGGGAACACAAGTCCCCGCTCAATCGGGAAGGGAAGCTGCAGCACCAGCCTCGCCACAACAAATCCCGCCAGCATCACCGGCAGCAGCAGTGTCGGAAAAAAGATCCCCGCCAGAAATGCCCGTAAATACGGATGCGTGTTCATCAAAACTCTCCCTTCGCGCCGGCCCCCTCGCCGGCTGGCTCTTACAGGTAATAAAGCAACACCGGAATCGATGCCGGAGCCAATGCCGCCAGCCCCAGCAGCCCCGCCAGCAGAGCCCAATCGAACCACGGCACCGCCGCCACGCGCCCATCCATCCGCCGCAGCACCGCGGGCCACAAGTCGCGTGCGGGTTCAGCGTCAGCCCCCACCGGCGGCAGCGCAGCCTTCAGCAACTTCGTCATCCGATCCAGTTCGTCTTCCTTCATGGCGTAATCCCCTGCCGTTCAAGATCGTTGCGAAGCAGCCGCAGCGCGCGAAAAACCCTCACCTTCACCGCCGTAACCGAAATCCCCAGCGCCTCGGCCACTTCCCTCGCCGGCAACTCTTCCACCACCGAAAGCGTCGCCGCTATCCGCAGCTTCGGCGGCAACCGTCCAAACGCCAACGCCGTCTTCGCGCGAATCTCCGCCGTCACCGCCGCGTCTGCCCCCGCCGGCGCCGTCAAATCCTCAATAAATTCAGAATCATTTCTCCGCGCGGGCCGCTCCGCCCGCAGCCAGTCCAGCGCCGCATGCGTCGCAATCCGCCGCGCCCACGGCGCAAATCCCCGCCCCGGCTCAAACCGCGCATGCGCCTTGTGGATCCGCCAGAACGTCTCCACCGTCACATCCTCAGCCGCCGCCGCATTCCGCACGATGCGCGACACCCACCCATAAACCGTGCGTTGGTGCTGCCGGAACAGCGTCTCGAATGCCTCCACGCTCCCCATTCGAAATTGGTTCAGGACGTCGTTCTCTGCCTGCTCCATCCGTCCTTCCCCCCTTCTATTCAACCTTACTCACCCGGCAGCAGAAAGGTTACATGCACTCGCCGGAA
>Ga0302320_10019784_pt1 | contig 13486 bp, 13 predicted proteins | sample Bog_T0_3_FD_202130 | JGI IMG/M metagenome (GOLD analysis project Ga0302320, IMG submission 202130) | Peat permafrost microbial communities from Stordalen Mire near Abisko, Sweden - Bog_T0_3 | ecosystem: Environmental > Terrestrial > Soil > Wetlands > Peat | place: Sweden: Abisko, Stordalen Mire...
GTAGATAGCGTCCTTGCCGCGCGCCACATCCTCAAGACGGACGTTGACCCGGTTCTTCTGCGTCCTGATCCCTACTGCATTCACCGGCTTCGTATTCAGAAGAGTCTGGCTGAGCACCTGCTCGGCCACCTTCGCCACATCCTCTTTCGAGACTGACTCGACGGCTGCATGTGTCGCCGGTTGCTGCGCTGAGGAGACCAGTACATCCATCTTGCTCACCTCCCCCGCGGGCTGAAGCTCGTAGATGGAGCGACCGTGTTCGGTCCACACGAAAAGGTTGGTGGCTACGTCAGGTTTGGTGGGTCTGACGAAGACGCGCGTGCCATGGCGCTCGATTTCGAAGGCTTCGCTTCCCGCAGCCGCCATGGTGATCGGCTCGGCGACCTCGATCACGGTGAGATGATTCAGGGCGGTTTGTACCCTGGTGACCGGCTGCTGCTGCGCGATGGCCAGTGTGCTGGCTGAAATGAGGATGGTCATGCAGATATTCTTCACGGTGAACTCCTTTTCCATTGACGCGCTGTGCGCGGACAATAATGAGATCTCGGCGCCGTCGCGGGCACCGAGTCTCATTCCCATAACCGCAGCTCACGTTCCGTAAGCTGTCGTGGGTTGCGTTTGAAGTAAGACGGAACGATCTGACGTCGCTCCGCCAAGGACTGGGGCGGCATCTCGAAACCGGCCCGGATTCGAGAACTCACCGTTTGACGATTACTTCAATTGGGGAGCCGCCATACGTGCGCTGCGCCCACTGTGCGATCAGAGGAGCTTCCCTCATAAGCTGCTGCATCTCCCACCGATCGTTTGACTGGCTTATGACCGTGAACCTGTACTCGTAATTCACCACGCGTACACGCATTTCGGTCTGCCCTAAGCCGGTGCCCGTCCAGGGATGTTGTTCGACAATTCTCCAACCCTGGCCTGGCGATATCTGCCGCCCTGGTAGCCGTGGCCGCAGCAGCCGAAGCTGAATCGGCTGCCGCTGTAACCACTGCTCTCCGCTCTGCAGCTGTGTTCTTTGCTCCATACGACTGACGCATGTGCCGCCCATCGCAGCCGGCATCACAAGCATCCAGCGAACCAGCGTTAACAGCCGGATGATCATCGTCATGTGCTCCTCCTGATACAGCAACCGGAAGAGCGCGGCTGCGACAGAACTCTCCCATCCGGAGAGCTCGTAGCAAATGGCCCTTCCGGATGCGGATTCGTGTTCGTCGTTTTAGCGGGAGACCATCCGGTTCGCGGGGTTGTACCGGAACAGGAACGTTCTCCCTTCTTCGCCCTCAAGGTAGAAGCTGTTCGCCTCCACCCTCATAAGGGCTCCTAGTTTGGGCAGCTTCACTCGTATTCGTCCACCGCCAGTTGCTGACGCCACAGCGTCAACCAGTTCTTGCGGGAATGCATACAGCATCACCCCGCCTTTGCCGTTGCCTCGGGACGAGACGTGATGCAACGCCTCAGCCCAGGCAACGCGTTCCGGTTCAGGTTTGCTCTGTGCCCATGCGTACAAGTTCCGGGCCAAAGCGCCTGTTTCCCTTTTCGTGCGCTCGATGATTTCCTTCTCGCGCGCGCGAGTAGCGGTGAGCTTCCTCTCCGCCTGCTTTTTTCCGTCTTCTGTTTCCACGTTCTCGACCGCTTTCTGGGCGGCGAGGACCTGAATCTGTGCTTCCGTGCGTCGCTTTGCCAACTGTCCCTGGATGGCCACATAGGCGCCGTACAGGATGTTGACCTCGCCGTACATCTCCTGCGTTGGGTTATTTCCCACCAGCAGGCCACGAAACGACGAGAGGGAGAGTGGGGCCTCGAACAGCTCCTCAATCTCCTTGCGCAGCACGTTGTAGAGCGCGGCGATCCGGTCCGTGGGCTGAACTTCCAGCCGCAGGGGCAGATCGGAGACTCTTTGCACGTTTTTCAGCAGCAGCCAGGGGCACATCGGCACCTGCCGCCGGATTTCGTTCAGCAATTTGGTGTCGGCCCGTACCCCATGCTTGAGCGAGTCCAGCTCTTTCTGGAGTTCGCCAACCAGGAGATAAGCCAGGTCGTTTCGGCCAGCTGCATAGCACCGGGTTTTCAGATCGGTTATGGTTCCGATCCGATTGCCGCGGGCATTGAGTGCAGCGAAGCCGCGATTGAACCAGGGCGAATGGACTTTCTTCGCCTTGATCTTGGTGACGACGTTTCGCTCCGGGAAGTTAAACCTCCAGGAGACGAACTTCGGGAAACGATTGGAATCGACAACGGCAACCGTGTCGAAATCGAAGTCGCCTCCGTTACGTTTCGCCGTCACAGAGTGAAGCACATACACGTGCTTGAGGCAGATTTGTTCAGAGGCAATTCGCTCCGAAACTTCCAGAGGAATTCCCCGGATGTTGCTCAGCACATCTGCCACTTTGTGGGACGGCAGATGGTGCATGGGCAACAGGTCTTCGGCCATGCGGATTGGATACCGCACTGAGAGACCGTATTGAGACTCGACCGTGGTGATGGCCTGATGCAGTGGCAGCCAGTCGGCTCCCGCATACAGCCTGCCATCGTGATAGAGGAGGTATCCATCATCGGCCAGCGCGAACGCCGGCATGGTGAATCCGCCTCCGGTCAGGGTCTTGAACGCCCACTTCGCCAGCATCTTGTCGAGCTGGTAGTGGACGTAAGGATGGCGCGAAATCTCGCCTGTGCTGTCGGCAAGCAGCAGGGCCTCAATCGCTCTCTGCTCGTCTTCGACTTGCCCGTCGTCCGGATCGAAGCTCCTGCCTCCGATCCTTTCGACCAGCGCATCGTGTCTCCCCTCGTTCCAGGCCTGTTTCAGCGCCCGGATCTCTTTGACCGCCTGCGGGAAGATCTCTTCCAGCAGCGCTTCCTTGGGAGCATGTTCGATCAGCGTGTAACTGGAGGCGAACTCCAACGGACGGGAGATCTCGCGAACTCCCAGGGCCACACGAGAGCGCAACCGGATTCCACCAGATGGAACGACCATTCTCCGGGGAAACGGTTTGATCGCGGAGGATGGAAGGACGATATCGGCCCCCATATGAGCGGCCGTCACGTCGTCCATCACCTTGAAAGCTCCCTTGGCCTGGAGTGAGTTGTCCATTGCCAGCCGGAACTGGTAGAACCGTCCGGCTGGCAAGGAAAGTTTGTCGAAGAGTGTCTGTCGGACCCAGCCTCGGCAATCGTTCGTGCCGAGCTCCAGGTCCGGAACGAGGAGGACGGAGCATTTCGGCTCTTCCACCATCGTCCTGAGTGTCGAGGTCAGGATCCCGAAGTACGACAGGGCCGCTTCCGGCCATGCGTCCATTCTCTTGCGTACTGCGTCTTCATACTGCTGTTCAACGCAATAAAAGAGCCCATTCTTCGCCGAGCCGGAGGCTCCGACGACCGAATAGGCGGTTCCCTGATACTCGAATGCCATCATCGTTCCAGCAATTTTCGTCTGCTGAAAGGTCTCCAGCATGCCTTCGCAGACTTTGATCCGGCAAGCCTTGAGGCCGGGGTAGAGTCGGTCCAGCAACGCGTTGTCTAAGAACGACTCGCTGCCGGCGTCCGGTGTACGTTCGCTGAGTACACCGTTTTCATCCAGATCCATTTCCAGAATCCGGTTCTTCATGTGAGGCGCTCCTTTGCGGGATAAGTCAGTTGACGAACAACCGGCCATCCACAGCTCAGGAGCTTTCGCCACCTGTGCCGCCGTCTGGCCAGTACATCGGCCAGGTGCGGGAGCACATGGCAGCGGACAGTCTTCGTGGTTCGGCCCACGAAGTTGCTCACGAAAACCTACGATCTCAATGGAAAGTAGATTCTCGCCTTGCAAACCCTCTGCTTAAACCTGTCAAAGAACGCGATCGGCACCAGTGGCTAGGCCTGGGGCCGCTTCTCAATCACCATGACGTTGCCTTTCTTCTGCGGCGTGGCCATCCACGTCTCTATCCTGAGAAAGGGAACGTTTTCGACGAGTGAATGAACCAGCGCTTTGTCTTCGTTTTCGAACTCTTCGCCCAGGACAAGCTTTCCGTTCTCACGGGCTGACTCTTTCCCCAGCAGGAAGAAGCGAACCCGCATGGTCCCGCTCCCGCGCTCGGCAGCCGGCTTTCTTCCGCGCTTGCTGCGCCTTTCACCCGCAGCAGTGATCGGATCCTGGCTGGCCGCTTCCACCGGGGCATTGTTGTTCTTGGTCGTCTCTGTCACTGCAATCACCTCGATACTGGTCTGTTGTGGCCTCTATTGCTGCTGTTGATGAAAGGCTTTGTAGCCGTCGATGTCTGTGGCCAGAAGTGCTGCTTTCTTCTCGCCGTCGATCTGTTTTTCGGAATACTCACCTACCAGCACGCCGCTCGGGTTGTCGGCCGAACGGTTCTGGTCCGCCAGACGGATTCGGTACTGATTGACCGTGGTCTCGATGATCTCGCGATCCTCATCCATGCGATGGATCTCCCGCACTCCGTAGGCGGTATACAGCAAAGGATCGTCCTTTGAGCATTCGATGCCCCGCAGGTGAAAAATCGAGCGGGTGTTCTCGTCCTCGATCTTTCCCACCGTGTTGTCCTTCTCCATGACGCGAAGCGCGGAGGACTTCAAGTTTGAGGTCATGGAATTGAGGGCCGTCGCCCATTGCAGGCTCACGTTGTGCATGTCGTAGTTGAGATAGTGATCGAGAAACTGATGGACGAATGCCTCTTTTTCATAGCTCTGAGGCTGCGGCGACTGCCTGGCGTCGGCGAGGACCGAAGGCGATTGATTGCGAAACAGGGGGCGGCCACTGATCACAGTGGATTCGCCATCAGCGGAGACGCGAATAATCGTCGGCGGCTGCATTCGTACGTAGACGGCAAATCCCAATGACAGAAACGCCAGCAGCGTCATCGACCCAGCCAGCACCATGGCGCGATTGGCGTACGCGCGCAGGGTGCCATCGTGTTCGTAATACTTCGAATACTTCAGCTTCTCAGAAACTTCTGCCGGCTCCGTGCCGGTATTTCTCTTGAAATCGAACATCGTGGTCTCCCTGTTGTGCGCGAATATGAATTTGTGTTATTCCGCTTTATCTGCTGGTTGCATGAGCCAGCAATCACGAGTAACGACGGCCATTGACTCTCAAATTGAACGGCATGTTCGCTCCGCCAGGCGCGACTGCGAACCACCGTGTTCCTCCCGGCGAAGCTGGCGGCGTGTGTGGGGGTGCTGTAAGTGGCGAATTGACGCCGGGGATTACCCCTCCGCCACCGGCCATCACGCCGCCTCCAGAGGGCGCGAGTGTTCCACCGCCCCCCGCGGCGAGCATTCCGCCACCGGCCAGGGACCCTCCACCGCCCGCCCCAGCCGCGGCGACAGCGCCCGTGCCTCCCGTGGCCGCCATAGTAGCGCCAGCGAGCGCTTTCGATGCCGCACCGCGTCCCCAGGCAATGGCCGCGCCGACGGGGCTGTATTCCCCCATCAAAATCCTTCGGGCTGTCATGGGAATCGTCGCAATCAAAAGGGCAAACATGACGCTGGCCAGGCTTAGGAGTATTGTTCCTTCAACTCCCTGAAAGAACCCCAGGAGATCGCCCTGGCCCAGGACACCTTGCGGGTTATTCAGATGTATTGCGGTCGTGAGTGCCCACAGGGTATTGACCAGAAGGGGCCAGCAGTTCCAGACAAAGAAGTTCTCAATCCAGCGCGAGTGGAAACGTCCGAGCGTGGAACTCGGCATAGTTGCTATTACCAGGGGGCCCAGAACATACAATATGGATCCCCAGAACACGAAACAGATCATGAAGATTGCGAGGCTGAAAGGCAGAACGATGTAGCCGATGATCAAACCTAGTTCGGTAATCAGGGCCGAGATGCCGCCTTCTATCAACTTCAACATGCTCAAGTCGCCGTTGTTGTTCCATAGCGTTGCTAACCCATTCGTCCATGCAGAAACTACATCTCCCAGTCCGTTGGTTTCGTAGATGTAATTACTCACATAGTCGAAGCTCTTGACGACATCGCGGAAGGTCGCCGCCCAGTTCATAAGCACCAGCGCTACCGCCGCATACTTCAGCATGGTTATGCCCAGTGAGCGGACGTCCCCTCCTCGCACGAAAGCGTCGTAAACGCCCCAAAGAAAGGTGACGGCGAGGATGGAATTCGCAATGAACCAGATAATCGGCATGACTGAGCCGTCGATCCCGCCGAGAGCGGTGAACAGGATATCGATGTAGCTGGAGTTCCCCATGTGAACTGCTTCCTTATTGGTTGCCGGCGCCTGTAATTTTTCCGATTGCGTTCGTCAGGCTATTCGTATTGCTCGTCGCCCACTTCGAAATAGCGCTCTGGTTGGCGATACTCGAGCTGCGGATTCTCATCAACTGCGACATCGCCGCTTGGGAGTAAGCGTTCGCCCTGACGACCCATGCCGCCGCAACCGCTTCAACCATGGGAGCTGTCCCCGGGGTTGCGGTGCGAATCTGGTCCTGCAGCTGCTCGCTCACCTCCATCTCCCTCTGGGCCAGGGCGTCCAGCTCGATGGCCCGCTTCATTGCGTCCTGCGCCTGCGCATCGGAGATGTCGATGCTGTAGCGAATGAATTGCGGCGCCTGGTTGTCTGCCGGAAGCATTCCGTAGACTTGCTGGTAAACCGCTCCCACTTGCTTTACAGCGTTGGGATCGCCCGACAGCAAAAGCTGTTCCAGCTGCTGCGTAAGCGGCAACTGCGCGCTGTTGTATTGCATGGTCATGAGGCCGTTCATGGCCTTCATCTGATTTCGGAACATGAGGACCGCGTTCTTCAGCTGATTGATGGCGCCGACGGGATAAATCACATCCTGCTGGAACTGCGTGTACTCGCTTTCGATCTTCTGAATTTGCTGCAGCGGAGCGGCAACCTGGCTGGTCAGCAGGCTGTTGATTTTTTCCAGCCCGGCGATAATCAAAGCCAGGTCGATGCCGAACTGTGCCTGGGCCGGGCGCGGAATACTCAGCACCAGCATGGCGAGGACGAGTCCGCCAGCGACCCTTTGCCTCATGTTGGTTGTCAGTTTTGCCCGCAGCTTTGTCCATGCTCCGCGTATCATGCTCGCCTCCTCAGTGCGTGGAAAGGATGTTGAAGATCGATTGATGAAGATCGTTCGTCCGTTGCGTGTCGCGTTTCATGTCCGCGGATTGACGGGCCAGCTGAGCGGCTTCTTCCCGCAGCTGTGCGGCCAGGAGCTTGTGCTGGAAGGCGAGTGTCTGGAGCGTTGCCGCGTACGCGCTGGCGCTCATGTAGCTTGAGGTCCCCGGCGCGAGTGTGGCGTTGTTCTCCATCTCGTCGGCAATCTGAAGGAGGCTGGTATTCGCCTGGTCAGAAGCTACGGTCTGCTTGAGGGAATCCTGTGCGAGGGCATCGTTCATGTCCATCATCTGGCGGAGATCGTTCGGTGCTTGCTGCCCGGATGGAACTGCTCCGTAGGTCGCGTTATAAGCCGGCCCGAGATCGCCCAGTAACCCGACGTTTCCGCTCAGGAAGGTGTTTTCCAGCTTTTGCGGGGAGAACGTCTGGGCGCTTTGGATGGGGAGGTTATAGACCGTCGCCATCCAGCTGCGGTATTGACCGACGAGATTGTGGGCCCACGTGCGAGTGCTGTTGATCAGCGCAACCGGCCACAACACCTCTTCGTACAACGAGCGGATGTCATTCTGCACGGTGGTAATCATGGTTAGAGCGCCGCCGATCAGGTTGGAGATGGTGGAATCGATCATGTTGAAGAGGTCCCCGAGCCCGGCGTGGGCCGGCAGGGGCACAAGCAGAGCAATCAGCAGGACTAGGCTGGTTGTCTTGATGGCAAGTTGACTCTTCAGTCTTGTCATCGCCCCGCTCCTTGAGCTCTGGCACTCTGCTCGCGGACGCGATCCTCGATCTCGTACACTTCGCCGCTGCGCTCTTCCGGCAGTTCCTCAAGTGCCGCCATCCCCTGCGGGAACTTCTCCGCCAGGAGGCAGTAGCGCTCGTACAGCGGAAGCTCGGAGTGTTTCTTCATCCACCATGCCCGGTACCAGCGCTCGCGTGGATAGGTGGTCATGATCCAGTACTCAATGGGCGAAAGAACGACCCGCAGCGTGTGCGTGGTCTCCGCTTTCTCCCCAACGACCACGATGAAGTCGCTCTTCCTGCCCTTCTGCGTGTGGCCGAGGTTCTTGATCTCGTTCAGCGTGGTTTCGTTCAGGTGCAGGAACTCGCGCAGCACGTCCAGGCTTCCGGTCTGCCGCCCAATGATCTTGATGGTTGTGTTTTTCAGGATGGCCGCCCCGAATGCGTTCGGTGCCTGGGTAGTACCGGTGAAGTCTTCAATGGCCTGGGAAACGCCCCACACCGCGCCATTGCGTTTGCGGGCGGTGCGGTAGAGCTGGACCACCAGATCAGCCAGGAATGGCGATTCCAGCAACATCCAGCACTCTTCCAGCACGGTGATGCTCTTGTGGCTGCTCTTGCCGGACGCCCGCTTGGTCGTCGCCCAGGCGATCAGCAAACTCATCGCCGACTCCAGCCGGGGATCGTCCTTGAGCTTCTCGACGTTGAAGTAGATCCATGGGGAATCGAGTTTGAGCGTCGTCTGCCGATCGAACAGATTCTCGTAAACTCCTCCCGGCGAGACCCAGTTGCGTAGCTTGAATGCCGCCAGCCGGGCTTCTTCCATGACTTGTTCGTTGCGATCAGTATCCTGGTAGTACTGCAGCTCATCGCGCAGGTCGCCAAACGTCGGTATCGTGTTCCCCGGCCGCATCGCAGCGCGGCGGTAGGTTCTTTCGATTGCATCCACCAGCACGTTATCCAGCAGGTCTGACGCTTCGATGTCGCCCAGCATGTGCCGGGTAAGTCCTTTGAGAAAGGCCACCTGTTCCCGGCTTGGTTCCTGCTCCCCAGTCTCCAGGTCCCAGGGATTCAGCGTCTGTTCCGAGTCGAGGGCCATGGTGATCATCTGGCCGCCCATGTACTCAACCAGGTTGCGGTAGGAGTCGCCGCGCTCGATGATCGACACCCGTGTGTCCTGCCGGGCAGCCTGCAACAGCATCTGCCCGGTCATCATGCTCTTGCCGTGGCCGCTGGCGGCCGCGATCAGCATGTTGGCGTCTGAAAGATCGGGATCGAAGGGCGAAAATGGAATCAGCTGACGGTAGGGAGTCTCGATCAGCATCAAGGGCGATCGGGGAGTCCCCGTCCAGGGCATCTCCAGCGGCAGCAGATCGGCGGCATGGCAGCTGAGCAGATCGATTTCGCGTTTGTCTTCACCCGCCAATCCAGGCAGTGAAGACAGAAAAATCCGCCTCTGCGCGATGTCCTCCGTCAGCCCAGAGGCTCCATTCATGCGACTTATGATGTGAAGGATCTGCTGCCTGCGGCTGGCGATTTCACGCTCGGCTTCTTCGTACTCCGCCGTGGTATGGGCTGCTCTTGAAGTTCGCACCCCAATCGTGAGGCTCACCTTCACGGCTTTCAATGAACTGGCAATGATCTCTTGCTGTATCCTCAGAAGCTCGGCTTCGGCGACCTGCGCCGTCACGTCGATGCGGATGTTTCCTTTGGAGTCTCGCTGCGCGGCCATCATCTTCTTGTGGCGTTTCTTGAAGCGTTCCAGGACCTTCGACTGGTTCGGGATCGTGACCTGCGTGCTGACCACGACGGGAAGGCCTGAGGTCAACAGGCTGCGCAGTATCCCCGGATAGGTCGCATCAGGCGGAGCTTTCAGGGTAATGAAGCTCCACAGCAACCCGTCGATATTGATGTAGTCTTCCGTCTGGCCGAGGATGCTGACAATCGAGCACTGCTCGCGAGGGGTGACGTAGCGCTCGGAGTATGGATACTGCCGCAGCGGGAGTGGATCGGGCTTCAGGGGAGCCAGCGCACGCTTGGTCTCCAGAAATAGGTCCTGGTCGCTCATGCGTTGAGGATCGAGGCCCGCCGCCACCATCGCCGATTCGATTCCGTTGAGCAGGCTTTCGAACTCGCTCATCAGATCGCTGTGTTCTTTCAGTGTGCGCTGGACGATCTTTCTGGTGGAAAGACTGAATCCTCCGCCGTCTTTGTTTCGTTTCGCCGTCTTGCCGGAGACGGCCAGCACGCGGTGATGACGTTCCGAGTCCCAGATGAGATAGAGGTGGGTCATGCGGCGCAGATACTCGCCGCCCGCCTCCTTCCGTTGCCACATGGCGAGCCGGTTCTGGTCCATCGCCAGCGTGGCCTCGTCCTGTGTCCGCGAGCAATCCTGGTAACGCTGTAGCAGATCTCCAAGGTCTTCGGTGACCTCGAAGCGGAACTGCAGACGCATGCTTTCTTCAGGAATGGTGCGCAGGATGGCTTCCAAGTGCGACTTGATTGTGTTCAACCCGGCATCGTCGGCAAAGTAGCTGACCGCGCCCTTCAGCACATAGCCGGCAACAAATTCACCGGACAGCCGGATCATGACGTCGTCGAGATAATCCCGAATGGGCAACAGCTCGCACAGCCCAGGCTCGCTCAGGCTTTTTTCATGTTGCTTCCACGTGGTCGGCATTTAGACCTCTTCCTCCCGGAAATAGCTGGTGCGAATGACGGGCTCTTGCGTTCCTGCGCAGTACTGCTGTGGCCGGGCGTGGAACAGCAGCAGGTCCAGCAGGTAGCCGCGCGGCTTGCCGTACTTGAAGATCATCAATACCGGCACGCCAACCAGCAGGATTGCCAGCGGCAGGAAGTAATTCATCGGTATGTGAAAGATGTAGCGGTCGGAGAACAAGAAATTTCCGATGAGCATTGCGCCGCACACAGCCAACATGATGGTCAGCAGATCTTCGAGTTCGAGAAACAGGATGGTCACCTTCAAGTGAAGGTTCCTCGATACCGGTGACGAATTCAGTGCCATATCTTCTTTCCTCTTAAGACCCATTCGCTACGAAGTATTCGAGCAATCGCAGGAGACCGGAAACCAGAAGGGCTCCCATTGCCGCCATGCCGTGCCGAAGCCAGTCATCGCCGATCGCCAGACGCTCAAATACGCCGCCAATCCCCAGGACCAGACGGACAATCTCGATCGCCGCGTAAAAGGGCATCAACACGTTGCCCACGAAATTGGTAACCGTGAGCAGCATGACCATGTACTGGTCCGCGCCGCCATTCTGCTGCGAGATCACCTCTGCCAAACGCAGCAGTCCCGAGCCCAGCAGTGCCGCCATGGCACCGTAGATGTAGCGTTCCAGTTCCTGGCCTTTGGAAAACTGGTAAATCCCGCAGGCAAGAATCAGTCCCGCCCCAATAGGCAGCATCACGTTGCCCATCCAATTGGCAAGGTTCAGCAGCCCTGGTTGAAACGAGCCCATCGTTCACTCTCCAATGCCTTTCTGTTCGGCGCTGTGCGCTTCCCCAGCTTCCGCATCAGACGGGAAGCGATAACACCGGACATCTTCCAGGCTCCGGCTACCACGTTCTCGACCAGGCGAAACGCTACCCAGATACTGAAAGCCACAATCACGAGGCTCACCAGAAGCGTCCCGACTTTGGTCACCAGCAATATTCGCGTGGTCAGCAGAAACAGGAAAATCAGCCATACGAACAGGATCTTCTGCGTTGTCTTTTCGTTGAGCATTTTCACTAAGCCCCCGCCATCGCTTTGACCAGGTACCAGAGCCCCGATACTGTTAATAGTCCGAACGACGAGGCGGCATACCTCATCCAGTTACGGTCGCGTACGTAGGCCAACACCGCGCCGCCAATTGCGAGCGATGCAGCCAGCGGGCAGAGCTGTGAGGCCAGGTAGTTCCAGGCGTTAACCAGAAAATCGGTGGTTGCGAAGCCGGAGCCGTCGTTCCAGCCCTGGAATATCGTGAACAACCCTTGAATGCCCAGCAGGAACAGCGCGGAGATGATCGAAGGCAGCGGATTGTGCCCTTCACCAATATCGAAAATGGCCTTGACGACCAACGCCGCTGCGATCACCGGAACCAGGTGGACCAGCACTACGTCTTGAACGAACCTTGAAACCACGGCGACAATCGGCCCAAGTTCGCCGGTCCCGAAGCCGTTATTGAAACCGTTGAGGCCGAGTCCCAGGCTGGCGAACCAGGTCCCAATGCCTTGCATGGTCAAAAAGATTGCGGCCCACAGGATGTATCTAAGGAAGCTGCCTCCAATCTGAAAGTTGATCCCCCCTTCTGTTCTTAGACATAGCCCGGCGAGCACCAGACATCCCAGTGCGGCCGGCGTCATCAAGGCCAGCAGAAGCGCAATCACGTTTCCCAGGAATGGAGGCAGCAACATGGATTTACTCTCGCGAAAGAAGTGTGTGTGTCAGCCGATCTGCTGGCCGTTCGCAATAAAAAATTCGGCAAGTCGCGTTAAGGCGGAAACCGCGAGCAGCCCGCCAGCCGTCAAAGCCCATGGCATGTAACCCCTGCCCTGCCGCCAGGAGATGACACAGCCCACGATGGCAAGCGCTGCTCCCACCGGGCAGATCACGTTGCCGATCCAGTCGACGAGGTTGAGGAAGGCGCCTTCGGGTTGGCTCGCCTGCTCTCCCTGTACCGCCTGGCCTGTCGCTGGTTGCTTGCCGAGGTTCTGGGCATGGCTGGCGACCGGTACGGACACGAGGCTAAGAAAGACAAGTGTGGTACCGATCGCCCGAATCAACGGCGAGCCATACCAGTTGAGGTGCCGAGTGTTGCTCATGAGGCTCTCTCTCCAGGGCGGTGATTCCGCCGGGTGAGCGCAATGTAGGACTCTTCGGGAGTGGCCTCAAATTTCTGCTGCACCTTTAACAGCGCGTATGGGCGAGAACCCGCCCGTTTTCAGCGCAAGCTCTCGAACGAAAAATATGAGTGATGCTCATACGACCTTTTTTGTGACTGGGGAACTGAGATGTAAAGCTGCAGCGCGCACCGTCGCAGTCTTGCGAAGATCGCAGCCAAGTGCTTTCGTCGTAAGAAGTTCACTGCTCCGGGAACCTTGGTGAGCTGCGACACGGTTGTCGATCGCGGATTTTGCAGATACGTTTAATCCGGATTCGAGAACTGGTGCGATGTTGTTCTTGATTCCGGATTGTGTTGCGAGAGCGATGCCGGATTCGAGATCATCTGCGATGTCTTTCTCGTTTCCGGACTATGCAAAATGGGCGATTCCGGATTCGAGACCAGGTGTGATCTTTTTCTCTATTCCGGATTGCGCAAGAGACCTAATTCCTAAATCTGAATCCCTGCGCAAACGAAAGAAAACCCCGTCACGCGGACGGGGCTTGGGGATACGAAATACCTGGGAATTGTCGAGAATTACTGGACGCTGGGGTTGCTGTTTGCCGCTCCGCGTTCGAGTCGCTGTAGTTCGCCCAAGGCTCGTCTGCCTGACCTCTCCTCCGGTTGTTTCTCGAAGACCACATAGATCCGCAGACCTGCCGGTAAGGTGACGATCGGATGCTCCATCATCACCTGACGATTGATTTCCTCATCGCCGGCGCGGCCCACGTTCTCCGACATTTGCATGCGCATCAGGTCGGCCTCACTCACCGCTCCATTCAAGTTGCTCTGC
>Ga0302320_10019785_pt1 | contig 13486 bp, 11 predicted proteins | sample Bog_T0_3_FD_202130 | JGI IMG/M metagenome (GOLD analysis project Ga0302320, IMG submission 202130) | Peat permafrost microbial communities from Stordalen Mire near Abisko, Sweden - Bog_T0_3 | ecosystem: Environmental > Terrestrial > Soil > Wetlands > Peat | place: Sweden: Abisko, Stordalen Mire...
TGGTGCTTGTCTCCCGAGTCGGCGGGAAATGTTCCCGCATCAGGCCTTGGCAAGCCTTCAAATGAATCGGCGACATATACCTTGCGATCCTTGATGGAATTCGCTGCCAGAACCGCGGCCATGAGAATGCACGCTCCGCCCCGCCAGACTCCGGTTTCGATCAAATCTCCCTTCACTTGATCGCCTATGACGGTTTCGACGCACATTTGCAGATTATTAAGCCGCTTTAATCCGATCATGGTCTCAGCGTAGAGAGGCCAGATTTTGCCATCTTCCCGTTGTGTCACAGAGTAGGCCTTCTTTTGAACGAGACGGTAGCGGGTGGGTTGAAGAAAGCGGCTGACCCAGGAAAAAACGAATTTCTTAAAGGGCGGATTCTGGAAATTAAACACTTCCACCGGACTGGGAGGTTCCTGCCAGAGCAGAAACGACAAGGTTTTCTTAAGCAAATCAAGGTACAGATCCTTTGCATCTGTTGTCATATATTCTGATATGGAATGAACATTCATCCCGCCGTCGATTTTTTGTAACGCTTCTTTCATATAATTTACCTTTTGTTTTTCAATTCACGATTTTTGTTTGATGTTTCTGATTGACACTTTTGCTTCAACAAAACCCTTCCAATTCGGGATAAAGGCTTTGAGTTTCACGGCTTGCGCGCGAGCGCGTAGAGTTGATCTCCTTCGCCGATCAGGCCGCTGAAGCCCGCCACGCCCCATGAGATTAGAGCCTGCGGGATCGTCGAGCGTCTTATATTTCCTATCGGAGGCCGGTGATCCATTGAGTTCTGTTTAAATCCGGCGGGCTGCAAACCGGCCCTCGATAAGGACCGTTCCAGCGCCCTCGGTGAGTAATGATAATAGTGCTGGTCCGGCAGCCACCCGTACCATTTTGCTCCGTAAATCCTTGGATAAAGGCCCGTGAAGCACGGCACCGCAATGGCAAGATATCCCCCGGGTTTGAGATGCCCCGCGCAAACCTCGAGGAAGCCAAGCGGTTCCGGCACATGCTCCAATGTATGGGAAATAGTCAAGATATCGTAACTCGGCTCCGCTGCCTTCCCGAGGGAGCCTAGCTTGATCCGTCTTCCACTCCGCCGGCCGTAATCAATCGCATTTTCGTCGAGATCGATGCCTTCGGCTTCAAATCCCATTTGCGACGCCTCATCCACCAACAATCCGGTGCTGCAACCGATATCCAGCAATCTCCCTTTCGAAATAAAATTGCGGACCCACGTCAGGAAGGTTCTCAAATAGCCTCGAAACTTTTTCTCCTGGGACGCGTACGACTCGGAATACCGGGGAGCCTTGGAATACTCCGACTGCGTCACGGATGCCTTTGGCAGGGTCATTCCCAGCATGCAGCTCTTACAGATGCCTATGCGGACCAGGCCGTCTTTCACCGGCTCCATCCCCTGTGAAAGGGCTTGCCGGCAGAATGGGCATGTTTCGTCCGGGGTTGTTAGTGCGGATAACATAGGGGCTTGCTTGACTGATCGCCTCTCAGACCAGCACCGCATCCTCCTGGCGTTGGTCCGGCATCGGCTCGCAAGCGCCCGCGAAGCCGAAATCGGCAAACACGACGCCATGCGCCGTGGCCTCGCTGTTATCGGTCACGGGATAAGGTAGCAACGGGAGGATGTTCAAGTGGCAGGCGTGCTCGAAGTTGTCGATAATTCCCGCGCTGCACAGAAACAGGTCCACCCGATACTCTCCCGGCTTGAGCCATGGCGTTTTCAGGGTGAATACTCCCTGGTACTCATCCGAGGAATCGATCCAGTAGCCGGTCATGCGCGAGTCGCAGTGCAGGATGGGAACGCCGAGCGCGTTGACCAACATGCACGAGACAAAATACTTCCCGACGAAGGGTGCGAAGCGCCGGATGGTGATGTTGATCTTCTTCTCCTCGCCCGAGGTGAAATATTCCTTGGCCGGTTCCACCGCGGTAAAGCGGAACTCGCCGCTTCCCGGACGCCTGCGCGCATCGGACAGCGCCGCCGCCTTCCTGGTGAAGCTCCTGACATAATGGTCGATCGCCGTCGGCACCTCGCCGAAGTAAGCCATCCGCCCCCGTTCCAGAAACATCGCCTTCTTGCAAAGCACCGAGACCGACTGCATGTGATGGCTCACGAAGATCACCGTCCGGCCGCTCTGGGATACATCCTTGATCTTCCCAAGGCATTTCTCCTGGAACTCGACGTCCCCCACCGCCAGCACTTCGTCCACCAGCAGGATCTCCGTGCTCAGGTGCGCCGCCACCGCGAACGCCAGCCGCACGTACATCCCGCTGCTGTACCGTTTCACAGGCGTATCGAGAAATTTTTCCACCCCCGAGAATTCGACGATCGCGTCGAATTGCCGCCGGATTTCGTTCTTCGACATCCCGAGGATCGCGCCGTTGAGATAGACATTTTCCCGCCCGGTCAACTCAGGGTGAAACCCGGTCCCCACTTCGAGCAGGCTCCCCACCCGCCCATAGAGATCGATCACGCCCCGCGTCGGCTCGGTTATGCGGCTCAGGATCTTCAGCAGAGTGCTCTTGCCGGCACCGTTGCGCCCGATCACCCCGATCACATCCCCCTCCTCGATGTCGAAGGAGATATCCTCGAGCGCCCAAAACGATTCCCTCTGCCGCCGCCGCCGAAACGGCTTGAGCTTCTCGATCATCGTCTCCGCAAGGGTCGAATGGTTCGTCTCGTTATGCTCGATGGTATAAGACTTGGCCAACCCCCGAACACGAAGTGCGATATTACTTGTCGACATAATTTTTGAGTCCACAGCGTCCACGTCGTCCACTAATCCGCCACCGCCACCGGCACGATCTCCTGCACCCTCACCCGCGCCCTCAACACCCCAAACCCTCCAAGGAACGGCTTCTCGAAAAACTTATAGAACACGCTCGCAACCGCCAGCGACGCCGGCACCCCTACCGCCAGCATGATCCCCAGCTCCGCATCCGGAGACAACCTCCAGCGGTGTATCATCGAGTAAAGCACCGCCAGCACCGGGTAATGGGCCAGGTACAGGCTGTAGGAGATGCGCCCGAGGGCGTCGACCGGTTTCCACTCGAGCAGCCTCCGCAAGTTGAATCCATCCGGCCGCGCCGACATTTGCGCCGTTAGCAAGGCCGCCACCGACAGGGACAGGAAATTCGTCGAGATGATCCACGCATGGGCGGAACGGTCGAATCTGAAAATCAGCCCGCAGGCAATTAAGAAAACCACCCCTATCGCCGTCCACGGCAGCTTCCGCGCCCGGTTCGAAAACTCGCTCGTTCCCACCGATATCGCCGCCCCCGCCATGCCCATCGCGAAGAACCCGATATAGAACGGCTGCGAATAATCCGCGAATCCCTTGGTCACCACATGGATGCCGACGCCAATCCCGATCCCCGTGAGCAGCGCCGCCACGGTCCCAAGCCGCTGCCATATCGGCAGCAGGATCAGCGCGAAGATGAAATAGATTTGCCATTCTATGCAAAGACTCCACATCGGCGGATCGATTTGCAAAATCCAGGCGGGGCTGAAATTGTGCAGCATTACCAGGTGCGCAAGCAGCCCGGGGATCGTGACACGGTTGCTCGCGTCCAGCGCCGTTATTCCCGGCACAAGCGCGATCATGCAGAGCGCAAAAACCAACGTGCCGTAGTAACACGGCAGGATGCGCGCCGCCCTGCGCACCGCAAAGCCCTGCAGCCCGCCGCGCAGCCGTCCGCCGTCGCCCATCGCCGCCAGCATCAGGCAGAACCCCGAGAGCACGATGAATATCTGGACCGCTAGGAGCCCGTTCTTCAGCAATCCCGCGATGCTGCGCACTCCGGCGCTCATTGCGTGGGCCTTGTCATGGAGGACGATGTTCAACGTCGCGTGATTGAATACGATGTAGCTGGCTGTCAGCCCCCGGACTCCGTCCAGGAAGCCGAAGCGGCGTGGTTTTTTCGTGGGATCTTTCATCATGGCTGGCTCTGGGAATGCCCGAAGAGAAGACGCCCGAAGACGCGCTTCAACGCGGACGGTTGCTGCCGGAATGCGTCCACCGCCCTGGTGACCGCTCCGGCGTAATCCCCGCGGCTCCAGGCGTTGCGCGCCCGTCCGCGGAGGAAATTGTAATAATGCTCCCGCACGATCTCGCGGCTGCTGCGCACGCGGCGCGCGCACTCCGCGCAGCCGGGATGCAGCCGCCGGTGCTTCTGGAGCACGCGCATACAGTTGCGGTACATCCGCTCGCCGTCGCTCCCTTGCTGCGAGCCATGCACACGCACCCGCCCCAGCACCTCGCCAACACATACGACCCGGTATTCCGCCGCCATCCGGATGTTGATGTCCCAGTCGTCCGTCCCGAGGCACGACTCGTCGAACTCGCCAATCTTCTCGAGCGCGCTCCGGCGCATTACCATGGTTTGCACCGGCGGCAGCATGAAGCCCAACATGTCGTGCACCGTCAGTTCCGCCGGCGGCTCGAAGGTTCCCTTCACCTCGCCCGTCTCCGACTCGAACACTTCCGCCCACCCCGCCACAAGCCCGATCCCCGGGTCTTCGCCGAATCGCGGGATTTGGCGTTCGAGTTTTTGAGGCAGCCACAGATCGTCCTGGTCCAGCAACGCGATGAACTCCCCTCGCGCCTCACGCACCCCGCGATTGCGCGCCGCCGCCGTCCCCGCGTTCTCCTGCCGCACGTAACGCACTGCCGGTCCGTAGCCCGCCACGCAGCCGGCCATCGGCGCCGGCGATCCGTCATCGACGACGACGATTTCCACCGGCTGATACCGCTGCGCCAGAACGCTCTCGATCGCCGCGCCGATATAACGCTCGCCGTTATAAGCCGGCATGATCACGCTCACGAGCCCCGGTTCGTATTGAGGTTCCATTGTTTAGATCACGTCCGCGAATTTCCGCTCCATCCGCTTGAAGGAAAACATCCCCAGCAGCAGCACGACAACCGCCAGCAGCGCCGAACCCCCAAGCGTGGGAATGCTCAGCGTGCCGACTCCGAACACCGACCAGCGGACCGCCTCGAAGATCGAAGAGAGCGGATTCAGATTGTACCAGAACCTCAGGTTCTCGGGAACCGCCGAAACCGCGTAGGCGATCGGGCATGCGTAGAGCAGGATTTGCATCGCCACCGGCATCACGTATGCGACATCCCGGTAACTCACCATCAGCGACGCGGCGAATAGCCCCACGCCGGTGGCCAGCATCAGCAGCATCGCGATCCACGCCGGCATCAGCAGCAAGCCCCAACCCGGCGCCACGTGGAATATCACCATCAGCACCGCCAGCATTCCCGCCGCCACCGCGAAATCCAGCAGCGCCGATGCAAGCGAGGACAAAGGCAGGATCAGGCGCGGAAAAAACACCTTCGAGATCAGGTGCGCATTGCCCACCAGCGAGCCGCCCACCTTGGTCGTCACCGAGCTGAACAGGTTCCAGCCCAGCAGCCCCGCGTAGGAGAAAATGAAATACGGGATCCCGTCGCTCGGCATCTTTGCAACTTTCCCGAACACGAATGAAAACACGCCCGCCGCCATCAACGGCTGCAACACCACCCAGATCACCCCGAGCGCCGTCTGCTTGTAGCGCAACTTCACGTCGCGGCTGGCCAGCGCGAGCGCCAGGTCGCGGAACCGCCAAAGCTCGCGCAAGTCCAGCGCCAGCCACCCGCGCATCGGCCGGATCGTGAGCAATGGCCGCCGTGCGGGCTCGCCCGTCAGTTCGGGCGTTTCGATTATCAAAGTTTCAGCTGGTATGGAATCCATAACTTTTCCGCTCAGGTCGCAAGCAAGTGGGTTCTCTCCGGTAACAAATCAGCCTTTGCCACTTCGACTTCCCGGCATTCCCCGAGAAACTCCATCAACACCCGCACCCGCTCGCTCGCTGGTCGCAGCTCGGTCACCACGGTAACCAGCCCCTTGAAAACCCCCCCGGTGATCGTGACCGAGTCACCCTCGCGCAACTCGTTCTCAATCGTCCTGCACTCCTCTCCTCCCATCTGCTCGCGCAGCTCCTCGATCGTCGCGTCCGGAATCCTCGCCGGCCGCTCCCCGAAGCTGACTATCCCGCTCACGCCCCGGGCGTAAGTGACCTCTTTTTGGGTCCGCAGCGGCACGAACCGCGCGAACAGATACCCGGGAAACAACGCCTCGGAAAACCAGACCGGCCCCCGCCGCGTCAGCCGGCGAAACCGCAAACGCGGGCACCACGCCTCGACCCCCTCGATCTGGCGCAGATGCCCCGCCGCGATGTGCTCGCTCTTGGGCTGGGCGCGTATGCAAAACCAGCCCCGTTGTTCGAGGAAATCGCTCACGCCTTGGCCTCCAGGTCGAATCCGCGCAACATCAACGGCAGCACTGCCCGCGCCTGTTTTCTCCAGCTCTGGAGAATCCGGATGCGCGATTCTATCTCCGGCCGGCTCCCGGACGGGAGTTCGCCAATCAGGTTCGAGAGGCGCTCGAGGCGCTCCTCGTGCACCAGCAGGTTCGGCACGACTTTTTCACGCAGGAATCCGTTGGTGATTTTCCGCAAATCGGTCTCGACCAGGAAATGATCCCGGCGATCCCCCGGCACGTAGGTCGCGCGCACCGCCGCCACCGAGCGCAGCAGCCGCAGCCCCTGGCTGGCGGAGCCGCTGCTCATTCGGAGACGCTCACGCACGTAATCGAGCGGGACCGGTTTGGTGGAAATGAAGAGCAGCCCGTAGATTTCGCCAACGGACTTGGACACGCCGAAAAGGCGCGCGATGCGGACGAACAGGTCGATAGTGCTGACCTCGACGCGGCTCAAATCATTGAGCGGCGGTTCCGCGGCGGATGCAGCGCGGGAAGGTTGTCGTGTGGATGGCTCCATAACAATTTGAGTGGATTAGGAAGAAACCGAAGACTGCGAGGAGAACGGAAAAAGATCAAAACCGTCACTTGCTTCACCGAAAAATGAAGAGCCTCTGCAAAAAAAACGGCCAAGCTGCCGCACTTGGTCGATTGCCCTCATTTTCGGCAAAACCAATTCGTCATTTTTGATCTCCGTAAGTAAACTCCTCGCCGCGATGGCAGACATAGTACTGGGAACCGCTCAATCCGCCTATTGGCTGGTATCCGATAATTGCATCGGATTCGCAGACTGGCGTTTGTAGAAGTTTGTCCTACGAGCAGGACCTCGAGAATTAGGGCATTGACGGGAGCGGCGGCATAGCGTTTTGAAGCATGTGAATGCCAGAGCCATCCTCTAACCAAGTCGCCGGAGCGCCGCGCATCTTCGCCGAGCTGGCGCGCTGGCTGTTTTTGGCCACCTTGGTCTTCGCCCCATGGGCCTACGGCTCGACGCCCCCGTGGGCCATTGCCTGCCTTGAGGGGCTGCTGGGGCTGGTTCTCGCGCTTTGGCTCGCCGACGCCGCAATCCGTCGCCTGAAACCGTCCATTCACCCCGCCTTGCTGACCGGTTCGCTCCTGCTTCTGGCCTACGGCTGGGCCATGGCGTTGAACCCCCATTTCCGCGTGACGGGCAACGATTATTTCACGCCGGTCCGACCGCCGGCGCCTTGGGCGCCCGGCACCGTGGACGGCGTTACATCCGCATGGACGATGCTCCGCGTCACCTGCCTGCTGGGGACGACATGTTTCGTCTGCGACCTCTCGGCGCGCCGCATCTGGCGCCAGCGCGTTTGGCGCGTCATGGCAGCCACCGGCGTCACCCTCGTGCTCTTTGGCCTGTTGCAAAGCGCGTTCGCCCAACCGTTGCTGGTATGGAGCCGCGAAGACGCGGGCGTGCCTTACTTCGCAACCTATTACTATCACGGCAACGCCGGCGCCCTCATTAATCTCGTCCTACCGCTGGTGGCCGGGCTGGCCGCGCTCAACTTGCGCACCCCGGACGCGCATGCGGGCCGGGCGTTTTGGTTCCCGGGCGTCTTCATCTGCGTGGCTGGCGCATTTGTAAATGTCTCCCGCTCGGCCATGAGCATCACGGTCCTGCTCTGCTTCGTCCTGCTTCTCTGGCAATTCTACGGCGAGCCACGAAACGAAATACTGCCGCCGCGCCGCTTGCGGTGGGCCTACGCTTTCGTCATGGCCGGCGTGGTCGCCTGCCTGGTCGCATTTTCCGGCTGGGAACGTCCCGCGCAGAAGTGGGCGCTTCTGCGCGGCCAGCTCAACTTCGCTAACAAGCGCTTCGTCTCCACCCAGGTCTGCCTGCGCATGTTGCCCGACGCCCGGTGGCATGGGTTCGGGCCCGGAACATTCGCTCTCGTCTTCCCGCACTACACGGGCTCGCAGGCCGGCTTGATCCCCGGCATCTGGCGCTACGCGCACGACGATTATTTGCAGGCCATCATCGAGTGGGGCTGGCTGGGGGCCATTCCGCTGGCGCTCCTATTTATCGGAGCGATGGCGAGGCTTTTTCTCAACTGGAAACGCCGGCGCGACTTCGGCGTCTCCGACCGCGTGCTGGTCTTTGCCAGTGGTCTTGCCCTAGCCGGAGTGGCCATCCATTCCACTATGGACTTCCCTCTGCAAATCGCCTCCCTGCAACTCTACGCCTGCGTCGTCGCCGGCTTCGGCTGGGGCTGCGGCCAATGGAGCGGAGTCCGCAGTTCAACCCCGCCGGGACAATAAATCAGGCTCGGCCTTCGTGTGCGCGGACGCCCCGTTTGCGGAGCCATATACGCTTGGCTCGCCGTAGCGGCCAGGGTAATAGGTATATGCGCCGGCCATGCTCTGCGGCACTTGGTTGACGATGGTGCCGGACGGCTTCGAGCCGGCCTCGGCAATGAGCTTGATCGCTCGCAGAATCCACTTACGCGGTGTCTTTGCCGCATGAAAGACCAGGCAGATCGCCTGGGCGTGCTCGATCAGCAGCAACGTATCGCTGACCGCCGTTACCGGCGCCGTGTCGATCACGACGCGATCGAACTTCTCCTCGATCTGCCGCATGTAAGCTTCCATGCCGCCACGTGCCAGCAACTCGGCGGGGTTCGGCACCAAACCTCCCGCTGGCAGCACCCAAAGGTTCTCCAAATCCGTGGGATGGATGGCCTCCTCGAGCCGAATGGAATTCGAGAGCAGATCGGAAAGACCCGGCAGTATCTTGCCGGGGAGTAGCACCTTCGCGATCATCGGCGAGCGCAGATCGGCATCGATCAATAGGGTGCGAAGGCCCTGCTGCGACAATGCGGTGGCGTAGTTGGTCGAGCAAAATGTCTTCCCCTCCCCCGCCAGCGCGCTGGTGAAGAGAATGATCTTCCGCCCCGTTCTACGGCCCGCGAGGTAGATCGACGTACGCAGGGTGCGAAAGGCCTCCGCCACCGGCGAGGACGGCGCTTTCAACAGTGCGAATCCGCTCTCCTTGAGCCGCCGCTGGGCCTGCCGCGGAATGGCCGTCAGCACGGTCAACCCCAGGATTTCCTCCGCTTGGTCGACCGACTTGATCGAGCTGTCCAGCATGTGGAAGCCGAAGCTCAGGAGCAGCCCGAACAGGAGGCCGCCGGCGAGGCTGATGCTCAGCGTCTTGGATTTGCGGGGCTGCATCGGATCCATCGGGACCTGGGCGCTTTCAAACACATGCATGTTAGTCGCACCCATCCCTGTGGCCACCTCCTCCGCCTTCACGTTGTTGAGTATACTGTCGTAGAGCGCCCGGTCGGTTTCCACCTTGCGGGTAAGCACGTCGTACTTGACGCGGTCATAGTCCAGTTGCAGCGCCACCCCCTGCTGGTTATTCACCGCAGCGCTCAACATCGCCACGCGCTTCTCCGCGGCTTCGCGCCTGGAGTGGATGATCGAAGGGATGTTCAGGACGCTTTGGTTGAGGCTGTTTTGCGCGTCCGCCAACTGGGTCCGAGCCAGGATCAGCTTCGGGTGCTTCTCCGTATAGCGCAGCTTCAACACCTGGATTTTGCTCTGGATTTCGTCGATCAACCGTTTGTACTCGAGGATCGCTGGGTCGTTCGCCACGCTCGGGATGGCCAGCAACGCCTCCTTGTCATTTTGATGCACCTGGGACTGCTCGTCATCGGCCTCCAGCCGAACCAGCTCCGCCCGCGCCGCGATCAGGTTCGCGTTCTTGCTCTGCAATTCGGTGACGACAGTATCGTGCGCTTCTACCAGCGACGGCTGTTTGGAGTCCCTGACATAATCATTGAGCGCCTCTTCGTCCCTTTTCAAATTCTCGCTGGCTTCGTCCGCCTTCTGCGCCAGATACGTCGTCTCCATGTGCGTGGTTTCCGAACGTTCCTTCATGGCACGCGCGATGTAGTGGTTTGCCAGGATATCCGCCAATTGCTGTGCCATAACAGGGTTGGAATGAGTGACGCCCACGTCGATGAATCGCGTCCCGAGGGGCAGGGTCACGTGTTCCATCCCGATCAGCCCCCCGGTGGCATCGCCCACGTTGTACGGTTTTCCATCCGGGCGCGGCGGGAGGAAGGCGGGAAAATCGAGCAGCTTGTAATTTTCGATCACCTCCTGGGCAAACTGGCGGCTGCGAAATACCGCCAGCAGCGTCTGCCCCATCTCTTCACTGATCGGGTCCTTGGTGTCCTGGGCCTGATTGTAACCGACAACCTTGATCGGCTCCGGGTCCACCTCGATAACGGCCTGGGCATAATAAGTCAGCGGTGTCCGGTGGATGTAGGCCAGCCCCCCAAAGATGCCGATGAGCGCGCAAAGCGCTATCAGCCAGGCTTTCTCCCGCGCGACATACCATATCTGCTCGATGTCCAGCGAACTGGCTGGCGGTTCGAGTCTCGGTTCCGGCGATTGAGATCCGTTAGTCATGACTCAGAATATGGCTTCACCTACGTTGATCGTGTCTCCGGGCAGAATCTGGTTGATCGGCTCGGTGGCATACTTCGGGTTCATGGCTCTTTTTCCGTCGATATGGATGAGGGTCTCCGCCCCGTCCACGTAGCGTTTGATCATGATCTTGGAAGGGTTGGCAATCTTCGTATAACCGCCGGCCATGCCGATGGCCTCGAGGAGGTTGAGCGAGCTTTCATCTGGGAAATCGAAGATGCCCGGCCTGTTGACCTGCCCCAGGATGGTGAAGTGTTGTTTGGTGTAGGAGACGATATCCAGGGATACCTGCGGGTTGATGAGATATTCCTTGAGCAGCGTCTCCATTGTGGCCGTGGCTTCCTGCTCGGTTTCCCCGCCAATCCGCGCCTTGCCCAGCAGGGGAAAGAATATGTAGCCATCCTTGTCGATTCGCGCAGTGGTTTCTAGGTCATCCTCCTGGAACACTTTGACGTGGACGGTGTCCTTCGGCAGCAACCGGTAATTGACCGAAGGCTGGGGACTTTGCACCTCGCCTGCCGAAGGGGCCGCCCCCGGAGGCGGCGTTTGCCCCATTGCCACGCCGGCCAGCCCGGCGCAAAGGATGAGCGCCGCCAGCACGGCAGCCGGCCACAGTTTGATCGAATTTGCGCGCATGATCTTAAAAGAGAATCGCAACATCCACTCCGCCACTGTCGCGGTTAAAGCTGCTGGCCACTCCTCCGCTGGTAAGGTCCTCGTCGTATTCATAGTAAAATCCGATCGAGAGCCAACTTAGCGCCTTCCACGCCACAAACGGCCGGATATAGTAATAATTGTCCTCCCGCGGCGCGCTTATCCCGGGCGCAGTGGCCGAGTAGGCCGAATTCACATACCCCACCCCCAAGGCCACATCCACGTAGTCTGTGATCCGCTGGCGCGCAGTCACACCCACCGAGGTCGCCGTGTAATCCTGGTCGTCCAGAATGGCTGAGGCGTAGACGCTGCGCCGCGCGTTCAGGTCCAGTTCCGTGCCCGTCCGCGGAACCCAGGCTGTCTCGAGGGAAAATATCGGTGTCCATGTATCCCCGATCCCGCTGCCAAATTCCCGGAGCTGCATGCCGGCGTCGCCGATCAGCGTCACCTTCCCGCTCAGCCTGTAGGTGGCGCGAACATCCGCATCCTCAAACAATTGCCAGGGGTTTCCCGGCACGATCAAATCGCCAGCCCCTCCTCCGATCCCCACCTGCGTCTTCGGCGAATACTGATAGTTGAAAAAAACCTGCCCTTCGACCTGGCTGGACGAGATTAAGCCGTTGAATTCCGAGCGGCTGTAATCGGCGTTGACATCCCACGAGGTCTTCTCTCCGAAGTCGTAATGGGTCACCACTCCGGCGTAATAGAGGTCCTGGCGCACGCGGTTTTCAACGTCGACATCTTGTCCGGTCGAGGAGGAGACGCCAAGATTCAGTCCGATGATTGTCTTCGGCAACCGCCACTGGAGTTGTGCAGTCCCGTTTTGATCCGTAGTGCTTTCCCCCGTGTGCAGGGTGTACAGGTCGAGTCCCACTGTGTAATCGGCCGTCAGGTAAAACATGCTGTCGTCGTTCCCCAGACGCATGGTCACCCCCGGCGCTGCCCGCACAATGTAATCTTTTTGGGCGCCGGTGGACTGCAGGAAAATGTTCCCGTCGTAACGGGCGCCGAGGCTCAAGTGAGGTTTGATGCTCCAATTGCCGGTAAGCTGGACCGGCCGCTCGTTGAATTGATTGATCGCTGCGGACAGGAACATCGGCGATTCCACCTGGGCAAGGTCCCACTCGGAAAACGTAGTCGGCAGCGCCGGATTAGTCGGAAGCGGCACCCCGTCCGCTATCGCCTCGATATCGACCGGCGACGGCGATGGCTGCGCCGCGGGCTGCACGGCAGCCGGTTTCTCGGGCGCATTCTCTCCGTCCTGCTGCGCGGAATCCTGTTTAACGGGCAGATTCGACTCGTCCGCGTCCTGGATATTCTCGGCAGAGGGCGATGGCGACGCGGACGGCGACGCTGTCGTCTGGCAGACGGCAACCAGCCGCCTGCCGGCTCCGGAAGATTTGAGCAAGGGGGCGCCCGCAATTCTCCGGCCCGGCTTTCTTAAAGCATTTACATGTGCCACACTCGGTTCCTGCTCGGCCGGGCACGCCCAAGAGGAGTCGAAGGCGTCCAACTCCACTTGCGGAGCCGCGGGATGGTAGTTGACGAGTTCCACCCGGGGCGAGCGCGAGCGGCAACGCGCACCCTGCAAAGCTCCAAGTACGGCACCGGCTGGGATGAGGATTATCCCTATCAAGACAAGCGCCGATTTCGTGTACTTTCGTTTACGGAAATTCATCCTCGCCTAGGGTGGACTTCTGGTTTCCGCCGATACCACCGGGCCGCTTACATTGAACGGGTTGGGCGGAGTAAGCAGCGGACTCGGTGACGCTGCCTGCTTGTTCAGGAATTCGGTTGGCGGCCCGGCATGACCCGGGTCCACCGACTGCGACCTTTGGCCGACCAATTCCCCGACGGGCGGAAGCGCCTCCTTGCCATCCGGGGGCAACACCGTCTTGCCGTCCGGAGGAATGAGTTCCTTGCCATCGGTCTCCTGCGAGCCGATTGCCGGGGGAACCGGCGTTGCCGCGCAAGTCGCCGGAGTCGGGTCGTTCAATTCCGCCGAGGCCCGCAGCGCAGGCTGTTGGACCAAAAAAGACCTCAGTTGCGGCAG
>Ga0302320_10019786_pt1 | contig 13486 bp, 8 predicted proteins | sample Bog_T0_3_FD_202130 | JGI IMG/M metagenome (GOLD analysis project Ga0302320, IMG submission 202130) | Peat permafrost microbial communities from Stordalen Mire near Abisko, Sweden - Bog_T0_3 | ecosystem: Environmental > Terrestrial > Soil > Wetlands > Peat | place: Sweden: Abisko, Stordalen Mire...
GCCGGTAACGACGATTAATATGCGGGCCGATTCAGGGGGGGCGAGCATGGAGGGGGGGGTGGGGACGAAGATGCGCGGGGCGCAGGCGGCCTTGTCGGTGATGGCGGAGGCGTAGGCTTGATTCATCTCAGCGGGCAAGTCGCCGAGGAACTCCTTGATGGAGAGGCGGAGGCGCTCGAGGGCGATGCGGGCAAACTTGTTCTGCATGGAGGCGAGCTGGCCCTGGTCGTTGCGGGTGCTGACGATGTTCTCGAAGGCGACCATGGTTTGGCGGACGAGCGGGGCCATGGTGAGCCAGAGGGGGACGGCGTCGTGGAGGACGAGTCGGCGGGCTTCGTCGTCTTTCAAGTCTGTGCGGAGTTTGGTGGCGGCGGTGAGCACATCGCCGAGTTTGTGGGCCAGGGTGAGCGCATCGCAGTAAGGAACGGCGAGGCCGACAAAGCCGGCAAAGTAGCCGATGCGCTCTTTTTCAGCGGCGGACGGGGCGGCGTAGCCGAGCCTTCTGAAATCGGCGGCGAGCTGGCGCTGCGATTCAAGAACGGCAGGGTTGGGCGGGTCGGATTCATAGAGGAAGGCTTCGTCGTAATCGCCGGTTTGCTCGGCGGTTTTTGCAAAGCCGTTCTCGCCGTAGCTTCCGAGGAAGGTGGAGGCGATTTTTCGATTCTGGTCGCAATCGACGAGGAGGGTGGCGAGTGTTGAGGCTCGGGCGGGGGCGACCTGGGCGGCGCTGAAGTCCTGATAGTGGGCGGCGGCGGTGAGTTTGGGATTCCAGGCGGCACGGGAGAGGTAGGTTGCGGTGGGGTCGACGATGCGATGACGCCAGTGGATGCCGAGCATACCCTGGCAGCCAAAGTCGCGGGCGCGCTTCATGTCCGATTCGAAGCGGCTGGCGCGGAACTGGGGCAGCCACATGGAGGGATCGTCTTCAAGCCAGGGGATGGGCCAGCGCTCGCGGCTGCCGAGCTTTGCGTACTCCTCGCTGACTGGGTCCCAACCTACGGAATCGTTCAACGCGGCGAAGACGATGTCTTCTGGGAGGCGCTGGTGGAGGGACTGGAAGTTGCGGACGACGCCGCCCCAGCCGGCGAGAACGAGCTGCTTGCCGGGGGCGTTGCGGCGGAGGAAGTCATAGGCCTGCTTGAAGGGCGTGACGGAGAGGGGGATGTTGGTTTTGCGGCTCTCCCAGTTGGCCTGTTCGTCTTCCCAGAGCCAGACATAGTCGACCGTTGGGTAGCGCTCAAGCAAGTCAGCGAGGCGGCGCTCGAGCAGATCTTTGCCGGTGGTGGATTCGATGAGGCCGCCGGGGTGGGTTTTGGCCTCGGGGGGCAGGGCGCGGACGATCTCAGTGGGGTTCTGGTAGGGCTCAAAGCCGATGCCGGTGCGGATGCCGAGCGAGGCGGCGTAGGCGAAGGCGGAGCGGAGCATTTTGGTGGTGCGGTCGGCTATGTCCCAGTTGTCAGCGGCGAGGCGGGTGGCGTCTGCGCCGAAGGTCTCGCGATCGAAGAACTGGGCTGCGCCCATTTTGAAGGTGGAGGTGCGCTGGGGCAGATAGCCCCAACTGGTCATGGTGGAGTCCTCGAGGGCGGCGCGATGGCCTGCGCCGGCAAAGTCAAAGGAGAGGTAGGACTCGGCGAGGGGGTCGTTCTGGGTGTAGGCGTGCATGCCGAACATGTTGAGGCGCATGCGGAGCATGTTGGCGAAGTAGGCCTTGAAGTCCTCGTCGTTATAGATGCTGATGCAGTTGAGGAAGTCGGGCCAGGGGAGGAGGCCGCGGACGGCGAAGGCGGGAGCGGCTGTCCAGGGCTGGGAGGGTGCGGGCAGATTGAGGGCGGCGGGGGCCTCGATGGGCAGGGTTTCGCCATCGATGCCGAAGACAACGCCCTGACGTTCAATGAAGTCAAAGACGGCGTAGAGGAGGGCCTGATCCGTGGCGGCGGTGAAGGTGACCTGTTTGCCGGCGGCGCCGATCTCGTAGTCTTCGTGGCCTTTGAAGCGGGCGGGATCTATGGCCAGGATGCAATGGATGTTGCCGACGCGGGAGCGGGTCTGATCGACGAAGACAACTTCAGGGGCGGCCTGGAGGGCCAGCAGGCAGGCCTTGAGTTCAGTGGCGGCGAGGCGGGCGTGCGGCGTATCAGGGGCCTGAATCTCGATGGTGATGAGGCGCAGCGCGGCGGCGGTTCGCTGCGCCTGGCCGCGCGCCAAGAGGGTGCCTGTGGCGGCAAGCGCCCCAGCCTTCATGAAATCTCTGCGGTCAATCATCTGCGTTTTCCCTGCTTCGTTGATTGAGATTCTTTAAGGCGTTACGGCGAGGTTGTCGAACTGGGCCTGGTTCCATCCAGTGCCGAGGGCGAACATGCCGTGGGCGTGCGAATTATCGCCGATGATCGCCAACTGTGTTCCATCGAGCGTTGCGGAGATCACATTACCGCGAAATGTCAACGTGAAGCGATGCCACACGCTGGGCGCGATCGTGGCTTTGCCCGACGCCAGCGTGTCTGTGGGCTTTTTGTTCGCCGCGGAGAGAAGCTTCCACGCCCCATCTGTCTGGACGCTGAGAATGTACCCGCTGGGATAGAGCCCCTTGTCCCCATCAAAGATGTCGGCCGAGTCAATTCTTCCCATCAAGGTAGCATTGCCGGAATCGGCGAGGCGGAAGTCGGCGGCGACGGTGTAGTCGGCCCAGGCGACGTCGCCGGCGAGGGTGAATGGGTCAGGGAGCGGGAACCAGGGGATGGGCTTTAGGGTGACGACCTGCTGGAGGCAGCGTCCGGGGCGGCCGACGCAGGGGGCGGCCTCGAAGGCGCCGTCCTGGTCAGAGAGATATTTGGGGGCGCGGGCGAGGGGGGTGGATTCGAAGTCGTCGCTGTAGGGGAACGGGAAGGGCTTGGGCGCGAGGGGCTGTGCACTGCCTTTTCCCTGGCCGGTGGTGGAGGTGAGGGTGTAGATAGACTCGGGGTCGAAGGTGAAGGAGAAGGCGCCTTTTTGGGGCGTGAGGTCGGCGACGTGCTCGAAGATGCGGGTGGCGTTGGTTTCCCAGATGTGGACGGGACCCGAGGCGAGGCCGCCGGCGAGGGTGAAGGTGACGGGTTGGGGATGGGCGGCGTCAATGGTTTCGAGGACGGTGGACCAGTCTTTGCCGTTGGGGGAGCGGAGGGTGACGTAGGTGCCTTTTTCGGAGAGGTAGCCGGAGGACGAGTCAAGATATTGCCAGCCGGGCTGGGCGAACTGGGTGGTGTGGGCGGTGACCCAAATGGTGGACTGCACATCGTAGAAACCGGACCAAGGGGTGTTGGCATACATGAGGCCGGAGTTGGGGGCGGCGAGGATGTCGTAGTAGGAGGTGATGGGGCTCCAGATCTCGGTTTTGGTCATGGCGCCTTCAAGGTAGTTGCGGTTGTAGACATGGGCGAGGATGCGTCCGCCGATGCCCCAGGTGCGCTGGATGATGGGACCGCCGCCAGGGTTGGGCTGATCTTCACTGGCCCAGAGGGGCTTGCCGGTTTTGCGAGCTGCGTCGGTGGTGGTGACTTTGCCGTTGTCAAAGGGGTAGTGGGCTCCGATGGCATAGACGGCGGCGTTGAGCTCGGGGTCTTTGGCGATGTCGTCGGCGGGGGACCATTGGCCCTTGCCCTCGCCGGGGTAGAGGTCGCAGCAGACGATTCTGGTGTCGAGGTGATGACGGAGGAGAGCGAGGTGGAGCTCTTTGACGTACTCGGCGTCGTAGACGGTTTCGTTCCAGATGCCGGCGTAGTCGATATGGAGGCCGTACTGCGAGCGGGCGTCTTCAATGAAGCGGGCCATGTACTCGGCCATGTCGGGGGAGTAGAGTTTGCCGTTGCCGATCCAGCCGGGTGCGCCCCAGGGGAGGATGTCAAGGAGGATGTTGGGATTGCGCTTGTGGGCCTCGACCATGAGCCACCACTCGTAGCCGCGGGTGGTGTCGTGGTCTGTGCGGGTGCGCATATGGGAGGGCTCAGAGCCGTCGGTGGAGTTGACGTCGCCGCCGACCTCGACTTTGAGGTGCTGGAGGGCTGCGCCGTAGCCGGGCTTGAAGAGGTAGTCGAGGATTTGCGAGCGCTGGGGCTCGGGATAGTCGACGAGCAGGCGGGTGGAAGCGCCTGCGCTGAGGGCGCCGAGGCCCTCGAACGTGCGGCCGGTGCCATGGCCGTCGAGGGTGATGGCTTTCTGCTGGGTGCGGGCGGGGAGGGTGGCGAGGACGAGCAGCGTGAGGAGGGTGATGCTGCGGCTGGTCGTTGAGAAGCGGGAGAGTGTCATCAGTGCCTCGATATCTTCGCTTTGTGTTATCCCAGGTGCCAGGTTTGGTGGTGGGTTGACGGGTGGCCCATTGAGATTTGTGGTATCCCACCCATTCGCGATGAAACTGCGAATGGATGGGGCACGGGGCATTGTTGGTGAGTTGACGGGTGGCTGATTGAGATTTGTGGTTTCCCCGGTCTCAAAAACGAGACCGGGGGCACCCAACCTTGGTAAAAAATCGTGCGGCTCGAGACCTAGCTGAGGCTGCGCAGGGCTTCGAGCATGGCGAGGATGTTTGCGACCGGCGTGCCAGCCTGAATGTTGTGAATGGTGTTGAAGACGAAGCCGCCGCCGGGGGCAAAGATGCGGCAGCGCTCGAGGACCTGTTCGCGGACCTGATCGGGCGTGCCGAAGGGCAGGATTTGCTGGGTGTCAACACCGCCGCCCCAGAAGGTGACGCGGTCGCCGTATTTGGCTTTGAGTTTCTCCGGCTCCATGTTGGCGGCGGAGCATTGGACGGGGTTCACGATGTCGATGCCGGCTTCAATCATGGAGTCAAAGAAGCGCTCGGAGGAGCCGCAGGAGTGCTTGAAGATCTTCCAGGTGGTGTTGGAGTGGATCCAGTCGCAGAGCTGCTTGTAATAGGGGAACCAGAGATCGCGGAAGGTGGAGACGGAGCAGAAGCTGGAACTCTGGGTGCCGAAGTCGGTTCCGCAGAGGAAGATTATGTCAATGGAGTTGCCGATGCGGGCGTAGATGCGCTGGAGGTTGCCGAGGGCGATTTCGGTCTGGCGGGCATAGATTTTGTGAATGTAGTCGCGGCGGCTGCGGGTGGAGACGTACCACTCGGTTACGTCGCGGATGCCGCGGGGATCTTTGAGGTTGACGGCGGGGACGAGGGCGATGTCACCGAGGGCGGTGCCGCCGAAGTTGGCAAAGAGGGCGTAGCCGGTGTTTTGCGCGCCAAGGACGTCGGCGGCGATGTTGTCGATGTCAGAGTCTTTGAGTGGGCCGAATTCTTCGAGGTTGTCAGCGGGGTCAAGGTGCTCGGGGTCGAAGTGATTCTGGCGGATGATGGCATCAAAGAAGTGGAAGCCTTTGGGCATGCGGCCAGAGGGGAGAGCCGTGACGTCGCCTTCGGGGTAGATGAGGATGTCGCCGTTCTCGGCGATGGTGGTGTTGAACTCGCCGCCGACGAGGACGGGGAGGCCGTTGAGGGACCAGGGCTTCCAGTTGGCATTTTCGAAGCCGAACATGGCTTTGCGGCCGGGGACGGCTTTGACGTCGACGCCGAGGGCCTGCTTGAGATCGTCTTCGACTTCGCCGAGCATCTGGAAGGGCTCGATGACTTTGACGGGATGATGGTCGAGGCCGAAGTGGTCGCGGAGCTGGGCGACGCAACTGACGTGAATGCCGGTGACGGGACTGCCGCCGAAGTCGACAGGAATGCGGTCGGGCTGGCGATGATTGAGGGTGTCAAGAAGGCGTTGGCGCGATGTGGTTGGAGCCTGTGTGGTGGTCATGTATGCCCTTTCAGCCAAGTGCAGCAAATCTCACGTGCAACGGTGCAGCCGGGATAACGAGTATGTGGGGCGTGGCGGAGGGATCACCGCCCTCGATGACGACGCGTGTGCCAACCCGGTTATTAAATTCCGGCAATTGGGCACGCGTTGCTTGCCCACGCGCAACCGGTCTTGCATCTCTCGCTGCCATTCCGATGCTCGTTTAAATTTGTACCAAGCATACACATGGTCAATTCGGTTGACAACGAAGGCGGTCACACTGGCACCGGGGGTGCGGCGGCCCTTTTTATTTTTCCAGTGGCGCGTCTTTTGGGCGGTGCATGAGGGCGGCGAGGACCATGAAGTTGTCAGAGAGGAATCCCTCGTAACCGTGGGGGGGGCCGTCCCAGGCTTTCCAGTCGTAGGTCAACCCATTTGGCCCGCGGCCTTCAAAGCCGCCTGCTTTGACGGCTTTGAGGATAGGGAAGAGGATGCGGTCGCCGTCTTCCACGCGGCCGAGTTGGTAGAGGGCGGCGATGGTGTAGAAGGCGTAGGAGGCTGTTGCGCCGCCGTTCTCATAGACCTGGAAGCCGTCAGATCCATCCTCTTTGGTGGGACCGCCCCAGCGGGGATCGAGGGTGACGGAGTCTTCTCGGCGGACGGGGATGAGGTTGCCGGGGAGGCCGAGCTCGAAGTTGGTGTAGCCGACCTGCTTCATTTTGGCGAGGAGGCGGTCGAAGATCTGGTTGCCCATTTCGGGGGTGACGAGGCCGTAGACGACGGCAGCGCCGTTGACCCAGGGGAACCAGTAGTCGTGGAGTTTGCCGTCGGCGCTGCGCCAGCCGGCGAGGATGCCGGTTTGGGGATTGAAGAAAGTGGGGATGTAGGCGGCTTTGAGTTTGGCGGCGCGGTCGCGGAAGTGCTGGGCGTCGGCGGGCTGTTGGTCGAGAGTGGCGAGCTCGGCCATGTCTTGAAGGGCGTGGTAGGCGAGGGCGTTGGAGTAGGCATCTTCATAGCCGAAGCCGATGGTGTCCCACCAGTTGGAGGGGCGCAGGACGGGGTCGCCATTGGCTTTGAGGACCCAGGAGCCGGCGTTGCCGGTGGCGCTGTATTTGACGAGGCCGTCGTTGTTGGAGTCAGTGGCGAGCATGGACTCAGTCCAGCGGCGGAGGCCGGGGTAGCTTTTGGCGAGCCAGGCGGTGTCGTGGGTGGTGGAGACGTAGTCGCCGGCGGCAACGAGCATGGAGGGGTAGGAGTCGGCAGAGATTTGCTTGAAGCCGCCGGTGTCATTGGGGTCGCCGTCAAACATGGTGTAGCCGGGCATGCCGTAGGCGAGGGCGCCCGAGAGATAGCGGTCGAGGGAGAGGCGGACGAGGTCCATGGGGGTGAGGCCGGGGGCGAGGGGCGGCGCGTAGCGGGCGACCTCAGAGTACATGTGCTGGACGAAGGCGCAGGGGTCACTGGCGGCGTGGTTGGCGAGGACGCCGTCCTCGGCCTGCATCTGGAAGATGTTGAGGTAGTTGCGGCGGAAGCCGTCAAAACGCGGGTTGGCGGCGAGGCCGGGGAGTTCAGGGTAGAGGGCGGTGACGGTGAAGGTGTAGTCGATGCGGGGGTTGGCGGCGGTGGCGGCGGGGAAGGTGACCTCAACGTAGCCCGAGCCTTTGCGGTTGGCGTCAAAATCCCCCTTGTTGTTGCGGTGGGCGTCGTAGGCGAGCTGGACGGGATGAGTGGAGGCGGCCTCGATGCGGAGCCCGCCTTGCTCGGGGAGGTAGAGCACGGCGGGGAGGGAGACCTGGCCGGCGTTGACCATGCCGAGGAGGGTGGCGTGGGAGCGCTCGGGGTTGAAGCGGAGGGTCATTGGCGCGCTGGGCGCGGCGGCGGAGTAGACACTCTGCATGGTGAAGGAACTGTGGGTGAAGGCGAAGCGCCAGGCGGGGTTGGTGGCGGGATTGGTGTCGGGCGGGAAGAGGGCGGTGGGGCGGAAGTCGCTTTGGCCGAGGGAGTCGATTTGGAGCGACTGGAGGGCTGCGCCGTCGGGGGTGAGGGTGATGGCGTAGTAGGGAGTGCGGGCTTCGCGTTGGGCGGCAAGCGCGAGTTGGGTTGACGCCAGGCAAAGGAAGAGCGCAGGGAGAGCAAGGAGACAGAGTTTCTTCATGGGGCCTCTTCAAAGGGCAACGGAATTATAGACCAATGGAAGTGCGACGCGGACGGGCGGATGATGACGCCGATATAATGGCGGCAACGATTGGACGAGAGGTGCTTGCATGACGCTCAAGGAAGCGATTCGACAGGATGGGCTGCTGTTTTCAGACGGCGGCATGGGGACGGAGCTGCAGAAGCTGGGGTTGGAGATGAATACCTGTGGAGATTCATGGTGCCTGACGCATCCGGAGCTGGTGGCGCAGGTTCATCGCGCATATGTGGAGGCGGGGTCGCAGCTGATCTCGACCAATACGTTCAGCAGCAACCGGTTTGCGCTGGGCAAGCACGGGCTGGCCGACAAGCAGGCGGAGATTGCGCGGGCCGGGGCGCGGATTGCGAAGGAAGCGATCGCGGGCCGGGGCTGGGTGCTGGGCAGCGTGGGGCCGTGCGGGGAATTGCTGGAGCCGGTGGGGACGCTCAAACCCGAGGAGCTGCGGGAGTCGCTGCGGGTGCAGATGGGGGCGCTGCTGGAGGGCGGGGCGGACGCGATTCTGCTGGAGACGCAGAGCGGGCTGGACGAAGTGAGGCTGGCGCTGGTGGTGGCGAAGGAGTTGAATGCTCCGTTTGTGATTGTGACGGGGGCGTTCGATCCGACCAAGTCGGGTCCGCGGACGATGATGGGGGCGCGGCCGGAGCAACTGGCGAAGGTGGCGCTGGAAGGCGGGGCGGATGTGGTGGGCGCGAACTGCGGACGGCTGGCGCAGGAGGCGGACTTTCTGCTTCTGCTGGAGCGGCTGCACGCGGCTTCAGGGCTGCCGCTGATGCTGCAACCGAACGCGGGGCAACCGGACGCGCAGGGCAGCGAGATTCTGTATCACTGTGGGCCGGAGGCACTGGCGGCGTTGATGGCGCCGATAGCGCAGCACGTGAAGATTCTGGGCGGATGCTGCGGTTCGACCCCGGCGCACATTGCGGCGATGAAGCAGCGGATGCAGCCGGCCCCGGCGAGCGCGTCGTAACTCTTGATTCGGCCGTTCATTCGTGATGTGTGGTTCCCACCCGACTTTGTTGCCGGAGGCGGCCAAGTTTTCATTCCCGCTGCAACGACAACGGCCACCCGGAGGGGGTGGCCGTTGTTTGCGATGCGGTGGTTGAGGCGGGCTTAGCGCTCGCTCTTCCAGTTGATGAGATCGCCAAGGGTCGTGGTGGAGCTGGAGACGGGATGCTTGTGGGTATCCGCCTTGTAGCTCTCGACCTGGGCGCGGCTGGCCTCCTGGCCAATAGCGCGGAGGCTCAAGCCTACCTTCTTCTCCTCGACGTTGATCTTGATGATCTTGAACTCATGCTCAAGACCAGTTTCAAGCTTGGATGCGCCGGAGGCATCTTCGCCAGCCTCGGAGATGTGGCAAAGACCTTCCACGCCCTCCGCGATCTCAACGAAGGCGCCGAACTGCGCGGTGCGCAGGACCTTGCCGTGGACGACATCACCGACGCGATGGGTGGCGAAGAAGCTCTCCCAGACATCGGGCTGAAGCTGCTTGATGCCCAGCGAGAGGCGGCGGTTCTGGGGCTCGACGCCGAGAACGACGGCCTTGACCTTTTCGCCCTTCTTGACGACTTCAGAGGGGTGCTTGACGCGCTTGGTCCAGCTGAGGTTGGAGACGTGAACCAGGCCGTCGATGCCGTCTTCGATTTCGATGAAGGCGCCGAAGTCGGTAAGGTTGCGAACGCGACCCTCGACAATGGTCCCGGCGGGATAACGCTCAGTGAGGTTCTCCCAGGGATTGTCCATGAGCTGCTTCATGCCGAGCGAGATGCGGCGGTCAGAGGGGTTGACGCTGAGGACAACCGTCTCGACTTCGTCGCCGGGCTTGACCAGCTTGGAGGGATGCTTGAGGCGCTTGGACCAGGTCATCTCAGAGAGATGGACGAGGCCTTCGATTCCCTGCTCGAGCTCGACAAACGCACCGTAATCGGTGACGGAGAGCACGCGGCCCTTGACGTGGGCGCCCACCGGGTAACGCTCGGTGGCGTCAAGCCATGGATCGGGCGTCAACTGCTTGAAGCCGAGAGAGACGCGCTGCTTGTCTTTGTCGAACTTGAGGACCTTAACCTGGATCTCGTCGCCGACGTTGACCAGATCGCGGGGGTGGGTGAGGCGTCCCCAGCTCATGTCGGTGATGTGGAGGAGGCCGTCAATGCCGCCGAGGTCGACAAACGCGCCGTAGTCGGTGAGGTTTTTGACGGTGCCGGTGAGGATGGCGTCTTCGCCCAACTGCTCGAGGGTGGTGGAACGCTTGGCGTTCTGCTCTTCCTCGAGAATCTCTTTGCGGCTGACGACGACGTTGCCGCGCTTCTTGTTGAGCTTGATGACGCGGACTTCAATCTGCTGGCCGAGATAGCCGTCGAGGTTGCGGACGGGGCGAATCTCCAACTGAGAGCCGGGCAGAAATGCCTTGAGGCCGATGTCGACGGTGAGGCCGCCCTTGACGCGGCTGACGACAGTCCCGATGACCGGGGTCTTGTCGTTGGCAGCCTTCTCGATTGTGTCCCAGACGCGGAGGCGCTGGGCGCGCTCGTAGCTGACGAGGTAGCCGCCTTCGGGCTCTTCGCGCTCGATAACGACGTCAATGACGTCGCCGGGCTGAAACTTGACGGTGCCGGTGTGGTCCTGAACCTGCTCGATGGGCACAAGGCCCTCGGACTTGAGGCCGACATCGACGACTAGATGCTTCTCAGTCTGCTTGATGACCGTGCCGGTGACGAGCTTGTCGCCGTAGGCTTCAACGGCGGCTGCTTCGGCAGCCTGCTCCCGTTCAAAAGCTTCGAGTGCGGCAGAGAAGTCGTCCATGGATTCGAGTCCATGTTCGTGGTGGGCGGCAGGCTTGGCGACAACCACCTGCGGTGGGGCCAATTCAGCAGCAACCACCTGCGGTGGGGCCAATTCAGCGGCAACAGGTGCTGCGGGCTGGGCGGCCTGAATTTCGGGTTCGGCAGGGGGCACGGCCTGAGCAACAGGCTCTGTGGTTGGGGCATCGGCGTCCAGCGCGGGAGTAGCGACGACTTCGGTGATTTCGGTGTTGGACGTGGATTCAGACGACGGCTGGACAAGCTCCGTCGCAGGCTCGAGGGTTGGGGTTTCCAATTCGGTGTTCAGGGTTATACTCTCGGTTTCGGGATTGAGGACGTTTGCCATGAGTGCGAGCTCCGCGATTCCTTGCTCCCCGCGACGAATACCGAATGCCGCTGGGGTTGGCTCCTGCGCTGCGATTGCCGACAACGAGGTAAGCCGGTGACCAAATCCCATCCGGTAAACCGCTGCTTGTGTCAGAGAGTCTTCGCGAGGGACAGTCCTCCGTGCCAAGTGAAGCGGCAAGGACTTGATTCGTAATCCCTCGGGAAACACCCGGCAGGCAATGGCTCGCTGGAGGGCGGCCGCAGCTTGCGACTGGAATCGGCGCAGCAAGCTACGCTCACGAGTGTAGCAACCTGAGCTTTCCCTCGTCAATGCAACGGATTGGGCACCGCGGGCAGGAGCATGCCGCGGGCGAGCAGAAGCAGACCGTGGGCGAGGAATTGAATGGACTTACGGGATGGGCGGGGGCGATTCGCGGTGCATGGAGGGGGAATGCGATTGACAGGGTTTTGACAGGGGGGCGGGAGGACGAGACGGAATGGCGGCAGAGCCGGCCGCGGGTGGGACTCTATACTGAAGCGAACGGAATTTGCAGACATGGATATTCTCTGGACTCCCTGGCGCTATAGCTACGTCACAACGGCGGACGGAAAGGCGCGTGCGGGAGTGCCGGCGAGCCTGTCGGCGTGGCCGGGCGACCTGGACTGCGTGTTCTGCAACCTGCTGGCCTCAATGGACTTTGCGATTCGCGGCGGGATGGCTGCTGAAACGGCGGAGGCAGCGGGAGGGCTGGTGGCGCGGGGGCAGCACTGCTTTGTTTGCCTGAATGCGTTTCCTTACACCTCAGGCCACGTGATGGTGATGCCGTATGCGCACCTGGACCGGCTGGCGGCGCTGCCGGCGGAGGCTGCGCACGAGCTCATCGATCTGGCTCAACGGACCGAGCGCGTGCTTGAGCGGCTTTACCGTCCGCATGGGTTCAATTTTGGAATGAATGTTGGGCAGGCAGCCGGCGCGGGCGTGGCCGGGCATCTGCATCTGCATGCGATGCCGCGCTGGGTGGGGGACACCAACTTCATGACCACGGTAGCCGAGACCCGGGTCTTGCCTGAGGATCTGGCAACGACGTGGAAGCGGCTCCGTGCCGGGTTTGATGAAGCGCCGGGTTAGCGGCGATCCAGCCGCGTTCGCCGCCGCCACCGCCGGCCTGGCGGATGTTTTGCTTGCAACAAGTTGGACTTTGGGGATAGGCTATCTGCATGCTTCGATGTCGCTAACACCGTCCTGGTGCCAGCCGCGATGCAGACGTGCGCCACCTTCGCGCGCGATCTTTTCCGCCTGACAGCGCGTTCCTTACCCCCAAAAAAGAACCTTAAAAGAAAGCTCTGGGAGCGTATCCCGGAATGAGGAGAACATCATGGCGCACATTGCCAACAATGTAACGGAATTGATTGGCCGCACCCCGCTGGTGCGGTTGAACCGCATCGCGGCAGGGCTGCCGGGAACCATCGTGGCCAAGCTGGAGAGCCAGAACCCGCTTTCGAGCGTGAAGGACCGCATTGGTCTGGCGCTGATTGAGGCCGCCGAGAAGGACGGCAAGATCAAGCCGGGCGAGACGATTCTGATTGAGCCGACGAGCGGCAACACCGGAATTGCGCTGGCGTTTATCGCGGCGGTAAAGGGCTACAAGCTGATTTTGACGATGCCGGAGACGATGAGCCTGGAGCGGCGGGTGCTGCTGCTGGCTTTTGGCGCGGAGATTGTTCTGACGCCGGGGCCGAACGGGATGAAAGGCGCCATCGCCAAGGCCAACGAGATTCTGGCCAAGACGCCGAACGGGCACATCTTGCAGCAGTTCGACAATCCGGCGAACCCGGCGATTCACTACGCGACGACCGGGCCGGAGATCTGGAGCGATACGGACGGCCAGGCGGACATTCTGATCAGCGGCGTGGGCACGGGCGGCACGCTGACCGGCGTTTCGCGGTACATCAAGGAGCGCAAGCCGGGATTCAAGACGATTGCCGTTGAGCCGGCGGACAGTCCGGTTCTGTCTGGCGGCAAGCCGGGGCCGCACAAGATTCAGGGCATCGGCGCGGGATTTGTGCCGGGAGTGCTGGATACGGGGCTGATCGACGAGATCATCCAGGTGACCAACGACGAGTCGATCGCGATTGCGCGGCGGCTGCCGCTGGAAGAAGGGCTGTTTGTGGGCATCAGCTCAGGGGCGGCGGTTGCCGCGGCCTTGAAGGTGGCCGCGCGGCCGGAGAATGCGGGCAAACTGATTGTGGCTATTCTGCCCAGCTTCGGGGAGCGGTATCTGTCGAGCGTGCTGTTCGAGTCGCTGCGTCAGCAGGCGCTGGCGACGGAGACACAGGCGGTAACGCTGTAAGCGCAATTCGCGCGGCCGGGTTGACTGAGGTTTGAGGTATCCCAGGTCTTCCGC
>Ga0302320_10019788_pt1 | contig 13485 bp, 21 predicted proteins | sample Bog_T0_3_FD_202130 | JGI IMG/M metagenome (GOLD analysis project Ga0302320, IMG submission 202130) | Peat permafrost microbial communities from Stordalen Mire near Abisko, Sweden - Bog_T0_3 | ecosystem: Environmental > Terrestrial > Soil > Wetlands > Peat | place: Sweden: Abisko, Stordalen Mire...
AAGGAGCCAAGCCGGCTGACTGCAAACTCCTGACATATAATTCATGGAGATGTTATGCATAGCAAGAAAGACGCGGCTCCTCCCCTGCCTGAAGGCAGGGGTCTCCGCCGCGCAGAAAAACGATGAAGCGCATATTTTTTTCGACAGCGATGCCATGTACGTCGCCATCAAGATTGGCGAGAAAATGCTTGGTCCTATCGATATGCCGTGGCAACGCTCAAAGGTGCTTGCGGAAGTGCCTTGGCGAACTAAAAATTCATTTCCCGGCTGGAAAGAACGTGATACTCTGTTACCTATTTGATAATGGATTTTGGCGATGAGCATTTTCGAACGGTTCCGCGACCATTCAATCCTGGTCGTCGGCGATGTTATGCTGGACAAATATGTCCACGGGCAGGTCAGGCGCATTTCCCCGGAAGCGCCCATCCAAATTCTGAATGTTGGCGCAAGACGTTCAGTGCTCGGTGGCGCCGGCAATGTTGCCAAAAACGTCAACGACCTCGGCTGCCATGTCACCCTTGTCGGGGTCGTGGGAGCCGATGAAATGGCTGACGAATTCATGGAAACGGCGGGAAATATCTGCATCGATCTGATCATCGACCCGACACGCCCCACCACAACAAAGACCCGTTTTGTCGCTGACAACCATCAGTTGCTCAGGGTCGATGATGAGGTTACCAAACCAATCTCGCCTGAAGTCGAACAAATGCTGATTGAAGCGGTGCACGATTCGCTTTCTGACGTTGATGTCGTTGTCTTGTCAGATTACGCCAAAGGCGTGCTGACCGACACCGTTCTTGCCGCCATTATGGAAATGGCAAAAGGAAAAACAATCATCGTCGATCCGAAACGTCCATCATTCACAGTCTATCGGGGCGCCACCATCATCACACCAAACGAGTGGGAATTGCGGGCTGGAACTGGCATCACTGATTTGGATGAGGCTGCGGAGAAAGCGATGGCTGCCAGTGACGCAGAAGCGATTGTTGTCACCCGTTCGGAAAAGGGGGTATCGTTGTTCAGGTCGAATGAGCCACCCGTTCACATTCCTGCGGTAACCAGGGACGTGGCGGATGTGTCCGGTGCCGGAGATACCCTTGTGGCCGTCCTGGCAGCCTGTCTGGCGGCGCAAATGGATTTGCCTGATGCACTGACCATAGCCAACCGTGCGGCTGGTGTAGCGGTCTCAAAATGCGGCACAGCGTCAGTAACGGTTGCCGAACTCCGGGCGTCAATGAATGAACTGCGCAGCAAAATTGTCTCACATTCAGGTGCCGCCGACCTTGTTGCGGTATGGCGGCAACAGGGATGTAAGGTTGGCTTTACTAACGGCTGTTTTGATTTGTTGCATCCTGGTCATATTAACCTGTTGCGGAAGGCTCGTGAGAAATGTGACAGGTTAGTGATTGGCTTAAACACCGATGCATCGGTTAGGCGGTTGAAGGGACTTTGCCGTCCTGTACAAACGGAAACCGCAAGGGCAACCGTGTTGTCGGAATTGGCGGCGGTTGATCTTGTGGTAATGTTTGACGAAGATACGCCACTAAACTTGATAGAACTTTTGACGCCCGATGTGCTGATGAAGGGTGGCGACTATGCTGTTGACCAGATAATAGGAGGTGATTGGGTGATTGGGCATGGCGGCATCGTGGAGACGATTGACATTGTTTCCGGTCACAGTACGTCGGGACTCATTGAGCGGATGAGTCAAAACGGCTAAGGCTTGCCAAGGCTTTGGGCATCGGATATGGCGGAGATGCCGTAAGGGGAGAGACGCTGATGCAAAACGACGACGCCAAACCGCAATCTTCTCCGGAACTTGTTCTGGCATCCGACGAACTGAAATTGTATAATCTGTCGGTCGCGGAACGTGAGCGTATGGCGACGATACGGGCTGCCATGTCCGATGACGATTGGATGTTTTTGGTAAGGGTCATCAAAAACGAGACGACGGTGCGGAATATGGTGCAGTTCGCAAGGACGTTCCATCCTTCTGCCGAACGACTGCGAGACCGCCGGCAAACATCGTTGAACGAACCGTCAATGCCCCCTCCCTAAGAGCGTGCACGCTTCTGGGGAGGGGCTTGGAAGGAGTGGGCTTCTCGCGGAGAAAAGGTGAATGGGGATGGCGTAAGGGGAGTTTTTCTCCCCCTGCGCCATCTTACCCTCAGGAATGACCTATTGTGGTGGCATGGGCAGCCAGCAACGTTACTGTGAAGTTCTCGACCGAGGTCTGGCTGTACGCGTTCGTGGCAGAGACTGCCAAGCCAAAGGTCTGCGGTGTTGCCAAGGGCGGAATGAGACCGCTCAACAAGTTACCGTTAAATTTCAACCAACCGCCAATGCCAATGCCGCTGGTCTGTGTTGCCTTGTATGCCAGGGTTCCGTTTTGCGGATCGGTAAACGTGTTTGGCAACATATATGCCAGCGTGCCACCGGACTGAAAGGTCAGGTTTGGCGTCTGGTGCGCGAGAACAGGAGGCAACGCGTAGACATTCAGATTGAATGTTTCCGAGGTTGACACATGCCCGGTATTGGTGGCGGTGAGCTTGATGCCAAGCGATTCCTGTGTGATATGCGCGTTGGCGGAAAACACGTCCCATGCGGTGTTGAACGTCAGCCAGCTTGGCAGTGCCGCTCCGTTTGTCTGTGTGGCAGTATAGGTCAGTGTCTGCCCCTGCGGATCGGAAAACGCAGCCGGCATGAGCGAAATTGGCTTGCCAACCTGGAAGTTCTGCGTGAGTGTGGGGTTTATGATCTTTGGTGCAAGTACCGGCTTGGACAAGGAGACGGTGACGTTTCGCCAATCACCCCAATAACTGCCATTGAAGGCGCGGACAGCGACGACATCGTTGCAAACAGTGGCGCCGGTGGACAGCGAAACCGTGCTCAGGGAAGTGGCTGATGCCGCCGTTGCCTGGGTATGCGCTGAAACCGCTTTGCCGCTCACCAGCAGCCCGTCACTGACCGCCGTGTTGTAAATTTGGTATTGGGTGATGGGTTTGTTGGCTGGATCAGTTGTCTGAAAATACCAAGTGTTGAGTGTACAGGCGGTGCCGGTAAACATGCTTGTAGTCGGGTCGGCAAATACCGTTGGCGTATCCAACCTGTAAACGACAACTGTGTTGTCCTTCACACAAGACCATTCCTGGGAAGCGGCATGGGGTGCGGAAACCAGAATATCTTTTGACGAACCGTCTTTGGCAGGGTTGAGAATCCCACCGGAGGAATTTACGTAGGTGATATTGTCAACCAGCATGGCATTCTGTCCATAACCGGAAACACACGTGGTAATATGACCGCCGCCGGATGCCGTCACGAAAGTGATAATATCCCCGGCAGTGATCGTGTTCTGCCAGAGCATGGAGGACGACACTGGTCCGTTATAGGCAACGATCCACTCACCGTTGTTTTGGGCAGGAACGGCAACCGCATTGGACGTCAGCGGCAGGGACGCTCCGGCTTCGGCACTGATGGTGTTCGCGAGAACCCAGCAGCCATTCATATTCCAAGCCTTGCCGACAAAAGACATCGCTGTTGCCGAAATTGACAGCGGGGTCGCTTGCGTCGGGACCGCGCCCGAGAATGACGGCTGCGTGGCAATGGTTGTTGTGGCAAGGTAGCCGGCAGTCCCCAACAGGGAATAGGCGTCAGTGATGGTTGGAAGGGTTTTGGAGCCGAACAGTGAAAGGTCGGTGAGATCATTCAACTGGCTTGATGCTGTATAGGTCAATTGGTCCAGGTAACCGTACGTGGTATTGTAATACCGGCTGCCTTGAAGTGTGAAGGCAATGCCGGCGCCACGCGCGTCGGAGGTTATGGTCGAAAAATTAAGGTTTTTGCTATTGCCGGTAAATTGACCGGTGGCGCCGGTTGAAGCAGTCGTATATTCATTCCGGTCCAATCCGTCCAGAATCAGATATGGTGTGATTATACCGGAAAAATTGAACAAGTCTGACAACCTATATGTGTTGGAACCGTTTGCGACGATAGACATTGGATAATCCCCAATATGCCGAAAAAACCGGGCTTTGTCTCCGGAACACATTGGGTTGTAGCGTAAATTGGTTAATAGAAAGTTAGCGGCTGCCAAAAAAAGTTTGTCACCTTGACCAATTGAGCGATTCTTCGCCATGCGCCAAACGCATAACGGCAAACAGATTTTCAAGCGCGTCAAGCACGGCTTCGTTATCACTTTCGGTGGCGCGAAGGAGCCAACTTTGGTAACACCAATGCTCGCCAATCGATAACATAGGAATAGGAAGCGTGCCTGTTATCACATTTGTAAGCGTATTGCCATTGCCATTTAACGTGATATAACTATCGCCTCCGCCACCTCCTGCGCCGATGAAGCCGGTATTGTTCATGTTATCGATGATCACCGGAATCATTGTCCCGGTTAAATTTGCTATTGTCATTTTTTGATAATCCGTCTACAGTGCTTTACCATGATTATGCCACACAACCTGATTACTCTACTCCTGTACGTCGCCAAAACTTAAGTTTAAACAAAATGGCGCCTTCCAGCAAGGTAAATCTCAGCCACAACGGTGTCATTTTGCATTTCGTATCAGACAGCGTGAAGCCGGTGTCATTGATCATGCATTCGCCGCTAATATTTTGCACCACGGACGCGTGGTCTGCTTCCAGGAATCACAATAGGTGAACCAATCATCGAAGCGAAGGAACGGTAATTGGAACCCAATTTTTTTGAGTTTCTTCAGGCGTTTTCTTCGGGGCATTGGTGCAGTCATGACGTTTCTATTGCTCCAGTGCATTCCGAAAACCGCAGCCGGAAATGCGTGGCGTCCGCCAAGTCTGCGAATTCAAGCCAGAACGGAACCATGTCCATGTTCATGTTTTTCGCTTGGACCACCAATTCATCGGTGGAGAATCTTTCGCCGACATTTTCCAGCAGCCATGGCATGATGGTGCCAGACCACGTCGAGATGGTAATTTCATCGAGATTGATGAAGTAGGTCTGGTCATCATCAAGTTGTGTCATCGTGTGCTCCTCGACACATTTGACATACTCAGGAAAGCGAAGTTGGAAATGCAACACCTCAGTGTAATCGGAAAATTCCAGCCAGAATGCCCGGCACGCTGCATGCGGATGAAACCCATGCCCGCCATCGTGGCGGAAAATGCCTGATAGCTGATCGGAACATAACGGCTCATGGAAATCTCCTTCGCTCCGGACATTAACACCGAAATCATTTTCGTCAAGTGGTTTTTCGCTTGCCATGTGAAAAAGCTATGGTACATTGATTTTCGGAACAGAGGGAAATGCGTGGATGTCGATTTCATTTTATGGTTATGTAAAAACGGGTTTGGACTGGATTTTCGTACCGGGCACTCGTGCGGGTTTGCGACCCCATCTCCAGATGATGGAGAGCGATCCACGGTATGATGATTGGCTCTGCGGTGCTTATTTCGGAGAGAAAAATCCGCTGTATGATCCTCGCCTGGATGTTAACCTGTGTAACCGCAATGCTTGGTTCGTGCTGAACGAGCTTGGTTTTGTGCCTGACGAAGATGGCATGTGGAACGCCGACCCGATGGCAATTGATGTTTTCGAAGCCGGCGTACGTGCCATGATTTCCCGCAATCCGGAGCCTATCCATGGTATCGAGTCATCCGAAGAGGGCGAGGAAGGCTGCATCGTGATCGTTGACGCGGGCATTCCGGATGGCTATGCCAATCGCCAGTTTGAGCGGTTGCTTACGCTTGTGCAGGCAGGGCGTGAGTATGGCGCCACGCATATCGGCTGGGCATGAAGGAAACAGACAATGATCACCGTATTTGTTCCTAAAAGCAAACCTTCTGACGGAGATTTACGCCATCTCGCCATCTGGATTGACACTGTCGTCATGGGAAGCCGGCGGGGATGATTTGGTGGAACGCGTGGAGGACGCCACGCGGGCGCGGCTTTTCCCAACACTTGCCCTTGCCAAAAGCTGGGCGGAAGAGAATGCCGCGAGGGACGAATACGGCATGCCACGGGTCGAGACACATACCTATCTGGACAGGGATGGGGCGTGGTTGCGGATTGCCGTTGAGGAATTGGTGGATGGCGCTTGGGGGAAGGTGGAGCTATGAGATTCACGCAGGTGGCGAACGGCTACATACGTGCATACAGCCATGCCGGCGACAGGGTGGAAGTCCGGAAAACCGGCAGCCTCTGGACCCTTACGGTTAGCGAAGCCGAAACATGGCGGGTGATGCACACCGCAACCGCGCCAAAGGCTTATCTGTGCTGCCAGGAGGCTTGCCGGTTTTTTGGCGTCGGGGCCTATGGCCAAGTCGATAAATAGCTGCCGCGAGCCCCAGTGTGTTATCACAATCCGGCCAAAAGAAACTGAGATAACAGGTCCTTTGTTGAGGGTGAATGCGAGCCGCCAGGAGACGTTTCGGGCTTCGCAATCCGGGTCGGAGTGACTTGTTGAACGGCGACGGACGCCGCCGTTGCCAGGAAAATGTGGTACCCGGTCTTTCCGCAGCGCACAAAAACATTTGACAAAATCCCAGCGACGGGATAATAGATAGGGAGAGAAAAATTATTTTCAGAGGATCATTCCGAAATGCCCTATACGGCGAAAAGCGCCTGTGTTGGCCAGATCACCTGTTTGCAACCGCATCCCAACAGTGACACGCTTGATGTTGTGACAGTACGCATCGCGCCCGAGCACGGACACGAAGACCACAGTTGGACCAACGTCGCCAACCGCAGGGAAGACGGTTCACCGCGCTATGCCGTTGGCGATTTCGCCGTCGTGCTGGTGGAAAACCTGATCCTGCCGGATTCGCTGATCAGGCACCTTCACATGTGGGACATGGAAAAGAACCGGGGCGGACTCGCCGGCAGCAAGGGCAACCGCACCAGGGCGCGCAGGGTTGCCGGTGTGGTGTCGGAAGTGGCACTGTGCGCGGTTGACTGGCATCGCGGCGACGACCGTGCGATTCAGCAGGCGCCCGGCTATGTCATGCAGCAGGGAATCATTTCCATTGCGCTGGAGCCCGAGAACGGTTTTGCCCCGGTCGGACGGCTGGTTTGCCGGGTTGTCAACCTGAACGATCCGGAGCATACCACGATTTCGCCGGAGGGTTTTGATATGACGGATGATTTGGGCATCACACTGTACACACCACAGGCTTGACCGGGAAAAGCGTGGACGGGGAAAATGCAGGACATCATCATTCATGCCGGCGAGCCTGTCGCGGTATTGGAAATCCCGGTTATCGCGACCCGTAAAGAAGATAACAATTGCGTCCGGTTGGTCGCATGGAGCAAAAAGCGTTTCCGCAAGCATGTTGAGATTGACTATCAGCCTCCGATGTTTATGATTTTTTCATCCCCCGCCTACCCTCCTCACGAAGTTTTGTTTTTACAGGGACGCCTGCGTATGAAGTTCAGGCGCAAGGAAGATCTTGTCAAAGTGCTGATATTCAGGGACGCCATCTGACAGGAAAAAGGAATGGGCACGGAACTCGAAAACAGGGCATTGCGTTTCGCAACCGCCGCGCATGCCGCCATCGGACAGACACGCAAATACTGCACCGATCCCTATGTGGTCCATCCCATCCGGGTTGCGGATATTGTCCGCACAACCGGTGTCACGGAACATGCGGTGGCGGCATCCTATCTGCATGACACTGCCGAGGACGTTCACCTGGACGGTCTCAGGCAGGCTGCCTGCTCTCTCGGGGATTATGGGCTGGACGATCTGCGTGAAGTGCCGGGCAATTTCCCCGCAACGCGCCTTGTCCGTCTCATGCTCATTGCGATTGTGTTCGATGACCGCACGGCGGCCCTGGTGGAGATGGTCACCGACATCAGCCAGAAATCGGACGGCAACCGCCGGGTCCGCAAGTCCATCGACCGCGACCATATCGCGCGGGCGGATGCGGAGGGTCAGACGGTGAAGCTTGCCGATCTGATTGACAATGCGGAGGAAATCGCCGTGCTTGATCCTGATTTCGCGCATGTCTGGATGCGTGAGAAACGTGACATGCTGGCTGTGCTTGACAAGGGCGACAGAAGTTTGTTTGCTCGGGCACAGGCGATGGTGGACGCTTACTTCAAGAAAGATTGATTAATATGTTCGGCACCTTTACCGATTTGGACCCCCGCAAGGAAACAGACCTGAAGGGCGGCATGCTGAGCCGGCTGCTTGATATCGGACGCCCATGGAGCAGGGTGCCTGAGAGCAGGCGCCGGCAGCGCAAGATATGGAGACTTGCCAGTGCCGGGCTGGTCGAGCTTCGCATTGACGCGCAGGGGGAACTTCAGTGCCGGCTGTCTTACACCGGGGTTGCCGTGAAGGCTGAACACCGGCACTGAAGTCTGCATTCCCCTAACGTGTGGACCGGATGGCTTCGTAAAGGCGGTTGATATCGAGGATGATCCAGTCGAGACCAAGCGTCCCCTTCCCTTCCCCGACGTAAGTGACGCCGTTGATGGTGTCTTCGGGGCGATGGGTTTTCAGCCACTCGGGGATCAGGGTGCCGGACTGCAACTCGTTTGGGCAGGGTTCGCGGCTTTGCATGGTGTCATGTCCGTCAGCGACCGAGCAGGGAAAAAACGACCAGGACGACGACAATCAAACCAAGGACGCCGATGCCGCCACCATAGTATTGCGGATAGGTCGTGTGCCACCCGCCATAGTAACCGTAACCGCCTCCGAACAGCAAAAGCAGTACGAGTATTATGATTATTAAGTTCATTTTTCGAATTCCCTTTCAGTAAGCGCCACAGTCCGTGAAGCGACGCAGCGCGCGTGTCACCTCCTGCCCAGTGGCGTGCAATGTTGCCATGCGGCGCCGGGCCGGCTGGCTGACGGAAAACATAGGCATGCGCGGAAACGGGCGCAAGCAAAAGCAACCGGGAAAACGGTAACGTGTACAAAAAAAGCGCCCCCGCAAGGGAGCGCCATTCTTGAAAACAATTGACTTTGATTTACATGTAGCTTATGGTGACCGTCGCGGAGCCTGCCGTTGACACGGCGCCACCAATGGTGACGACCACGGGCGTTCCCGCCGATGTGCTGAGCACGCCGGGCGGCGTTGCCAGGAAGGTTGGCAGGGACGTGTCGGTCAAATCGGTCATGGTGGCGTCCATCAGGGCTGACGGGTTGCTGCCATTGCCAATCTGGATGGTGGTGGCTAGGTTGAATGCCGTGTTGACCATAATGGTAAGCTCAACCACGCGTGCGTTCTTTGGCACCGTGCAGACAGTGACGGTTCCAGCCGTGCTGTATGTAATTGTTGCGGTTGATGTGCCGGAGTTGTCGAAACCATAAACGCCTGTATACTGATAAAGTTGGAAATAAATTCCATTACCGGCAACGGTCACTGAACCAGTGCCAATCGTTGCCGTCTTTGTTCCTGGTACGCTATTGGGGAAGAATAGATTTCCGGCGTTGTAGTCGAATACCCATTCCTCGTTGGTCGTATCCGGGAAAATACGGGCAGCGGGACCGCCGTTCGGGTTGCCGATCCATACCTGTGCGGCATAGCCGGAACCGAATGTCGGCGGAATGAAGTTCCCGATGCGGGTGCTGGTGGTGCCATAGGTGGTCGTGGCTTGCCAGGAAACGTTCAGTGGCGAGGTTGGGTCGTTGGTCGCTTCAATGGCACTGGAGCCATACCATAGGGCAATTGCTGCGGTGGCAGTGCCCGGCGGATTTGGCGGAATGGTAACCGTATCGGTCTGTGCCCAAATACCGGTGTTATAGACTGGCAGCGGTGACGGAATTGTTTCGTTTGAACCGGCCTTAAGAGAACCGGCGGCTGACTTTGCCGTTCCAAAGATAATCTTCTTCCAGAGGAAGTCCGTCTTGTCGGTGTCTTGAATGGTCATGATACATCACTCCTTAATTGCTAAAGCTCAAAGCGGTGATGCTTTGACCAGAGTTGAGTTTGAACCGGACCAGGATGGCATTGCCAGTCGAGAAGGTCGAAGACTGGGTGCCGAAGGTCAGTGTGAAGGTGCCTGACCCGCCGCTCATGACGCCGCCACTGGCGATACCGTTTGACAAATCGGAAGTGTTGCCAGGAACGCCTGCGCCGTTGTAAGACACAAAACCGTTCCACCAGCCATTCGCTGTCGCGCCATGCGGTGAAATAGTGGCATTGTCAGAAACACCCGGTAGGGCGACCCAGCAACCAGCATAAGAACCGCTAACAATAATTTTGAACAGCGATACAGCAGAACGGGTCAGCAGGAAGGTGACATACTGTGCGCCACTGCGTCCTGTGGACAGGTTTGGTCCGACCGGAAGATAACCAGCGCTGTAGTTTGTTACGTTATTGCTGAGAACGCCGGCAACCACTGCTGCCTCATAGGTTGGCAGGGCAGCCGAAGATGTCCAGGCAGACTGTGAGATGGCAGGATTGTCGCTGCCCGTGCCAGCATTGATGCGCACGGCGCTGCCGGAACCAATACCCAGTGTAGCGATGGCAACGTTGTTTTCGTCGATGGTCGCGGAACCGGACTTGACCAGGATGACAGTCGATGAAACCGTTGTAGCTGAGGAAGCACCGTTGACGTTCTTCGCCGTCGCCTGTACCAGACCTGATGTCGCAACGTTATTGCCGTTGACTGACACCGTGATTGGGGAAATTGCAGTCGCTGCCGTTGTCTGGCGGGCGATTGGGGTGGAAATGCCAAGCGTCGAATAGTTGAACGTCTGCGAGCTAAGAATGCTGCCAGTGCCGCTTACCGTAATTGGGTCAGAGCCGCCGTAATAGGTCTCGCCAGACAGGTTGTTATAGGAGAGATTGACAGTCAGCGAGCCGCCAGTGCCAAAATGTGGAACTGAAGACGAATAGGTTTGTGTTCCGGCGGCATTCAGTGCCAGTGACGGACCGGAAATCGTCGGACTGGAGGTAATGTTATCCTGAACGAACGGAATAAGGGCGGTTGAGCCGGCAGCAGAATGGGTCAAGTTGAAGTTGTTGATGCCCTGCAACGCCGGGGCAAGTGACGCCTGTGCGCTGATTGACACCCAGAAACCAGGAGTTGCCGGTGGATAGGCAGCTTCGCCGGAAATCACGAGACCGCCAGTTGAGCCATTGTCGCCGGAGCCGGTTAGCGTGTGTGCGCCAGTGACCATACCATTGACATATAGACTCAATGTTCCGGTGTTGCCCGGACCGACTGTTGAAAAGGTGTTTGACGTTACGCCAGAAGCGACGATACGGGTAACGGAACCACCGGCAGAATAGCCGCTGGTTGCGCTTGTATGGTCAAAGGAGCCGCCAAGAACGCCACCAGCGAGCAATGGGCTGTTGCCAGACGTGTTGGAAACCGTCAGGGTGCCGTTCGGGAATGCCGGAGGCGTTGCCGGTGTCAGCAGTGACAGAATCGTATTCATCTGCTCAATGGCATTGGTAACTGGCATGGCGTCGTTTAGTGATACAGCGCCTGCTGTGAGGGTCTGTGTGGAACCAAGTGGAACCTGGAAACCAGTCAGTGACGTGACGGTACCGGTCACGGCACTAAGCTGTGCCATAGTGACAAGATCATTTGACGCGATACCAGCGGCAGCGCGCACAACTGTATAGGTTGCACCGTTAGCGGTATGCGCCTCAATCGCTCCGGCGTTGCTTACTAGATTTGGTCCAGACTTACCAAGCTGTACGTTTGAACCAACACCAGCAAGACCGAAATTTTTAAACTCGGACATTATTGGAATTCCTTCTAAAGGATATTAGTAATAGTATTTACGATAGATTGCTCTCTCGAAAAGCTTATCTATTTAGCCAGATATGGACGGTAGCTTGCTGTGGTCGGTCAAACAGATGCCTTATTCGTCCGTATACAGATCGTAGTCGTCCTCACTATCAGTAATGGTGACGGAAATTTCATAGCTGCCGATAATGAAATCAGCGAGATGAACAAGATGGATCGTTGTCACAAATGTCACAACTTCATCGACCACAACCAATTCGTGCTCCTTCATAAGAGCCTGTGTGTCGAGTTTGAAGACCACACCAGTCTTGCGATGACGGGCAAAGCGGTGATGCGGCTGATGGTGGTGCAAACGGGCTTCCCGTTCTGCCTTGCCCATGGAAGTGCTAAAGAACGCCTTTTCGGTCTTGGACGATAGATCAAATGTATTGTTTGCCGTAATGCGGTCCAATACCTTGTTAGACGTGCCAACGTAAATCGGGTAACGCGGATCAAATGACATGAAAAACCTTTCTTAAAATGTCGAGATATCCTATTTATACTGAGGCAAAGCCTCAAGGGACACTTCACCGGAAAAAGTTAAAACAAACAGTGTGGCATCGCGTTCTTCCGCAAATGCCACGGCGATGTATTTAGCGTGCTGCCACACATGATACATGCAGCCACCAACGCATTGCTCTGGATACCATGTCCGTAGCCAGATCATGAAATTACGTCCATGTTCGTCGGATGACGGTCTGATAGCAAAGTGATGCCACCGTTCATACTTGACAACTGCGCGATTCCAGCGGCGAAAAGCCAATTTGGTCATGTGCAAATCCTTTGCGGCAATCCGCTCCGATCATAACAGATGACCGTCCGGATGCCGACATGGGACAACGCTCCCCAGCAGAATTCGCATGGGTAGCTGCATCCCGGCTTTCCCTTCCTGGAGCGGGCGACATATATGACTGATTTCTCTGGGTCAAAATCCGTCTTTTGCGCCGCCAGAAGCGCCACAATCTCGGCATGGAGATAAATGCTCCGGCGATTTATTTGCGCCTGAAATGGGTGGGACCGGAAAAGATTTACGCCGCACCCAACAAGTGCGCCACGGTAGACTATGGCGGCACCAACACGAAAGTTCGGTTTTGGGTAGTCGCTTGAGTGAGCGAGATCAAAGACCCAAGAAAGCCAACGAACGTCCTGTTTGGTCAGATCGCTGGTTGGCATTTCCGCAAGAATAGTATTCAGATGAACAAAAACCGTCTCTTGATTAAGCATAAAACCATACTAAAATATGTACGGCGCATTATACCATATTATTTCTTAAGACGCAATTTGAACGCGCCATCACCGTTAATGGTCTCTATTTTTCTCACGTCTGGATGGCAGTCCAGCCAATGCTGGAACTCATCCCTGATCAGACCAGAGCGACCGGTGATGACCACCACGGTCCTCACATTATTGTTCCAAGCTTCTTTAATGTGACCGAATACAGTCTCATGCGCCGAGGCTACAGCATGTCCATGCAAATCCAAAACCGGATTAAACTGCTTTACAACCGATATAGACGGTAATTTTACCTTAGGTGGGTTGGGAATGTCCCGTCGTGCCATCTGAGCAACGTCCTGCATGGCGGAAAGCCACAATGCCTTATCCGCGTCAGTCATGTCCTTCCGTTTCGTCATCGTTTTTCTGCGCGGCGGAGACCCCTGCCTTCAGGCAGGGGAGGAGCCGCGTCTTTCTTGCTATGCATAACATCTCCATGAATTATATGTCAGGAGTTTGCAGTCAGCCGGCTTGGCTCCTTG
>Ga0302320_10019790_pt1 | contig 13485 bp, 9 predicted proteins | sample Bog_T0_3_FD_202130 | JGI IMG/M metagenome (GOLD analysis project Ga0302320, IMG submission 202130) | Peat permafrost microbial communities from Stordalen Mire near Abisko, Sweden - Bog_T0_3 | ecosystem: Environmental > Terrestrial > Soil > Wetlands > Peat | place: Sweden: Abisko, Stordalen Mire...
ATGAACGGCGGGAGTTTATGTGTAATTCTCTGACAGACGAGCACAAGGAGTTACTTGAGAGTTTGGATACTGAGTTTTATGAATCAGTTGAGCCGGTTTCAGACATGCTCGCTGCATATATTGAGAAGCATCCAGAGGAGTTTCCGACATGACTAGTCCAGCGAAATCACCGGCGCCAACGGTCGTTGACGCTTGCGGCTCCGCTGCCGCTGTTCGCGTCACAAGTCGGCCATTGGTCAGCTTTCTACGTTCGCTGTGAAACCCAAACGCCCAGCCGGATTTCTCAACGTTGATCTGGAGATTGTATCGTCCAGTTGCTTGGACTCGTTGGCTGAGCAGATGGGCAAGGCGGTGGTCGTTCTCCATTCTGGGCCGGGTGTCGGCCGGGAGCATCTCCTTTGTTTGGAGAGCGCGCGTTGCTTGAACACCCCGGATAGCGCCGCACGGGACTTGTGCCGGGCTGTTGAGCGTCTATCACCCGGCGCCCGCAAATTGTGGGACCGCGCTCGAAGCAAATAGTTCGATGTTGGTTACGATTTGCCTGCCGATTTTCGCACGGTGCAGGTCACGCTCCGGGCTGCGACGGTCAGGGCTATCGTCGCACTGGGGGGCACAGCCGCCTTCACCTGCTATCGAGAGGACAAAACGAATCTGGGCACGGCACTGACCGTCGGCCCCGCGTTGCCGCCTGGAATTCAGGAGGTATGGAGGGGCCGCCTTCGGTGATCTGTTTAGTTCGGTTTAAAGTTTATACACATGCGTAATGCTACAGCATTTTACTCCATTATCGGCAAATGCCTTTGGAAGGTATGGAAGGGTTTCGGTTCCCTCTTGCTTTTCGAATTCGGCGCCAAAAAAAGGGATGTAATTACGGGAACGGTGCATGGTGCCTATTGTTTGTGGATCTACATGGCTGCTTGGAGGATCAAAAAGGACGGGAAGGAAATTGCGAACTCCGAATCATCCGACATAGTAATCGAGAGATCGACTGCCGCGCTCCAAGGCAAGCGATTGGACGCTGTGATCCTGAGTTGTTTCGTGACAAGGGGCGAGCTTCACTGCGCAGCGCGATTCGAATTCGAGGGTGGGCGCACCGTCCAAGCATTTATGAATGACAGAGATGGGTCTGGTTCCATTTTCATGCTCCACACTCCGTCGGCGGTCTTCAGCTATGATTACGACGGGGCACTGACCGAATCGAAAAAGAAGCAGAACCGGCCGCTGCACCGAACTGCGGCCCAGCTACGCAGCTTGGCAATTCAGAATTCACGAAAGGGACGCCATCTGGGAGCTAAATGACCACGGTAGGGCGGTGCTACGTCGCCGCCCCATATTCGGGAAATGGGGTTGATTTCCTATCGCCCGAAAATGGGGCGGCGACGTGCGAACAGCTTCTTGCGCAGTTTGATTGTTCGCGAGGCGCGAACATGCACCGCCCTACCCGGTTTGAGGTCTATGCGAGAGGACCAGTGCGCCGGTGGGGCAGTGTTCGACGCACTCGGCGGCAACGATTTGCAGGCCGTCTTCGATCTCCCGATTGAAGGGGGCGGCCAGGCGGACATCGAAGCCGCGGCCGATGAACGTCAGGCCCAGAGGCTCGCTCGCCATTTCCGCAAGCTTGACACAAATGCCGCAGACAATGCATTTGCCCGGTTCAAATATGATCCCGCCGGGCTGGAGGTGTTGCTCGAAGGGACGGCGTTCGGCCTTGAAGCGGCTGGCGTCGGCTTCATAGACCTGCGCGTAGTGTTGCAGCGCGCAATGGCCGGAGGAGCCGCATTCGCAGTGCAGGCACCGGGCGGATTCCGCCACCGCTTCGCGGCTCTTCATTCCGGCGCAACGGTCACACGGGGCCACGCTGGGAGAGGCGCTGGCGTTGCGCAGAAAGAGGCGCAGTTCGCCGGGGTCGAGACGGCCCATGATGCTGGAAAACGGTTTTTCGGGGCGATGGAGCGGTTTGTCAAACAGAAATTGATGAACGCATTCCGCGGCGGCCCGGCCTTCCGTCATCGCGCGGATGAGTTGTTTGGCCGGCTTCACCGCGGAACCGGCGGCGAAGACGCGGGGGTTGCTGGTGCGGCAGGTGTTCGGGTCCGCCTTGAGGCTGTTGCCGGACATGGCCACGCCAATCTTTTCTCCTTCGCCGGCGGGAATTTCCCCGACGGTGAGCAGGATCACGTCAAAGAAAAGCAATAATCCGGGCACGGTCACATGGTTGCCCAGTTCCAGGTCCGGTTTCCATTGGACGCCCATTTTCGTCAAAAGCGCCACATCCCGGTCCAGCGCAGCGGCGGGCAGGTCGATTTCAGGAACGGCGCGCAAAGTTCCGCCGGCGCGAGGGTGGCGATCCACCACCGTGACGGCGTGGCCGCGGCGGGCCAAGTAGAATGCGGCGGACAAGCCCGCGGGGCCCGCGCCCACAATGGCGACGCTTTTCCCCGAAGGCGCCGGGCAGGCCGGCACGTGCGGATTCGCCGATTCGGCTTCGTGGTCGGTAACGAAACGTTCCATGTCGCGAATGGCAGCCGGACCGTCGAAAGTGCCACGGCGGCAGCCTTGTTCGCAGGGATGATGGCAAAGGCGTCCCAGCACGGACGGCAACGGCAAGGCGTTGCGGACGGTGGCAATCGCTTCATTAATTTTACCAGTCTCGATTTGCCGGATCATGACGGGAATGTTGAGATACAGCGGGCACAGGCGTTGGCAGGGCGAAAGGCAATCACCGACGTGGTCGCTCAGGAGCAGTTCGAGCGCGGTGCGGCGGGCTTCGTGGACTTCCACCGTCTCGCTCTCGACCACCATCCCGGGCGCGGCCTTGGTGCCGCACGAGGGGACCAACCGCGGCGCGCCGGGCGCGGACATTTTGACAAGGCAGACCTGGCAGGTGTTGAGCGGCCCGCATTTTTCCAGGTAACAGAGCGTGGGGATGGCGATGCCGAGCTTGCGCGCGCCGTCGAGGAGAGATTCGCCCGGCTGCATTTCCACTTCCCGCCCATCCATCGTAATTTTAAACGCGTCCATATTTAGTTCACCGCGATGGCGTTTTGAGGACAGACCTTGCGGCAGGAATCGCAGCGGGTGCAAAGGTCCAAATTGATTTCGTGGCGCGCGTAAGGGGTCATCGGGATGGCGTGGACCGGGCAATGCTGGGCGCAAAGGGTGCAACCGGTGCAGGCCGTCGTGACTTGATACTTGACCAGGGCCGCGCAGGAGCCGGCCGGACAGCGGCCCTGCAAGTGGGCTTCGTATTCCTCGCGGAAATAGCGCAGGGTCGAGAGGACGGGATTGGGGGCGGTTTTACCGAGGCCGCAGAGACTGCCGGCGCTGACCTGCCGGGCCAGCCGCTCTAATTCTTCGAGGTGCGCCCGCTGCGCCTTGCCCGCGCAAAGTTTGTCAAGTATATCCAGCATCCGCTTGGTGCCGACGCGGCAGAAGGTGCATTTGCCGCAGGACTGGTCCTGGGTGAACTGGAGAAAGTAGCGCGCGATGTCCACCATGCAGGACGAATCGTCCAGCACGACCATTCCGCCGGAGCCCATGATCGCGCCGACATCGCGCAGCGATTCGTAGTCCACCGGAGTGTCCATCAGGCTGGCCGGGACGCAACCGCCGGACGGGCCGCCGATTTGCACGGCCTTGATGCGGCGGCCTTCCGCCGCGCCGCCGCCGATCTTCTCGACAACGTCGCGGAGGGTCGTGCCCATCGGCACTTCGATCAAGCCGCCGCGGCGGATTTTTCCAGCCAGCGCAAAAACCTTGGTTCCTTTGCTTTTGGCAGTGCCGAGGGCGGCGAACTTTTCGGCCCCATGCCGGATAATCCACGGCACCAGCGCCAGCGTTTCCACGTTGTTGATCAGGGTTGGTTTGCCCCAAAGTCCGGACTCGGCGGGGAATGGAGGACGCAGCCGCGGCGTGCCGCGCTTGCCTTCGACCGAGGCGATCAACGCCGTCTCTTCGCCGCAGACAAAGGCTCCCGCCCCTTCGACCACGCTCATGCGCAACGGGAAACTCGCGCCGAGCAGCTTCGTGCCCAGCCAGGCGCGCCTTTCCAAATCCGCAATCGCCGCCCGCAGCCGCGTGACGGCCAGCGGATATTCGTGGCGCACATAAAAGATGGCCTCGTGCGCGTCCACCGCCACCGCCGCCAAGGCCAGTCCTTCGATGACGCGAAATGGAAAGGATTCGAGAATCATCCGGTCCATGAACGCGCCCGGGTCGCCTTCGTCGCCGTTGCAAATCACATACTTGACATCGCCGGGCTGCTGGCGGACGGCGCGCCATTTTTGGCCGCTGGGGAAACCGGCCCCGCCACGTCCGCGCAGGCCGGATTTTTCAATGGCGGTGATGAGTTGCTCCGGCGAAAGCGCGGGGCCGGTCTTGGTTTCGGGGGTGTCAAGCGCACGTCGCAGTGCGGCGAAACCGTCGTGCGAGAGATATTCCTCCAGGTCGAGCGGATCGAGCTGGCCGAAATGTTCGGTGGCGATGTGGACCTGGCTTTCCAGGAAGGCGCGGACGGACGGATCGCGCTTGCTCATGGAATAGCGCTCGACCTGCGGCTGCGGGGCGGCGTCTTCGAGCAGCAGGCGGTCGAGGGTGCGCGTCCAGAGCTGGCCGGCCCGCCGAAACAAACTGCGCGGACGAAAATGACGCTGCAGGAGCGCACCGGCCTGCGCGGGCGTGAGATTGGAATAGTAAGCCACCGCCTGGCCGGGCACAGCAACTTCGATCATCGGCGTGCGATGGCACATGCCCATGCAGCCGACGCGCTTGACCGTGACATGGGTTCCGCATTCGCCCGCGCTTTCACGCAGCGCGTGAAACAACTGGTCGCTGCCCTTGGCCATGCAACAGGAACCAAGTCCGACGTGGATTTGCGCGAAACCGTTGGGCGCGCGATGTCCCATTTCCTCGGTGGATTTCCCGTTGGCGGCGGCGTCCGATTGGCGGGCGAGATAATCGCGAACCTGAGCGGGAGATTTTTCGGCGGAGGCGAATCCCATGGTGGAGTCACCCATCTTGACCACCGGCGCCAGCGTGCAGCAACCGAGACAGGCGACCTGCTCGATGGTGTATTCACCCGTCTCGTCGGTGTCGGCTCCGGCCGGAATTCCCAAATGCCGCCGCAATGCGTCTTCGACCCGCTCCGCCCCCGCGACGTGACAGGCCGTGCCGCGGCAAATCCGGAAGATATATTTGCCCGCCGGCTTGTGGCGGAACATGTCGTAAAAAGTGGAAACGCCCGCGATGGCGGCGGGGCGAATCTCGGTCAGTTGCACGAGACGGGCCAACGCTTCCTTGGGCAGATAACCGTGATGTTCCTGGAGCGCCTGAAGAATCGGGATCAGTGCCTGGGGCTGCCGGCCGATTCGCCCCACTGCTTCCTCGACAAATTTGAGATCAACCTCGGGCATAAATCACGGTTGTTTCGGGACGGCGGCTGGCCCGAGGCAATACAGGTTGGTCATTCCGCGAAGAAAAATTTGCCCGCCAACGAAGGCAGGGCTGGCAAAAAACTTGTCGGGAATCTGGCAGCGGCCGATCTCGCGAAATTCACGCCCGGCGGCCAATTGCACCAATGTGCCGCCAGTTCCCAGGATGAACAGCCGGTCGCCGGCAATTCCGGGCGATGCCTGTGTTTCCGTATCAAGATTTTTATCCCAAACTTTTTTCCCGTCACTGGTCTGGCAACAAGTCACAGTGCCGATGCTGGTCACCGTAAAAACCAGCGGGCCGCTGCTCACCGGGCTGGTTATGTCGGGGACATTCTCATCGTGAGTCCAGGCGACGCCGGTCTGGGTCACATCGCCGGCGCCGTCGGTGCGCAAGGCGAACATTTTGGAACTCGGATTGAACAGCACGACCAGGTCGCCCGCGAGGACGGGCGACGGCACCACTTCGCCTTCGAGCAGTTGCGCGCGCCAAAGCTCCTGTCCGTCGCCCACGGTGTAGGCGATGACCCAGGGATTGGCCAGCGTGATGATCTGCGTCTTGCCGGACGCCATTCCGACCACCGGCGTGGCCCACGACGCCGGCACCGGTCGGCTGCGCTCCCATACGACACGTCCCGTCGCGGCCTGGAATGAAATTAGTTTTGACCCTTCGCCGGCGGACTCCCCCTGGTCCAGTTGAAAGAGCAAATTGGTCCCCCAAATCGCGAGCGAAGTGGCGAAACCGTAGGAATTCTTCAACGGGCCGAGGTATTTGGTCCAGGCGATGGAACCGTCGAAGTTGAGCGCGGCGAGATCGCCATTGGCGAAGAAGGCGTAAGCGCGCCGCCCGTCCGTGGCCACAGTTGGGGCGGCGTAAGTTGTGTCTTCCGGAACGCCCTGAGTCTTGGGCGGACTGCCGGGAACATTTTCCACGGCGCGCTGCCAGAGCAATTTGCCGTCGGTCGCGTGGTAACAGTAAACTTCGCGCTTCGCCTCGGTGCCGCCGGAAATGAAAACGTGATCGCCCCACACCACCGGCGAACCGTGGCCCGGCAACGGAATAGGGGATTGCCACAACAGGTTGGTGCCGGTATTGGTCTGCGTGGAAACACCGCTGCCGTCCCACCCGCGGAAGCGCGGCCAATTGGTCTGAAATTCCGCAAGCGCGGGCGGGGCCTCGACTGGAGCCGCCTCAACGCTCTCCTTGCCGGTGAGCTTTTGCCATCCCGCGTCGTTGGTCGGAAGAACGGAAGTATTGTCAAGGGTAACGATTGCCAGCGCGCCCGCCACCAGCACCGCCACCACGACCAACCCGGCACGGGCGCGAAGAGCGAGCTTCGTTGCCTGCTCGGCGGCGTCCGTTTTCGGCCCGGGGAAGGGGGTTGCCTTCGTGAGGGCCGCCGCTTTCCCGGCGGCGAGCACCAAAACGACCATTCCTCCCAGAAGGAGCCAGCCGCCAGTTTTGTCCAAAGCGAGACGACGACGAAATTTCTCGCGGAATTTTTGGTCAAGCAAACGGATTTCCATTGGCAAATCGCCGTTTTTCGGTTCAGCCGCCAGCTCTTCCTTGAGCGTCAGCAGTTGCGGGGATTTCCAGGGATCATTGGTGGCAGCGGCGAAATGTTCGAAAATCATCACCCCGCAGAGCAGCAGACAGAACGCACCCGCGACCCATGCGGTCAGCACCAGCGAACGATGATACGGTGAGGCGGTCATGGCGTGGTGGGTTGCTCCGCCGCAGGCATCCAGCCGAGGCGAACGCGTTCGTTGGGACAGGCCGTAAAACACCGGGCGCAGGCGAAACAAGCACCCTGGTCGGGCTCAAAATCAGTGCGCCGCGTGCGCACGGACAGCGCGATCAATTTGACTCCTATCACCAATCCAATCCAGCCGCCGAACAACGCGCAGGCCAGATCAAACCGGTGGCGCAATGCTGCCGCCGCCGCCAAAATTGCCTCCGGACTTTCCTCGGCGCGTTGCAACGAAAGGGCCTCCGGCGTCATCAAACCATATTCGACCGGGTTCTTTTGCTGTCGCACATAACGTTCCGCCAGGGCGACGGTGGGATGGAGTTGCGCCGCCGCCGCGCTGAACTTGGAGCCGCCCCACCCGCCAGCCGCCACCAGCACTGGCAACAGGGCAATCAACCAGCCGAGGCGCCGGCGTTCTACCCCAAGTGTGTTTTGATCCAGGTTGGCGGGCGTCGGCTCGCGCATCGCTCCGAAGGGACAGGATTGCTCGCACAGTCGGCATTGCGTGCAGGTATCGGGGGTAACGCGCACGCGCCATTTCGAGGCCAGCGAAGCCAGCCGGAGCAATCCGCCGTAAGGACAGAGAAACCGGCAATAGGCCCGGCCGACAAACATTCCAGTCAATAGAAAAACCGCCCCAATCGCCACGATGAAGGCCCCACCGGACAAGCGAAAGAACGGCACGAAAGGGTCGTAGCGGCAGATGACAAATCCCGTCCCGGTGCCGGCGTAAATTAAGCCCGCGCCTAGAAAAATGAAAGGCACGACGCTGAGGGATTGTTCGAGCCAGGGCGGCACTTTCACCGGTTTGATCAACAGGAAATCTTGGAGCGCGCCCTGGGGACACACGCCGGCGCAAAAGGCCCGCCCCGCAAACAGCGCCACCACAATGGGCGCAAAACAAAATAGTAGGACTGTCACCGGCACAGAGTAGTCGGGGTTAAACAGTCCATAAACAACATTTTGGGGCGAGCCGATGGGGCAGATGCAGCCTTTGCGGTAGAAGCCAAAATAGGCCAGCGAAAAGAGCGACAGCCAAAAAAGTCCGCGGCGGGAGCGTTTGCGATAGATCATCCAGACAGCGATTCCCAGTGCGGCGAGGAACACGCCGGCGTCCACGTATTGCAACCAAAGCTGGCGCGCCGCCGGTGTGGACGCGGTCGGGATGGCGTAACCGTTCTCAAATTCCGGCGGTGGGAAGCGTTGTTCGGCGGAGACCAGCAGCGCCTGCAACATCAGCACCGCCAGCAGACCGAGGACTTTGAGGCGGCGCGTCATGTGTTTAGCGGCTGGTGGTTTTGAGCAGATACGGATGTTCCACCGGCACGCGGCGGAAGGCGTCCCCCGGACAGGTGCGGGAGATGGCGCACTCGTTGCAGTTGAGGCAGCGGTCATGGCGGATTTGCAGGAAGAGCGAGCCGTTGCCGAAACGATTGCAGCCCTCGACACATTTGGCGCAGCCGATGCAAAGTTGTTCGTCAATACTATACTGATAATACGGGTCCTCGACGTAGGTGCGTTTGATGGCGGCGGTCGGACAAAGCTGGTTCTCCGCGGCGGTGGTCAACTCGTTTGGTTCCGGCGCGAAAAACCCGGTGCAAAGCTGGCAGTATCCGCAAACCGCGTAGGTGTGGACGCACTTGACGGCGGACTGCTCCAGCACGCATTTGGTGGCGCAATTGCCGCAGTGCAGGCATTTGGCGGGATCAATTTGCCAGACCCAGGCCGCGCCGGTGCTGCGGGTGGACAGCACCCCGGCCGCCGCGCCCAGGCCGGTCATCGTCATCAAGCGCGCGCCATTGCGGAGAAACTGGCGGCGGGAAAGTGGTTCGTGCGGTTTGGCGTCCATGGGCTGTCGTTCATCCTTTCCGCTTCATCACCCGCACTTCACTGGTCACGATGTCCAGAATATAGATGCGGCCCTCCGAGTCCACCGCCGCGTCAATCCCACCGTGGATGCAGTCGTTCAGGTCGGTGCAGGCGTGCGCATTTTCCGGGAACGACTCAGCGCCCGCGACGACCGACTCGAATTCGCCGCTCGCGTCATAAACTTTCACCCGCGGAATCCCCTTTTCGCAGGTGATGATCCGTCCGTCGGGCAGCATCGTGAGAGCGATGGGATTGCAGCAGCCGCAAAAACCTTCGGTGGCAATGGTGGGTTTGCCCCAGGCCGCCTCAAAGTCGCCGTCGAACGTGTAGGCCTCCACTTGATGGCGTCCTGGATTGTTGACACGCAACAAACCGTCCCGGTGAATGATCACGTCCAGAAAAGGACTCGGCACGACGAATCCCGGCACGTTGCGAGCGTCATCCTTGCGGCCGATCCGCCCGACGATTTTTCCCGTGCGATCATGCCGCAGTACGACCAGTTTGACCGAGTCGGCGGCGAAGACATCTTGCGCACCGACAGCCAAGCCGGTGAACCAGGTCTTCGGATCGGGCGATTCCCAACGCGCCGTGCGTACGCCCTTGGCATCAAACACTTCGATATGATCGCGCAAGCCGGCAAAAATGGTGCCATCCGCAGCCACCGCGACACAGGAAGCGGGACCCGACAGGGTCAGTTCCATTCCGAGTTGGCCAGTGCGGCTCAGGGAATTGATGTATTTGTCCGCACAAACGTAGAGCCGGTCATCCGGCCCGATGGCGAGCCGCTTGGCGTCCTTGTGCGGAATCGGCCAGCGTGTCACCTGCTCGTAGGTGATGAGTTTGGGATCGGTCTTTTGAAAGCGAGAAATGTCGTAGGCAAAAGGATTGGCCGTTCCTTGCGCCGCACCCTTTGCTTCGGCGGCGGAGGTCAGACCAAGAATGGCCGCGCTCTTGGCGACAACGCCGAAAAATTCCCGCCGGTTGAGAGGTTCAAGTTCCGGTTTCATAGGCGCTTGGAATTACCGAGGACGTCCTTGGCCGACAAGGCATTGGGCAGTTCGCAATCCTCGTAAGCCGCGCAACCCCGGCAAATCCCGTCGCTGATGCAGACCTGTCCTTTGGGTCGGTTGGCTCCGCGCGCGATCAATTTGCCGCTGATGACCGCCAACCCGCCAAGAATGGTGTAGCGCAGTCCTTCGCGCAAAAACTCGCGCCGCCCGGCATCTGAACTCGGTGAAAGTCTCTTCATGGTTATGCCTTTGCATGAGGTTCGGACATCTTGGGCCAATCGGCTCCCCCTCTTTTGTTCAAACATTCGCATTCCTTGGCTACCCCTATTTCGGGGCCGGGCCAGCCGAAATATCAAGGCAAACTAAACGGGTGAAATCGCGGGCGAGCAAACAAACCATCACGTATGGAATTGAGTCGCCAACCGTTTCAATCTCTGCGGTATTTGTGATGCCTTCGAGAACTCAGACCTTCACTTTGTTCTTCCAGCTTGCCAAAATCGATCTCGCCCGCTCCGCCCTGGGGTCTTCAATTTCTTGAAAAATCTTTAACGCCGCTTCGGCACTGCTAATCGCATGGCCCTGATCTCCGCGTTCTGCTGATGCCGCTGCAAGATTGAAAAGAGCACTAGCCTCCCCGGAACGGTCTTGAACCTGTTGCGCGATAGCCACGGCTTGTCTGTATAAATCAATAGCTTTGTCGGTGTTTCCTAAAGCAAAATAGGCGTTACCCAAGTTGCCCATAGCCGTGCCTTCGCCTCGGCGATCACCAATCGCACGAATGTTCAATAACGCTTCTTCAAATAATTCCATCGCCTTGTTTGTATTTCCTGACTGGAGATAAGATGTTGCCATATTGGACAAAATTCCGCCCTCAGAGAACTTGTCACCAACATCGCGGGCGCCAGCCAATGCCCTCCCAAATAGCTCAATGGCTTTATCGTGTTTTCCTATGCGGGCGTAACTAGCGCCAAGATTTGCAAGAGCCGTAGATTCGCCCCGGCGATCATCAAGGTCGCGCGCAATGTCCAGATTCTTCTCGGAAAACTCAATAGCCTTGGAATAATCACCCAGTTTTCCAAAAGCGCTTCCCAAGTTACATAGAATGTTGCATTCCCCCCTCTTGTCTCGAATCTGTCGCGCAATGGCAAGCGCTTGCTCATGAAACTCAATCGCCTTTCGTACTTCACCCAACTCACGATAAGCATGTCCAAGATTGGTGAGTGCTTGGCTTTCCAATCTGCGATCTCTAGCTTTGCGAGACGCGATGAGAGCCTGCTCACAATCTTCAAACCCTGCACGCCAGTTGCCTAACGCGGAGTACGCGTCGCCCAAAGAGGAAAGACTGTAGCCTTCGAGGCGATAATCTCCGATTTCGCGGGAAATGGCCAATGCTTGCTCAAAAAGCTTTATTGCTGTGTTGTTGTCGCCTAAGCGTCCATAGACAGTTCCGATATTGCCCGTGGCGACTGCTTCCGCACGGCGGTCTCCAATTCTTCGGGCCTTGTTCAACGCGGATTCAAAGTGCTGCATTGCACCTTTTGCATCCCCCATTTCAAGCATGGCGTTCCCTAAATTGATCAGGTCGTTTACTTCGCCTCGTACGTCGCCCAGGCGGCTTGAGGCAAGAGCGATTTGCTCGAACCACCCGGCGCGTTTGGCCGGGTGAGCGTGGTAATCATCCAAGAACAGCCCTTCACGCTCGAAGTCAAACCGGGCGCTGCGCCAATGCCATAGGTCGGGCGCTTGTTTGGCCAAGGCGGATTCATAGAGCGCCGGTAGCCAAAGGAGCAATGGGCACGGGCAGGCCGGCGGAAAGGCGTCGCGATGAAGGTTGGCTTCTCCCAGGAAATCAAGGTCGCGCCGACCAACTTCCTCGCCTTGAGGAGTTACGTCGGAATAGCTCAGGCGCGTTTCGACATTAATGACGCTGACCGCCTGCCGCCCACCGGCCGGCGACGGATTCGCGGCCAGATGATCCTGAAGCGCGAGCAGTAACGAGCCAGGACGCCCGGCCAGATCGAGAATGGTGAATTGAACCTGCGCCGCCTCAAGGTCTGCGGCCAAACAGGCGTTGAGACCGTCCCGCGCAGCCGGTCGCTTGAAGGTGGCAAAAGCAAAGCGGAATCCATCTGTCTGGGTCAGGAAAAGCCTCAACTTCGCGTATTCCCGCTGTATATCCGGGAGCGGGCTGACCGAACTATTTTCGGCTGGGCTTTTTTCGCTTTGCGGCGTTGCTGGCATTTTTGAACGCGTCAATTTCGAGCACAACGGGATGCACATCAAACCATCGTTCGTCGCCATTGTATTCCAGGACGGAGCCGTTGACCAGCAGTTCGGCGAAGAACGCGCGGTTGTTCGTCGCCTGTTCCGGAGACGCGCTGGCGGTGGTAACACCGTCCAGCTTGGTTTTCGCCACGGAGGCCAGCAAAGGATAGTAGGCGTCGGCCGGGACAAAGAGCCCCTGAAAATCAATGCGCAGCTTATTCACGGCTTCCTTGGCGCTATCCTCGTCCATTTTCTCTTTCCGGTCCACTTGGGCGGCCAATTGCGCGCTGCTCAACAACCGCAGCAGGTCGCGGACGCTGCCGCCCGACATCCGGGCGAGATAGGCGACAACGTCTCGCCGGGTAAAGACGGCGTTGATATCCATGCGCTTGTCCACTAAATCCACCAATCCATCAATACCCGCAGAAACCGGTTTTCCGTCCCGATCATGAACCTTGACCGTTGGCATTGTGAAAACATGTTCAAATAGGTTTTGAATTCCAAAGGGGGCCAGATTGCAGGTGATGGGCGCCGTCCAGATACAATCCGCCTCGATCTGCTTCAGGATGAAGCCGTTGTCCCGGAAAAGCCTCAGCGCCGCCTCCCGTCCCAAACGATCCAGGTTGTCCTGAACGATCAGAATGCGACCGGGCCGACCGCTGCTGGCCAGCACTTCGCGCCCGTGATCGAGCAGTTCATTGACCCGCCGGATGAGTTCGTCAGAATAATTTTGCAGTTTCTGCCGGGCGATTTTGCGGTGCGTCTGATTCCCAACAACACGGGCCTTAAGCCTTGCCAGCAGTTTCAATCCATAGGCAAATATCCCAAAATTGGCGCCAGCTTTGCTGGACATTGAGGCTTCGGTCTCCAGCTCGATCTCTTTCTTTAATTCTTCGCTTTCTTCAACCGTTTGCTCTGCGAACCAATCAGCGACGGCTTTTACTTTTCCAGCATCAAGCGGAAGATTATTTTTTTCAAAGTGACCAAAAATGGAATCCACCAGCCACAACAAAAGATCGGTATAATCGCAATCCTGCGTGAGCGAATTGTCCACCGCGAGGTGTACCGGTGTAAACTCACCCGCGAGGTCGCCTTCGAGCCGCTTGAGTTCCGTGGACTTTCCGCTTCCCCGATGCCCGATGAAAGCAGCGCAGGCAGGAA
>Ga0302320_10019792_pt1 | contig 13483 bp, 11 predicted proteins | sample Bog_T0_3_FD_202130 | JGI IMG/M metagenome (GOLD analysis project Ga0302320, IMG submission 202130) | Peat permafrost microbial communities from Stordalen Mire near Abisko, Sweden - Bog_T0_3 | ecosystem: Environmental > Terrestrial > Soil > Wetlands > Peat | place: Sweden: Abisko, Stordalen Mire...
ATCGGCGGCGGCAATATCTTTCGCGGGCTGAACGGGGAAAAGCGCGGGGTCGACCGCACCACCGGCGACTACATGGGCATGCTCGCGACCGTCATCAACGGACTGGCCCTGATGGACTGCCTGGAAAAGATGGGCGTGACCACCCGAGTCCAAAGCGCCATCCCGATGAACCAGATTGCCGAGCCCTTCATCCTCCGCCGGGCCGTGCGGCATCTGGAAAAGGGCCGCGTCGTGATCTTCGTCGCCGGCACCGGCAACCCCTACTTTTCCACTGACACGACGGCGGCCTTGCGCGCCTCGGAAATGCACGCCGACATCATTCTCAAGGCGACGAAAGTCGACGGCATCTACGACAAAGATCCGAAGAAGTACCCCGACGCCGTCCGCTACGACGAGATCACCTTCGGCGACGCCTTGCGCCAGCGCCTGACCGTGATGGACTCGACCGCCTTCTCCCTTTGCCTGGACAACAACGTTCCCATCCTGGTTTTCGACCTGGGCGACGAACACGCCATCCGGCGGGCGGTCCAGGGCAAGAAAGTCGGCACCCTCGTCCACACCTAACCTCCCCCAATTTCGCCATGTCCTCTCCCGTTCTCAATGATGCCCAGGCCAAGATGAAAAAGGCGGTCGACCACACGCTGCATGAGTTCAGCGCGATCCACACCGGCAAAGCCACGCCCGCGATGGTGGAATCGGTCATGATCGAAGCCTACGGCTCGCAGATGCGCCTGAAAGACTGCGCCGCCATCACCACCCCCGACGCCCGGCTGATCCAGGTGCAACCGTGGGATGTGGGACTGCTCAAGGCGGTGGAAAAGGGCATCCAAGCCGCCAATCTCGGCTTCAATCCCATCATCGACAACAAGATCGTGCGCATTCCCCTGCCGGAGATGAGCCGGGAGCGCCGCCAGGAGTTCGCCAAGACCGCCAGCCGCCTGGCCGAGGAAGGCCGCGTGCACGTGCGCAATGTCCGTCGCGAGGCGATGGAACAGCTCAAAAAGGCCAAGCTGCCCGAGGACGAGGCCAAGCGGGTGGACAAGGACGTCCAGACTGCCACCGACAAGGCGATCAAGGAGATCAACGATCACTTGGCGAAAAAAGAGGCCGAGCTGCTCAACGTCTGAGTCCGCTCGAGCCGTCGCTTGAAGGCATGAGTTCCGCTGTCGCTCCCCGCCGGGTGGTGGTGAAGCTGGGCACGGGCGTCCTCGCCCCTGCCGGCGGCCACCTGGACAAGGCCCGCATCGCCGACATCTGCGCGCAATTGGCCGGCCTGCGCGCCACCGGCGCCGAGGTCTATCTGGTTTCCTCAGGCGCCATCGGGCTGGGCATGGGTGCGTTGGGCCTGAACCGGCGCCCGAAGGAGCTGTCGCAAAAGCAGGCCTGTGCGGCCATCGGCCAGAGCCTCCTCATGCAGACCTGGCAGGAGGGCTTCACCCCCCACCGCCTCACCGTGGCCCAGGTCCTCCTGACCCACGAGGATTTGCGCGGCCGCACCCGCTACCTCACGGTCAAGGAGACCCTGCGCCAGATCATCGCCTATGGCGCAATTCCGGTGATCAATGAGAACGACACGGTCAGCGCCGCCGAAATCAAGTTCGGGGAGAACGACACTCTCTCCGCCCTGGTCGCGAGCCTGATCGAGGCCGAGACTCTCGTCATCCTTTCCACCGCCCCCGGCCTCATCGACCTGAAGGGGACGGGCCAGATCGTGCCGGTGGTCGAGCGCATTACCCCCGAGATCGAGGCCATGGCCGGAGGGACCACGAGCGAAACCGCCTTGGGCGGCATGGTGAGCAAGATCTCCGCGGCCAAGCTCGCCACCCGGGCGGGCTGCGGGGTCTTCGTCGCCAGCGGGGCGGAGCCGGACATTATCGCCCGGCTTTTGGCCGGCGGCGGCCCCGGCACCTTCTTCGTCCCGAGCGGGCTGCCGCTGGCGGAAAAGAAGCGCTGGCTCGCCTATTTCCAGCGCCCCACCGGCACCGTGCTGGTGGACGCCCGGGCGGAGGCCGCCCTCCGGGAGGAGGGCCGCAGCCTCCTGGCCGTGGGCGTGACCGGGACCCGAGGGAATTTCGCGGCCGGCGACATCATCAATATTGGCGATGCGGCGGGAACTCCTTTTGCCCGGGGCAAGACCGCCTATTCTAGCGCGGAAATCGGGACCATCGCCGGCCGGAAGGCCGACGCGGTCAAGGCGCTTTTCCCCCGCCGCCTCCGCTTCGAGGTCGTCCATCGCAACGATCTGGTGCTACTGTAGAGGAGATATGGAGTTCTCCCTGGAAAATCTCCGCGCGCCGGATTCGGTGCCCCCGATTGATTTCCGCGCCGAGCTCAACGACGAGCAGTTTGCCGCGGTCACGGCTCCGCCCGGCCCACTCCTGGTCCTGGCCGGCGCTGGCTCGGGCAAGACCCGGACCCTGACCTACCGCGTGGCCTGGCTTCTCTCCCAGGGGGTCCGCCCCGGCGAAATCCTGCTCCTGACCTTCACCAACAAAGCGGCGAAGGAAATGCTTCACCGGGTCTGCGACTTGACCGGGGTGGAGCCGGCCCGGTTCTGGGGCGGCACCTTCCACAGCATCGCCCACCGCTCGCTGCGCGCCCACGGCGAGGCGATCGGGATCTCGCGGTCCTTCACCATCCTCGATGCCGGCGAGTCGGAAAGCATCCTGCGCGATGCGGTCGAGGCAGCGGACAAGGGCTTCTTCAAGGACAAGACCCATCCCAAGCCGGGTCCGCTGCACGACGTGATCTCGCTCGCGCGGAACATGGAGACGTCGATGGCCCAGACCATCACTCACTTCTTCCCCCAGCACGAGGGCCAGGCCGACCGTTTCGCCGCCTTCGCCCTCAAGTATGCCGAGCGCAAAAAAGCCCAGAACGTCCTCGATTACGACGACCTGCTCGAGTTCTGGCTCCAGCTCCTGCGCCAATCGCCCGAAACCGCCGCCTACTTCTCCCACCGCTTCCGGCACGTCCTGGTCGACGAATACCAGGACACCAATCGCCTGCAGGCCGAGATCGTCGACACGATCGGGAGCCATCACCGGGTCATGGCAGTGGGCGACGACGCCCAGTGCATCTATTCCTGGCGCGGGGCGAATTTCGAGAACATCCTGACCTTTCCCGAACGGCATCCCGGAGCCGTGATCCACCGGATCGAAACCAACTACCGCTCCACCCCGCAGATCCTGGAGTTCGCCAACGGCGTCCTCCAGGCCCAGCCCAAGGGCCGCCACTTCGACAAGGTACTGAAGGCGGCCCGGGGCGACGGGGAAAAGCCCTTTCTCGTCCAGGCCATGGACACCCGGGAACAGGCCCAGTTCGTCGTCCAGCGCGTGCGCGGGCTGTGGAACGAGGGCAAGTCGCTGCGCGACATCGCCGTCCTCTACCGGGCCCATTTCCAGGCCCTGGATCTTCAGCTCGAACTCTCCCGCCTGGAAATCCCCTACCAGATCACGAGCGGGGTCCGCTTCTTCGAGCAGGCGCATATCCGCGATCTGGTGGCCCTGCTCCGCTTCGTCTACAATCCCTCGGACCACCAGGCCTGGCAGCGGCTGGTCGTGCTCCTGCCCAAAGTCGGGGACAAAGGGGCACAGAAACTTCACGCCGTCGCCCTGACTGAGGCCAAGTTGCGGGAGAAAGACTTTATCGATGTCCTCGAATCGCCCGCCGTCACCGCCAAGGTGCCGCCGGCGGCCAAGGAGGAATGGCCCAAGCTGATCGCCTCCCTGCGCGAGGTGGCCGAAACCATGCGGACCTTGTCGCCGGCCAACACCGTCGATATCGCAATCGACGGCTGGTACGGGGACTATCTCAAGGGCGCCTACGCCAACTACGGCTCCCGCCTGGACGACCTGAAATCATTGGTCGGCTTCGCCGGCCGCTATCAGGAAATGCCGGAAATGCTCGGGCAGATCATGCTGCTCAACAGCGAAACCAGCGACCGGTCGGCCGATCCCGACGCCGATGCCCTCCGCCTCACCACCGTACACCAGGCCAAGGGCCTGGAGTTCGGGGCCGTCTTCCTGATCGGGCTGGCCGAGGGAATGTTTCCCCTGCGCCGCTCGATCGAGGCCGGCGATGTCGAGGAGGAGCGCCGCCTCTTCTACGTCGCGGTCACCCGGGCCCGGGACGAACTCTACCTCTGCTACCCCCAGGTCAACACCAAGGGGGGGCCCACCATGATGATGGAAGTAAGCCGCTTCATTTCCGAGGTCTCCCCCGATCTGCACCAGCCCCTGCGGCTCAAGCGCCGGTGGTAAAATCCCAATTATAGTGCTTCTCTTGCCGGAGAAGCCTTTTCTCCTCACTCTTCGAAGTCCATGTCCAGCCCCACGGTCGAAAACGTCGTCATTATCGGAACGGGATGCGCCGGCCTGACCGCCGCCATCTATACCGCCCGCGCCAACCTGTCGCCCTTGGTGCTGGAGGGCGCGCAACCCGGCGGCCAGCTCACCACGACGAGCGAGGTGGAGAACTTTCCCGGCTTTCCCGAGGGGGTCGACGGCTTCCAGTTGATGGACAACCTGCGCCAGCAGGCGACCAAGTTCGGGACCCGCTTCGAGCAGGCTCTGGTCACCGCGGTCGATTTCACCGCCATGCCGCGGAAGCTGATTTGCGCCGAGCGCACGATCCTGGCCCGCACCGTCATCATCGCGACCGGGGCCTCCCCCCGCATGACCGGGGTGCCCGGGGAGCGGGAGCTCTTCGGGGGCAAGGGGGTGACCACCTGCGCCACCTGCGACGGCTCCTTTTACCGGCAGATGGAGGTGGCGGTCATCGGCGGCGGCGACAGCGCCGCGGAAGAGGCGCTCTTCCTCACCCGCTTCGCCAGCAAGATTTACCTGGTGCACCGCCGGGGCGAACTCCGTGCCTCCAAGATCATGGCCGACCGCGCCGTGGCCCACCCCAAGATCCAGCCCACCTGGGACAGCGTCCCCCTGGAAGTGGTCGGAGTGAAGGAAGGGGCGGTCAGCGGGCTGAAGATCAAGCACCTCAAGACCGGGGCCGAATCCACCCTGCCGGTCAAAGGCGTCTTTGTCGCCATCGGGCATGTCCCCAACACGGCGCCCTTTGCCTCCGCCCTCGACGTGGACGACAACGGCTATTTCAAGCCCAGCGCCGGTTCCCAGGTGAAGACCAAGGTCCCGGGCGTCTATGTGGCGGGCGACTGCGCCGACCATGTCTACCGCCAGGCCATCACGGCGGCGGGGATGGGCTGCCAAGCCGCGATTGAAGCCGAACGATGGCTGGCCGAGCACGAAGGCTGACCCGGCCGGCTGACCTCAGGAAAGCCCTGGGGATTCCTTCCGATTACGGCCTCCGCCGGCGTCTGCCCCGGCATCGGGAAGCCTCCCGCCTCGTCGGAGTTGGCCGCAATCCCGACCGGCAGCCCGTTCGTCTGGCGCCGCGTGCAGCGATCGCTTGGAGCCGGATGCGAGCAGCCGCCCAGCAGGACCGGATCATCCTCGTTCCCCTCTCGGGTTATCGCAGCGCCTCCCGGCAGGCGGCCATCATTCGCCGCAAGCTCGCTGCCGGCCAGAAATTGGCCGAGGTCTTGAAATGGATCGCCGCCCCCGGCTACAGCCAGCATCACACGGGCCGGGCGATCGATATCGGCGCACCCGGTAAGGCCGCCCTGGCCCAAGATTTCGGCCGCACCCGGCAAGGCCGGTGGCTCAGGCGACGGGCTCACGAATTTGGCTTCGTGATGACCTACCCTCGAAAAAATAGTCACGGCATCGGCTACGAGCCCTGGCATTGGTATATTGGTTAGCAACGGGTTAAAGATTCTCTTAGAATAGTTCTAATTCTCACTTGCAACTGAGAACCATTCCAATTGGTTGTTCTTTCATGCGTGACGCCTCCTCCTATTCGCCAACCCTCGCCGAAAGCCTCGCGGGCAGTGGCTTTCGCTCCACCCCGCAGCGCGAGGTTGTCTACGACGTGCTCCTCAAGAAGCGCGATCATCCCACCGCCGACGAGGTTTTTGCCCGGGTAAAGGCGGAAAAGCCGACAATTTCGCTAGCAACGGTTTACAACTGCCTCGAGGCCCTGGTGCAGTGCAACTTGGTCCGCCAGGTCAACTTCGAGCGTGGCCCCACCCGCTATTGCCCGAACCTCCGCCCCCACGCTCATTTTCACGATGAATTGACCGGGGCGACCCACGACATTGACCTGCCGCCCGCCGTCCTGGAGCAGGTGGCCTCGGTCCTTCCGGCCGGTTACAATGCCGCCTCAGTCGAAATTACATTCCGGGGCAATGCCAAGACCGGCTGATCCCGCCCTCTCCATCCTCTTCCTCCTTACGCCATGTCCTCGCTAGAACTCATCGATGTCCGAGTCTCCCTCGGCGAAAAAGAAATCGTCAAAGGTGTCTCTCTTACGCTCAACAGCGGAGAGGTGCATGCAATCATGGGCCCGAACGGCACGGGGAAATCCACCCTGGCCAAGGCCATCGCCGGCCACCCGGATTACACAATCTCCGGCGGCGACATCCGCCTGGACGGCAAGTCCATCCTGGAAATGGAACCGGACGAGCGGGCGCGGGCCGGCCTCTTCCTCGCCTTCCAGTATCCGAGCGAGATTCCCGGCGTCAGCATCGCCAATTTCCTCCGGGCTGCGATCCAGTCGCACCTGGGCGAGGGCGAGGAGCTCGATGCCACCGCCTACTACAAGCGCCTCTACCAGAAGATGGACATGCTCAAGATCGACCGGAAGTTTACCTCCCGGGCGGTCAATGACGGCTTCTCCGGTGGCGAAAAGAAGCGCGCCGAAGTTCTGCAGATGGCCATGCTCGAGCCCAAGTTCGCCCTGATGGACGAGACCGACTCCGGCCTGGACATCGACGCCCTCAAGATCGTGGCCGAAGGCGTCAACCAGCTCCGGGGCCCCGGCCTCGGGGTTCTGCTCATCACCCACTATCAGCGCCTCCTCAGCTACATTGTGCCCGACTACGTCCATGTGATGTGGGATGGCCGGATCGTAAAGAGCGGCGACAAGTCGCTCGCCCTGGAACTCGACGCCAAGGGCTACGACTGGGTAAAAAAGGAATTCGTCGCTGCCTAAAGCCCACCGCCCATGACTACTGACACGCTCACTCCCAGCAGCCCCCCCGCCGATAATCCCGTCTCCGGCATCGACCAGAGCTCCGGCAACTTCAGCTACGACGTGAAGTACGAGTTCGACGCCGGCTCGGGCTTAAGCGAACGCACCGTCGACTACATCAGTGCGGCGAAAAAGGAAGCCGCCTGGATCAAGGAATTCCGGCTCAAGGCCCTGCAGACCTTCTACGCCAAGCCCATGCCGACCCATTGGGCGACGGCGGAGCTCAACGAGATCAATTTCGACAAGATCCGCTACTACCTCGCCAGCGGCCAAAAGCCCAAGCGCACCTGGGAAGAGGTGCCGGAGGACATCAAGCGGACTTTCGAGCGGCTCGGCATTCCGGAGCAGGAGCGCAAGTTCTTGGCCGGAGTGGAGGCCCAGTTCGACAGCGAGGCCGCCTACTCCAACATCAAGGAAGCGGTGTCGAAACAAGGGGTGATCTTCGTCAATTCGACGGAGGCCCTGCGCGAGCATCCCGAGATTTTCCGCAAATGGTTCGGCAAGGTCATCCCGACCGGCGACAACAAGTTCTCTGCCCTCAATAGCGCCGTCTTTTCCGGCGGCTCCTTCATCTACGTCCCTCCCGGGGTCAAAGTCTCCCACCCGCTTCAGGCCTACTTCCGGATCAACGCCGAGAATTTCGGCCAGTTCGAGCGCACCCTCATCATCGCCGACGAGGGCTCGGAAGTGACCTACATGGAAGGTTGCACGGCGCCCAAGTTCTCCACCTCCACCCTGCATAGCGCGGTGGTCGAGCTCGTCGCGCTCAAGGGCGCAAAGATCCAGTACATCACGGTGCAGAATTGGGCCTCCAACGTCTTCAATCTCGTGACCAAGCGCGGCCTGGCCCACGAGGAGGCCGAGATCAAGTGGATCGACTGCAATATCGGCAGCCGCCTCACCATGAAATATCCCGGCGTCGTCCTGAAAGGCCGCAAGGCCCGGGGCGAGGTCATCTCGATCGCCCTGGCCAACGACGGCCAGCACCAGGATACGGGCGCCAAGATGATCCATGCGGCAGACGAGACCACCTCGAACATCGTGGCCAAGTCGATCTCGGTCGGCCAGGGCCGCAGCACCTACCGCGGGCTGGTGCACATCCCCCGCCATTTGAAGGGCTGCAAGAACAACACGGAGTGCGACGCCCTCCTCATCAACTCCAACAGCCGCACTGACACCTATCCCGCCATCACGGTGCGGGGCGACGCCAACCGCGTGCAGCACGAGGCGAGCGTTTCCAAGGTCAGCGAAGAGCAGATCTTCTACATGCGCCAGCGCGGGCTGACCGAAGGCCAGGCCATGAGCCTGTCCGTCAATGGCTTCATCAACGATCTGGCCCGGCAGTTTCCGATGGAATATTCGGTCGAGCTCAAGCGCCTGATCGATCTCGAAATGGAAGGTTCGGTCGGCTGATGTCTGCTGCCACCACCACCACGCCCCCGCCCGTCCTGGGCGGATTCACGGCCGCCGCCTTCGAGGCGGCCCTCGCCTCCTCCGCCGGCGCCCCCGCCTGGTGGCTCGAGCGCAAGCGCGCCGCCTATGAGCGCTTCGCCTCCCTGCCCATGCCGCGGCGCAATGAGGAGCCCTGGCGTTTTAGCCATCTGGCCGGACTGTCGCTCGATTTCGCTCCGGCGACGGCGCCCGCCGGCCCGGCGCCCACCCCGGCCGAGCTGCCGAAATTCTCGCCAGTGGCCTCCCTCGAGTTCTCCGGCAACCGACTCGTGCGCTCGCAGCCGCTGCCGCCCGATCTCGTCCGCCAGGGCGTCGTCGTCACGACCCTGGGTGAAGCCGCCCGGCTCCATCCCCAGCTGCTCAAGGCCCACTTCATGGCCCAGCCCCAGAAGCTGGGCTCGGAGAAGTTCGCCGCCCTGCACACGGCCTTTGTCGAGGACGGCGCCTTCATCTACGTCCCGCGCGGGGTCGCCTTGGACCAGCCCATCGTCGTCTCCCATGCCAGCACCGGCGGTCCGGTCTTTCCCCACACCCTGGTGGTGGCGGAGGAAAATTCCCGCGCGACGGTCATCGATCTGTTCACTTCCGCCCTGCCCGCCGGAGCGGAAGCCTCGCCCCAATTCGCCTGCGGGGCCAACGATCTCTACGTCGGGCACGGCTCCGATCTGACCTACGTGGCGGTGCAGGATTGGTCGCCCACCACCCTCTCCTTCCAGCTTAATTCCACCGTGGTGCGCCGCGATGCCCGGGTGCAATCGCTCAACCTGCATTTTGGCGCTCGCCAAGCCCGCCACGAGTCGCTCAGCCAGCTGCAGGCCCCGGGGGCCTTCTCGGAAATGCTGGCCCTGACCGTGGCCCGGGCGACCCAGGAGTTCGATCAGCGCACCCTCCAGCTGCACCAGGCCCCGAACACGAAATCGGACCTCCTCTACAAGAACGTCCTCCAGGACTCCGCCCGGACCATCTTCTCCGGCCTCATCATCGTCGATCCCGACGCCCAGAAGACCGACGCCTATCAGAGCAATCGCAACCTGGTCTTAAGCGATTCGGCCGAGGCCAATTCTCTGCCGGGCCTCGAGATTCAGGCCAACGACGTCCGCTGCACCCATGGCGCCACCACCAGCCGGATCGATCCGGAGCAAGAGTTCTACCTCCGCTCCCGCGGCCTGCGGCGGGAAGAGGCCCAGGAGCTGCTGATCTTCGGTTTCTTCGAGGAGGCGCTGAACCGCCTCAAGAGCGAAGAGATCCACGCCACCCTCCGCCAACTGCTCGAAAGCCATCTCCAGAAATGAGCTTGGGCCCGGCTGCCGGGCTGATTTTCCGCCATGCAACGCGACCGCACTCTCTCCCGCGACGTCACCGCCACCCAGATCCCCTCCGGCGATAAACAGAGCCTGCCCGCCGGCACCAAGATCATGATCCACCAGACCCTGGGCGGCAGCTTTACCGTCCAGACGGACTTCGGGCTGTTCCGAATCGACGGCGCGGACGGCGACGCCCTGGGCGAGAAGTCCGAGGCCGGCACCGCCGCCGCCAGCACCGTCTTGGCCGACGGCTCGCCCGACCCGGCCGCCGTCTGGGAGCAGCTGCGCAAAGTTTACGACCCGGAAATCCCGGTCAATATCGTCGACCTCGGCCTGGTCTACTCCATGGACGTGGCCCCGCTGCCCGAGTCCGCCGGCTTCAAGGTCAACGTGGCGATGACGCTGACCGCCCCCGGCTGCGGCATGGGCCCGGCCATCGCCGAGGACGCGCGGAGCAAGATCGTTCTGGTCCCCGGCGTCTCCACCGCCGATGTCCGCATCACCTGGGATCCGCCGTGGAACCAGTCGATGATCAGCGAAGAGGGCAAGATGAAGCTCGGGCTGATCTAAAAGTGTCCGCGGCCGGGACCTACGCACAACTGGCGGTTCTGGCCCACGAAGGCGTCTCCTGCGTATTGGTGGTGCTGGTCGACGCCCTGGGCTCGACCCCGCAGGATGCGGGAGCGAAAATGATCGTGACGGCGGCCGGAATCCATTCCGGCACGGTCGGCGGCGGCCGGGTGGAAGCCAAAGCGCTGGCGGTGGCCGCGGACATGCTGGCGGAGGGCGCCACGGAGACCCGTTTTGCCACCTGGACCCTGAAAGGCGACGTGGGCATGACCTGCGGCGGCTCGGTCAAATTTTACTTCGAGCCCCATCCCGCCGGCGGTCCCTGGCCGATCGTGATCTTTGGCGCCGGCCACGTCGCCCAGGCGCTCCTCCCGGTGCTTCTGCCCCTGCCCTGCAGCGTCCTCTGCTGCGACAGCCGGACCGAATGGCTGGAGAAATTGCCTCGGGCCGCCAATATGCGCGTGGTGGCCGCGAAGGATCCGGCCAGCCTCATCCCGACCCTGCCCGACAATGCCTTCGTCCTCTGCATGACGCACGGGCATCAGACGGACCGGCCGATCCTGCACCGGGCGCTGGCCGAGCGCAATTTTCCCTTTGTCGGCGTCATCGGCAGCGCCGCCAAAGCCGCGGTGCTCCGGCGGGAATTGGTCGCCGCCGGCTTGTCCGCCGCCCGCGCCGGCCAGTTCCACTGCCCACTCGGCCTTGATTTCGGAAGCAATCACCCCCACGAAATCGCGCTGAGCATCACCGCCCAGCTGCTGACGGAGCGGGATCGGTGGCGGGCGCAGGGGAAGGCCCGGGCGAGCGGCGCGACTGCGCCGCGCTGAAGATCGCCTCGGCTGTGGCGGGCGATGGCAGCGGCACCTGCCCGCCCGGCTCCCCGTAGGCGGCAACGGCGGCCCGAATCGCCTCCCGAACCGAAATGGCCAGCATGAGCGGGGGCTCGCCCACGGCTTTGCTGCCGTGGATCGTCTGGTCCTGGGCGGCATCGGGCAGAAAGGTGACATTGAACTCGGCCGGCGCGTCGCTGATCGCGGGAATCTGGTAGGTGCTGGCGCTGTGGGTCAGGAGCCGGCCCTGGGCGTCCCACTTCAGTTCCTCGCTCGTGAGCCAGCCCATCCCCTGGACAAAGCCCCCTTCGATCTGGCCCCGGTCAATGCCGGGATTGAGGGAAGCACCGGCATCGTGGACGATGTCGGTGCGCAGGACCCGGCTCATGCCGGTGTAGCCGTCCACCTCCACCTCCGTCACCGCCACCCCGCCCGCGAAATAATGGAAGGGCCGCCCGGTGGCGGTCTTCCAGTCCCAGTGGATGCCGGGAGTGCGGTAGTAGCCGGTCGCGGAAAGGCTGACCCGCTCCAGGTAAGCCTGCCGGGCGACCTGATGGAAGCTCACCGCCGGGGCGTCCACGCCGCGGGCTTTGACTTGCCCCTGGGCGAAAATCAGGTCCTCCGGCGGAATCAGCCGGCCGGAGAGGGCGGTCAGCACTTGGGCGGCGACCGGGGCCATCCGCTGGCGCAGGGTGGCACAGGCCTCCCGCACCGCCGCCCCGTTGAGGTCGGAGCCCGAGGAAGCGGCCGTGGCCGAGGTATTGGGCACTTTGTCGGTTTGGGTGGGCATCACCCGGATTGACGCCGCCGGCAGGCCGAGTTCCCGCATGGCCACTCCAAGCATCTTTGTCTGCAGGCCCTGGCCCATCTCCGTGCCCCCATGATTCACCTGGACGGAGCCGTCCTGGTAGACCAGGACCAGCGCCCCCGCTTGGTTGTAGTGGGTTAAAGTGAAGGAAATGCCAAACTTCACCGGTGTCATGGCCAAGCCGCGCTTGATCCGGGGGTGGGACGAATTCCACGCCGCCACCGCCGCCTTCCGGCCGTCCCAGCCCGCCCGCTCCTTGGCCAGGCGCCACATTTGCTGCAGCCGGTTGTCGCCAATCTCCTCTCCGTAGTGGGTCGTGTTGGTCTCTCCCCTCCCGTGGTAGAGATTGCGCTCCCGCACTTCGTCCGGCGCGAGGTTCAGGCTGCGGGCCACCCGGTCGATAATCTCCTCGATCACGAGCATGCCCTGGGGGCCGCCGAAGCCGCGAAAGGCGGTGTGGGAGGTGACATGAGTCTTGGCGACATGGCCGGCGAAGCGGACGGCGGGAATGTAGTAGCCGTTGTCCAGGTGAAACAGGGCGCGGTCGAGGACCGGCTGGGAAAGGTCGAGCGACCAGCCCCCGTCGGAGATCAGCTCGACATGGGCGGCGAGCAGCCGCCCCTCCCCATCGTAGCCGACCTCGAACTTGGCGAAGAACGGATGCCGCTTGCCGGTCAGAATCATGTCCAGGTCCCGGTCGAATTGGACCCGCACGGCCGAGCCGGTCTTGACCGCCGCCAAGGCGACCAGCGCCGCCGGGGTGTTGCCCTGGGTCTCCTTGCCGCCAAAGGCTCCCCCCATGCGCGGGGCTTGCACCACGATCTGGTGGCGCGGCTTGCCCAGGACTTCGCCCACGATCCCCTGGATTTCCGAGGGGTGCTGGGTGGAGGAACAGATAGAGACCCCGCCGTCATCGGCGGGCTCGGCCCACGCCGCCTGGGTTTCGAGGTAAAAATGCTCCTGCCCGCCGAAGGAAAAATCCCCAGCCAGCCGGTGGGCGGCGCGGGTCAAGCCCGCCGCGCAGTCGCCCCGTGCCAGGACATGGGGCGTCGTATGGTAGCTCGACGCGGCGATCGCGGCCGGGATGCCCAGGACCGCCGGCAGGGGCTCGTAGTCGACCTCGACCAGGGCGGCCGCGGCCCGGCAGGCGGCAAGCGAACGGCCCACCACCAAGGCGACGATGTGGCCGTGGTAGAGCACCTCGTCGGCGGCCAGGAGGGTTTCGTCGTGGCGGGAAATGCCGACGTTGTTGGCCCCCGGGATGTCCTCGGCGAACAGGACGGTTGCGATGCCCGGGGCGGCCAGAGCGCGGGTGGCGTCGCGCCGGCGGATGCGGGCGCGGGCATGGGGCGAACAGACCGGCCAGACATCGAGCATCGGCCGGCGCTGGGCCACGTCGTCCACATACTGAG
>Ga0302320_10019794_pt1 | contig 13482 bp, 8 predicted proteins | sample Bog_T0_3_FD_202130 | JGI IMG/M metagenome (GOLD analysis project Ga0302320, IMG submission 202130) | Peat permafrost microbial communities from Stordalen Mire near Abisko, Sweden - Bog_T0_3 | ecosystem: Environmental > Terrestrial > Soil > Wetlands > Peat | place: Sweden: Abisko, Stordalen Mire...
TGTGAATTCTCCCTGTACTCGACCATCTAACCATTATCCAGCACAGATGCTGGAAGCTCTCCGCCTGAAAGGCGGAGGGCTTAGACCCGGTGGCAGAAGCTAAAGCACTCCGTCAGGATCTTCATGCGATTGCCCTGTTCAGCCCCCGAGGATACGGTTGAAGAAGGCAGACTTGTGCGAGTTCAGTCCCTCAGGGGCTAAAGCCCCGCCGATTTTGGCTGCATATGTACGGGCTAAAGCCCGTACGCTTCCTACCTTTTCGCTTTTTTCAAAGAATGATCCAAATGCGATTGCCCTGCACAGATGGGCGTTTTGCTACACTTCTCGGTGACGAGCCAGTGCGAAACCAGAGTCCCTGTGGCCTAGGCGAGTTTCGTGGCGGGTCGCCGCTCCCTGATGGTCGCGTCGACTTTGATGCGTTGCCTTCGGGATACACCAAATCTGGTCTCGCTGCAGTCGGTCCCCCACAGTGCCAAACTGAAATCAAGCATTTGGGAGCGTTCATGCCAGTCGTCGAACTTACGGAAGTAACCAAGGCCTATGAAAGCAAGGTCGCGGTCGATCGATTGAGTCTGTCCATCCAGGCCGGCCAGATGTTTGGCCTGCTAGGACCGAACGGAGCCGGGAAGACCAGTTCCATCCGCATGATGATGGGCATCACCGGGCCCGACTCCGGCTCGGTTCGCCTTTTCGACAAGCCCTTCGAGCGCCCCAGCCTCGACCGCGTCGGATACCTGCCCGAAGAACGCGGCCTCTATAAAAAGATGAAGGTCCTGGACCAGTTGGTCTTCTTTGGCCAATTGCACGGTCTTGCTGCGACCGAGGCCCAGAAACGCGCGACCGGGTGGGCCGAACGGCTCGATATCACGAGCGGACTCGACAAGAAGGTCGAAGAACTCTCCAAGGGCATGCAGCAGAAGATTCAGTTCATCGCCTGCCTTCTCCACGATCCCGGCCTGATCGTAATGGATGAGCCGTTCAGCGGGCTGGACCCGGTCAACGCCGTTCTGCTGCAGGATGCTCTGCTGGAGTTGAAGGCGGAGGGGCGGGCGATTCTCTTCTCCACGCACCGCATGGACCAGGTGGAAAAGCTTTGCGACTCGATCTGCTTGATTAACAACGGTCAGGCGGTCTTGAGCGGGAATCTGCGGGAGATCAAGAGTCACTATGAGCGCAACCGGGTGATTGTTGAATTCGAGGGAAGCGCGGATTTCCTGACCAGCGCCGAGATCGAAGAAGCCCGGAACTACTCCGGGCACGCCGAAATCAAGCTGACCCCGCACGGCGACGCGCAGAAACTGTTGCATGAAGCCGCTTCCATGGCCACCATTTATCGCTTCGAAATCGCCGAGCCATCGCTCGAAGAGATCTTTATCCAGACCGTAGGAGGCAAGACCCATGCGTAATACTCTTCTGGTTGCGAAACGGGAATACCTGGAAAAGATTCGCGGCAAGGCTTTTCGATTCTCTACCGTGCTGTTGCCTGCGGGGGTTCTGCTGATGCTGGGCGCAACATACTTCAGCGGCCGCAACACCCATAGCGGCGCGCACGTCGCGATTGCAGCAGACACGGCGCCACTGGCCAACGAGATCAGACGCCAGATGCTGGAAGAGAAGGATGCGAAGTTCACCGTGGATGTGATCGCGCCGGCGACCGCGCAGGACACAGACAACCTGATGCAACTGGTGCGCAATAAGTCCATCGATGGCCTCCTCGCTCTGGAGAACTCCGCCACTGAAACCCCGACAGCTTCGTATGCCTCGCGTTCTTCGATGGATTTCAGGACCCAGGGCCGTCTGGATTCCGCGCTGAACCAGAGCATCCTGCGGCAGCGGCTCAGCGCCAGCGGGATAAAGCAGGGCGATGCCGACGCGCTGCTGAAGCACGTCAACATCGAGAAGCTGGAGCTGGACAAGAATGGAAAGGCAGGCAAGAGCACGGGCATGGCAGCCTTCTCAAAGGCGATGATGATGGCCTTCCTGATCACCATGCCGATTCTGCTGTATGGCATGGACATGGCCCGGGCCATCATTGAAGAGAAGAGCTCACGCATTTTTGAAGTGATGTTGGCGGTGATCCGTCCCGACGACATGCTTGCGGGGAAGCTGCTGGGAGTGGGCGCCGTCGGCCTGACCCAGATCGCCATCTGGGTGGTCGCAGCGGCCTTGTTCACAGGCTCCGCGCTGGCCGCGCCGCTGCTCTCTGGCGATATGGCGTTGCATTTCAGTGTTCAGGAGGCGGTTCTGTTCCCGCTCTATTACATCCTCGGCTTTTTCCTCTACAGCTCGCTCTTCTCGGGTCTGGCCTCCACCTGCGAGACCGCCCAGGAACTGCAGATGTTCATGCCCTTTGTGGTGGTTCCCGTCTGGCTCAGCTTCGGAATTCTGCCCTATTTGTTGAGTAATCCCGATTCCGTCTGGGTCGTCGTTCTTTCTCTCTTCCCATTCACCGCGCCCTTCGTCATGCTGCCACGCGTCGGCCTTGCGACTGTTCCGGTTTGGCAGTTTGGAGTATCGATTGTCCTTCTGCTCTTGAGCATCTGGGGAGTGCTCTGGTTCTCCTCCCGCCTCTACCGCATCGGGATCCTGATGTATGGCAAGCGGGCCACACTGCCGGAGATCTTTCGCTGGCTCCGGTATAGCTAACTACCTGCGGTGGGGCGGCGGCTTCGACTGGCCATCACCCAAAAACGAATTGATAGAGCCTCTCGCAGAACAGTACTGAGACGGCAAAGCGGATCAGAGAACGACTATTGATTGATCCGGCCCTTGGATAGCGCATGGGCTTCCCACCCATTCCGCAGAAAGCGCGGAATGGATGGGGCACGGAGGGCGTTGGGCTAGGTCAATGAAGCCGTGCCCTGACACAATCCAAAGCCCATGGGGGATTCTCGCGCTCACCTCTTCGCCTCGGCTGCTTGCTAAGATCAAGACTGTGACCACCTCCGACCAGCCCCGTTTCACCTTCACCCAGCGCATCGTATTGGCCGTCCTGCCCCGCCTGGCGTGGACCGTGATGATGACCCTGAGCAAGACTTGGCGATATGAACTCATCGCAGAAGAAGGCGCCATGGCGGTTCCCTTCGACAAGAAGGCCGGGCCGGAGATTTATTGCTTCTGGCACCAGTGCCTGCTGCCCAGCGTGCCTTGCTACCGCAAAACCGGGTCGGTGGTCCTGATCAGCCGCAGCTTCGACGGGGAGATCATTGCCCGTATCGCCGAACTGTTTGGGTACGGCACGGTGCGCGGCTCCAGTTCCCGCGATGCGCGCAAAGCCTTCGTCGAGCTGGTGCGAACGGTCCAGGCGGGAAGACCTGCCATCTTTACCGCCGACGGCCCGCGCGGACCGATCTATCAATCCAAAATGGGCCCCATCAAGCTGGCCCAGTTGACGGGCGCACCCATCGGATCGTTCCACCAGGAACCCGCGAGCGCCTGGGGCTTGCGCTCCTGGGACCATTTCTTCATCCCCAAGCCCTTCACACGGGTCGTGGTCAGTTGGGCGCGCTGGGTTCATGTCCCCAAGGACCTGTCGGCCGACGACCTGGAGCTGAAGCGTCAGGAACTGGACGCGGCGCTGGAGCGTGCACGTCTGCGCGCCATCGAACATCTCGGCAAGAAAGCGGCGGTTTAGTGGGTTCTCTGCGCGTTGAAGATTTCGATTTCGATCTGCCCCCGGAGTTGATCGCCCAACAGCCTCCGGCCGAACGTGGCCGGAGCCGCATGTTGGCCGTGGACCGGACGACCGGAGCTTTGCGCGATGCAGCTTTTGGCGAGTTCCCTGCCCTGCTTCAGCCCGGCGACCTGCTGGTTCTGAACGACACGCGTGTGCTTCCAGCTCGTCTTTACGCCCGGCGAACCACGGTGCGCGAACGTCAAGCCTCCACGGCCCAGGTCGAGGTGTTTCTCACCGAGTCGGTTGCGGGAGAAGCAGGCGAAAACCTGTGGCGCGCACTGGTCAAACCGGGGAAAAAAGTTGCGGTGGGCGAACAATTAGCGTTTTCCTCCCTGGACGGCTCCAACGCGTTGGAGGCCGAAGTATTGGAGCGGGGCGAGTTTGGTGAGCGCCTGCTGCGTTTTGCCCCGGTGAGCGACTTCTTCGCCGTCCTCGACCGCATCGGCCACATGCCCCTGCCGCCCTACATTCATCGCGACGATGCGCAGGCGGATCGGGAGCGCTACCAGACTGTCTTCTCGCGGGAACGAGGCTCTGTCGCCGCGCCCACGGCCGGACTCCACTTCACTCCCGAGATCCTTGCGGCGTTGGCAGACCGTGGGGTGGAAACGGCGCGCATTACTCTGCATGTGGGGCTGGGCACGTTTGCGCCCTTGCGCGTGGAGCGGCTCGACGAAGTCCACCTGCACCGGGAGCGCTATACCCTCTCTGCGGCGGCGGCTGACTCGCTGAACACTGCGGTCAGGCAGCGGCGAAGGGTCACCGCGGTCGGCACAACCGTCGTGCGCACGCTGGAGCACTGCGCACTGCAGGCCGCGGGTCAAGCGCTTCAGGCCCACTCCGGCGAGACGGAGATCTTCATCTCGCCAGGCTTTGAGTTCAAGCTCGTCGACGCGCTACTGACGAACTTTCATCTGCCGAAATCGAGCCTCTTGATGCTGGTGAGCGCGTTTGCGGGACGCGAGCCGGTTCTGGCGGCCTATCGTCACGCTGTCGAGGAGAAGTACCGGTTCTTCAGCTACGGGGATTGTATGTTCCTAGCCTAGCGCCCGCCTTTTCGGGCAGATGATTCCCACTTCAGGCCGACTGATCGACAAGCCGAGAACCTGCCTCTCCAAAAGCTCGAGACTGGCGGGTATGGTAGAGCTATGGAGCCCGCAGTAACCGATCCAGGCTTGCCCAGACGCGCTGTCGAGGTGACAGTGACCGGCATGATACGCCATGGTTTCAATCGACTCTTTACGCGGCACCTGATGAACATGACGCTGTTGTTGCTGGTGGCGTTCACTCTGCCGGGCATCTTCGAACGGCCCGACGGATTCGTGCATGATCCGGACCTGTGGTGGCATCTGGCCAATGCGCGGCTGCTGTTTACGACCCATCACTTCATTCAGATCGAGCCCTATTCCTTCACTGTCGCCGGCGCCCGCTGGGTGAACCCCGAATGGCTCGCGGAGACGCCTTACTGGATGGGCTATCGGTTCCTCGGATTGACGGGCATCTTTTTGGTGACTGTGCTCGCACTGAGCGGCAATCTGTTGCTGATCTATTGGCGGAGTTTTTCGAATGCGCATCATGCAGGAGCCGCTCTCTGGTCTTCGCTGCTGGGCTTTGTGCTGCTCACCGTCAATTTCGGTCCGCGGATGATTCTGTTTGGCTACCTTGCCCTGTCGCTGGAGATGGCGATTCTGGAGGCCGTCAACCGGGAGGATGCTACTGAGGGAAGGAAACGACTGTTGTGGTTGTTGCCGCCGCTCTTTTGTCTTTGGATCAATCTGCATGGGAGCTGGATCGTGGGACTGGCTCTGCTCGGGTTTTACATCCTGTGCGGATTCGTCACGCTGAACAAGGGTGCTTTTGCGCAGCAGGCTTTTTCTTCTGCGGATCGCAATCGCCTCCTGGGTGTCTTTCTTTCCAGTGCCGCACTACTGCTGGTCAACCCCTATGGGTGGCGGCTGATCTGGAATCCCTTCGACATGATGATGAACCAGAATCTGAATATCGGCATCGTGCAGGAGTGGCAACCGCTGAGTCTCAGTTCCGGGGCAGGAATCGGCGTAATTCTCGCCATCGGTCTGACCATCGTGGCCAACCTTCTGAGCGGGCGCAAGTGGAAACTCTATCAACTGGGATTCATCCTCTTTGCCTGGTACGCGGTGCTGCACCACACACGATTCGCCTTCCTGGCAAGCGTGCTCACCATCCCCTGGCTGGCCACCGATCTGACCCGCGCCTTCTCTGCGGAACAAACGCCGAAGACGATCCCCCTTCTCAACGCCGCCTTCGCAATTGGTGCGGTTAGCGCCTTCCTCCATTTCTTTCCTACGGAGCAGGTTCTGCAGAAGGGATTGGCCGCCGACTATCCGCTCCAATCGATCGCAACGATCCAGCCCACTTGGCGCACCTTCAACATCGATACCCTGGGGGGCATGATGGACTTCAACTCCAAGCCGACCTTTCTGGATTCGCGCCTGGATACCTTCGAGCACCACGGAATCCTCAAGGATCAGATCGACATCATGGAGATCCACGATTCGCTCGCGTTGCTGGAGAAGTACCATGTCGACCACGCACTGCTGGGCGCCAAACAGCCGCTGGTCTATCTTCTGGAACGGACTCCCGGCTGGCAGGTGGAGAGGACCGAAGGAACGGGCGACAACGCCTTTGTGTTGCTCTCGAAAACTTCGGTCCGTGCGGGCCAATCCCACTAGCGCAATGAATGCGCAATCGCGCATCTTCCGACAGATACCCACAGGCCTTATAGATTCTTCCCTTGGAGTGCCGCTGAGCGCGCCAGGTTGGATGATCGGGTAGATTCGTGCCTTCCCAGGTCTCAAAATCGAGACCTGGGGCACCCAAACTTCGTAACCCTGATTCCTGACCCTTAGTCCCTGATTCCTGAACCTTGATTCCTGATTCCTGCCCCCAAATTCCTGACCCCTAATCACTGAACCCTGATCCCTGAACCCTGATTCCTGAACCCTGATTCCTGACCCCTGATCCCCGAACCCTGATCCCCGACCCCTGATTCCTGAACCCTGATCCCCGACCCCTGATAAACTCCAAAGCGATGCCTACCCTTGAAGCTGTTCCGACGAAACCGCCTGTCTTCCTGCTCGACACCATGTCGTTCATCTTCCGCGCTTACCATGCCATGCAGCGCTCGCGGCCGATGTCTACCCGCGCAGGGCTGCCTACGGCGGCGATTTACGTTTTTGTGAACATGATCAAGAAGCTTCGGCAGGACTTCCAGCCGCTGTATTTCGCCGCCGTCTTCGATCTCAGCGGTGAGGTCTTCCGCGACGAGATGGCGCGCGGAATGGGCCCCCTGAAGAAATGGAACAGCAAGACGCAAGGCTTCGATGAGGTCAGCTACGAGGGCTATAAGGCCAACCGCGCGGCCATGCCGGAGGACTTGAAACGCCAGATTCCCTACATTCGGCGCTCACTGGAGGCGCTGCGGATTCCGATTCTTGAGGCTATCGGGTTTGAAGCCGATGACGTGATCGGCACGCTGGCCCGCGAGGCGGCCGAATCGGGGCATGAGGTCTACATCGTCAGCGGCGACAAGGACATGATGCAGTTGGTCACCTCGCACGTGAAGATCCTCAATCCGCAAAAGGACAACCTCATCCTCGACCCCGCCAAGGTGCTGGAAGTGCTCGGCGTGCCGCCCGAGAAGGTTGTGGACGTGATGGCCCTGCGCGGCGACTCCGTCGACAACATCCCAGGAGCCCCGGGCATCGGCGACAAAGGCAGCGTGGATCTGATTGTTGAATTCGGATCGGTGGAGGCGGTGCTCGATCACGCCGCTGAGGTCAAGCGGAAGAGCTATCGCGAGTCGCTGGAGCAGAATCGCGATGCGGTGCTGCTTTCCAAGGAACTGGTGACCATCGACTGCCGTGTCCCGCTGGAACTGAACCTGAACGCGATGCAGACCCAGACTCCGGACATGGAGGCCTGCCGCGAGCTCTTCACCGAGTTGGAATTCACTTCGATGCTCAAGGAACTGACTCCTTCCGAGACGGCGGTCCATGTCGAACTGCTCGAAGATCCCACCAGCGAACAGATTGCCGGCTTCTGCGCAGCCGCGCGAGAGCATGGCTTTGCGTTTGCCCTTGACGCCGTCGCTCCGATCGTGGACGTGGTGGAGGAAGTGGAGGCGCAGCAAAGCCTTTCGCTGCTCGACGCCGTTGAGGAGGCCGAGAAGCAGGCTGCAGAAAAGCAGGGAGGGACGTTCGTCGGTGTCTGTGCGGATCCCGCCATTGCTTTGCGACTGGGCAGCTCCGCAGAACTGAAGGCGCTGCTCGAAGACGCGTCGATCCCGAAACAGACACACGACTGGAAGCTTGCGCTTCATACTTTGGGCGGGCAGGGCATCGAGTTGCGCGGAGAGGTGGCCGACTCCATGCTCCTCTCGTATGCGCTGAACCCGACCCACTCCACGCAAGCCCTGGCGGATGTGGCAGCGAGGCATGGGCAACCAGCCCCCACGACCCTCGCGGCCGGTGCGGCTGCGATTCGCCACATGGTTCCCTCGCTTCTGGGCGAGGTCAAAACAGCGGGGGTGGAGTTCGTCTATCAGCAGATCGATCTGCCTCTGGCACCGGTTCTGTACCGCATGGAAAAGGCGGGGGTGCGCATCGATCTGGGGGTGCTGCTCGGTCTTTCCCAACGCTTCGGTCAGGAGATGGAGCGGGTCAGCGAAAAGATCTTCACCCTTGCCGGGCGGCGCTTCAATATCAATTCGCCCAAGCAGCTTGGTGAGATTCTCTTCAAAGACCTCGGTCTGCCGGCACCGGCCAGCCGCGGCAAGGGGAAAGCCGTCTCCACTGCCGTTGATGTGCTGGAGCGCCTCAGCGAGCAGCACGAACTTCCCCGCCTGGTGCTGGAGTTCCGGCATCTCTCCAAATTGCGCGGCACGTATGTCGATGCCCTGCCGCTGTTGGCCGACACAGACTCCCGCGTGCACACAACGTTTCAGGCAGCGGCGACCGCGACCGGCCGGCTCTCGTCCATCAATCCCAACTTGCAGAACATACCTATTCGCACCGAGTTGGGCCGCGAGATTCGCAAGGCATTCATCTCCGCACCGGGCACGCGCTTGCTCTCCGCCGACTACTCGCAGATCGAGTTGCGCCTGCTGGCCCACTACAGCAAGGACCCGCTGCTGCTGCATGCTTACCGCAACAACATCGACATCCACACGCTCACGGCGAGTGAGGTTTTTGGCGTCCCGACCGAGAGCATGGACAAGGAGACACGCGGCCGCGCCAAGGCCGTCAACTTTGGTATTGTCTATGGCATTTCGGCCTTTGGTTTGGCCACGCAGTTGGGCATTCCGATGGGCGAAGCGAAGGCCTACATCGACCGCTATTTTGCACGGTACGTCGGTGTGAAGACCTTCATCGAAACCCTTCTGGAAGAGACCCGCAAGACCGGCTCGGTGCGTACCCTGTTCGGCCGCGTTCGCCCCATCCCCGATATGGACAGCCGCAACCCCAACCAGCGCGGATTCGCTGAGCGGACCGCGGTGAATACACCACTGCAGGGCACCGCCGCCGACTTGATCAAGCTGGCCGTGATCTCCATCGACAAGAAGCTCACCGAGCGCAATCTCGCTACCCGCATGGTTCTGCAGGTGCATGATGAACTGCTCTTCGAAGTGCCCGCGAACGAAACGGAAGAAGTGGAGAAGCTGGTCCGCGAAGAGATGGAAGGCGTCGTGAAGCTGGAAGTGCCGCTGGTTGCGGATCTGGCGATTGGAGATAACTGGAAGGAATTATAAAAACTGAAGCGATACCATGCCCGCAAAGGTTTGTACTTTCCCTGGTCTCAAAATCGAGACCAGGGGCACCCACAATTTGTGGGATTGGCAGATAAATCATGTGGTAGCGGTATTAGACTGTGTTCGCTTCTCTTGCGAGTGGGTAGCGGCGGCGAAAGATCGGCCCGAAAGATTGGGCCGTCGGTCCGCAGGCCGCTGGTACGACCTGCGGGCCGTGTCAACGCAAGGGAGGTGAGGGCGAATGAGGGACAAATCGTCCTGGATGCGAGTTGCGATTATCGTCGCCGTTGACTGGCGATTGGTAACAGCGGTCGTATTCCTCGTCCTGGCGCTACTGCTGTTGAGGTAGCCAAACTCCCGGGAGGGGACCCACCCCTTCCGGGATAAAAACAGTATAACGCCGAAGCGAAAACGGGAGATAACTCGATTGCCGGTTTTTATCGCTCTTTCCGTGGACGCAATGCGCTGCAAACCTCTGGAGATCTAAGCAGACCCCACGTCGCATCAGGATCCGAGTCGGCCCGTATTCCACGAAAAAAGACCATCCAGCACCCAACAAATCCATAAGTTATGGCAAAAATCGAGCTAGACTGGGTTCGCTTCTCTTGTGAGTGGGTATGCGGCGGCGAAAGATCAGCCCAACGGATCGGGCTGTCGGTCCGCAGGCCGCTGGTACGACCTGCGGGCCGTGTCAACGCAAGGGAGGTGAGGACGAATGAGGGACAAATCGTCCTGGATGCGAGTTGCAATTCTCGTCGCCATCGACTGGCGATTGGTAACAGCGGTCGTATTCCTCGTCCTAGCGCTACTGTTGCTCAGGTAGCCAAACTCCCGGTAGGCACCCACCTGCCGGGATATGGACAGTATAACGCCGAAGCGAAAACGGGACACATCTCACTTGTCGGTTTTTTATCGCTCTTTCCGTGGACGCAATGCGCTGCAAACCTCTGGACAGTTAGGCGGACACAACGGCAGCCGACGTATTCGACGTCCCTGCGACGTTGGTCTTCATCGTCTCTTTCATATATTGCTCGAACTGCTGGGTGAGCTTCTCTTTTTCCGACGTCGACATGGCGTTGTACTGGCTCATGGTGATGTGCTGGCTGCTCAACCAGCCGTCGAACATCCGCTGTGCCGGGGTCTCCTTGGCATAGCGCAAGAAGTCCTGAAGGCCATCGTCGCCGGTGCCGGCGGCATTGGTGGAAACAATCTGACTGCTTGCCTGAGAAAAATGGCTCGCAAACGCGGATGTGGAGTTGTTCTGATTGGTCTGCGTTGCGGAGGAATCCGCAGTACGGGAGCTATCGAGGAGACTCGAAACTTGCATAGAGTTTGTCCGCTTTCTTTGCGACCAGAGAGCGGGCGCAATCTGTCACAGAGCTTTGCATTTTCTTTGCCAAAACCGCCGGAAGCAAATGGATGCTCTCTAATAAAACCTCTAAGAATGAGGCACTTGGCGGATCGATCTGACAACCTGTTTTTGTCCAGGCAGCCACGCTGATTTAGCATCCGAAGTGTGCCTGCCCTCGACAGTCCGGTGATGTATATCAAGGGCGTCGGCCCGCGCGTCGCACACCTGCTTCTCGGCAAGGGTATTGAAACTGCTGAAGATCTGCTTTACCATCTGCCCTTTCGCTACGAAGACCGCCAAAATCCCCGCGGTCTCGACGAACTGAAGGCCGGCGAAATGGCGAGTGTCATCGGAGAAGTGCGCGGGTCCGGCCTGGTCAGCACCTCGCGGCAGCCCATCTTCGAGTTGGTGCTGGGGCAGGGCCGTTTGGCGGTCAAGTGCGTCTGGTTCAACGGCGGTTACCTGAAAGACAAGTTTCAAGCCGGCCAGACGGTCGCTGTGTATGGCAAGGTTGAGCCGTCGCGCTCGACCCGGGCGATGAAGATCATCCAGCCGCAGTTTGAGATCCTGCCCGACTCCAGCGCGGACGCCGAGACGCGCATGTTGGAGGTGGGTCGCATTACACCCGTCTATGAGTCCCTGGGCGGCCAACGTCTGGACTCCCGCTGGTTGCGCAAAGTGATGTTCCATCTGCTCGAAGGCGTGCGCGGTTCTGTTCCAGAGTGTCTGCCGGCGCACATGCTCAACCGGCTCAAACTGCCCGACCGCGAGACCAGCCTCCGCGAAGTCCATTTTCCTCCCGAGGGAACCAGGTTTGCGCAGTTGACGGAATGGTCCACGCCCGCGCACCGGCGGCTGATCTTCGAAGAGCTGTTTTATCTCGAACTCGGATTGGAGCTGAAGCGACGGAAATTGCGCGAGCGGCCCGGGATCGCCTTTGCGGCTGAAGACAACGTCCGCGATGCGCTGCGGGAGGTGCTGCCCTTCCACCCCACAAAAGCCCAGAAGAGAGCTCTCGCCGAGATCGTGGGCGACATGCGCCAGCCCAGCCCCATGCGCCGTCTGCTGCAGGGCGATGTCGGCTCCGGCAAAACCATTGTGGCCTTTCAGGCAATGTTGGTGGCTATCGAGAACGGCTTTCAGGCCGCGCTGATGGCGCCCACCGAGATTCTCGCCACACAACATTATTTGGCCGCACGCAAATTGTTGGAGAAGTCCAGTCGCAAGCCGCGCATTGTATTGCTTACCGGCTCTCTGGACGAAGACCGCAAGCGGGCGACGCGCCGCCAGATCAACAACGGCGATGCTCAACTGATCATCGGCACCCATGCCCTGATTGAAGAAAAGGTGGAGTTTGACAAGCTCGGCCTGGTGGTCGTCGACGAACAACACCGCTTTGGGGTCATGCAGCGTTTTCGCATGATGAAAAAGCCCAACATGACCGAACCGGACATGCTGGTGATGACGGCGACTCCCATCCCCCGCACCTTGGCTCTCTCTCTTTACGGAGACCTGGAAATCAGCGTTCTCGACGAACTGCCGCCGGGCCGGACGCCGATTGTCACCCGCCGCGTGCCCGAAGAACGCTCCGACGACGTTTGGGACTTCGTGCGTAAACAGGTGGAAGAAGGGCGCCAGGCCTACATCGTCTACCCGGTCATCGAAGGCGCCAAGGACGATCAGCCGGAGTTGGATTTCTCGCATGATGAAGGCGAGGTGGCAACCGAGGCTCCGAAAAAGTCGACCCGCAAGAAGAAGTCTCCGGACCTCTTCGCCGTGGACGGGAACGGGGACGCCCCTGGCGGCAAGCTGGGCCTGAAGTCCGCCGTCGAGATGCACGAAAAGCTGCGCACCGGCCCGCTTGCCGGGCTGAAGGTTGGCCTGCTACATGGGCGTCTCGACTCCGACGACAAGGAAGTTGTGATGCGCCGCTTTCAGCGCGGAGAGATTGACGTTTTGGTGGCGACAACCGTCATTGAAGTGGGGGTGGATGTGCCAAACGCCACGGTGATGGTAGTGGAGCACGCGGAGCGCTTCGGTCTGGCCCAACTGCACCAGTTGCGGGGCCGAGTGGGTCGCGGAGCCGCCAAAAGCTATTGTGTGCTGATCACCGGGCGGCGAGTCTCTTCGGTCGGCGAAGAACGGCTCAATGCCATGGTGCGGACTCAGGATGGATTTGAGCTAGCGGAGCTGGATCTCGCCTTACGGGGCCCGGGCGAGTTCTTCGGAACCCGGCAGGCCGGCCTACCCGACTTTCGCGTGGCTAATCTGGTCCGCGACCGGGAATTGCTCGAATTGGCCAAAGTGGAGGCATCCCGCTTTGCTACCGCTCCCGGTGAGAATGTCACCGACGGAGAAAGGGCGCAGATCCGGACCCGGCTCAAAGAGAGCTGGCAACGGCGCTATGGACTGGTGGAAGCTGGTTGATCTTGCTGGCTTGGTACTGCAGTTGTATTTGCTTCGGTTTGCTGCGATCCGGGGCCGAACAGGCTCCGGAAAAAGGCTGTATTTCGCCAAAAAACCTGAAATACGTCCCTCGGTGGCTCAACGACCACCACCTTAAAGGTGGTGGGTTGACGTTGCGACTGAAAGTCGCCTGTTTGCGGCTGAAGCCGCTTGAAAGCTTTCCGGCTGAGAGCCGTCTTAAGGCTCGCTCGGCGCTGTGAT